>Ga0209344_10001416_pt1 | contig 31460 bp, 32 predicted proteins | sample Cruoilmetagenom6_FD_187293 | JGI IMG/M metagenome (GOLD analysis project Ga0209344, IMG submission 187293) | Oil polluted marine microbial communities from Coal Oil Point, Santa Barbara, California, USA - Santa Barbara Oil Seep Sample 6 (SPAdes)... | ecosystem: Environmental > Aquatic > Marine...
AATAGGGACACCACATGAATATCAAACCAGCATCAATTCTCGCCGCCCTCGCAATGACGGCCGCGACCTCCGCCCAAGCAGACTTCATCATCGACGACTGGTCCACCGACCAAGGCCCCTACGTCGGCCACTCCTGGGACCAAACCGCAACCGGCGACATGCTCAGCGGCACCCGCAGAACCTTCCAACAAAACACCACCGGCCTCGGCGAAGTCTTCGGAGAAATCTCGGGCAACCGCCTCCGCATCTCAGCCATAGACGGCGCACGAAGCTTCTTCACAACCTACTGGGATGGTGCAGATCGCAACGGCTCAGGCCCCCACGACTTCACCGAAGGCGGCAAAAACGATCGCCTCCGCCTCGACGCCTACAACACCAACGGCTACACCAGCAGCGCAAACATCCTCGCCAAACTCGGCGACGGCTCCTTCACCAGAGCCTACATCCCCAACTCAGTTCAAGGCAGCGCACACACCGGCGCAGTCGAAATCATGTTCTCCGATTTCGATGGCTCTATAGATTTCAGCAGCGTCCTCTGGATCGCCCTCGACTTCGGAGCCGGCGGCGGCAACGGCAGCGCCTCCGAGGTTTTGGTCGGCACCTTCCACGCCGTCCCAACCCCAGGCTCAGTCATGCTCCTGGGTCTCGCCGGCTTGGCAACCACCAAACGCCGCCGCTAATCAAATCTCCACCCTGACCCCCAAAAACCCGAGCCAATGCTCGGGTTTTTTATCACCCAAATCCAAGCATCAAATCCCAGTTTCCATTATCATTAATCTTTCGAATCAACAATCCACAGGAGTCTCACCCAATGGCAGATCTACAAACCAACACCCTTCTCATGGTCATCATCGCAATCCTGATCCCACCACTAGCCGTAGGTCTCAAAAAGGGAATCGGCGCCCCGCTCATCATCAACATCGTCTTGACGCTCATCTTCTGGATTCCAGGACTCATCCACGCCCTCTATGTCATCCTGAAATAATCAACCGCCCGAGTCCGAGCTCTCGCCGCGTTCGATGAGTTCGACCACGCTTGCGGCGATATCGTTGGGGACGAGGAAGGTGAGCGAGTAGTGCGCGATGCGCCATTCTTCGCCGTTCCTTCTGAGTACGGCTGTGCCCCGGAGGATGCCGTAGGAATCGTGTTCGAGGGTTTCGTCTGCCCATGCGACATCGCCGTAGGCGTTGGTTCGTACGAACCGGTCTTTCGCTTTGTAGGTCCAGCCGTGTCCGTCGGCGAAGTGTGGTTCGGCAAATGCTCTGAACTCCTCGCGGGTCCATCGTTCGGTGGCGTCGGTGCCTAGGAAGACGGCCCCTTCAGTCATCGCTCCGAAGTAGCGGTCCATGTTTCCCTCGGAGGCGGCGAGATGCCAGTCATCAAGCACGGCATCGACATCTGATTGGTCGATCTCACCACCTGCCAATCCGATCGCTTCGCCGGTTTCTTCGATGACTTCGCAGCCACCGATACAGAATGCGATCAAGGCGGCGAAGAACACTCCACAGACGATTGGTTTCATAGGTCTATTCATGCTTGGCTTTCTTCCTGTGTATCGCTGGCGTTGACCATCCAGCCGCTGAAATCATACACGAATTTCCATACGGCCTCGACATGTTCGGCGGGCATCGAGAAAAGCTCTGGAGCTTCGTCGAGGGTTTCTCTGAAGCAGCGGAGCCATTCTTGTCTTGCGGCCTCGTCGATGATGAATGGGAGGTGGCGTGCTCGCATCATGGGCGGGCCGTGGCGTTGCTGGAAGAGGTGCGGGCCTCCGAAGAGGAAGACGAACATGGAGGCGTTTTTTTCGGCGGCCTTGATTCGGTTTTTCTCGCTCTTGGGGAACATTTCGGCGATTGTGGATACCGCGAGGCGCTCATAGAAGGCGTAGAACATCTCGACGATGCCCTTTTCTCCCATCGCTTCATAGACGGCTGGGGGGACGCGGTCGGTTTGCGGGGGGCCCCCTTGTGGGGTGTGGATCGGGCGGTCGCCTGGGCGGTCTGGGTATGCGTTGAGGATGTCCATGAATGATGATAGAGGGGGTTGTTGGGCGGATTGCGATGGTTGTGGGGTTGATGAGGTCCGGGAATACCGAAATATCCACAATGTTGTGCATTGAGGGCTGATCAAGGGTCCCCTATGTCTGATATAGATTCTATGAGCAGATGGGCCTCGATGGCCAAAATGATCGATGAGATTGATAAGCCTGAATCACGGCTGAAACCACGCTTTCTTGCGCGTCAGTTGCGGTGCAATGGTGTGGGGGAAGTGATGGATTTCTCCGCCACGGGTTTGCGGGTCCAGTACAAGAAGATGCCTGTATGGAAAGTCGGGGATGAGGTCGAACTCACCCTCGAATCGGAGAAAGAATCCCATTGCGGATCGGCGATTGTCAGGCGGATGGTAAAGAACGGGTTCCGCAGGTATGAAGTCGGGTTTGAGTTCAAGGATCCAGATGCGGTCAAGAAGATGCAGCTCTTCCGGTGCGGCTACGACCCGCTCGAAGATGGGTCCTGGTCGGCGGCGTGATCTAACTGAATAAAAACAGCGATATTCGACTGCTTCGCCCTGCTTCTGTGGGGCGTTTTTCATAGGATGGGGCGATAGATAGCAGTGACCCAGAATACCTCGGAGCATCCAGCTCCGTTCCTTGATACGCGAGCACCCCATATGCCACAGATTACTCTTCCAGATGGTTCGGTTAAATCCTTTGATGATGCGGTTTCCGCATTTGATGTGGCGATGTCGATTGGTGAACGGCTGGCGCGGGCGTGCGTTGGGTGTTTGATTGACGGTGTGCTGTGTGATCTCTCGACGGTGATCGAGGATGATTGCTCGCTGTCGCTGGTCACCGAGAAGACGCGGGATAAGAAGGATGATCCGAATGCGATGAACATGCTTCGGCATTCGACGGCACATGTGATGGCCGAGGCGATCCAGCGGGTGGTGCCTGGTGCGATGCTGGTGTATGGGCCGCCGCTGGAGTCGAGTTTTTATTATGACATTCGGTTCCCGGAGGATCGGCCGTTGAAGGATGGGGACTTTGAGGCGATCGAGAAGGAGATGGGGGCGATCGTGAAAGAGGATCGTCCGTTTACTCGGTATGACATGTCGATCGCTGACGGGATGGAGAAGCTCAAAGCTGAGGGTTCGAAGTACAAACTCGATAACGGGGAAGCGGCGATCAAGGGTGGTTCTGAGTCGTTGTCGTTTTATGCGACTGGGGAGCCTGGGAAGGATTGGGAGGATCTTTGCCGGGGGCCTCATGTTCCTAGTACGGGTCGGATTGGTGGGTTCAAGGTGATGTCGCTGGCGTCGAGCTACTGGCATGGGGATGAGAACAGCGACCGGTTGACTCGGGTCTATGGGACTTCGTTCTTCTCCAAGAAGGAACTCAACAAGCATCTTGAGCGGCTTGAAGAAGCGAAGAAGCGGGACCACCGGGTGCTTGGGAAGAAGCTGCGGCTGTTCCATATTGATGAGACTGTTGGACAGGGGCTTATTTTATGGACCCCGAACGGTTCGGTGATCCGTAAGGAGCTGCAGAGCTTTATTGGGGCTGAGCTGACCAAGCAGGGGTACAGCGAGGTCTTCACACCGCACATTGGCAAGCTCGACCTCTACCGGACTTCTGGGCATTTCCCGTATTATGCGGATTCGCAGTTCCCGCCGATTATTGAGCGGGATCATCTTGTAGAGATTTCGGAAGAGGGGTGCACTTGTGCGCAGCTTTCGAACAATATGAGCAGCGGTGAGATCGAAGGGTTCATGCTTCGGCCGATGAACTGCCCGCACCATATTAAGTTGTTCGACTCGGCCCCCCACTCCTATAAGGATTTGCCGGTTCGTTTGGCGGAGTTCGGGACGGTGTACCGGTGGGAACAGTCCGGGGAACTTAACGGGATGACGCGCGTCCGCGGCTTTACGCAGGATGATGCACACTTGTTCTGCACACCTGAGCAGGTGAGCGATGAACTGCAGGGATGCTTGTCATTGGTCAAAACCATTTTCGATGTGCTCGGGATGGAAGACTACCGGGTGCGTGTGGGGCTGCGTGATCCTGATAGCAGCAAGTACACGGGTGATCCGGCGAACTGGGACAAGGCGGAGAAGGCGTGTCTTGATGCGGCGGCGACTTTGGGCGTTGCGTTTACTGAGGAGCCGGGGGAGGCGGCGTTTTACGGGCCGAAGATTGACTTTGTGGTCAAGGATGTCATTGGGCGGGAGTGGCAGCTCGGGACTGTGCAGGTGGATTACAACCTGCCTGAGCGGTTCGATCTGAGTTATATCGGTGCGGACAATGAGAAGCATCGTCCTGTGATGATCCATCGGGCGCCGTTTGGTTCGATGGAGCGGTTTATTGGCGTGCTGATCGAACACTTTGCCGGGGCGTTCCCGGTGTGGCTTGCTCCTGAACAGGTGCGAGTGCTGCCGATCTCTGAGAAGAGCAATGACTACGCGGCTGAGGTGCTTGCCCAGCTCAAGGCGGTTGGTATCCGGGCGACGCTTGACCAGAATGATCAGCGTGTACAGGCGAAGATTAAGAACGGGTCTGAGATGAAGATTCCGTATTTGTTGATTGTTGGGCCGCGGGATGCGGAAGCGAGGGCTGTTTCTGTGCGTGCGTTTGGTCTTGAGAAGGATCTGGGTTCAATGCCGCTGGATGAATTTGTTTCGGCTGTTGCTGATGAGTATTCGACGAAGGGGGCGAGCTCGGTCCGGGAACGGTTTGCGGTGGTTCAGGCGTGAATGACGGTGCGGTTCGCATCGCGATGTGGTCTGGGCCTCGGAATATTTCTACGGCGATGATGCGGTCTTGGGGGGCGCGGGCGGATTGTTTCGTCAGCGATGAGCCTTTGTATGGGCATTATCTGAGTGTGATCGACGAGGACAAGCGGCGCGAGCATCCGGTGTATGACGAGGTCATGCGATCACAAGAGACTGATTGTGATCGTGTGACGGGGGTGCTTCGGGGGGATTTCGATTCGGGAAAATCGGTGTGGTATCAGAAGCACATGGCGCATCATCTGACCGATGCGTGCGGGATGGAATGGTTGGGATCGCTCAAAAACTGTATTTTGATCCGCGATCCAGCGGCGATGATTACAAGCTTTATCAAGGTGATTGAAAATCCGAGTCCTGAGGATCTTGGGTTGCCGCAGCTTGTGCGGATCTTTGAGTGGGTGCGGTCGGAGACTGGGGTTGCGCCGACGGTTGTTGATTCGAAGGATGTGCTGATGGATCCTGCGGGGACGCTGAAGAGGCTCTGCGGGCGGGTTGGTGTGGCATTCGATGCTGCGATGCTCAGCTGGAAAGCGGGTCCACGCGAAGAAGACGGGGTCTGGGCCCCCCACTGGTATTCGAGTGTGTATGAATCGACCGGGTTCGCGCCTTACGAAGACAAAGCACCCGTTGTTCCTGAGCGGTTGCGTGGGGTGCTCGATGAGTGTCATGCGATGTATGATGTGCTTGCTGAGTACAAGATTTGAATGGAGCTGCGATGCTGCAGAAGTTTGACGAACTGAACCGTGATCTGAAAATTAATATCAACGGCGAGCTGATCCATCGGGATGAGGCGGGGATCTCTCCGTTTGATTCGTTGGTGCAGGGCGGGGACGGGGTGTGGGAGGGGCTCCGTGTGTACAACGGCAAGGTCTTTAAGCTCAATGAGCATCTTGAGCGGCTCCGGCGGAGTGCGAAGGCACTGGCGTTTTCGGAGATTCCATCGCGTGATGTGTTGGTTGAGGAGATCAAGAAGACGCTTGCGGGGAATGGGATGAATGATGGGGTGCATATCCGGATTACGCTGAGCCGAGGGACGAAGATTACTTCTGGGATGGATCCGAGATTGAATCAGGCTGGGCCGACGCTGATTGTGCTTGCGGAGCACAAGGCGCCGGTGTACCGGGATGCTGAGGGGTCGAGTGGATTGAACCTCTGTACGAGCAGTATTCGGCGCTTTGCGCCCGACATGATGGATCCGAACATTCATCATAATAACTTGATCCAGTCGATCATGGCGAAGGTGGAGGCGAATGCGAACGGTGCTGATGATGCGCTGATGCTCGATCAGCGTGGGTTCATGGCCGAGACGAACGCAACGAATGTGTTTATTGTTGGGGCGCATCCGGCGCATGCTTCTGATCCGACGCCTGTTGTGCAGACTTCGACGACGGCGGCGTGTCCGGAGGGGATTACGCGGCAGACGATTCTTGATATTTGCGATCAAGAGGGGATTCGTTGTGTCGAGCGGGATATTTCGATGGCGCATGTTTACAACGCGGATGAATGCTTTACGACCGGGACGATGGGCGAGCTTGCGTGGGTGAGCAAGATCGACGGGCGTGTGATCGGCGACGGAAAGATGGGGACGATGACCAGACGGCTGAGCGGGTTGTTTGTCGAGCGGACCAAGGTCGAGGGCGTAACGGTCTGCTGAGTTGGATCGGGGTGCTGATTGACTGTATATTGATGTTATGAATACATGGATCATTTTATTTTGGGTTGCTTCGACGCTGATGGCGTGCTGGGGATTTTCTCTGTTCGTGCGGCTGGTGTCTGAGACGATTGCTCGGCGGCGGAAGCGGCTGGCGGCGAAGTATTCGAAACGGGCGGGGTGGATTGCGGCCGGGATGATGATCGCGTGCTGGGTGGTTTCGTTTGGGTGTGGGTATATCGCGGTTGATCTGGCGGAGCAGTTCTCTTGGAGCGGGGACCCGGCAACTGGGGTGAACTCTGCGACGGTTATTGGATGGACGGCTGGGTTGTTTGGGGTGTTTCTTGTGATCTGGTGGGTGGTTGGTGATCGGGCTCGGGGGCGGATGCGGTGTCCGGAGTGCTGGTATGACATGTCGGATGCGGCTGGACTGCAGTGCCCTGAGTGTGGGAAGACGGTCAAGGACGAGGGTGTGTTTTTGAAGACGCGTCGGCCGAGGTGGTTGGTGTTGATGGCGTTGTTTTTGATGGGGGGCGGTTGGTATGGGGTGGTGGTTGGGCCTCGGGTTTCGGAGACTGGGGAGTGGCTTGCGGCGGTGCCGACTTGGGTGCTGATGGCGGGGTGGGAGGTGTGGCCTGAGGAGTGGATTTATTATTATCAATCATCACCGAGTGGCAAGAAGATCTATAAGTCTCGGCTCGGCGCACGGATAGATCATCAGTGGGTTTCGGATGCCCGGATCTTGCGGTTTTCGAGGCGGCTGTATAGGCCGATGATGTCGAGCATGGAGGCGCGGTGGGATCCGAAGCGGCTTGATTTGCTCAATAGCTATGGCAATGTCATGATGAATCGGGGGGGAGCTTTTCGTTATCCGCCTGAATGGATTGAGGTGCCTGGGGATCCGGACCGGTTGATGTTTTTGACGGCCATGGATCTGATTGAGGCGTTGAATGCTCCGGATCAGGATGCGGAGGCGATCCTTCGGGTTACGGAATCAACCTCGTCAACGACTCCTTTTTATATGGCTCAGTACTGGATGCACAGGATTGCACAAGAGCAAGTGCAAGGGGATTCATTCAAATCAGTAGACTCTGAAGTAATCGAAGCGATCAAGCATGCTCGGCTCAACGGGGTTCTTTCTGGGTTATCAGAGATGTTTTCTGTTGAGGAGTTGGCGCGGGCTTTGGCTGCCAATGCCAGCGGGTCTGTTTTAAACTCGATGTCGATCATTGCTGAGTCTCTTGAGAGTACTGAGCGTTTCATCACCAACGATGAGGCCTTTGACACGATGATGAGTTTGAACCTAGATCCCAAGTTCATTGAGCCGGGGCAGAGGCACTCTATGCTTGCCTATCTCACTCGTGATCTACCACATGACCAGGTTAATCGGGTATTTGATCGGTATTCTCAGTGGGTCCAATCTGATGATCCGGGTGTTCGGAAGTTTGGGCTGCTTGCGTTGCGGTCGTTCCAAGTGAATCGTCTGCTTGATGACAGCACGGGGCATGGGCCCTACGACGAACTTATTGAGTTGATTCAGCGGGTAGCACTTGAAGATACAAGAAAGATTGAGCTTGGGAATCAGGGCAGGACTTCTATACAGCATTTCGCATTGTTGGTTCTTGTCAACCATGATTCGAATGGGGAGTTGGTGTATCCGCTGTTGTCTGAGTTCATTCGGACGACGAATGCGGAACCCCCAAGCACGAATCGGTACGCGTACTACAGGGCTGGGCGGGTAGACCAGCGGGATTTGGGCCTCTGGATCGAGTGGTTTGGGTGGATTGTTGATTCACCGAACTCCGATGACCGGTACTGGCTGGCGAAGAATCTCCCAAATAGGATCGGGACGGTTCATGATGACCAGCTTAATGAACTGGGGCGGCGGCTGGCTCTTGATGAGAACGAGCATGTTGTGAGGCTAGCTGTTATGAAGCTCAAACAGCGCAACGCGGGGCATCTGATCCCATCAGATTAGCCGTTGCCGTTCGCGGCATGTTCTGCGATCATGGAGACGGCTTCTTCGGGGTCGTCGGTCCATTGGATGAGGTCCATGTCTATTGCGTCGATGGTGTTGTTGGCGATGAGGGCGTTGTCTACGAAGGTTTGCATGTGTCGCCAGAAGTCTTTGCCCATGACGATGATGGGGAAGCGTTCGATTTTTTTGGTTTGGATAAGGACGACGGTTTCGAAGATTTCGTCCATGGTGCCCATGCCTCCGGGCATGACGATGAAGGCTTTGGAATATTTGACGAGCATGACCTTGCGGACGAAGAAGTAGTTGAAGTCTACGAAGCGGTCGAGGTATGGGTTTGGGACTTGCTCCATTGGGAGTTCGATGTTGCAGCCGAGTGAGAGGCCGCCTTCTTGGCGGGCGCCTCTGTTGGCGGCTTCCATGATTCCTGGGCCGCCGCCGGTCATGACGGCGTATCCGGCTCTTGCGAGGGCGGCGCCGGTTTCTTGGGCGAGTTTGTAGTATTGGTGGTCTTCTTCGAAGCGTGCTGATCCGAAGACGGTGACGCAGGGGCCGATGAAGTGGAGTTTGCGGAAGCCTCGGAGGAACTCACGGGCGACTTTGATGACGGTCCAGAGTTCTTGGCGTCTAAAGCGTGGGCCTTTGAGAAGGTCGTGCTCGCCGCCTTTGGGCGGGTTCTTGCCCCACTGGGCGGTGCTTGCTGGGTTTGTAGGGTTGTGGGGTTGGTCTGTCATGAAGGGGAAGGATAGGGGCGGAGTTTGTGTGATGATTTTGGTCGTGGATACCGGCAATAATAGTGAATGACACAACATACATCGGACTGGTCGCTGAGCAACTCGCGTGGGCTTGAGATTTTGGGCAATACTGATCATCCTGAGGGTGATCCGATCGCGTGCTTGGTGCTGGTGCATGGGTTTAAGGGGTACAAGGACTATGGGTTTATCCCGGTGCTTGGGAGGGAGCTCGCAAAGGCGGGGGTCATGGTGCACCGGTTGAATCTTTCATGCTCAGGGATGACCAACGAGCTTGAAACATTTGCTCGCGCCGATTTGTTTGCACTCGATACCTGGAACCGGCAGGTCGAGGATGTGGGTTGTGTGTTTGATGCGATTGGGCGTGGGGAGATTTCGGGCAAGGGATTGCCGGCGTTTTTATGCGGGCACTCGCGCGGCGGGGCGACTGCGCTTCTTGCGAGCGGTCGAGAGTCTCGTCCCAAACTCTGCGGGGTGGCGACGATCAACAGTGTTGCGTCGTGTAACTCGTTGAGTGATGAGATGCAGAGAGCGATGCTTGACGAGGGGTTTATCACATCTGCGAGCGCGCGAACCGGTCAAGAGTTGCGGATCGACGCGGGGTGGCTGAGGGAGCAGATTGATGATCCAGGGGCGCACGATGTGTTGGATCTGTGCACAAGTATCGATTGTCCAATAATTATTATGCACGGGACTGATGATCAGGCGGTGGATATTGGCGCGGGGGAAGCGATCGCTGGCGCAGTTGGTGCCGAACTCAATATGATCACAGGGGCCAATCATGTGCTGAATACGGCGAATCCTGCGCGTATTGATGATAATTTATCACCCCAACTGGGGGAAGTTATAGGTCTAATTCAAAGCTTTGTGATCGCTAACCGGGAGAGAACGCCGATTTGACTTTTATGGTTGTATGGGCCACAATTTGCGGTATGAGTCGTCGAGCGATTCCATCTTCTGTAGTTTTATCTATGACCGGCATTGCGGCATGTTCTTCGTGCTGCTTTGGTGGGAGTATGCCTCGGACGATGATGCATCCTGATTCGGACATTGTGAACTTGCGTGTTTCGCAATCTCGGTACATTGAGATGTATCAGCCTGAGAGCGCTGATGTTTCGGTGGACGAGTTTGTTGCGATGCGTGGGATGGGGGCCGACATTGATTTGATCCCAAGCACTGAGACTCTGCCTCAACTTTCTGCGACACCGTTTGGGAATGGTGCAGCGATTGATTCGGTTGCCGTCGGCCGGGTGCTTTATAGCCAAGAGGACATGATCGCTCCTGGGAACGATATCCGCTTCTCTGTTGGGCGGAGCACGACGCTGAGTGATGGGAACATTTCTGGCGCCGGCGCATCGCTTCCGGGCGAAGGCGATTCTGTTCCGACCATGACGCAGAGTGAGGGCGAGTACAACTTCTATGAGATGGGCGTCGAATGGCAGGCGGCCTCTGCGGGTGCGGTTGATTTCAGCTTTACTTCTGGGGTGACCGCTATTGAAGCGAATGTTTCCAAACGGGTGCAATCTGAGGGATCGTCATCGCTGCATGATGTGGCGCACCGTGTGATTGCGGTGCCGACGATTGGATCATCGGTCCGGTGGAATATCTCTCGGGACTGGAGCTTTACGGGGCAGGCGACCACACAGACAATCAATATGGGTTCGTCATTGATCGGGTTTAATGCCCAGACGGACTGGCGGATTTCGGACCGGATGGGGCTCGTTGCGGGGTACCAGATCTTGCGTTCCGAGTTTGATCTCGGGGCGGTATCAACTGACTTGAACCAAGAGGGTTTGTTTGCCCGCTTGTCGATCAAGTTCTAAGCACTCATCTACCGGATTACTTCCCGGCGAGTAGATCAGAGAGAATATCAAGGCCTTGGTTGAGACGCTTGCGGTTTGTCGCGAAGCTGATTCTGAAGTGGGTGTCTCTGCCAGAGAATGCGCCGCCCGGGATGACGAGGAGTTCGCGCTCGATGCATTTCTCTGCGAACTGGGTGCCGGTGAGTCCGAGTGATTCGGGGACTTCGATGAATGCGTAGAAGGCGCCGCCTGGGATGGCGACGTTGGTAAGCTTTGAAAGACGCTGGATGACCATGTCTCGTCGGGATTCGTATTCGTCAACGGATTCGCTCATGGAGATGTCGAAGGATTCGACGACGCCGGCTTGGAGGGGCGCTGGGGCGCAGACGAAGGTGTACTGCTGGAGTTTGGACATTTGGTCGATGAGTGCGGCGGGTCCTGCGGCGTATCCGAGTCGCCAGCCGGTGCAGCCGTAGGTTTTGCCGAAGCCGCGGATGAGAAGGGTGTTTTCTTGGGCACCGCTTTCTCTTGCGGGCGAGGGGCAGCGTTTGAGGGTCGGATCGCCGGCGGCGGTGTCGCCTAGGGATTCGCTGAAGACGAACTCGTCGTAGATTTCATCGGAGATGAGAAGGACGCCCTTTGATTTGCAGAGGGCTCGGAGTTTTTCGCCTTCTTCTTTGGAGAGGACGACACCCGATGGGTTGGAGGGGGTGTTGAGGAGGACGAACTTTGTTTTGTCTGTGATGAGGGGCTCGACGCGGTCTGCGGTGAGCTGGAAGTCTGGGTAGGTGTCGCAGGTGATGGCGGTTGCGCCGCACATGGTGGCGAGGTGCGGGTAGCAGACGAAGTATGGGTCTGGGATGATGCATTCGTCGCCTGGATTGAGGAGTGCGAGGAAGGCGAGGAAGAGGGCGCCGCTGGTGCCGCTGGTGATGAAGGCGGTTGGCTGGTCTTCTGCGCCTTGTCCTGTGACGGCACAGTCCCATCCGAGATCGAGCTTGAGCCAATCGATGACTTTGGTGAGGAGGGCGGGATCGCCTTGGGTGAGGGTGTAGCCGTTCTTGTGTGTGTCGATGGCGTCGATCGCGGCGGCGCGGATGGGCTCTGGGACTGGGAAGTCCGGCTGACCGATGGAGAGGTTGATGGGGTCTTTGAGTGTTGCGGCGAGGTTGAAGATTCTTCTGATGCCGGACGCGTCGATAGCGCCTGCACGATCCGCGATAAGATGCTCGATCATGTCAACCTCTTTTCATTTGGATTTTGAATGTCAAACCGTGAATGGTTTGGACTACACGAACTTTACTATTCGCGGACTTTGGTCTTCTGGAGACCGAGAGCACCCTTGTCGCCGGTGTGCTTTTTTTCTTCTTTGAGTGCGGCAAGGCGTTCGGCGCGTTTCATAACGTTGCGCTTGGTGGTCAGGTTGCCTTCGGTTCTGAGTGATGAGTGAATGCTCATTGGGGGGCTCCGTGTCTTGTCTGTAATGGGCTTTGCTTGCGGTGCCCGATGAGGTGTCTGATTTGATGATGTGGTAAACTAGTTGTATTTTACCCACTGCGTTTTGGACTCTCCAAAGTCCGATCCGCCGCGGCGTTCTCTTTGCCATTGTGCACCGAGCGTTGCGATTGCTCGCTTGTGCTCGTTGCGTTGTGCCTGCATGGCACTGAAATCTGATCCGCCTGGAACTGCAAGCCCTAGGGAATACAGGGTATAGCGGGAGGGATTGTTGCCTGCTCGGACGCTGGAATCCACTACAGGGACCCCGATGATTGGCATTGAGTGGTCATTCATGAAGAGAATGGCGTCAGCGGCCTGTTCGGCGGAGAAAGTGGCGAGTTGGAGGTAGTTATTGCCTGAAACGCGGGGATCGGCGTCTTTGTAGCCCTGAGCGGTCATCACGGCCTGAGCGGCCTGTGCGGGCACTCGCGGGGGCTGGGTGACGGTTTCGTCGGGGAGTGGGTCGGTATTTGTAGATGGGGAGTCGCTCTCTGGCTGATCTTCTGTGATTGGGGGGAGGATCATGCTGGGCTTGTTGGGGATCAGGGATTCCATTTCGGCCTTGCCGCTGGCTTCCCCGGCTTTGTAGGCCAATGCCCAGACGAGTACAAGTGAGACGGCTGCAAGAGCGATCAGGAGATAAGCGCGGTGGGTGCTGAGGTGGAAGCCGCTCTCTGATGGTGCGGTTTCTTCTGGCATGGTGGCGGCGGAGCGTTCTGCTCTGGAGACTCCAGCGGTGATCGGTGCGGGGCGAGCGGGGGCTGCTTGTGGTTGGGCCGATGTTGGGTTCGAGGCGGTGCTTGGAGCGGTGCTTTGAACAGGCGCTGATGTGTCTAGATCTGGTGTGTGGGACTCGCTTGGATCGTGCGGCGATCCTTGCCCATCATCTGGGTCTGGCTGGTCCTGGTTCAGGAGTTCGAAGAGTGGTGGTCCGGGTCGGCGATCGGTCATCTAGCAATATGATAGCCGGGTTCCCAATGTCATCTCAAGATGAGGGCTTGAGTGTTCCAATGGGGGTTTGGGGGGGTTTGATACGCTATACTGCGTTGATATGACCATTCCCGACGCTCAAATCGTTGATATGACTCCCAAGCCGATGACTTCTGTCGAGGCGGTGTACCTGCCCTCGATCTTTAAGGGATTCGGTACGACGATGAGGCACTTCTTTACCTCGTTTGGTCAGGGTCGTACGAGCTACACGATGCAGTATCCAGAGGACCGCAGAGAGCACTTGGATGTTGAGAAGGGCGGGATCGAGACGAGCAACTTCCGGGGTGTGCATCGTTTGAATAAGGATGCCGCGGGTCGTGTGAAGTGTGTTGCGTGCATGATGTGCCCCACTATTTGCCCGGCGAACTGCATTCATATCGAGGCGGCTGAGTCTCCTTGGGATGATCGTGAGAAATACCCTGCCAAGTTTGAGATCGACGAGCTGCGGTGTATCTTCTGCGGGATGTGCGAGGAGGCGTGCCCGGTCGATGCGATCGAGCTGACGCCATTGTACGATGTTGTGGGACGGAGCCGGGCAGAGATGGTGTTTGACAAGACCAAGCTGCTGTCGATCTACGATCTGACAATTGATCAAAAACCGATGTAGAGCTGAATCAGGCACCTGGTTTTGATGCCTGATTCGCACAGGCTGATCGTCGGTGGGACTGGATTTTTTGGTGGTTCTCAGACCATCTCTTTAATAATTGGGTTCCGATTATGAGGCGCGTCGATTGGCGTGCTTTTTTGTGGTCCGAGAGCGGGGTTTCGGGGTGGAATTTGAAGTGAAAACGGGGTTTGCTCGATTCGTGGCTAATCAACGAATTGAATCAAATCCGTGCTTACCGGACTCGGTGGGCCCGTGATTTGGTTGATTTTCTCCTGATTTCCACCTATTTAACTGGTGTTTTCTCAGGGATGGGGTATTTATGGTGTGAGATGGTGTCCTGCGTTCGCTGGGCATTGGACATATGTATGAAGCCAGTGCTTTCAACAAATAGAGGAAACGAGATATGAAAACCACACTACTTATTGGTGCTGCTGCCCTGACAACCCTTGCTGGTGCGGCACAAGCTGACCTTGCTGCGACATTTGGGTACACCGACATGGGTGCAAACTGGAACTCCAATGCTGGCGTCCTAACTGTTGGTGCATCAGAAGCTGGATTGCTCAGCACTTCGGGCGATGTCACCAACTACCTTGGTGGCGGGCTCCCATCTACGGCTCTCTTCAACTCCGGATTCGCTGATGGTTCAACAACCGCCGATTCCCAGTTCAGCATGGAACTCTCCAACATCACGGGCCTTACCGCCGATGCTGTTGGTACCTTTATTATTACTGATATCAACGGCGACACGCTCTCGGGCAGTTACGCCGGTACATGGACCAACCAGTTTGGTTTCGGGTTCTTTGACGGCCATGTCACGGCTGCAGGGTACAACGATACCGAGGTTGGCAACAGCGTCTTTGAAGGCAACGCCGGCCAGTCCTTTGCGGTCCCCCTTGGGGAACTCGAGGGTGGTCTTTCGATGCTTCTCCAGATGCCAGAGTGGTTTGATTCCAACAACGGCAACTTCAACGCTCGCACGACTCAGCTTGATGGCATTCTTGTCAACACCGTTCCTGCACCTGGTGCGATGGCACTTCTTGGTCTTGGCGGGATTGTTGCTGGTCGTCGTCGCCGGTAAACGCGTATCTGTTCCATGCCTTGCTTCTTGCAGGGTGTGCTAAACGCAAGAGAGAGGCCGTGCGGTGCGAACCGTCGGCCTCTCTTGCTTTTTTATGGGTTGGGTTTAGTCGAGGAGCTGTCGGCACGATTGTGCAAAGGTTTCGGCTTCGCGTTTGATGGTGTCGTGCCAGGGTTCGTCTTCGACTGGTGTTGGGTAGGTGACCGAGCGGGAGGCGTTGATGATGACGCCGAGTTGGGCGTGGGTTTTTGCATCTGGGCGTGTCATGGCTTTGACATCGTTGATGGTGCCGCCTTGGGCTCCTACGCCTGGGACGAGGAACATTGCGCCGGGCATGATGGCTCGGAGAGCCTTGGTGTCTTCTGGGGAGTTGGTGGCTCCGATGACGGCTCCGACCTGGTTCCCCATGGCTGTAATCATCTTGGCCACGGCGGAGATGAGTTCTGGTGTTTGGAGTTCTGCGGCGTCTGGGTTTGAGGTTTTGCAGAGGGCGAAGACGCCGATGCCGGCATCGAGAAATGGTTGGATCGAGGAGCGGCCCATGTAAGGGGAACAGGTGATGAAGTCGGCTTCCATAGTTTTGGCGCCCGCGGCGTAGTGCTCTGCGGAAGATCCGATGTCGCCTCGTTTGGCGTCGAGGATGACGGTGAGGTTGAGGGATTTGGCGTGTGCTACGGAGCGTTCGAGGACGGCGTAGCCGATCTGGCCGTAGCGCTCGAAGCAGGCGGACTGGAACTTGACGACGCCTGCGGCTTCGTGGATGTGGTCGAGGACGACCTTTGCAAACATGGCGATGGCTAGGGGTGGCTCGATCTCTTTGAGCTCTTCTGGGAGTTTGTCAAAGACTGGATCGATGCCGATGCAGGCGCAGGACTGGGCTTTGTCTATTGAGGCTGCGAGTTGTTCCATGGCTGCTGTTTCGATAGCGTTCGTATCCATTGCTGTCTCCGGCTTGGTTTGCCCATACACTATCCGTATGGGCACTACTGGAACGACACCTGAGCATCTTGATCTGAAAAAAGACACCGGGCTGACGATTCGTTGGGGGGACGGGGTGGAATCGTTCTATCCGATCGCGTATTTGCGGAAGATGTCGCCGAGTGCGGAGATGCGGGAGCTGCGGAAGCAGATGGATGTGAATCCGCTGACGATTCTGCCTGAGGGGATGGGGTCTGGGGACGCGGTGGTTGCTGAGGGGGCGGAGATGGTTGGGAACTACGCGATCAAGATCTCGTTCTCGGATGGGCACGCGACGGGGTTGTATAGCTGGACTTATTTGCGGGAGATCGACCCGGAGAACACGAAGGACGGGCTGACTGAATCGGATCAGGGGCCGAGCCATAGCAATCCGTTGGGGCTGTGAGGGTGGGCGATGCACGGACGACAGCACGGGACGGCACTCCTTTGTCGCTGACGACAGCGGTTGGTGATCTTGCGGGGGTGAGCGAGTTTGCTGCTGGGAAACTGATGGCGTTGGGGGTGATGAATCTAGGGTTGCTATTAACACATCTGCCGCGGCGGCACGAGTGGGTGCGGGCACGGGCGGGGCTTGAGGATCTTGAGGCGGGGGTGATCGGCTCGGCGATCGGGGAGATCAGCGCGATCAAGGTTACTGGGTTTGGACGCAAGGCCCGGTTGCAGGTGGTGATCATTGATGATTCGGGGGAGGACGCTTTGAATGGTGGCCGGCAGGGGCGGCTGGATTTGGTGTTCTTTAATCAGGCGTTTTTGGCTAAAAAACTCGAACCTGGGATGTCGCTCAATGTGCAGGGGACTCCGAAGGTGTACGGGCCGGGGCTGCAGATGGCGAATCCGACCTTTACGATTGTGCCTGAGAGCGATCTTGAGCGGCTCACGGGAAGCGAGCAGGATGATGAATACCGGGCGGTGTATCCGGCGACTGATGGATTAACCTCGCAGCAGATCGGGGAGATTGTGAAGCCGGTGCTTGGGGCGGGGGTGGCGTTGTTGAAGGATCATTTGAGCGACGAGTTTCGTAAGGAACGGTCGCTGCCGACGCTTGGGGAGGCGTACCGGATGATTCATTGTCCTGAAGATGAGGATGAGGTCGGGATAGCGCGGCGGCGGTTGGCGTATGACGAGCTTTTGTTGTTGCAGCTCGGGGTGCATATGAAACGGGCGCATTTGCGTTCGACGATGCAATCCCCCCCACTGCCATCGTCGGATGAGATTGATGAGCGGATCAATGCGCGGATCCCGTTTACACTCACGCCTGATCAGGCGCGGGTGGCTCAGGAGATTGCCAAGGATTTGTCGCAGACGACGCCTACCAACCGGTTGATCCAGGGGGATGTGGGGTCCGGGAAGACGGTCGTTGCATTGGGAGCGATGCTTCGGGCGATTGCTCACGGGCATCAGGCGGCGCTGATGGCGCCTACGGAACTGCTTGCGGAGCAGCATTACTTGTCGATCTCGGACATGCTGAGTGGATCCAACACGCGGATCGCCTTGTTGACAGGATCGATGCCTGCGGATCAACGGGCGGCGGTGGTCGCGATGATCGAAACCGGAGAAGTTGATCTGGTGATCGGAACGCATGCACTGGTATCGGATTCGGTGGCGTTTCATTCGCTTGCTGTTGCGATCATTGATGAACAGCACCGGTTCGGGGTTGAGCAGCGGGCGAAGTTGCGTGTGAAGGGGGGGGACGAGTTCTCCCACGAGACGCCTCATGTGATTGTGATGACGGCGACGCCGATCCCTCGGACGATCGGGCTGACGATCTTTGGTGATCTGGATATCTCGACGATCGAGCATCTGCCTGCGGGACGCAAAGAGATCACGACCAAATGGGTGGGGCCTGAGAAGCGGTCGGTGGTGTATGGGTGGGTTGCTGAGAAGATTGGGCAGGGGCAGCAGGTGTTTATTGTGGTGCCCGCGATCGAACCCGGCGGGAAGACCTCGGCGACGCTCCACAGCGACGGGAGCGAACACGGGGGCAAGGGGCCGACACGGAATCTACGGGATCTGCTGAAGGAACTCGAGGGCGGGGAGCTCAACGGCCTCAAGGTCGCGGCGATGCACGGGAAACTCAAGCGGGATACCCGCGAGCGGATCATGCACCGGTTCCGGGCCGGGGAGATTGATTGCTTGATCGCGACGACGGTGATCGAGGTGGGCGTGGATGTACCCAACGCGGCGGTGATCGTGATCGAAGACGCGGACCGGTTCGGGCTGGCGCAGCTGCATCAGCTTCGGGGACGTGTTGGTCGGGGGGAGCAGCAGTCGGTGTGTGTGCTGATCGCGGATCCCAAGACGGATGACGGAAAGCTGCGTTTGGAGGCGATGGTCGAGTCTTCGTCGGGGTTTGTGCTAGCACAGCGGGATCTGGAGATCCGGGGGCCTGGGGATGTATTTGGGACGCGGCAGTCGGGGATGCCGCCGTTTAAGGTTGCGAACCCGCTTGAAGATCACGAGTTACTGGGCATGGCTAGGCGGGATGCGGGGGAATGGATCAGGCGGTCGGCGCGGCTCGATGGCGAGGGAGAGGGATTGATCCGGAGACGGCTGCTTAAAGCCCACGGTGAATGGCTTGGGGTTGGGGATGTCGGGTAAAATTCTGTTGAACAATAAACCACTCCCAGATCATCGTTTCTAGTGATTTATACCCGGGTGTTTATACCTAATGATTAGATTAATGAAACAATAAGAGTTCTAGTCATAATTGCCTAATTATATAAATTGGTTTATATACTTTCGACAACGGTGGGGAAAATCACCCAAAATAACCGACATACTGAGAATGGACACATCAAAAACCACAAATCTATTTCACGACCGATTGATTCTGGCAGCGGGCGACCTTTCATTTCGCCAGCTAGGCGAGATCACTGAGACCCATCCTGAGACCGTGCGTCGGTACATGAATGGGCACGCCCCAAGCACGGTGTTCCTCTCCAAATTGTGCCTAAATTTGGGCATATCCGGCGAATGGCTCTTGTCAGGGCAGGAACCGATGATGACGCGGGATGTGCCACTCTACACCTTGAAGAACGCCAAGCCTGACCAGTTGATGCTTGCTGTTTCAGAGCTTTTAGTTGATCTTGCCGATCGATTGGAAAGAACTGAAAAGCTGGTGCATCGCGATCAAGGGATCGAACTGAAGCTCAACGCTTCTGCATAACTATGCCCTTCAATACACAACAAGTGTCTTATCTATACTGTTGTGACTACAGCCTCCTGCAAGCTTGACCCATCTCCGTCTGCTGAGCAACTCATCTCTCAGTTTGCTGTGGGAGATAAAAATATTTGCCTCGGATTTGTGTGAAACAGGAGAGTCCAGTGGGCTTTGGCCATTGGTTTTTGACGCAGATGTGTGGGTAATGGCTCATAAACGAGGGCTTACCCGCACAGACCTGTTTCATAGGCCGTCCTGGTACCAAACATTTGTGTATGCTGTGTGTATGAGCACCATACCAACAACATCGGCTTTCCATGATCGTCTGAGTCTTGCGGTGGGCGACACTTCCTACCGGCAACTGGGGGAGATGACCAATACCCACCCCGAAACTGTGCGGCGGTATATGCTGGGGCAGGCCCCTAGCGCCTCGTTTACGACCAATCTGTGCCGAAACCTGGGGGTCTCGGGCGAGTGGTTGTTGTCGGGTCAGGGGCCGATGAAGGTGCGGGATTTCCGTACCCACGCGCTCAAGAGTGCCGATCCGAATGAACTGATGGGCGCGATCGCCAATACGCTCACACAGCTCATCGAGCGGGTGGACCGGCTGGACCGGTTTGTGCAGATGATCGAAACTAGGCTCAACGCGTCGGCAATTGTCGAGCCCAAGGCGGCATCTGATATACTCAACTCCCAGAAGGACGGGAGTACCAATGAGCGAGCAGGATCAGAATCAGGAACGGGAATCAATGCTCAGGCCAAGCCCCCAACTGCAGAGCGGATCGCAAGGGCTATCGCCCAACGATCACCTGACGATGATGCTTGAGCTGTGCAAGCCTGAATCGATGGGGATGGTCCGGAGATGGGTAGCGGCGTTGATGCTGGTGCCTGAGGATCAACGCAAGGGGATCGTGCAAGCGGTTGAGAAACAGATTGTGGACGACTTCGTCGATTGAGTCTGCGTTCGGGGCCCCCACCCCCCTCTATTATAAATCATGTCGTTAAACCAGAATGCTGCCGCGTTGTTTGCTCGGATTGGTCAGATGCTCGAACTGACCGGGGGGGATCGGTTCAGGGTGAGCGCGGCGGCGAAGGCCTCGCGGATACTCAAAGGGTTGACCGAGGACCTTGGTCCGATCGCTGAGGCCGGGGATACCAAATCGCTGGTCGCGATCGAGGGGATCGGCAAGGGGACGGCGGGCAAACTGATTGAGCTTGCCCAGAAAGGGACCATATCAGAGTACGATGAGCTAGCAGCCAAGATCCCAGCGGGGCTCATGAAAGTGCTTGGGATTCCCGGCTTGGGGCCTAAGACGGTTAAGTTGATGTGGGATGATCTCAAGATTGAATCGGTTGCCGATCTCAAGGCTGGTATTGCGGATGGATCTGTGGAGGGACTGCCTCGGATGGGGGCCAAGACAATCGAGAATATTGTCGCAGCGATTGAGTTCATGGAGAGTTCGGGGGACCGGTTGCATCTTGGGATCGCGCGGCCGATTGCGTTGCGGTTTGTTGATCTGATGATGGGGGTTGACGGGACGACACGTGCGGAGTTTGCGGGGTCGATCCGTCGCGGTGAGGAGACGATTGGGGATATTGATATTCTGGTGGCGACCAAGAACCCCGACGCGGCACGGGAGGCGTTTACCTCGATGGAGGGGGTATCGCGGGTGCTGGCGTCCGGTGAGACGAAGTCATCGGTGCGGTTTGAGATCGGGGAACTCGGCGGGCGGTTTAAGGATCTGAGCGGGCCCAAGGAGGTCCAGGTTGATCTGCGGATTGTGTCTGCTGAATCGTGGGGCGCGGCGATGAGTTACTTTACGGGATCGAAGGATCACAATGTGGCGCTGCGGAAAGTTGCGATCAAGCAGGGGATGACGCTTAACGAGTACGGGTTGTTCCGAGATGCGGATCACCGGGATGATCCGATCGCGTGTGAATCCGAAGAAGGGATTTATGCGGCGCTCGGTCTTGATGTGGTGCCTCCGGCGCTGCGGCAGGACCGGGGGGAGATTACGAGTGGGCATCTGCCGCATGTGATTGAACTGGCTGATATCAAGTCTGATCTGCATACGCATACGGTGGATTCGGATGGGAAGATGACGCTTGAGGAATCGGCGATGATCGCGAAGTCGCGCGGGTTTCATACGCTTGCTATTACGGATCATTCGAAATCATCGGCGGTGGCGAATGGGCTCAAGCCCGATCGGCTGCGGGCGCAGATTGAAACGATTCATGCGTTTGATGAATCGTTCGATGGGCTGCATGTCATCGCGGGATCAGAGGTTGATATCTTGGTTGATGGGTCGTTGGATTATGATGATGACCTTTTGAATGCGCTTGATATTGTTGTGGCGTCGCCGCACGCGGGGCTGCGGGCCAAACCGAAGCAGGCGACCAAGCGATTGCTCAAGGCGATCGAGCATCCTGCGGTGCACATCATCGGGCATCCGACGGGTCGGCTGATCCAGCGGCGCGAGGGGCTTGAGCCGGACATGAATGAGCTGATCGCGGCGGCGGTCGAGCATGATGTGGCCCTTGAGATCAACGCGCACTGGCTGCGTCTGGATCTGCGTGACTCGCATGTCCGCGCGGCGGTTGAGGCGGGATGCAAGATCGCGATTGACTGTGATGTACACCGGGCGGGGGACTATGACAATCTGATTTACGGGGTACTGACCGGGCAACGGGGTTGGTTAACGCCTGAGTTGTGCGTGAACTGCTGGGACCATGACCGGCTGCACGCGTGGCTCAGATCCAAACGATAGCACGCGTCGTCAATATGTCACTTTTTGCGATTGACACTCAGTCTCAACTGCATATGCTCTCCTCAACAAGGAGAATGCATGCCTATCCAGTCGACTGAATCCCGTTTTTTAAACTCTAAACACGGGTTTACGCTGATCGAGTTGCTTGTGGTCATTGCCATCATTGCGTTGCTCATTGGGATCATGCTGCCGGCGTTGGGTTCGGCGCGGGCTTCGGCTCAGGCTCTGAAGAACACGACGAATCTTCGGTCCCTTCAACTCGGGATCCAGTTGTATGCGATGGAGTATAAATCGTTCCCGCCGTTCCGGCTTCCTTCGGGCGAGTGGCATCCTGGTACGGAACGGCCTCGGGCGCGGTGGCACTGGTTTGCGGGCGATGAGGTTGGCCGCCCGTATTCACCGAGCGGGCAAGATGAGCTCGATGATTTCATGAATGCGGGTGCGATCCACCGGATCGACAACGAAGTCTTCATGGACCCGACGCAACGACTCGAAGACTTCACCCGGGGCAGCACGCAACAGATCGAGGCGCTTCGTAATGGGTCTTATGGCTACAACTACCATTACCTAGGGAACAGCCGGAACAACAACCCTATCGGTCAGTACAACAACTGGCCTGTCCGCGAGCATTCCATCGCGCGTCCTGCCAAGACGATTTCGATTGGTGACTCTCTGGGTAACCAAGAAACCTACGAAGAGACCGGGTACCGCGAGCACAGCTACACACTGGACCCGCCCCGCCTCGACACGGATCACAACAACGCCCACTCGTTTGCTCAATCTTCAGGAAAATCACCGGCTCAGGTTCGTCACAATGGAAGGGCCGCCATGGCGTTCCTTGACGGGCATGTCGAGCTTCTGACGCTTGATGAACTTGGGTATGTCGTCTTTGACCTGAACTCCAACCATGTCCACCACGACGCGGGATCCAATGCGCTCTTTAATGGGCTGGGCTACGACCGCGAATCAACCGAAGACGACGACCACTCCCATCCATAATTATGCTCAACATTCACCATATCAATCTACATGCTAAGATAGGTTCATGAAACTTCATCCTATTCTCGCAGCATTATTGCTCATTATCACATTTGCACTCCTGCAAAGCTGCAGTTCAATCGAGCACAGAGCCCCAGAAATCCCCGAGTTTCGTTCGAATGAGACCGCCCCCTTAATGACTGAACCAATCCGTGCTGATTCTCCATATGCAGGCTTGCGATACCTCGCGCTCGCACGAGAGCTTGAATCGAACGACATGTTTGGGCGAGTGTTTACTGAACAAACTGCTACGGGCTTCAAGGCATTCCGGAACTCAGATGATTCCGATATTACTGATCAGTACTCAGCATGGCTTCAAAATATCCAAGCGGTTCTGAACGAGATTCAGATCGCATCTCGGCTTGATTCCCTGTTTCCTGCCTCTGAAAACATCATTTATAATAGATACGACGAAGAAGATCCGAGAAGACAGTCCCAGGTGCTCGCTAGAAATCTCACTCTAACCCTGCGTGATGATTCCACACGATTATGGTTCAAAGGCGACCACGCTGGATCCATTGAACGCATAAATTCTGTACTCCGTATTGCCTTTCAGAACGGAAGCCGAGACAATCCTGATGTTCTGATTCCTTTGATGGCAAGATCGATCGCTGGCGTGTCCCTAAGGCAGTTCAGGTGGATGCTGCAACACACATTGTGCTCAGACGATGATCGAGAGTTGATTCGTCAATCTATTGAAATGGTCGGTGGATACGACCCGTTTCAAGTCAAACAAACCACAGGGCTATATATTCTCGCAGTAGACAAATGGATAACCACACAGCTGGAAGTTGAAGGTGGATCTGATGAGTTCTGGTATCACTATGGCATGATCCATGGAGTTATCAGATTCACAGAATCATTATTCAAAGGACCATTCAATGCTGATTCGATGCGTTCAAACATTGAAGAAACAAAGCTTGATATACTCGATTATCTAGAAGACATCGACTTTGATGACATCAAACACGCCTACAAGGAATACCACCCTATTGCAGTCGAAATTGGCACCTCCCTCGTTAACGGCACTGCAAATCAAGAACACATTTCACAACTGTTAAAGACAACAGAGGATGATGATACTGGTATGTCCGACATTATGATGCTCTCCTTTGGTCGAACGGTACTCCGGAATAACCAGCGCTTCATTGACACAAGGGATGAACTCATACGAACAATCGAGGACTAACCGAAGGGACTCAGCCTACCATCCCCCGGCTGCGGTCACGGCCCTGAACATCTTCACCCCCCAATCGCGAGGAATCGCGGGAGTTGTGCATGTTCGATCGAGTCTCAGATAGTTTCAACAGTGTCTTTAAAAAACTCAGCGGCAACGCCGCCATTACTGAATCCAATGTGCGCGAAGCAATGGAAGAGGTCCGCGGTGCGCTGCTGGAAGCGGATGTCCACTTCGAGGTCGCTGAGGAGTTTTGCAAGAAGATCATGACCGATGCTGTGGGGCAGCAGGTGACCAAGTCGGTCAAGCCTGGGCAAGAGATGATCGGGATTGTGCATCGGCGGTTGATCGAGTTGTTTGGCGGCGATCCGGATGCTGAGCAGCAGCCGGCGCCTCCGGGGATCATGAAACTCTCGCCGGGCCCTACTGTGATCATGATGTGCGGGTTGCAGGGGTCGGGGAAGACGACGACTTGTGGGAAGCTCGCGGGGGTGCTTAAAAAGCAGGGCCGCTCGGTGATGCTCGCCGCGGCGGACCTCCAGCGACCTGCTGCTGTCGAGCAGCTCGAAACCGTCGCGGGCCAGGCCAACACCGAACTCTCCGGTGGATCACAGGTTCACTTCTATGGCGAGCACGACAAGACCGCCGAGTACGGCAAAGCGGTGGGCGTTGCGGTGAAGGTCTGCCAGAACGCACTCAAAGAAGCCCGCTCTAAGGGTGTTGATGTGTTAATTCTGGACACGGCCGGGCGTTTGCATGTCAACGACGAGCTGATGGGCGAACTCAAAAGCGTGCGTTCGATGCTCCAGCCTCATCATGTGTTCCTTGTGGTTGATGCAATGACAGGGCAGGACGCGGTCAACTCCGCTAAGGCGTTCCATCAGCAGCTTGAGGTTGATGGTGTGATCTTGACGAAGTTCGACTCTGATACACGCGGGGGCGCGGCCTTATCGGTCAAGGAAGTCACCGGGGCACCGATCCGGTACATCGGAGTCGGCGAGAAGCTCGATGCGATCGAGCCGTTCCACCCTGAACGAATGGCCGGGCGGATTCTGGGCATGGGTGATGTTGTTTCGCTGGTTGAAAAAGCACAGCAGGAAGTGTCCGAAGACGAGGCGATGGCGTTGGAAGCGAAGATGGCCAAGGGCCAGCTTGATATGGACGACTTCCTCAAGCAGATGAAGATGATGCGGCGGATGGGGTCGATGAAATCGCTGATGGGGATGCTGCCTGGTGTTGGCTCGGCGCTCAAGGACATCGACATCGACGAGAAGGAACTCGACCGCACCGAGGCGATGATCCAATCCATGACCAACGATGAACGCAAGAAGCCGGACCTGATCCGGCACAACCGCAAGCAGCGGATTGCGAGGGGTTCGGGTACTGATGCGAATCAGGTCGGCAAGCTGACGAAACAGTTCGGGATGCTTTCGAAGATGATGAAATCGATGGGTGGTATGGGCGCGGGCGGGAAAGCCGCGCTCGCTCAGCAGCTGACCGGCGGGGGTGGTGGTATGGGTGGTTTCGGGGGGTTCGGCAAGGGTGGGACCAAGGCGAAGTCATCGGGTGTCAAGAAACGCAAACCTAAGAAGAAGAAAAGGTAACACTTATGCCACTCTCAACGCTTGGATATACCGCTGACCGGATCGCGGAGATTGCTGATGGATTGTTTGATCTGCACGACACGCAGATGTCCAAGCCACGGGTGAAGGATGGGTGGTCACGCAAGGAAATCCTGGGGCACTTGGTTGATAGCGCCAATGTAAATCATCAGCGGGTGATCGAATCGGTGTTGTCTGGGTCGGTTGTGTTTGCTGGGTATGCGCATAAAGAATGGGTCAAACTCAACGGGTATCAGGATGCGGAGTGGGAAGAGATCGTGACGCTTTGGTGCTCGATCAACATGCAGTTCTGCAGCATGATCGAGCGGATACCCCTTGAAATACTTGACAAAGCGCACGCGGAGCACAGCTACGAATCAACGGCTTTCCGAGAGCTCGCCTCGGGTGAGCCATCGACGCTTGGCTACCTGATCGAAGATTACTTTGCGCACCTAAAGTATCACATGGACCAGATCACCTCCTGATACGATCTGCCCGACGAGGAACTCATCCTAATGACAGACCACCCCGCACCAGCGAAACTCGGACTCACCGAGCTGATCGCGATGGGCGTCGGGGGGATGATCGGTGGCGGGATTTTTTCGGTTCTCGGCATCGCGGCGGGGATCTCGGGCCATGCAACACCGCTCGCCTTTGCGCTCGGCGGACTGATCGCGCTGCTGGCGGGCTACTCCTATGTCAAACTCGCGCTGGCCTACCGCGACGATGGCGCGAGCTTCACCTACCTCCGCCACGCATTCCCGAGCCATCCCAACATCGCGGGGATCGAAGGGTGGACCGTAATCGTGGGCTACATCGGCACCCTCGCGCTCTACGCGTTTACCTTCGGCGCCTACGGCTCCGACCTGTTGGGATCTGCAAACGATCCGCAATTGCGAACACTCCTCTCCGCGGGTGTCCTGCTGTTCTTTATGGTTGTCAACCTGCGCGGGGTTCGATCCTCGGGACGCACCGAGGACCTGATCGTTTATACCAAAATCATCCTACTCGCGCTCTTCGCCATCGCCGGGATGCGGACGGTTCGGTCTGATCACATCTTGCCCGTGTTTGATTTGGGTGTCAGCTCGGTCTTCATCGCGGGAGCGACTGTATTTGTAGCGTTTGAGGGGTTCCAGCTCATCACCAACGCCATCTCTGAAATCGATTGCCCGGACAAGAATGTCCCGCGCGGGATATATGGCTCGATCATCATCACCACACTTATTTATGTCAGCGTCGCGCTGGTGGCGATCGGTAGCATGTCGATCCAAGAACTTCTAGAAGCCGAGGAGTACGCGCTGGCTGTCGCGGCTGAGCCGGTGCTGGGGAACGCGGGGCGAGTGCTCATCGGGATCGCTGCGCTGCTGGCGACCTCGTCGGCGATCAATGCGACGGTCTTTGGCGCGTCGCGCATGATGTCGCAGATGGCGACCGAAAGAGTGACACCCAAAGCATTCTCGTTCCGCTCGCGAACCAATAAAGTCCCGGTAGTCGGGATCATCACACTCACGGCGCTCGGGATTGCCTTTACTACGCTCAACTCGCTGGGGACCATCGCATCGTTCTCGAGTTTGACCTTTTTGCTTGTATCGCTGGCCGTGGGCGTGGCGAACTTCAGGCTCCGCGCCACTACCGGAGCCAAACCCGCGATTGTGATCAGCGGCATCGTTGTCGTGATCATGACCATTGCGCTGCTGCTGGTTTACATGTGGACCAACGAACGCCAGACACTCATCTCGATCGCGTTGCTGTACGGTGCGGTGATCGTTGCCGAGTTTGTGTTTAGTAAACGCGGGTTCATCCATCGCAGCACTTGAGCTTGGATCAGTTGTCGATCGGAAGTGGATCGGCGGCTCGGCCCTCGGCCCAGTCGTTGAACTTGGGCCAGAAGACTTCTTGGATGAGGATCTTGACGCAGGCGGCGATGGGGATGGCGATTAGTAAGCCGAAGACGCCGAAGAGTGCGCCGCCGGCGAGGGAGGCGAAGAGGATTGTTGGGGTGTCCATGCCGGTGCTTTTGCCTTGGATCATGGGGGTTAGTATATAATCGTCGATTGCTTGGCCGAAGAAGTAGAGGATCGTCGGGGCCCCCACGACCCAGTAGAGCTCGCCTCGGATGCCGGTGTGGGATTCAAGCCAGAGCAGGGTTACGGCGATGGGGACACCAATCAATGCGAGGTAGGGGACGATCGAGAGGATCGCTACGGCTGGGCCGAGGATGAAGGCACCGGGGACACCGATGAGGAAGAAACCGATTGAGAAGATGATGGATTGGATGAAGGCGATGGTGAGGCGGCCTCGGATGAATCCTGAGATCACGGCATCGAACTTGGTGAGGAGCTCGATGATGCGGTCGCGGTTTTTGTCTGGAAGCAACTCGGCACCGAAGCCCTTGACGCCAATCCATTCGGTGGCGACGAAGAAGAAGAAAAACGCTGCGAGGAATCCCATGAACCCGAGGCCGAAGATGGCGCCGAATAATGCGAGGGTTCTGTTGACGGTTTCGATGCCAACATTGGTCAGGGTGAGGGCGACCTGATCTTTGTTGTCGATGATCCAGTCGTTGATGCCTGCGAGGGATTGTCCGATTGCGGAGTTGTCGCTCTCGGCTCCGCGTATGGAATCGTGGATCATGATCCATGCGCCGCCGCAGTCGTGGTCGCTTAGGTATTTATTGGCCTCGTTGATGTCGGGGATCTGCTGTGCTTGCTGGACGGTTTCGATGTTGGTGAGGATGCCTTGGCCGAAGGTGATGGTCTGGGCGACGCCGTAGGAGGCGGCGATGATGGAGGGGAGGATGATGCCGACGACAACGACGGCGATGATCCCGATGACCGATGTTCGGCGGGCGATGTTGAATTTTTTCATCGACCACACAATGACGGGTTCAAACAGGTAGGCGAGCAGCAAGGCGAGCAGCAGCGGGACCGTGACTACGGAGATCTTTTGCCCGATCAGGAAGATCGCGAAAACGCCCAGCGCGAGGAGGACATCGCGGACCGGTTGCATCTGCCAGAGATGGAGGCGGTGCCATTTGGGGCTGTTGCCTTGGGCATCTGATTGACGGGGAGTATCTGAATCATGATCGTTGGTCATAGATTCATTATAACAGGATTTGAGCGTGATGGATTATGAACCAACCGGCTCAGGGGCGGGCTGGATCATGGGCGAGGCGAACTCGTCATCGAAGTCGTAGACATCCTCGAAATCTTCGATGGTGTCTTCGTCGGTGGTCCGCATGAGGTTGGCTTCGACGAGGGCGAAGATGATGCAGCCGAAGTCGCGGGTTTGGTAGATGCCCCATTTGTTGAGGACTGACTTTGCGAGGAGGCCGTAGCGGGCGATGGCGTGGTCGCGGAGACCGAGGCAGAGCTGTGTGCCGTCGACATGGCGGGAGTCGTCGATGATTCCGAGGTCGAGTGTGGATTGGTCTTCGGACTGGCCGTGGACGAGTTGGGAGGTGTGTGCGAGTCCGTCGCGGATGAATGTGAAGCAGGCCGGGGAGTATCCGCCGGCTGATTCGAAGATTTGTTGGATGTCGATTGTGTGTTCGTGCATGGTGGTCTCCAATTGTTCCACGTGGAACATTGGTAGGCAAGGGTATCCCGCAGTTTTGTGAATCGGGGGTTTGCGGCGGCAAACTGCAGCTTTTGGGTGATTGGTTTGGGGAGGAGGGTCAATTTGCGCACAATATGGGGTTGTAGGGCTTGGAATTGGCGTGCTCTGTGCTTTGGGGAGCGGCGGGGGTTGTATCAAGATGGGGGCGTGATTCAATTTGACTCACGCGATCAGATACCCCGTCCTGAGGTATAGAGCGTGAATTCAAGGCCGATCAATCCGAATCCCCAAGCCTCTCCCGCCACTCCTCGGCCTTGGTGTCATAGCCGTTCCCTGGTTCGGCGGCGTGCCATGCGGTGTAGAGATCGACTACGCGTTGGATGGCTTCATCGCGTCGATTCTTTGACGCTTCCGACGGATCCATCTGTTCCGCTGCTTCTACCAGCAACCCCTCGGCCTCAACAAAGTTGGATTGCATTGACAGGGTCTCGCCGAACAAGCTTTGGGTGTTCCAGATGAGCCAGTGCCCTTCGGGCAATATACGCTGTCGGATCTCTATACACTCTGCCAATACGGGCTGGGCGTCGGCATGTCGATCTTGTGCTATCAAGTTGATGCCGAGTTGAACCAGTGCCGAACCAAGCTGTGCTCCGGCTTCTGGTTCAGCGCGGCGAACTATCTCCACTTGCATTCGTCTAAATTTTTCTGAGTCAGACCAGCGGCTTTGTTCATCAAGAAATTTAACCAATGTTCTGATCGAAGTGGTGGTATATGAATGGGTGTCCCCAAGTACATGTCGATTACCCTCAACCGCTTCTCGTAAGTACGGTTCCGCCTCTTCTAACTTTCCTTGGTACATAAGCAGTACGCCCATATTGCTTATAGATGTCAATGTGTTGGGGTGTTTGTCGCCGAGGATGCGCCTGGTACCCTCCAAGGCCATGCGTCTATATGGCTCGGAGTCGTTATGTCTTCCTTGTTGAGACAATACTGTGCCTAAATTGCTCATCGCATTTAGTGAGTCAGGATGGTCTTTGCCCAGTACGCGGATAGTTAGTTGTAATACTTCTTTGAAGTACGCTTCAGCTTGGTCAATTTTTCCTTGCTGGTATAGCACGGAACCGAGGTTGCCCATCATTTTCAGCGTTGTTGGATGGTCATCGCCAAAGGCTTGGCGGTAACCCTCTAACGCCTCGCGTTGATATGCCTCCGCCTCTTCTTTTTTACCCTGATCCCAGAGAAGCCGACTCATGTTGTTGATATTGATCAGCGTTTCTGGGTGGTTCTCACCAAACGCTCGCTGACTCCCTTTCAATGCTAAGCGATAAAACATTTCCGCTTCAACTAATCTCCCTTGTTGTCTGAGCGTGTAACCTATGTTGTTCATCGAGATCAGCGTAGCCGGGTGTTCATCACCAAGTATTCGGCGATTAGCCTCGAGTGCTTGGCGTATGTAGAGTTCGCCCTCATCTAGTATGTTTTGCGAAACAAGCAGCATCCCAATGGTATCGACCAAATCTAAAGTGTCTCGGTGATTGTCGCCGAGCGTGCGCCGGTTACCTTCTAACGCATCACGAATGTATGGATCTGCCTCCTCAAATCTGCCTTGGTTATAAAGTTGTGAACCCATGGAGCCAATCGAATACAAGGTGCTTCGGTGATTGTCGCCAAGCAGTTTGCGTCTGATCGCCAAGGCCCTTTCTTGCGGATCAAGAGCTATTTGCAGTAATCCAAGCTCTCTCAGCGTATCAGCTGTGGATTGCAGCATCTGGGCTTGTATGAGGGGCTGATCGGCAAACTGTAAATCGATTGTCTTGATCGTACGCTCGAAGATATTGGCTTCCAGCGTGCCCAATGCGATGCTTGTGAAGTTCACACGGGCAAGTGAGTCAGCGAGATTCTCACGGGACTCTTCGGGGGCACTCTCGATGATAGAGTCGCGGAGTTGCACGCCCATCATCTCGATTTCGATCTGTCCGAGCTGCTCGCTTTGGAAGTCTGCGACCTGCTGCAGTTCATCGGCTCGCTTGGCTTCTTCGGCTT
>Ga0209344_10001419_pt1 | contig 31436 bp, 29 predicted proteins | sample Cruoilmetagenom6_FD_187293 | JGI IMG/M metagenome (GOLD analysis project Ga0209344, IMG submission 187293) | Oil polluted marine microbial communities from Coal Oil Point, Santa Barbara, California, USA - Santa Barbara Oil Seep Sample 6 (SPAdes)... | ecosystem: Environmental > Aquatic > Marine...
TGCGTTCAGACCAGACGCCGTGCTGCGCGCCGGGTCACCCAGATCCGGCGCAGGAAGGCCGCGATGAAGAGCGCGGTTAGGATCAGTATGATGGTGGGGGCCGGGGCGCTGTCGATGAAAAAGCTGGCATATGTGCCCGCCAGTATCGAAAAGAGGCAGACCGCCACCGCGACAATCAGCATCGTGCCGAACCGGCGCACCAGCAGAAACGCGATCGCCCCCGGCGCGATCAGCAGGCCGATGGCCAGGATCAGACCGGCAGCCGAGAGCGTCGCCACGATGGTAAGCGACAGCGCCGCCAGCAGACCGTAATGCAGCAGGTTCACTGGCAAGCCCGTCGCACGTGCCTGCGCCGGGTCAAAGCTGTGCAACAACAGGTCCTTCCATTTCAGCAACAGCGCGGCCGAGACGACCAGCGCAATCAGGCCAGCCGTCCACAGCTCGTAGGCCTCCACCCCCAGCATGTTGCCAAAGAGGATGTGATCGAGATGCGCATTCGTCTCGATCGAGACGTAAAGCACCAGCCCGATCCCGAACATGCCAGAGAAGACGACGCCCATCACGGTGTCTTCCTTGACCCGGCTGTTGCCCGCCAAATAGCCGGTGGCGAGCGCGCAGGTCATGCCCGCCGCGAAGGCCCCGATGATCAGCGGAATGCCCAGGATATAGGCCAGCACGATCCCCGGCAGCACGGCATGGCTGACCGCATCTCCCATCAGCGCCCAGCCCTTGAGCACCAGAAAGCATGACAAGAGCGCCGTGGGCACCGCCACCAGCATCCCGATATAGAAAGCGTTCAGCATGAAATCAAAGCGGAACGGCATCAGCAGCGTTTCGATATCCATCACGCGTGCTCCTCCTCGGCCGTTGGTGGGCCTCCGTGGAGCGCCTGCGCCGCACGGCGTCGCGCCGCCAGCAGCCCGTGTTTCGGCGCCAAAAAGAACGCGACCAGGAACACGCATGTCTGGAGAGTCACGATGATGCCGCCGGTCGCGCCATCAAGAAAGAAGCTGATATAGGCCCCCAGGAAACTGCTGATTGCGCCAATGGCGACGGATGTGGCGATCAGGCGGGGAAACCGGTCACAGAGCAGATAGGCCGTTGCCCCCGGCGTTACCACCATGGCGATCACCAGGAAAGCGCCGACCGTCTGCATCGCCGCCACGACCGAGGCCGACAGCAGCATGAAGAAAATCGCCTTGAGCAGACCGGGGCGCAAGCCGATGGAGCGCGCATGGCTTTCATCGAAGAATACCACCATCAGGTCCTTCCACTTGGCCAGCAGCACCGCCAGCGACACGAAGCCGATGATGGCCAACTGCCAGGTGTCCTCGGGTGTGATTGCCAGGATGTTGCCCATGGTGATCGTCTGGATGCTGACCGACATCGGATTGAGCGAGATCATGAACAGGCCCAGTCCGAAGAAAGAGGTAAAGATCAGCCCGATGATTACATCGACCTTCAGCCCTGAGCGCTCGGACAGAAACAGCATCGCTCCCGCCGCCAGCCCACCTGCGACAAACGCCCCCAAGGCAAATGGCAGGCCAAGGATATAGGCCCCGGCCACTCCCGGCACGACCGAATGGCTGAGCGCGTCGCCGATCAGCGACCAGCCTTTGAGCATGAGATAGGCCGACAGGAACGCGCAGACCGCACCGACAAGGGCCGATACCCACATCGCATTGGTCATATACGCGTAGGCGAAGGGCTCCAGCAGGGTCTGCATCATGCACCCGGCTCCGTGGTGTGTGTCACGTCGCCATATTGGACCAGCGGGCGTTCATCGTCGGAAAAGATCGTGATGCTGCGGGCGTCCTCGTCATCGTGCAACTGATCGCCGCCGAGGGTGAAGTGGCGCAGCACGCCGCCGAACGCCGCCTCCAGGTTGGCGCGTGTGAACGTGGTCTCGGTTGGCCCGTAGGCCAGCACGGTGCCCTTGACCAGGATCGTGCGGTCGCAAAACTCCGGCACCGAGCCCAGGTTGTGGGTCGAGACCAGCATCACCCGGCCCTCGTCGCGCAGCTCGCGCAAGAGCGCCACGATCTGATCCTCTGTTTTCACGTCGACACCGGTAAAAGGTTCGTCCAGCAGGATAATCTGCCCATCCTGTGCCAACGCTCGGGCGAGAAAGACGCGCTTGCGCTGCCCGCCAGACAATTCGCCGATCTGGCGCAGGCGGAAGTCTTGCATGTTCACGCGCGTCAGCGCGGTGTCCACTGCGTCGCGGTCCGCCTTTGAGGGGCGGCGCAGGAATCCCATGTGACCATAGCGGCCCATCATCACCACGTCCTCGACCAGCACGGGAAAGGCCCAGTCCACCTCTTCGGATTGCGGCACATAGGCCACGAGGTTTTCGCGCAGCGCCTGTTTCACGGTGCGTCCCAGCAGACGAATCTCGCCCTTGGCGGCGGGAACGAACCCCATGATCGCCTTGAACAGCGTGGATTTTCCGGCACCGTTCACGCCGACCAATGCCGCCACCGTGCCGCGCGGGATCTCGAAACTCGCATCCCAGAGCGCGGTCATCCCGTTGCGATAGGTGACAGTGACGCCCTGAGCCGATAGGCCCGGCTCATTGATGATTTCTCGTGTGGCCTGTGTCTGGCTTTGGGCTGGCTCTGACATGGCTCGATTTCCTTTGTTTTGCACAGGCTCAGTTTCCCGCGCCGGTCAGCCCGTCCACGACGGTCTGCGAGGTGACGCGCAACAGATCGAGATAGGTCGGCACCGGACCGTCCGCGGTACTGAGGCTGTCGACATAGAGCACACCGCCGTAACGCGCGCCAGTTTCGCGCGCGACCTGTTCGGCGGGGGCGGTGCGCACGGTGCTTTCGCAGAAGACCACGGGAATATCGTGTTCGCGGACCCCGTCAATCACCGAGCGGACCTGCTGGGGCGTGCCAACCTGATCGGCGTTCATCGGCCACAGATAGAGTTCTTGCAGCCCAAAGTCGCGGGCCAGATAGCTGAAGGCACCCTCGCAGGTGACAAGCCAGCGCTGCGCCTGCGGGATCGCGGCGATTTGTGCGCGCAGCGGCTCCATCACTTCGCGCAGTCTGGCCTTGTAGCGGTCAGCATTGGCCGCGTAGGTGGCGGCGTTATCGGGGTCGTGCGTGGACAGGGCAGCGGTGATGTTGTCGATGTAGATCAGCGCGTTATCCAGCCCCATCCAGGCATGCGGGTTCGGTTGGCCCTGATAAGACCCCGACGAGATCGAGATCGGGTCGATCCCGTCGGTCAATGTGGCCGAGGGGATATCGCCCAGATGGCGGAGGAACTGTTCGAACCACAGTTCGAGGTTCATGCCGTTCCACAGGACCAGATCGGCATCCGAGGCGCGCACGATATCGCGCGGTGTCGGCTCGTAGCCGTGTATTTCAGCGCCGGGCTTGGTGATTGACACGACCTCGGCTGCGTCGCCGGCCACGTTCTGGGCCATGTCGGCCAGAACGGTGAAGGTGGTCACGACTTTCAACTTGTCTGCCGAAGCGACGGTGGCCGTGAGAGCAAGGATGAACGTCGCGGCAAGGTGGGTCAGTCGAATGACGGGCATGATGTCTCCGGAAAGGTGAGAGGGCGGGGGTATGGCAAGTTAGATAGGTGTTGCAACTGTTAATGACAATCATTCTCAACTTGTCAAGTAAGATGAGAATGATTCTCAAGAAAATCTGCGCGGCGTCGCCCTTGGCGGGCGTGCCGAGCCGGTCCGATGTGATGCCGAGGCCGGTATCGGTGTCCAGCCGGATGAGGCTGGTGATGACCGCGTCGCAAGGAGATGCGGGAAAGATTCATCGGCGTGTCTCTGGCAGGGATTGCGCCGCGCGGGCGCGCGTCGCCGGGGAAAGGCGGCTGTTGGCCCCCTCTTGGCCCAAGAGGGCCAATTCACCCCCAAAGGTATTTTTGGAAAGATGAAATGAAGTCCGATCCCGGGAGGCGCGTGTCTGTCATGGCGCTGACTCGTAACATGCAGACAGGCGTGTCCAGTTGATCCGGGTCCGGAATGATGCCGAGGCCCGGTGTGCTGGGTGGTTCGGCTTTAGCGAGCCGCCTTCGCAGACGTGTCCGCCGAAAAGCTGCCAATGCGGCATCTGCGCGGATTGGCCGAGGATATCCCAGTAGGCGATGTCGAGGGGGGATTGGGCGTAGGCGTGGAAGGGCAGGTAGGCATGCCCACTAGGGCAGCCTTCCCCCTAGCCGAGCAGACCCGCATCGGTATCAATGCGCACGAAACTGCTGTCGCGCGCATCGAAGCGCAGCCGCCCACCCAACAGGAAATTGGGATGGGTGAGCGGCAGGTCGAGCGCATAGACTGTTATGCGCGTGATTTTCACTTTATCTCGACTTCGACAAAGGCCATCGGCGCGTCGCCGCCGTTGATCACGTTATGCTCCACGCCTTCATTGCGGCGATAAACGGTGCCTGCGGGCACGGTGACGTCATTGACCTCGCCGCCGGGCAGTTCCAGCCGCATATGGCAATCGGTGAGCGCGGTGATCACGTAGTCAAACCCGTGGGTATGCCAGCCGGTCTGCTGTCCGGGCGCAAAGTCGAACCGGGTGACGCGTACGCGGGCGTCATCGATCATCTGGGTTGCGGTGCAGGTCATGGTCATATGGGGTCCTTCCAGGTTGAAAATGGTGCACCGAGGCAGGCGTGATCGGGTGTCACGCCGAGACCGGGGGTGACCGGGGCCTCGGCGCCGCCATTGTGGATCGGGGCATCGAAGGCTGCAACCGAGCCTTTGATCATCGCGCGGGTGTCGAGTGCGCAGCGAAGCAGGTGACGCGGTGTCGACTGGGCCAGATGCAGGATCGCGGCAAAGCTGATTTCCGAGCCGACCGTGTCCTGCACCGATAACACCATGCCCGCCGCCGCCGCGATGCTGCGTTGGCGGATCATCGCGGTTATGCCACCCTGTTTGGATAGTTTCAGGCCGACCCCGTCACAGCTGTCATTGGCGATGGCGTGGATCAGGTCGGCTTCGGACTGGATCAACTCGTCAAGCAGGATCGGCACCGGGCAGTGTGCGCGCAGGCACTGGGTTTCGCGCCATGTGGCGCAGGGGGCTTTGAGCACGAAGTCGAGGCCGGGCGGCAGCAGTGCGAGCATGCGCAATGCATGTTCGGGCGTGAGGCCGTTATTGGCATCGGCGAGGAACCATTCGCCGGTTTGGCGATCAGCCAGGCAGGCGCGGATGCGCTCTGCACCCAGCCCCGGGGCGCCCTCGACCTCTGATGCGCCGATCTTGATCGAATGCCCCATGAACCCGTCGGCACGGTGGCGCGCGACGCTCGCGCGCATCGCTTCTGGCGTATCGCTGCCGATTGAGGATATCACCGGCACCGGGCCGGGCACCCGCCCGCCCAGCAGATCGCACAGCGGCAAACCGGCGGCCTGCGCGGCAATGTCCCAACACGCCACATCAACCGTGCAACGCGCAGCGCGGTGGCCGCTCAGCGTCAGTTGCATCCGCTCCCACAGGCGGTCGTGGTGGGTCGGGTCCATGCCGATCAGCGCGGGCGCCAGCAGCGCCAGCCCGGCGCGCGCACTGCCCGCGTGAGCCGCGACATAGGTGGCGCCGAATGGCGTGCTTTCGCCCCAGCCGATGCGCCCGCAATCGGCGGTCACGCGAACGTTCGTGGCATCATAACTGGTGTAGCTGCGCCCGCCCGACAGGCGGTAGATCCCGCCGCTGACCGGCAGATCGACCTGGTAGGCGTCTATCCGTGCGATCCTCACGACGCATCCTGATCCTCACGACGCATCCTCCGGAACCATGCGCGGATCATCGGCCAGCCCGGCACCGCGCCAGATCACCAGCACCAGAATCGGGTCGTTTTGGGTGCGCAGGGCGTGCGGCTGGTTGCTCAGATGCAGGCGCGTGTCGCCGGGGCCGAGGATCAGGTCAGGCTGGTTGTCGACCATGAAGATGCCACTGCCCGAGACGACGGTGTAGAGTTCTTCGGGCTCGTGCCAGTGGCGCGCATAAAATAGGTTCCGCCCCCAATAGGCCACGGTGATCCGGCACTGATCGGTCACGAAATGCCCGTCCGGCCCGGCAAGCTCGAACCAGGCGAAGCGGTTCAGAAAGTCGCGGCCCACTTCTTCCTCGGTATAGGTCAGGCGCCATTCGGCATGAGGTGCTGCGGCCAGAAGTGCGGCCTGTAAGCGAGCGCTTTGCGGGCTGGCATGGCCCGGATCGCGCTCCATCAAGGGCAGAACCGGGCGGGACACCGGCGCGCGAGCGGCATAGCGCAGATCATCCGGCCAGTCCGTAAACGCGGCCATGGCTGGCAGTGCGGCGTGCCAGTCGCGTGCGGCATCGAGCGCTGAGTGAAAGGCTGCTCGTGCGGTCACGGCGTGACCACGATGTTGCCGGTGTGTTTCTTGGCGATAAAGGCGACCTGCGCTTCGCGGAGCTGCTCCAGCTTGTAGGTGGCGGCGAGCATCGGCTTGACCTCGCCGCGCTCGATATAGCCGACAAGATCGTGGAACACCTGCTGCAGAATGACGGTCGAGCCGGTAAAGGTAAGATCGCGCAGGTAGAGCGTGCGCAGATCGAGCGTGACCATCGGACCCGCGATGGCACCGGAGATCGTGTAGCGCCCGCCGCGTTCCAGTGTGTCAATGAGGGCGGGCCACTGATCGCCGCCCACCACGTCGGCCACGACTGTGATCCGCTCGTCCTTCAACGTGGCGTGCAGATCATCGGGCGCGCGCGGCAGGATGCGGTCAGGCCCCATGCGGGCGACATCCGCATGTTTGGCCTCTGACGCCATCGCGATCACCCGCGCGCCGCGCCGCTTTGCCAGCTGGATCAGCGCACCGCCGACGCCGCCCGACGCGCCGGGGACCAGCACCGTGTCGTCCGGGCCCACATTGGCGCGGGCCAGCATGCCCTCGGCTGTGGAGTAACTGCACTGGAACGTCGCCAATTCGGCATCGGACAGATCGGACGAGATGGGAGCGACATCGCGCATGTCGGCCCGGGTGTACTCGGCATAGCCGCCATCGCATTCGCTGCCGAAATAGCCGGTCTTGTCCTTGTTGTCCGGATCGCTCCAGTCGCGCTGCCAGCCATCGACCAGCACGCGGCGGCCGATCAGCGAAGCGTCCGCCTCTGCGCCGACGGCGACGACATGACCCACAACATCGACCCCCTGAATGCGCGGAAAGGTAATGGGCGCGCCGCCCCAGGTCGGGTCGTCGGCGCCTACCGTGTCGTAACTGCCACCGGTGGTGGCCTCGCTGACGGCCTTGGAGTACCAGCCCGAGCGCGTGTTGACGTCGGTATTGTTCAGCCCGCAGGCAGCAACTTTGATGATCACATCCATCGGTCCCGGCTGTGGTGTCGGCCAATCCTCGTGCCATTCATAGGCGTCGAGATCACCGTGCCGCATGAGGACCATAGCGCGCATCCGGGGGGGCAGGTCGGTCATGTTTGTTCCTTCGTCTCTTGGGGGTAGCAAATCACGGGACTCAGTCCTCTGATCGGGGGCGCAGGCCGCTTGGATCATGGGCCGGGCGCGCGGTTGAGCGGCGATGGGGGCTAGGGCCACGTTTCCGGCCACATTGGCATGCGGTTTCACATAGGCAAAGGCCAAAATGTGCCCGACGCTATGTCCGCAGGTAAGCGAGGTCGTGGCCCTGACAACAGCATCGTCCAGCATCACGGCGCATCAGCTGGTCAGCGGGCAGGGCATCGCGCGTGTGATGGCCTGTTCTTACCACGCTTATACCTGTGAACCGGCTGGAGAGCCGGGGGCAGGGTTAAATCTGAATTCGTTCAATAAAATTGATAAATAAAAAGCTTTTCTGTTGAAATTCCGAATGTACCGCTAAATGAAATTGATTTTTGTAAATCATGATGCAGTCCCACGCCTCCGTGGGAGGGCGCTTTCCCGGCGCCCGTGACGCACTTTGGGAGTGGGCGCTGGCAACTTGGAGGTCTGGCGCGGCTGGCATTTGGTCGGCGGCGAGAACAATGAGGTGGACCCGCGCAATGGAGTGCAATCCGAACACTCGATCCTGCTTTTGCAACGCTGGATGGGAGAGGCGTTGGGTGGCTGAGGGCGCGGTGTCGCCGGAAACAGGGGATAGCTGAAGGGCGTCCCGCCAAAGCTATTGTTTGGTGGGTCGGTTGCGGCCTAGGCTTGTCTGGCCGGTGTGCGGCTGGAGGGGGCAAAAGGGTGGACGAAAGAGAATATGCATTGGAGGTCTACAAGGCTTTCCGCGAAAAGGTTGCGCATGAAGACGGGCTGGTCGGGCAAAGGACAATCTGGTTCGTGACGTTTCAAGCATTGCTTTTCACTTCATTCGCGCTGCTTACCCAGGCTGATGACAGATTCGAAGCCGGGATAATTGCCGCGATCATGACTGTTTTCGGGGTTCTTGGTATATCGTCGGCGGTTGTGACCTGGTTCAGCGTGCGGGCCGCTTACGAGTCGATTGAGGCAACCGCCCAGAAATGGCGAGGTGACACGGATGCAGGCGTCGTAGGGGTCATGCAAGAATTCGGGGGCGCAAAGCTCTTGCCCGGCTTGATCGGAGACGGTTTGGACAGCGGCACGGAGGTACGCGGGCGTTACACGGCGCTTGGGCCGCCGGTACTTGTCACGTTGGCCTGGGCCGTCATGATGGTCATCATCTGGTGCGAATTGGCGGGCTGAAGCGTTTTGGAATTGATCTGAACCGCAGGCCAGACGCAGAGCGCTTACATTATTGAAAGCGCCTTGGCAGCAGGACGCGGCAGGCAAATCGCGGCCTGCTTTCAGTTGCCCCCGAAACTCTCAACGTTTAGGAACCATATGGATGATCGGGCGCGCGCAAGAGCGGCCCGGACGCTAGGCGGCTGGAGTGACCGACATGAAACGTGCCCTTATCACCGGGATCACCGGGCAGGATGGTTCTTATCTGGCCGAACTGCTGTTGGAAAAGGGCTACGAGGTGCACGGGATCAAGCGGCGCGCGTCGTCGTTCAACACCCAGCGGATCGATCATATCTATCAGGACCCGCACGAGCCGAACCCGAAGCTGAAACTGCATTACGGTGATTTGACCGATACCTCGAACCTGACGCGCCTGATTGCCGAGATCAAACCCGATGAGGTCTATAACCTTGGTGCGCAGAGCCATGTGGCGGTCAGCTTCGAGTCCCCGGAATATACGGCGGATGTCGATGCGATGGGCACGCTGCGCCTGCTGGAAGCGATCCGGTTTCTGGGCATGGAAAAGACCTGTCGGTTCTATCAGGCTTCGACGTCCGAGCTTTACGGTTTGGTGCAGGAAACCCCGCAATCCGAGACCACCCCGTTCTACCCGCGTTCACCCTATGCGGTGGCCAAGCTCTATTCCTACTGGATCTGCGTGAATTACCGCGAATCCTACGGCATGTATGCCTGCAACGGCATCCTGTTTAACCACGAGAGCCCGCGCCGGGGCGAAACCTTCGTCACCCGCAAGATCACCCGCGGGCTGGCCAACATCTCTCAGGGGCTGGATGATTGCCTGCATATGGGCAATATCGACGCGTTGCGCGACTGGGGCCACGCGAAGGACTATGTGCGCATGCAGTGGATGATGCTGCAACAGGACAAGCCGGACGATTTCGTGATTGCCACGGGCAAGCAGTATTCGGTGCGTGATTTCATCATCATGTCGGCGGCGGAACTGGGTATCGAACTGGAATTTTCCGGCACCGGGCTGGACGAGACCGGCACCGTTACTCGCGTCACTTCGGACATGGCTCCGGCGGTCAAGCCCGGCGACGTGATCGTGCGCATTGACTCGCGTTATTTCCGCCCCGCCGAGGTCGAGACGTTGTTGGGCGATCCCAGCAAGGCGCGCGATGTTCTGGGCTGGGAGCCGCAGATCACCGCTCAGGAAATGTGTGCCGAGATGGTCGCTGAGGATTTGCGCACCGCGCGGCGGCATGCGCTGCTGAAGGAACACGGCTATGATCTGCCCGTGAGTTCCGAGAATTGATGGGCGAGGGCGCCATGAAAATCTACCTGGCAGGGCATCGCGGCATGGTGGGCGGTGCGATCCATCGGCAGTTGCTGGCGCGTGGCATGGATGGGAGCGCCATCGTGACCCGTACCCATGCGGAGCTGGACCTGACAGATCAGGCGGCGGTACGTGCATTCATGCAAAGCGAGCGGCCCGATGCGGTTATTCTGGCGGCGGCGAGAGTGGGGGGCATTCATGCCAACAACACTTATCCTGCCGATTTCATTTACGACAACCTGATGATCGAATGTAATGTCATCCATCAGGCTTTCGCGGCGGGCGTCACACGCCTGCTACAACTAGGGTCCAGCTGCATCTACCCGCGCGCGGTGGCGCAGCCGATGCGCGAGGACGCGCTGCTGACCGGTGTGCTGGAGCCGACGAACGAGCCCTATGCGGTGGCCAAGATCGCGGGCATCAAGCTGTGCGAGAGCTATAACCGGCAGCATGGTACGGATTACCGCAGCGTCATGCCGACCAACCTTTACGGGCCGGGCGACAATTTCCATCCCGAGAACAGCCATGTGCTGCCCGCGATGCTACGGCGGTTTCACGAGGCGGTGAGGGACGGTGCGCCCGAGGTGGTGATCTGGGGCACCGGCACGCCGCGCCGCGAGTTCCTGCATGTCGACGACATGGCCGAAGCGAGCCTGTTTGTCATGGATCTGGACCATGCGACATACGCCGCCAACACTGATCCGATGCTGAGCCATATCAATGTCGGCACCGGCACCGACGTTTCGATCGCGGAACTGGCGCAGATGGTGGCGGAGATCACCGGGTTCAAAGGTCGGATCACGTATGACACGTCCAAACCCGACGGTACCAAGCGCAAGCTGATGGATGTGAGCCGTCTGGCAGATATGGGCTGGCGGGCACGCACAGGATTGAAAGAGGGCATAGCCGAGACATATGAATGGTTTCAACGCCATGCCGACACTGTGAGGGAGAAGTGAATTGCAAATCCGGCCCCGAACCGTGACATGCAGAGCATGACTGAAACCTCGCTTATCCATCCGGTGATCCTCTGCGGCGGGTCCGGCACACGGCTTTGGCCGCTGTCGCGCCGCAGCTTCCCCAAGCAGTTCACGCCCCTTATTGGCGACGAGACGCTGTTTCAGGCGTCGGTCCGCCGTTTGACAGGGGATGCGTTCGCCGCGCCGGTGATCCTGACCGGCGAGCCATTCCGCTTTATCGTGCTGGAGCAACTGGCGGCGGCGCAGACCCAGCCGCAAGGCGTGCTGATCGAGCCCGAAGGGCGCAATACCGCTCCTGCCGTGCTGGTAGCGGCGCTGTGGTTGGCGGCGCGCGATGCGGATGCGCTGATGCTGGTGGCGCCGTCCGATCATGTGATCCCGGATGGTGCAGCATTCCGCGCCGCGGTGGCGGCAGCGGCGCCGCGTGCGGCGGCAGGCGATCTGGTCACATTCGGCATCCGGCCCACACGGGCGGAAACCGGCTATGGCTGGCTGGAGTTGGCGGGGGGGGCCGATGCGGCGGCAACGACGCCGCAATCACTGGCGCGGTTCGTCGAAAAGCCCGACATGGCCCGCGCCGAGGCAATGCTGGCAGAGGGCAGCTATCTTTGGAATGCCGGCATCTTTCTGTTGTCGGCGCGCGCAGTGATCGCGGCGTTCGAGGCGCACGCGCCCGACATGATCCCGCCTGTCCGCGCCGCGCTGGACGGGGCCAAGGACGATCTGGGCTTTACCCGGCTGGACGCGGCTGCCTGGACGGATGTGGCCGAAAACTCGATTGATTACGCCATCATGGAGCACGCAGATAACCTTGCGGTCATGCCGTTTGGCGCAGGCTGGTCCGATCTGGGCGACTGGAACGCGGTCTGGGCCGAAAGCGGGCCTGACGCGGAGGGCAATGTGCTGTCGGACCATGCCACGGCGCTGGACTGCGCAGGCACGTTGCTGCGCTCGGAGCATGGCGCGCAGGAACTGGTCGGCATCGGGCTGCAGGACATGATCGCCGTGGCGATGCCGGATGCGGTTATCGTTGCCCCGCGCAGTGACAGCCAGCGGGTGAAAGAGGCGGTGACAGCGCTCAAGGCGCGCGGCGCGAAACAGGCAACGGAGTTTCCGGTCGACCACCGCCCCTGGGGCTGGTTCGAGAGCCTGGTTATCGGCGAGCGGTTTCAGGTCAAGCGTATCGTGGTCAAACCGGGGGCGGCGCTGAGCCTGCAAAGCCATCATCACCGCTCTGAACACTGGATTGTCGTGCAAGGCACAGCCAAGGTTACGGTGGATGGTGACGTGCGGCTGATTGGCGAAAACGAAAGCGTTTATATCCCGCTCGGTGCGGTGCACCGCATGGAAAACCCCGGCAAACTGGAAATGGTCCTGATCGAGGTCCAGACCGGCAGCTATCTGGGCGAAGACGATATCATCCGCTACGAGGACGTGTATGCCCGGACTTGACCTGACAGCAGCGGATTGGCTTATGGTCGGCGCGTCGGGCAAGGTGGGTCGCATGGTGCGGCGCGCCTGGGTCGATGATCCGGAGATCGCCATGCGGCTGGTGCCGCAGTTGCGCCGTGGTCCCGCCGATCCCGGCGACCGCGTGCTCTACTGGGCGCCACTGGACGGGCCCGAACCGTTCGAGCGCTATGTGCGCTATGATGGCACACCCGCCGCGCTGATCATGGTCGCAGGGGTGATCCCCGGACCGGATGCGGATTTTTCCACAAATGTCGGCCTCGCCGTGGCCTGCCTCGAAGCGGCCAAGGCTGCCGGCTGCGAGCGGGTGCTGATCGCGTCTTCCGCGGCGGTCTACGACCACAGCAGTGATATGCCACTGACAGAGGATGCGCCTTGCCGGCCCTCGACGCTTTACGGTGCGTCGAAGCTCGCGATGGAGCAGGCCTGCAAACCCTACCGCGACCAGGGGATTGATGTGTGCTGTCTGCGGATCGGCAATGTTGTCGGCGCGGATGCGTTGATGCGCAACGCCCAGGCGGGGGGCGCGTTATGGATCGATCGCTTTGCAGACGGGCAGGGGCCGAGCCGGCCTTATATCGGCCCCGAAAGCTTGGCCCGGATCATTGAGACGCTCGCGACATGGCCCGAGCGGCTGCCCGATTACCTGAATGTCGCGGCCCCCGGAGGCGGCAACATGAGCGATCTGGCACAAGCGGCCGGGCTGACATGGGACTGGTCCGACGCGCCTGATGGAGCGGTGCAGCATATCGCGCTGGATACGACGCGGCTGCGGCAGTTTTACACGTTCTCGCCCGAAGAATGCTCGGAGGCGGGGATGATGGCACAGTTCCGGCACGTAGAGCAGGCCGTTTGAGGCGATTGAAGCTGCGATCCGAAGCCGGGTAAGTACCCGTCGGGCGGAAGTTGGCGGACCCAAAAAAGGGCGCACCGAAATGCGCCCTCTCAATGGATCACGAATGACTCGGCTTACCGGACCACATAGACTGAACAGTTGGCGTGGCGGACCACGCGCGATGCGTTCGGGCCGATCAGGAAATCGTGCAGATCGGGCTTTTGCGCACCGATGACGATCAGGCCGCTATCGGCCGCCTTGGCCGCCTTGAGGATTTCCTCATAGGCGCTGCCGGTGGCCACCAAATGGCGGATGGATGCGTTTGCTTCCGGCCCCAGCGCTTCCTCGATCATTTCGCGCATTAGCGCGCTGGCCTGTGCCAGCGCCTTTTCGTGATGATCCTTGTCAAAGTAACCGCCGACGATGCTCATGCCCAGATCCGGCAGCACGGTGATCACATCGAGCTGCGCATCGTTCATCTTGGCCATGCGCGCGGCTTCCTGCAACACGTTGGCGTCGAGCCCCTTGTTGCTGACGTCGATGGCGCACAGGACAGGTTTTCCACTCCGGCTCATGCGGGCACTCCTTCCTTGGACATGCGGCCACGTTGCAACATGGCGATCAGCGCCAGCAGCAACAGGGCCGGGATAAAGACAAGCTCCTTGGGCATCTGATCTGCCGAGGCCTTGACCGTGGTTAGCGTAACGGGGGTATCGCCGTAGAAGTCGAAGCCCTGAAGATTGTCAGCAAAAGGTGTGCCGAACATCGGTTCGTCCAGCTTCACAACGCCGTCCTCTACCATCACCAGTAGGCCGAATGCCTCCAGTCGCTCGGCACCGGTGCCTTCGCCCTCAATGGACATCTGCAGCGCGGTTTCCGCCGGCTGGCCGGTGTCGAAATCGGGGCCCGTGACGATTACCCGAACCTCGTCACCGGGCTGCGCGGCATCAAGGGCCTGCTCCAATGCGGTTGGTTCGAGGAATTTGAACGGTGGTTGAATGCGGTCCATCACATAGTCGGGTCTGAACAGCAGGAACGCCACCAGGATAAGGGCCACGCTTTCGTAGATGCGGTTCTTGACCAGGAAGTAGTTCATCGTGCCCGCGGTAAAGACCAGGATCGCAATGGTCGCCGATATGGCCACCAATATCCCCTGTGTCCATGTCACATCGATCAGCAACAGGTCGGTGTTGAAGATGAACACGAAAGGCAGTGCCACGGTCCGCAAGCTGTAGAAGAATGCGATGAACCCGGTCTTGATCGCGTCCCCGCCCGACACGGCGGCAGCGGCAAAGCTGGCCAGCCCCACGGGTGGCGTCACGTCCGCCATGATGCCGAAGTAGAACACGAACAAGTGGACCGCGATCAGCGGCACGATCAGGCCCGACTGAGCACCCAGTTGCACCACGACCCCGGCCATCAGCGAACTGACGACGATGTAGTTGGCCGTGGTCGGCAGGCCCATCCCCAGGATGAGGCTGAGAAGCCCGACCATGATCAGCATCAGGATCAGATTGCCACCCGACAGGAACTCGACCAGATCGGCCATGACTTGGCCCACGCCGGTCAGCGTCACGGTGCCCACGATCACGCCGGCCGTGGCCGTGGCCAGGCCGATACCGATCATGTTGCGCGCCCCGTCGATAAGGCCCTGCCAAAGATCAAGCGCACCCTCTTTCAGATGATCGCCCATTTCACCCGCACCGCGGAACATCGCCTTGAGCGGGCGCTGGGTCAGCAGGATCACGAACAGCAGCATCGTCGCCCAGAAGGCAGAGAGGCCGGGTGATTTCTGCTCGATCATCAGGAAGTAGACCAGCACGATGATCGGCAGAAGGAAGTAAAGCCCGGATTTGTAGATCTCGCCCACGACGGGCAGTTCGACCTCGGGGGCGTTGGGGTCGTCAGGTTCCAGATCGGGCCCCTTGGACGCAAGCCAAAGCAGCGCGATATAGGCCAACACGATCAGCGCCGACAGGACGATGCCGGAATTATCGGTCATCGCCACGACCCAGCCGACCGGGTACTGCACGCCATAGCAGAGCGCTGCGAAGGCGACGAAGAAGATGGCCATGCCGCCGATGGTCTTGCCCATCGACACGACGCGGTTGCCCAGCGTCGGCATATTGTTCTTCACCGCCTCAAGATGGACGATATAGACCAGCGCGACATAGGAGATCGCAGCCGGCAGGAAGGCATGGGTGATCACCTCGACATAGGAAATGCCGACATATTCCACCATCAGGAAGGCCGCAGCGCCCATCACGGGCGGCATGATCTGCCCGTTGACCGAGGATGCGACCTCGACCGCACCGGCCTTTTCAGAGCTGAAGCCCACACGCTTCATCAGCGGGATGGTGAAGGTACCCGTGGTGACAACGTTCGCGATGGAAGAGCCCGAGATCAGGCCGGTCGCGGCAGAGCCGACAACCGCAGCCTTGGCCGGGCCGCCGCGCAGGTGACCCAGCGCGCCGAATGCCATCTTGATAAAGTAGTTGCCCGCTCCGGCCTTCTCCAGCAATGCGCCGAAGAGGACGAAGAGGAACACGAACTTGGTCGACACGCCCAATGCGATGCCGAACACTCCCTCGGAGGTGATCCACATGTGGCTCATCGCCTTCTGCAGCGACGCCCCCTTCCAGCGGATGACTTCGGGTACCCAGGGGGAAGCGCCGAAAAAGACGTAGGCGAGGAAGATCGTGGCGATGATCGCCATTGCGGGACCCAGCGCGCGGCGCGCGCCCTCGAACAGCAGGATCAGACCGATCAGCGCCACCCATTTGTCGGTGTCGTCGGCCAGCCCGCCGTTGCTGACGATCTTGTCATACACGATGTAGCCGTAGAGCGCGATTACCGCCCCGATGAGCCCCATGACCCAATCCTGAATGGGCACATAGTTGCGGGGGCTGGATTTTAGCGCAGGGTAAGCCATGAAGGCGAGGAAAACGGCAAAGGCCAAGTGAATCTGGCGCGAGTTGTTGATCACGTCGCCCGGTAGCACATAATTCGAAACAGGCGATGCCAGCAGCACCTGAAAGACCGACCAGACCACGGCCACAATGGCCAGCAGCATCGCGACGCTGGAATTGGACGGGTTGCGTCCCCCCGCGTCGGAGGAGGCGACCAGCTCCTGTAGTTCCGCTTCACTCAGAGGGCCCTTGCCCTGCTTGTCGTCGACCATTCCATCGTCTCCCTGTCCCGCTGCGCATTTTGATCACGCGGCTGATTTTTGTTATTTTTCAGGCTTCTCATCGGTTGGCAGGGGCCGCTCGGGCCGCCCCTGCCAGGTGTGTGTGCTCAGATCGATTTACTCGATCCAGCCTTTTTCTCGATAGTACTTTGCCGCGCCGTCATGCAGAGGCGCCGACAGACCGGCGGTTGCCATTTCCTCGGCCTTGAGGTTCGCAAAAGCCGGGTGCAGGCCCTGGAATGCATCGAAATTTTCGAAGACGGCGCTGACGAGAGCATAGACCGCATCTTCGCTCACATCTGTCGAACTGACCAGCGTGGCGCCGACGCCGAATGTCGCGGTGTCCTCGTCCGAACCGCGATACATGCCGCCGGGAACGATGGCTGTCCGGTAGAACGGGTTATCGGCGATCAGGGCGTCGATTTCGGGGCCGGTCACGCTGACCAGAACCGAGTCGCAGGCGGTGGTTGCTTCCTGAATGGTGCCCGACGGGTGGCCGACGGTAAAGACGATGGCATCCACCTGGTTGTCGCACAGTGCCGCGGATTGCTCAGCCGGCTTCAGCTCGGCTGCGAGGGCGAAATCGTCAGTGGTCCAGCCCTTCTTTTCCATCACGACTTCAAAAGTGCCGCGTGCGCCCGATCCGGGGTTGCCGAGGTTGACGCGCTTGCCCTTGAGATCGTCGAACGTCTTGATCCCGCTATCGGCACGCGCCACGACGGTGAACGGCTCGGGATGGATCGAGAAGACCGCGCGCAGCCCTTCGAAGGCACCGTCTTCCTCAAACAGTGAGGAACCATTGTAGGCGTGGTACTGCCAGTCGGACTGCACGACGCCGAATTCCAGCTCGCCTGCGCGGATGGTCTTGATGTTGTAGACCGAACCGCCGGTCGATTCGACCGAACAGCGGATGCCGTGTTCCTTGCGGCCCTTGTTTACCAGTCGGCAGATCGCGCCGCCGGTGGGATAGTAGACGCCGGTGACGCCCCCTGTGCCGATGGTGATGAACTCCTCGGCATAGGCAGCCGGGGCCATCAGCGTGGCCATCGCGGCACCTGCTATTGTGAACTTGAACTTGGAAAACATCATTTTCTCCCTTTGTTACTGATGTTCTTAGGTTTCGTGACGATCGCTCGCTTCTTCAAGCTTGCGATTGCGTCTTTCGACTTCGGCGATGCGGGCGGTGGCCTCTGCACCGCTGCGCCCTGCGAGCATGCCGATCATCGTCTCGACCAGAAAGAGTGTCGCGACGTAAGACGAGAAGAAATGCGGGCTGCTGGTGGGGACCAGCAGACCGGCATCGGCCTTGGCCAGCGCCGGGCAGGTATGGCTGTCGGTGATCACCACCAAAAAGACCCCCTGTTCCTTGGCCTGATTGGCGGCGAGGATGGATTTGCGGGCGAAGGGCGGCTTGGTCACGATGACCAGCGAATCTTCTGGGCCCAGTCCGGTCAACGCGCTACCGACAGACGCGCCCATGCGTCCGGCCATGTGCCAGTTGTCGGTCAGGAAGTTCGCCATATATGACATATGTTCCACTATCCCCGTCGATCCCAATGCGCCCAGCAACAGGACCCGTCGCGACCGATGCAGACGCTCGACAGTCCATTCCAGCAGGGCGTGATCCACACCCGCTGCGAGGGCTTGCACATTTGCCAGACAAGCGTCGCGATGCGCGCCGAAAAAGTCAAGCGCGCCGGTCGAGCTATCCTGCTGAAGACGCCGTGCCCGGTCGGCAAAGCTGTGGCTGTGCGAGTCGATCTGACGGTCGATTCGCGAGCGCATCTCGTCGCGCAACAGTTCGAACGAAGTGTATCCCAGCCGTCGCGCCATGCGCGAGAAAGTGGCGGGTGGCAGCGCTGCTTCGGCCGCGATGGACCGCAGGCTACGCGTGGCGGTGTTGAGTGGGTTGGCCATGACGTAATCACCGGCCTGACGTAGCCGATCGCTCAGTTGGTCATACTCCATCGCCAACCGTTGCGCGAATGTGCCGTACAACAAATACCACCTCCACATGTGCCAGAAGGGGAGTGTTTCAAGTGTTTCATATCTTGTCAAGCGATGAATCATATGTTTCATTCCGGCCGTCGCGGAAGCGCGCGACTCATCCCTCTCAAGGATAGCGATTCGCCATGAGCCATGTCTTTCCCCGCCATTCCAAATTCTCACCACGCCTCGCCACGCGTGGTGAGGGGCCGTATCTCTTTGACACTGATGGTCGCGCCTATCTCGATGGATCGGGGGGCGCGGCGGTGTCGTGTCTGGGGCATTCAGACCCGGATGTGATTGCCGCGATACAGGCGCAGGTGGGCCGCATGGCCTATGCGCATACATCCTTCTTCACCTCTGAACCCGCCGAAGAGCTGGCCGATCTGCTCATTGCGCATGCGCCAGAAGGGATTGACCGGGTTTACTTTGTCTCGGGCGGGTCCGAGGCGGTTGAGGCTGCGCTGAAACTGGCGCGGCAATACATGCTCGAGATCGGCCAGCCAGAGCGCGCGCGGTTCATCGCCCGCCGTCAGAGCTATCATGGCAACACGCTGGCGGCGCTGGCTACCGGCGGCAATGCCTGGCGCAAGGAGCCATTTGCGCCACTGATGATCGGCACCAGCCATATCGCGCCTTGCTACGCCTACCGTGATCAGCGCGAGGACGAGAGCGCCGAGGCATATGGCACCCGCGTCGCGGACGAGTTGGAAGCGGAACTGCAGCGTGTCGGTCCCGAAACGGTGATCGGCTTTGTTGCCGAACCTGTCGTCGGCGCGACGCTGGGCGCGGTGCTGCCGGTTCCGGGGTATTTCAAGCGTATCCGCGAGATTTGCGACCGCCACGGCATTCTGCTGATTCTCGACGAGGTGATGTGCGGCATGGGCCGGACCGGGACGCTCTTTGCCTGCGAGCAGGAGGGCGTGCGCCCTGATATCGTGACGATCGCCAAGGGGTTGGGGGCCGGCTATCAGCCGATTGGCGCGACGCTGTGTTCGGCTGCGATCCATGATGCGATTGCGGATGGGACGGGCTTTTTCCAGCACGGGCATACCTATATCGGCCATCCGACAGCCTGCGCGGCGGGGTTGGCAGTGGTCCGGAAGCTAACGGATGGCGGGCTGACGGCGCGTGCGGCGGAACTGGGCCATTTGCTCGACGCCAAGTTGCGCGCGGCGTTCGGGCAGCATCCGCATATCGGTGACATTCGCGGGCGCGGCATGTTCTACGGGCTGGAAGTGGTCGAGGACCGCGAGACCAAGGCCCCGTTCGATCCCGCGCGCGGCGTCAACAAGGCGCTGAAAAAGGCGGCCTTCGACGCGGGCCTGCTGTGCTACCCGATGGGTGGCACGATCGACGGGCGGAGAGGGGATCACGTGTTACTGGCCCCGCCCTTTATCCTGACCGAGGCCCAGATCGACGAGTTGGTGGATAAACTGGGGACCGCCTTCAGGACCGTGCTGGGATGACGCCATTGCCAAGGCTGATGGTCGCGCCGAACGGTGCGCGGCACGGCAAGGCGTATCACCCCGCCTTGCCGATCACGCTGTCCGAAACCGTCGAAGTGGCGCGCGCCTGCCATGCGGCGGGGGCGGATGGGCTGCATTTGCATCTGCGTGACGCAGACGGCGCGCATCTGCTCGACGCGGCGCGCTACCGCGATGCTTTGGCGTTGCTAGCCGAGGCGGTGCCCGGCATGGCGGTGCAGATCACTACCGAGGCGGCGGGTCGATACGAGGCAGCGTATCAGCGCGCCGTGGCACTGGCGGCAGGCGCGCGCCTTGTGTCAATGTCGATCCGCGAAATTCGCAGTGGAACGCGCGCCACCGAAGCGCGGGATTTTTACGAAACCTGCGCGGCGCAGGGAATCGCGGTGCAACATATCCTCTATGATCCGCAGGATCTGGCGCTGCTGGCCGAAACCCTTGCTCCGCAGATGCTGACTGATCCTGCGCTGCAAGTGATCTTCGTGCTCGGGCGTTACACCGAGGCGCGCGAGAGCACACCGGATGATCTGAAGCCCTTCATCGAGGCCACGCACGCATATGGCATGACGCCTGACTGGGGGCTCTGCGCCTTTGGCCGCCACGAGAGCGATTGCCTGCTGGCGGCGCACCGGGCGGGCGGCAAGCTGCGCGTGGGATTCGAGAACAACATCACGATGCGCGACGGCAGCATCGCGGCGGACAACGCCGCGCGGGTGGCCGAGGTTGCCGCGTTGATCGCCGGATGCGCTTCGGGGTAGCGATCTGGCTGGTCCGTTCGCCTTGCGTTTTTGCAGGGCTGCCCGCTATCCCCGCCAGGCCACTGCGCGAATTTCCACCAGCGCCCTGGGGTGCATGAGTTCGGTGACGCCAATCGCGGACCAGGCGGGGTAGGGCTCGCCGATATACTGATCTTTCACCGCTGCGAACGTGTCGGCGTGTTTGCGCATGTCGACGTGAAAGGTGGTGATTTCGACCACATCGGCGAATCCCAGTCCGGCCTCGGCCAGATATGCGCCCAGCTTGGCGAAGGCGTCGTGAAACTGTGCTTCGGGGTCGTCCGGCATGTCCTTGTCGGGGTGCGACGCGGTGCAGCCCGAAAGATACACCATCGGCCCGGCGTCAACCGCGGCGGAAAAATGCCAATCGTCGTAGTAATGTCGAAATTTTTCGGGGATATGGACGGTTTTCATGTGTGTTCTCCTCTGGGATTCTTGCACGCGGCGACTTCCGGGCAAGTCGACGATTTTCAATTCCACTATTTCATGGATGCTCGGGCGCGCTATGTCTATGTTGTAACAAACAAGACCCAGGCCGGACCGCCGGAGACGGTGGCGGCCGGGGCCCTCAAATCGCGACAGGACCGAATTCCATGCTGGAGACCCAAACATACGAGATTGACGTCAAATCCGTGGATGTGACGGAAAACGCCGATGGCTCGGGGCGTGTGAGCATCACCTACCAAGGCCGCGCCGAGGAAAAGACGGTCACCGAACAGTTTCCTTCGGCCGAGTTTCGGGACGTGTTCGAATGCTGCCAGAACATCGCAAGATCGATTATGACCAGCGAATTTCGCCCCAATTCCGGGGTGAGCTTTGAATTCAAGTTGGTCGACGAGAAAGGGATATCGGTCTGGCACACCGCGCCCAACAACTTCCTGAAGATACCTTTGCGGATGAACATGGACTGGACCTGCAATCACCTGCAGACCAATTTCAAATCCTATACCACGCTCGGTGTTGTCGAGGTGCCCGAGGAGTTCTACTTGGTCGATGGACGTGTGCCGACGCCCAAGGTGGTGGAATTGTTGATGGATTCGATGGTCTCGGGGCTGGAGTTCATTGGGTTGATGTTCCTGCAGCGCGAGACCATGGGCAAGGCGCACGAGGACGTCCAGCACGGCGTCTGACGACGCGCCGAAGATTTAACATCACAGGATTTTCCTGATTTCAGCCTCGTTAAAGGGCTGGAGTAATACATCTATTACAAATAAAGGTATTATAGATAGAACATTATGATGACCCGAGGTGCTACCCCACATGATTCCAGACCCCGCCAGCTTTGAAGCCGCGAAATCCTATCGCGCACGCGCTCTGAAAACGCTCAGCTACGGTGTCTCTTCGACGCCGCGCGGGCGGCAATTGCCGGCACCAATCGTGGCGGACCGGGCGGCAAACGCCCATGTCTGGGACAAGGCGGGCAGCCGGTTCATCGACTACGCGGCAGGGTACGGGCCTCTGATCCTGGGGCATTCCCCGTCATGCGTGATCGACGCGGTCAAGGCCGAGATGGATCGCGGCCTGCGCACCGCCAGCGTACATGCCGGTGAGGCGGCTCTGGCAGAACTGATTTGCGAAACTCTGCCTGCCGCACAGAAATGCGCCTTTGTCAGCTCCGGTTCCGAAGCGATCCAACTGGCGCTGCGCATCGCGCGGGCGGCGACGGGCCGGACGCGGGTGGTCAAGTTTCGCGGCAATTACCACGGCTGGATGGACGGTGTGCAGGTCGCCGGTGCGTATGGCAATGACGGGCCGGGCACCATTGGTCAGGATCCGGGCGCCGCGGCATCGCTGACGATTCTGGATTGGGGCGATGCCACCGCGCTGGCCGAAGTGCTGACCTCTGATTTTGCCGCCGTGATCCTGGAGCCGGTGGCCGTGAATGGCGGCTGTTTCACGCCGCCTGAGGGGTTTCTGGCCGAAGTGCGGGCATTGACCGAACGCCATGGCGTTGTGCTGATCTTTGACGAGGTGATAACCGGCTACCGGTTGTCGCTGGGCGGCGCACAGCAGCTGCACGGGGTAACGCCTGATCTGGCGGTGATCGGCAAGGCGATGGGGGGAGGGCTGCCGATCGGCGCGGTCGCGGGCTCTGACGCGGTGATGGAACCGGTCAGCAGCGGGCGGCTGTTTCATCGCGGCACGTTCAACGGCAATCCGGTCTCTGTCGCGGCCTCCATTGCCTGCATTTCTCACCTGAAGGCCAATGCCCAGACGTTCTATCCCTATATTGACGGGCTGGCGGCGCAGTTGGAGACGGGCTTGCGCGAGGCGGCAGCGCGCCATGATACGGTCTGTGCGGTCAACCGCACTGGATCGGCGCTGCAACTGGCGCTTGGCGTGGCTGAAATGCGCTCGCTGGCGGATACCGCGCAGGCCGATTTCCCGGCAACGGCGCGCTTTGCCGGTCATTTGCTGCAGGCGGGCGTGCAGATCATCGGGCGCGGCCTGTCCTATACCACTGCCGCCCATACTGCGGCGGATATTGCCGAGACCATCGCAGCCTATGACATGGCGTTCGCCGCCATGGCGCGCGAGGGTGGCGGGAAATGAACGGGGTCGACCGCAGTGCGGGCCATGACGCGATGCAGGCCATGCCGCTGTATTTCAAGATATTCATGGTGCTGGAACGTGAAATCAGGACTGGGCATTATCCCACCGATACGCCCATGCCCAGCGAAGACGCCTTGGCAGCCCGTTTTGATGTGTCTCGCGTCACGATCCGGCATGCGATGTCCTTGCTGGCCGAGCGGAACCTTGTGGCCCGTCAACGCGGGCGCGGCACGTTCGCGACCTGTCCACCCAGCGCACGCGCGGCACCGGACAGCTTTGACGGGTTGAACCAGAATATCGCCGATTTCGAGGCCGGGACCTCTGTTACGCTGATCGAGGTGGCATCGGATCGTCTGCCTGACTGGACAGGCGACGCGGTGACTGCGGGTGGCGTGTTGCGCATTGTCCGGGTGCGGCGCGATGAAACGGGCCCGATATCCTACTCTGCCTGTTACCTGCCGCCCTTGTCTGCGGGCTATATAGACACGTTCACGCTGGGCAACCGGACGGTTATCGGTGTGCTGGAGGCGGCAGGGCTGCGGGCTGCGCAGGTCGAGCAGCGCCTGACGGCTGTGGCCGCACCGCCCGAAATCGCACCGCATCTGGGCGTCGCGGTGGGCGGGCCTCTGACCCTGATGCGGCGCGTCATGCGCGGCGCGGATGGCACGGCGTTCGAGTATCTCGAAACCTATTACCGACCCGACCGCTACGAATACAGCGTCAACCTGACCCGCGACATTGGCGCCTCCGGCCCGCCGCATTGGACACCGAAACGCGGCTGATCCCCGCCGTGCCACTGCGGTTTTCATTGGACTCCGGCCTGCGTGATATTTCAAATGGGGCAACGGTCCCGTATATTGGGGGCAGCGCAGAAAAATCGGGGATCAGGCTGACATGGCAAATCTGGACGCACAGGTACGGGACTCACAGGCAGAGGTAAGCGCGGCTCAGGCCAAGATTGCCGAAGTGACCAGCCAGATCGAAGCCGCGCGCGCCAAGATCAAGGGCGGCGAGGATGCGGTTCTGGATATCGAGAACGCCTCGCTGGAGGATGTTCACGCCCATACCGAGGTGATGAACGCCAACATCGCCGAGCTGATCATGGGGCTGGATGATATCACCGCTGCCTTCAGCCGCGATTTCGACGAGATGCGCAACAAGACCGGCTGGGAAAGCTTCGTCGGTTTCTTCAGCCAATCGCGCTCGGACGCGATGCGGCAGGACCGGGTGCGCAGTGCGAGCATCGACGACAAACTGCAGGATCTCATCTCGAAATCCGATGTGATCGTGAAACTTTTGCAAAGCCAACTGGCCACGCTGGAGACCCACAAGGCCAAGGTCAGCGAGAACCTGACCGAAACGCTGGACGAACGGGAATTCACCGTGGGCGAACTGGAGGATATCCGCGCACAGATCACGGCAATGGATCCCGATATCATCGCTCTGGAAAACAAGATCGCCAATGAAACGGATGCCGCGGCCCGCACCAAGCTGGAAACGCAGCTGGCCGAAATGAACGCGAAATACAACGAGCTGGTGCAGTCCGAGCAGGTCAAGCTGAGCAAATCCCAGACGCTGGAGCGCTATATCGAAAAGGGCAAGACATGGGTCGACAGCCTGCAAAATCAGGCGGCGACCCAGATGGTGCTGATCAACAAGCTGCAGACAGACACCAAGCAGCGCGTGGTGCTCTATGATGCGCTGACCAAGTCCCTGAAAACCGCGCAACAGCAAGACGTGGCGCACCGGATCAACGAGATCGGTGTCGAGACCGACAAAGAGGCGCAACAGGCGATGGCGGGAATCGGTGCCGCGACCAACAAGAAAATGGCCGAGATGATGGAGAGCCACGAAGAGCACATGGTGTTCGCCCGCGACGTGCTGGAGGCCAAGGCCAAGGCCGACGAGCGGTTTGCCCGCCGCTTTCAGGCTATCATCGAGAAGCACGACAAGAACCTGTATGGGGCCTGAACCTTGTTCAGTCGACGTCACGTGATGTGCTGTTCCGCCGCCGTGCAGGGCAGGCAGGTACAATGACGGATCGCGCGCCGAAATCCGACCATGTCAGGCTGGCAGATCTTGCGGCCAGCCGCCGCTATTTCACCAAGTTCGAGCGGATCACCGGGCATCTGGCCCGTGTTGCGGCGGTGATGCATGCCGAAGACTCCCTGTCCAGGGATGAGGTCGAGATCCTGACCGGCTACATGCAGGGTATCGCCTATAGTTTCCGCGCGCTGGGGATGAAATACCTTTTCGCGGGACGTGACGCGGGCCAATCATTTGGCACGCTTCAGATGGACAACCACGAGAGCGGCTTTCCGGTGTTCAACGAGTTGCTGGTCATGGCCAACGACGCGCAGCAGGCGGCGCGGCATCTGGACGGAATGCCGAGTGCCGATCAGCTCAAGGCGCAGATGGTCGAGCAGATCATCGGCGCGCGGCAGATCCCGACGCGGCTGCAATTCGCGCTGTCGCAGCGGCTCTACTACGAAGAACTGCGGCGCGGGCATCTATTCTGGGCGCGGAACGATCCGCAGATCATCTGGCAAAGCGGGCTGGGAGAGCGGCGGCGCTATCTGCTGCACTGGGCGGTCTATGACAGCCAGATCAACCTGCCGACGATCTACGTGATGGAGGTCGAGGATACCGGGCGCTACGCGCTGGCCAAGGATGAGGAGCGTTGGCCCGCGTGCCAGACACACCTGATGGGCCAGGCGCTGGGCGGGCTGAAACTGCTGACCATCGCGCGTGGCGTCGACGAGGCATTCTCGGACCTGCATCCCAAGCGTTTGCGCCGGTTCCATGTCGGACCGATGTATTCGCACAGCTATACGCAGCAGATCGGGCCGCTGCGCGACGTTCTGCGCGATGCAGATGCACCCGAGGGGCAGGACTGGGCCCTGGCCTGGACCGATGAAGTGCTGGAGAGCGAACGAACCAAGCTAGAACGCACTGGCTGGTTCGGCTCGGTGGAACGCGAGATTTTCGCGCTCGACCCGTTTTCCGGGCGCGGGGCCGAGACCGGCGCGACCCGCCAGAGCCGCAGTATCATTCTGCCCGAGCGCCCCTATCAGGTGCTGGCCGAAAAGAACCCGCCGGGTTTTGCCAGCGTCACGAAATACGTGGTCAGCGCCGGGGGACGGGTGTTGCGATATTGAACCGTTGCCGGGCTGACGCCCGGCCTGCGACAAACTGCTAGGCCGGACTTCAGCCCGGCAGGGGGAGAAAAAGATGAGCCTGACAGCCGACATGATGGAACTGCGCGAAGCAGACGTGATCAAACATTACGACGCCGCGACGCGCATGTTGCAGGGCTTCGATCATACACCCCGGATCGGTAAATCGGCAGACACGCCGCAAGACGAACGGTCATCGGGCGTCGGCACGCGGCGGCGGTTCCGTAGCACCACGCCGGGGCTGGTCACACGCAGCACCGCGCGGGCCGAAGGCGTGCAGCTGATTGCGCGGATCAAAGGCGCGGATGGAGACGACCCGCTGGTGTCGCCCCTGCAGGCCACGGTGATGCACGCCCTGCGGCGCGCACTCGCCATCGCGCTGGCGGTGGGCGAAACCTATGCCGAGGCCACCGGGCTGGTTGAACTGCGCCGGATCAATCTCGCAGGTTCATTGCCCGCCAACCGCAAGACCGAATTCAGCGAGCTTCTGAGCGCCGAGGCGTTGGCGGTGGCTTATGTCTTTGGCAATGCCGCCGCCTTTCTGCTGGGTTCGCATGGCAGCGAAGTGTCGGTTGAGGTGGGCGAAGCCGAAGAGGTTCTGACCGACAACGCCCAGATCGCCCTGCACGGCGCGCTGTGGGAACTGGACAAGACCATTGCCGCCCATGCCACGGATGACGCGCGGCTGGTGGCTTGCGTCACCGGCTACGCCGAGGCGCTGATGGAGAAGATCGCGCTAAGGGCGCAGAATGCCGGGCGGCTGGGGGCCTTTACCGGCGCCAGTTGGCGGGTAGAGGCGGATGATTTCACCATTCGCGGCTTCTCGCCATCGTCCAAGGCGAAATCCACCACGCTGACCATGACCTTCAAGAAACCCAACGAGGTGGTCGGCAACCATATCGCCAAGTATCAGGCGCTGAAGCTGGCAAAGATGCTGATGGCCTATGATTTCGAGCGGCGGCTGAACCCCTTCGCCGATCTGGGCGGGTTCATCTTTACCTTCATGGGCGATGGCAAGCCGGGCACGGGCAAGACGACGCTGATTCAGATGATGGCGGGCCTGATCCACGGCTATTGCGAGACCGCCGGGTATCCGTTTCGATACCAGAACCTGAGCACCGACAGCATCGACAGCTATCAGGGCAAATCGGGGCAGAACGCCAAGGCGTTCATCAATTCGATCATTGATCCGGGTGTGATCGGGTTCGGTACGATCGACGATATCGACCAGTTGGCGGGCAAACGGGGTGACCGGCAATCGTCGTCCGGTCAGCTGGAAATCACCGCCGTGCTGATGGAGAGCTTTGCCGGCGCCAATACGGTCGTGCGTGGCAATTGCACCTTTGGCATGTTTTCGAACTTCCCCGAGAATGTGGACGATGCGTTGCGCCAGCGCGCGGGCGCGCGGTTTCTGGTGGACGGGCCAATCACCCGCGAGGATTACATCGACATTCTGAACCTGTTGATGGGGCGAAATCACGACATTCCGCTCGGCGATCATGAGGCCTTTGCCGCGCAGGAAATCAAGAAGGCGGTCGCAGCCAGTTTCGCATCGCATTCGAAACCACATGAGGAAGGGCTGCTGCGGGTCTACGAGGCCGTGGATGCCAAGATCGGCAAGCTCGACACGATTGCCAAGCTGGGCACATATCTGAAAGGTATCCAGGAAGTCGACGACCGCTTTACCGGGCGGGCGATCAAGAACATCACCGATGCCGTTAAGGTGCGCGCGATGGATTTTGAACTTCCCGACGAGTGGATGGAAGAGCCGGAGCTTTTCCTCTTCAAGGACTACGAGACCAAGAAGGGCATGATCGAGGAGTTACGCCAGCCGATCACGGTCGAGATGGTGATCCAGGAGATCAACCGATACGCCGACAGCGAATTCCGATATGCCGATAAATCCGATGAAGTGGCGATCGAAAATGCCGTGCGTGAAATGCGCCGGATGGAAGAGGCAAAGCGGCTGTTCCTGGCGCAAAAGGGGTAGGGCGACCCTGCAACAGCCTCAAACACTCGGTCAAGTGCGGGCTGCACATCCAGACCACGCCGCAATCGAGAGGCGGTGATCTGTTTGCATAGCGATGCGACGCCTTTCACCGGGGGCGGGCAGAGTGATCGACCGCCTTGGCGCCTATGCTGAAGTCCGGATTGACGAAATGATCTTGAACTTCAGTATCGGCGCAAGCCAGAATGAGACACTTGAGGCGATGCGGAGATTTGCCGAAGAGGTCATGCCGTATTTCACGGGCCGCCCCGCGCCGCGGGGGATGGCTCCTCAATTATCCAAACAGAAGGAAATTCATCATGCCCATGATCCGGGTTGAAATGTTCGCTGGACGCGATGCCGATCAAAAGCGCGCGCTGGCGCGCGAACTGACCGATGCGTTCATCAAGACCTGTGGTGGCACGCCGGAGTCGGTCCAGATCGTCATCACCGATGTCGAAAAATCCCACTGGGCGAGTGGGGGAACACTCTACAGCGACCAGTGACGCAACCGCGCTGCGCGGGAATTGTATCCGCGCTGTCCTGGCTTGATCTGCGGGCGCAAACCGATGATGCGGTCTGCGCCCGTCGTATGCATGGTGCGTCACGCCCTACAGCCAAACAACGCCTTGGCGGGCGGGCACGTCAGTTCTTGACGTAGAGTTGTCGTGGCACCGAGGCCAGGCATTCCGCAGGGCCATCCGCGCGGATCGCGATGGTTTCGGTGATCTCGAGGCCCCAGTCATCCATCCATAGCCCCGGCATGAAATGAAAGGTCATGCCCGGCTCCAGAATCGTGTCGTCATCCTCGCGCAGAGAAATCGTGCGCTCGCCCCAATCGGGTGGGTATGACAGCCCGATGGGATAGCCGACGCGCCCCTGGCGTTCGATCCCTGCCTTGCGCAATTCCGCCTTGAGCGCGATCGACACATCGGCCGCGCGGTTGCCCGCTCTGGCCGCGTCCACCCCTGCCTCCAGCCCGGCAACCAGCGCCTGTTCGGCATGGATCAGATCCGCAGGCGGCTTTCCCAGAAAGATCGTGCGCGACATCGGGGCGTGATAGCGGCGGTAACACCCAGACACTTCAAAGAACGTGGCCTCGCCATCTGCAAACGGCTTGCCGTCCCATGTCAGATGCGGAGCCGAAGCATTCGGGCCGTCTGCCAGCAACGGAACGATAGCCGGGTAATCCCCCCAGTCATCGTCGATGCCCTCGATTCCGTCTGCCAGAATTTGCGCAGCCAGCTTGTTCTTGGGCAGGCCCGGCTCGATCCGCGCGACAGCATTGGCGATGATCTTTTCGGTGATGCGTGCCGCCTTGTGCATGAAGCCCAGCTCTTCGTCGGACTTCACCGCGCGCGCCCAGTTCACCAGCAGGTTTGCATCCAGAACCTCGGTTTGGGGTAACTCCGCGCGCAGCGTATCCAGTGCCTTGCCGGAAAAATAATAGTTGTCCATTTCGACGCCAAGGCGGCGATGTGGCAGGCCAAGATCGCTCAGCTTGCGGGCCAGATCCTGCATCGGGTGAGACACCGTCGATTGGATCATGGATTCGTCGTAAGAGGTGACGCAGCCATCTTCCATCCAGACCGTGCGCCTTGCCCCGTTGGCATCGATGGCGCGACCCCACCAGAGCGGATCACCGGACATGGACAGAATGACGGCCTGATGGACATAGAAAGACCAGCCATCATAGCCCGTGAGCCATGCCATATTGGACGGATCAGAAACGATGAGCGTTTCCAGCCCCATGGCCTGCATCGCTGTACGGCATTTCGCAACCCGGCGATCGTACTCGGATCTGGTAAATGGAATATCTTTAGATTTCGGCACGATACACCCCTTTTGATTGGTCAGACGTTGTTCTGCTGGCATCTGGTTGGCTGCTAATCAGCCCTGCCGCAACCCTTTTTGGGGCGTCGAGCGAAAATTCCGGCCATCGCGCGTCATCATCCGGCGCAAGCCCGTCGGCGGCGAAGGCAGGGGCGGCGCATCGCACAGCGGCTGGCATTGATCTTGGCTGAAAAGCGCGCCTTTGGCAGCGGTTCTTTCTGCGCGGGGCGGGTTCTTCGGGCACATCCTCTTTGCAGCATCGGCAGGATATCTGCGGAATCTGGAGTATATAACCCATGCATGAAACTGCCCTATCCGCCCGCAATGACATCCAGGACAAAACGCTGGTGCGTTGTTTTTCCTACATTGGAGGCAAATGGTGCGCCGCTGCGTCGGCCGAGACATTCAGCGTCCATGATCCCGCGACCGGCGCATCGCTGGGCGAGGTCGCATCGCTCTCGGCAGAGGAATCCACTGCCGCCGTGGATGCGGCACAAGATGCGTTTGCGGCGTGGTCACAGCTCTTGCCGCAAGAGCGGTCTGCCGTTTTGCGGCGCTGGTTCGACCTGATGTTGACGCATAAGGAGGATCTGGCACGCATCATGGTGCTGGAGCAGGGTAAGCCGATTTCCGAGGCCCGGGGCGAGATTGATTATGCTGCGGCCTTCGTGGAATTCTATGCAGAAGAGGCCAAGCGCCCCAATATCGAAAGCGTGACCAGCCACTTGCCCGATGCCGAGGTCGAAGTCTGGCTGGAGCCGGTGGGCGTTGCTGCCCTGATCACACCTTGGAACTTTCCCTGCGCCATGCTGACCCGCAAGGCGGCGGCAGCCATGGCGGCAGGCTGCACGATTGTCGCGCACCCGTCCGGGGAAACGCCGTTTTCGGCGCTGGCGCTGGCGGAGCTGGCCGAACGCGCCGGAGTACCGGCGGGTGTCTTCAACGTGGTGACGGGGCAGGCGGCTACTGTCGTCGAGCCGTGGACCAAAGATACGCGCGTCAGGGCTCTGTCCTTTACCGGCTCGACCGAGATTGGGCGACTTTTGTACCGGCAATCGGCGGCTACGATCAAGCGGCTGGTGCTGGAGCTTGGTGGTCACGCCCCCGTCATCGTCTTCAAAGGGGCCGATATCGAGACGGCCGTGTCCGAGGCGATAA
>Ga0209344_10001420_pt1 | contig 31431 bp, 33 predicted proteins | sample Cruoilmetagenom6_FD_187293 | JGI IMG/M metagenome (GOLD analysis project Ga0209344, IMG submission 187293) | Oil polluted marine microbial communities from Coal Oil Point, Santa Barbara, California, USA - Santa Barbara Oil Seep Sample 6 (SPAdes)... | ecosystem: Environmental > Aquatic > Marine...
ATGAATTTGGATCCTTTGGCTGAACAAATGAGAAGACATTCTCCTTATAATTATGCGTTTAATAATCCGGTGTACTGGATAGATCCAGATGGGATGGCTCCTGTAGATGATTATTTTGATAAAGAAGGTAAATATTTAGGTTCCGATAATGCCGAGACTGACAAAGTTAGAATAATTGATAAAAGCGTTTGGAACGATAATAAAACAATTAATGACGAAGGAGTAGAAACGATAGACAATAAGGTTGGTAATGAAAATTCTGTAGCGTTTTCGGAGTCTGATTTACAAACAACGGAGCAGTTAAATGTGTATCAACATTATAATCCTACAGATTTAAAATTAGAAGCAGATTTTGAAAACCAAAAGGGAGGAGCGAGTTTTGAATATTCAAGTTATGGAGATAAACACATGAATATAAATACTGAAGGAAATAAAAAGGGCACAAAAATTGCGGATGATGCTAATGCAATAAAAAATGTTTTTGTACATGAAAAGAACCATTATGAAAATTATAAAAAACAAGGATTTAAAACGCATTCAACAAATTCCACGGACATTAAAGAGCAGATGGCAGTTAGAGCTCAGATTAAGCACCCAACATTTTCTAAAACATCTAAAGCTTTTCAAGCTGGGTCACGTGCATATGGAAGGGATCATGGTTTAATACCAGTTAGTGTTAAACCTGTGGGTGTTAAATTAAATGTTCCTAGAATTAAAACTATAAAATTATGAGTAAATCATTAGTTATATTATTAATTTTTTTATCTCTTTTTAGTAAGAGTTGGTCTCAAACGTTAGTTATTGATGAACTAAATGTATCACATTTTAAAATTAATAAAAATCCGAATATTCATAAATCACATGATAGTGACGGACCGTTCATACGTATTTCATTTACTATAGATAATAATACAGGAGAAGATGTTTTTTTAGATACAGGTTCTGATAGTTTAACGATTATTTTTAACTACAAAGGAGAAAAATATACAAAAGAATTGATATGGGAATTGGTAGAAGATTATGATAATTTAAAAATTTCTTTAAAAACTTCAAAAGAGTTTACTACAAGTACTAATTTATTTTTAGGGACTAGTATTAGAGAGGAAAAAAAATATGATTACACAATGGAGTTATTAGAAGTATTACCTACTTTAAGATTAAAATATAGAGATGCTAAATTAAAATTGATTAGCACTTCTATAAATAATGTAGTAATTAAAGATCCTAAATAAGATTATAGGGTAATGGATAAAATCGTGGGTCAAATTAGTGGTTCACCTTAAAAGAATTCAACAGCAATCCTCACAATTGCTGTTTTTTTATTGCGCCAACTTTTGCACTTTACGTTTGGTAATAAACGCATCAATAAGTTTTTTTACTGTGCCTCTATCATCTTCATCCATTTGTTCCACTTCTTTAAATTGTTGCAATAGTTCATTATCATCAATGGCGTTTTCAGCTTTTTGGTCTAATGACCGATTAAATCCATATAAATTGGAATTTTCGTTTTGAGTATTGTTTGGAATTTGGTGCCTGTTATTTGTAATTTTTTACCTTTACGACGCAACAGGCGCTAAACAGCAAAAAACCGTGGGAGGAATTACAACAGCTTATGCCGGTAATTATATCTATGAAGATGGGGATTTACAATGCTTTTCTCATCCAGAGGGCTATGTGAGTCCTGATGGTTCTGGTGAGTTTGATTATGTGTATCAATATAAAGATCATTTAGGGAATATCAGATTGTCCTACTCGGATAGTGACGGTGATGGAACGATTACAGCTTCAACTGAGATTATTGAGGAGAATAATTATTATCCCTTTGGCTTAAAGCATAAAGGGTATAATAACACCATTGTTAGCGAGCATCCTTATAAGTACAACGGTAAGGAACTTAATGAAGAACTTGGTTTAGATTGGTATGATTATGGTGCTAGGAATTACGAAGCTAGTTTGGGTAAATGGATGAATGTTGATCCGTTAGCTGATAAGTATTATGATTTATCAACATACAATTATACAGCAAATAATCCAATATTATTTACGGATCCAAATGGTGCTCATATAGATATTTCAGGGTTGAATGACGTGCAAAAAAAAGCTTTTGGTAAATTTTTAAATACGAATCAAGGTAAACGATTTTTAAAACTTTATGGTAGTGCAAATCAAGTGGTTTTAGGCCATGAGGTAGGCCCTACAGGTGGAAAATTTTCTTATCATAGTGTGTATTTTTACAGTCACGACAATCAATCTTTTACTAAGGGCAAAGGTGGGAAAACTAGAACAAGATTTTTAAGTAGAAAATCCAAAGACTATATTGGTTTCCACCAGGTATCAGAAACTAACATTACAAGAAATTTATTGTTTCAAGTGCAGATAGGTACAAAGGAAAATGAAATTGAGTCAACAGTAACCATCGGACATGAGGTACTAGTCCATGTTGAAAACATAACTAATAGTTTCGAGAATATAGTCAATGATTATAATGACGGCGCTCTATCCAAAGAGGCTAAGAAAAGGAGAATCAGTAAAAACCAATTACTTAAAGAGAAAATAAGTGGAATAATTGGTGCTAAAAAAGATCATAAATTATTTGTGAATGGTGAAAATGTGAATTATGAAGAATTCATTAAAGAATTAGGTTCACTATTTAAGAGGAAATCAGACAGCGATAAAAAAAACACAAAAGAATATGAGAAATTATGAAATTATTTAAATCGTTATTATCAATTACTTTAATTGTTCTTTTCTTTACTAATTGTAAGCAAAAGGTGGACTCAGAATCTTATGTAGTAAAAAAGGATTATTTCGAAGACGGTAAGCTTAAATCGGTTTATTTTGGCGATACTTTAAAAATTGGAAAAGCTTATTATTTTAATAATAAAGGTGAGAAATTCACGGATATAAATTTTTATGGTTCTAAATTCAATGGTAGTTACAAATATTATTTCGATGGTAAAATAATCCTAATTGAAAATTATTTACATGGTAATAAGCATGGCGTTTATATTAATTATAACGTAAATGGCGACATCATTGAAGAAGGAGAATATAAAAATAATCTCAAAAATGGAATTTGGAATCATTATTCTAATAATAAGCTCGTTTTATCAGAATTTTACCAAAACGGAAAGTTGAAAGACATAATATATGATGAAAAAAGGATCCATTAGTTGTCAGTCTTTAAAAAATAACAAAACAATCCTAAAAGGCTATCAACAACGATAGCCATTTTAGTATAAATATTTCTGGAAGTAGAAAATACCGTTCGAGCAATTCAGCCCCATTCTTGTCCATATGAGTAAGTAAATATTAAAAACACTCCCTCTCAAACAGCAACTCATTCGATTGCTGTTTTTCATTACATTTCTTGGAGCACAGTTTTTAGGGTAGATTTTAATTTACGCTTCGATAGAAACGCATCAAGAATAGAAAATATGGTTTTTTGTTCTTCTTTAGAAAGCCCATCAATAAGGGCAACACGTTCCATAAGGGTAGTATCAATAGAATTTACGTCACGTAATATATCTTTATCTGTAAAGAGTTCAACCATAGATACTCCTAATGCTTTAGCAATTTTAATCAGTGTACTTACTGATGGTTCTGTTTTGCCATTTTCAATACGGCTGTACTGTGCAGCACCCATACCAATTGCAGAAATGACTTCTTTTTGATCCAATGACCGATTAAATCCATATAAATTGGAATTTTCGTTTTGAGTATTGTTTGGAATTTGGTGCCTGTTATTTGTAATTTTTTACCTTTACGACGCAACAGGCACTAAACCACATATAAAACAACCGCTCAACACTACAAGCCCATTTCAAACTAATCTTCTAAATAAAAAAACAGCTACTCGATATGTAGCTTTTGAGTTTTGAATAGTCGTTGTAATTTGGAGCTTGTGATTTGTGATTTCATAATTTACCCACTACCTATTACCTATTCCCTACTCCCTAAAACCTACTCCCTACTTCCCCCTTAACAACACCAAACTATGATTCTCTCCGCGATATTGGTTATAGAGTAAAACCGTCTTTATTTTGTTAGGCGAAATACTATTTAGCTGGCAAGCTGCAGGTATGGTTTGGCTACGAAATAGTTCTGTTGCCAACCAAAACCCAAAAGAAGAGGCTGTCATAAATTCACCTGATAAATGCTTATACCCTACTTGGGGCAACGCACCAAACAAGCCTTTTTGTAGATTTGCATAAATGGAATCAAAATTTGAATCACCATTATTCCCTAAGACTACGGCGTCAACGTTGGTTAAATCAGTATCATGAGCATGTAAAAAACGAGTTATACTGTTCGGTAATTCTTCGGTAGTTCGCTGGCTATAGGTCGCCACCCCTACCAGTTGCGCCAAAGCGTTTTCACTGGCTTGATCGCTTAATACAAAGAACGAAGCACCTTCTCCAAAAACAGCTCCCGGACTCGGATGTGTTAAAATGTCGGCAGTACTAGGTACCGTATTTTTCAAATGACCTATAAGTTGATGTAAGCGATTGGTATGCGCTCCATGCTCATCTACACCTCCTACGAGGATCTGATTAGCTTCTTGTTCTTCAAACATCATTTGCGCATCTAACAGACATGATTCAAAAGAAATGGCCGAATGCACATAGGTGAAATTATACGCCTTACAGCCCAAGCCTAAGGCTATCTGAGCCCCTACCGTGTTATGGGTAGATTGTATAAATGAAGTAGGCGTTAAAAACTCCTCTTCATTATCGATAATGGCACTGACAAATTTCTCCGAATCGCGTACACAACCCATACCTGTTCCGGTAATAATCGCATCTGGCTGGTCGATATTTGCTTGACGTAAGGCTAAATTTGCTGCGACTACCCCCATCTTCACCCCAGTAGCCATCCGTCTTGCAGCTCCAGGAGAAATAAATTCTTTCACACTAGGAACAATTGCATTTATCACGGGCTGATCATATGAAATTACCGGATTGAGAAACAAGGTAGGATCTAAGGACTCTTGTGCCGAAATACTAACAGCGCTATGGATATAACAGGGTTTCACGATTTCGAAAAGATTAAAGTTGAACAATTCCCTCCAAAGCCAAAAGAATTTGATAAAATGTACTGCATTTGATGTTCCATCACAGTGGTCACAGGCACTATACCCGTATCGGCAATAGCGGTTTTAAAGTTTAAATTGGGAAATATACATTGCTGCTGTAACGATAAAATTGAAAACACCGCCTCTATGGCTGCGGCTGCTGCGAGGGTATGTCCGGTAAAACCTTTGGTTGAACTTACAGGAGGTACCTTAGTGGTAAATACGTTTAAGATCGCCCTACTTTCAGATAAGTCGTTATTAGGCGTTGCCGTACCGTGTGCATTGATGTAGTCAATGGCGGTTGGATGTAACCCAGCCACCTTTAAGGCCTGTTGCATGGCAAGGGTTGCTCCTTCTCCATTTGCTGAGGAGGCTGTTTGATGAAAGGCATCATTTGCATTTCCATAGCCCGCTACATAAGCCAATACTTTTTTATTTTGTTGCTTTACTAAGGCATCCGATTCTAGTACCAAAAAAGCGGCTGCCTCACCTAAATTCAAGCCTTTTCGATTTTCATCAAAAGGCTGACATGCTTCGTCTGATAAAATCATTAAGGTGTTAAACCCGTTAATGGTAAACTTCGATAAGCAATCGGCTCCCCCAACAATCACCCGGTCTAATTGTCCGCTTTTTATCATACGCGCCCCTAGCATGATAGCATTCGCCGAAGATGAACAAGCGGTAGAGATAGTAGTCACAAAATCGGTGATTCCTAATTCCTTAGCTATTTTTTGGGTCGCATCACCACCGTGATGACCCTCAATAAATTTTCTATGTTCTTCGCGTTCGAGGTACTCGTAATAAAACTGTTCTGTTTTATCCATCCCTCCTACGGAAGTCGCTGAGATAAGTCCAGTTCTGGCATCACCCATTCGCTCAATTCCGGCATGCCGAACTGCCTCCTTCGCTGCGGTTAGTCCGAGCAAAGCGGTTCGCGAATAATTATGGGTAGGCGCTAATTTAAGTTGTGCTTCAAAACGCGCATTGTCGGTTTTTATCTCACCAACTTTAATTTGGTCTCGATGTTTTGAGTCAAATAACGAAAGGGTAGATATCCCTGCTTGGGCATTTTTCAATGCCAAAAAATTCTCTTCCACGGTATTTCCAATGGACGAGATGATTCCCATACCCGTAATCGCTACCTTCATCGTTTCTTATTTGGTGCGGTGTTCTGCAATATAAGCCGCCATGACTGCAACCGATTCAAAAATCTTTTTTCCTTCTTTAGGATCGGTCAATTTAATGCCGTAATCTTTGTCTAGCATTACAATCAATTCTAAGGCATCGATAGAGTCAAGGCCTAATCCGTCTCCAAATAGTGGATCGTCATTGCCTATTTCATCTACAGACACATCTTCTAAATTTAGTTGTTCAATGATTTTTTCTTTTAACTCTTGGTGTAATGCTTCCATCAATCTATAATTTTATATAATTTTTCTAATTCGTTCTCCGTATGTGCGCGGCCGCCGGTGGTATTCACCACATACATAAAGGCTTCATAAGATGCCCCGTCAAATTCAACCCATCCACAAAGTACAGCCTCACTTTTATCTTGATGCAGTAAGGCTGCCGTATATTGGCTTAACACTGCCGTGTTAAACCTGTCAAATATAAAAAAAGCATTCTCACTTTGTAGACCATATTTAATACTTATTTCACCAATGGCGATATTAGGCAGGGTATAGACAAATACGGCTGGGCTCGGAAAGTAGTTATCGGCAGTATCAATTGATGCTTGATGCTTTCTATCGGTGGCTAAACTACTTGCGTTATTTGTCAATATAATAGCCGTATTTGAAGGTGGGACCGCTTCCTCAAACAAGAAACTAGCGCCTAAAAAGGCTAATTTACTCAAGCCATCCATTTTAAAGAATTTTGGATAACTCAAGGCTTTTTGTTTGTATACCTGCTTAGCGAATTCGTTAAATGTAAGCTGATCAGCTGCCGTAAGTACAGCCTTACCATTCACAAAAACGGTATTTGCCTTGAGGTGTACAAATTTTGAAATATACAAATCTACGCTCATGCTTCTAGCTTTTCAAAGATTACGGCCGTATTACAACCACCAAAACCCGATGCGGTTTTTAAAAATCGATTAACAGTGACTTTTTTAGACGCTTTAATAATGGTAATTGGTATGGAGACCCCAAGCGTGTCAAAGCCTTTAGAGGCTATTAATTGGTTGTGCGTCATCGCTTCAAATCCCATAATTGCTTCTATCATTCCTGCGGTCCCTAAGGTATGCCCATAATATCCTTTTAAACTGTTAATGGGTACCGTCGTTAATCCCATCCTATCCATAGCAATAGCTTCCATTTCATCATTGTACAGGGTAGCGGTTCCATGGGCCGAAATATAATCAATATCTTTCGCTTCTACCTTAGCTTCCGAAAAGGCTTGTTCTATACTTCTCACTAACCCCTCTCCCGTTCTTGAGGGCCCAGAGATATGATTCGCATCATTACAACTTCCGTCACCTACAATCTTTACTATAGGATCCACACATTCTTGCTGATTTTTGGTCATAAACACAGCGGCCGCAGCTTCACCAAGGTTGATCCCTTTGCGATGCGCAGAAAAAGGCTGACAGGGTTCATCACTCATGGCTTGAAAAGAAGCAAATCCCGACAACACAAAAGCGCTGAGCAGGTCGCCACTGACCACAAATGCATTGTCGTATACCCCTTGTTGAATAAAGCGTTTGGCAACGGCCATGGACAAAATACCCGAAACACAGGCATTTGATACCACAATCGCTTCGTGCTGAAATCCGAAAAAAGATTGAATCACCTTCCCTAACACAGGTAGATAGGCGCGTTGCTTCAAAAACTTACTGCGGCTAGCCAGTACATCTATATTTCCTTTGGTTGTAGAAATAATTAAACCGGTTTTTGGACCAATAGCAACGCCACTCTTATCAACAATCCCTTGAAGCGCCAAGAGCATCATTTGTTCTAAAGCCGTATAGTTATTGACTTCACCCAGTTTTGAAAAAGCATCTTCCCGTTTTTGTTCATTTAATTGTGCCGCATAAAAGGGATGCGGTAACAGACGTGGATTTACCACTTCTCTGCTACCTGAATGTTCGTTTACAAGGTGCGTAAAGTTTTCTTGAGAAGAAAATCCCAAGGGCGAAATACAATGATGTGCTCCAATATAGACCATTGCTTTCATAAACCCATTTTTTTCTTCCATGCCTTAAAAAATTTAGGTACGGTCAATGATAAAATTCCGTCTTCATCGGTAAATACTTGCACCGTTTCACCGGTGCAAACCACTTGATCTTGAGGATTATAAATGGTATACTGAAAAATCATTTTTGCAGAGGGGGTATCAATATACCGACATTCTATTTTTGCAATATCTCCATAGCTTAGAGGTAACTTATGCTCGCAGGTTGATTTAACTATAGGCGTAGCATACCCATATTTTTTAACATCGAGATAGGAAATACCGTAATGACGACCAAAGGCTTCCCTTCCATCTTCAAAATACGTGATATAATTACCATGCCACACAATTCCCAGGGGGTCAGTTTCATTAAATCGAACACGAATTTCAGAAGTAAAACGTAAAGTATTCATACAAGACTGCGTTTTTTGTCAAATACGACCGATAAGGTCAGGGTTACGATAAAAAATAAAAAGAGCAAGGCTATTTCTGGCAACACTTCAAGGAGTCCTGCTTGTCGCAAAAATACATCATAAAAAGCCTCCAGCCCCCAATTCATTGGAGATATATTTGATAGGGTTTGCATAAATTTAGGCATCATAAAGACTGGAACCCAAACGCCGCCAATTGCAGCTAAAATAACTACCGCCGTTGCGCCAAAAGGTGCCGATTGTTCTGGAGTACTCGCAAGCGTACCTAATAAGAGACCAAATCCAACCGCCGCTAGGCCAGCAAAAATAGCTACCAAACACAAGGTTAAAAAGTTTGGCCCAATCGCTAGCGCCGGTAATCCAAACATCGGAAGCAGGTAAACACCAACAGCCAGCATTAATAAAAACTGAATAAAACTCACGCAAAGGTAGGTTAAGGTTTTTCCACCTAAAACAGTTAAATACGATACCGGATTTGTTCTTAACCGCACAAAGGTGCCCTGATTTTTTTCTTTTACCATATTAATAGATAACGGAATCACAATAAAAAATATGGCAAAAAGAGTCCATGCGGGTACATTGTGCTGCGTAGAATTAGGAATCGCTTCACGTTTTCCTTCTAGGGGATCAATTTCAACAAAACGCACAAAGTTTTCTTCAGCGAGTAAAGGATTTGCTTGATCTTCATCGGTTGCCAATTCTTCTTGAAAAGCTTCATAAATATATTTTGATTCAATCTTGGCGATCATTTGATTAATTCCACTCATCACACCATTTTTAAACGCCAGCTGCAGCGCGGGATCAAAATAGAGTTTTATTTCTTTCGCTTGGAAGGTTTCCATGACTACCGACTCCTCTTCAAGTCCAAATTCACTTAAAATCTGATTGACGTTTTGGGAAACTTTTCGCTCTAAGTCGGATGATAATTGAGGCGGGATCACAATAGCCATTTGATAGTCACCAGCAAGCACCGCATCTCTTGCGGTAGTTTCGCTTAGCGGTTGATTGTGCAATTCTGTTAACAATTCATAACTGTTAGCTGCGTCAAAATTTTGCATAATCTGCTGGGCAACGCTTCCCTGATCTAAATCAACTAAAAGGATGGGTATTTTAGCATTATTCAGTTGTTTGAACGAGCTGTCTTGAATGAGGGTAATGGTTATAATCAAGGCCAAAGGCATAATGAACAACACCAATAAACCACCGAAATCTCTCGATAACAACAGTAATTCTTTAACAGTTGATTTCCATAGTTTATACATGATCTCTAAGCGCTGTTCCTGTTAATGAAATAAATACTTCCTCTAAATTAGAGGCTTCTGGCATTTGATTTATAAGTGTTGATGGACTCCCCGAGGTTATAATTTTGCCGTGATCGAGTATACTGAGATGGGTACAAAAATCTTCAGCCTCTATAAGGTGATGAGAGGTGTAAATAATTGTTGTTCCGCGTTGATTTAAATTTTTTAAATGTTCAATAATCACATTTTTAGATTGAACATCCACGCCAACGGTAGGTTCATCTAGGAATAAAATGGTGGGCGCATGTAATATTCCAGCAATAAGATTTACCCGTCGTTTCATTCCGCCTGAAAAGGTTTTTATTTTTTTATGCGCAAATTTTTCAAGTCCCAAAAAAGCCAATTCTTCCCTGATTTTGTTTTTTAGGTTGCCCCCTTTCAGGCCATACATGGCTCCAAAATACTGTAGGTTTTCAACCGCAGTGAGCATAGGGTATAGCGCGTATTCTTGGGGCACTACCCCAATCATTTGTTTAATTGTAGAAGCGTTTTCCCGATAGGTGTGTCCGTTGAGGCGTATCGTACCATTGTTGGGCTTTAGCAAACCACAGAGCATTGATATCAGGGTTGTTTTTCCAGCGCCATTAGGCCCTAAGAGTCCGTAAATTTCACCTTTAGAAATTTTCAAACTTAAATCCTGAACCGCAAACTGCTCTGCGTCAGGATACTTTTTAAACACATTATCGATATGAATGATAGGGTTTTCCATTTAGGCAATGGCTTTTTTTAACGCTTTAAAAAAAGCTTCTTCTCGTAATGACAAGTCCACCAGCTGATCCGCAATAGCATTATATCCGTCGGTTTTCGGACTGCGTTCCTTATAAATTCTAGAAGCATCTACCGCAAAATCTCTCCACGCATCGCCAATAGTTGTCATTTCTTTTGACAGGTCTAATAAGGCTGGCCTATTTAAAATTGGCGCTGCTTCTTGCAAAAATGCAGCATAGATAAATCGGAATCCTCCACCACCTGTACCAATTTCTTCTTGCATACGCACCAACTGACCTAAGTAATGGTTGGCTACTTTCGTTCCTTTTTTCTTTGGCCATGTACGAATTTTCTTTGCCACCCAACGCATGGCTTTGACACCCACAATGGGCACAGGAGCCAGCATATCTCTACAGGTTTGTTTAATCCCTTTTTTGATGGCCTCTTCTAATTCGAGTTGTTCAGGATAACTTACTGGATAGTACATATGCCCTTTGGGTGCAAAAGCACCTTTTGCAAAACGAACTTTTTCGAGTTCTTTTCTACTTAATGACGTCGTTTGTTCCATCACAGGATCACTGATTAGAAAACGATCATTTTCTTTACCGTATACCACCATGTTATGCGCATTAAAATGGAAGCGATATTCATCTGGGAAATAGCTAAGATTGAATACCCCTACTTGCAATCCAACAGGGTTATTTTTACCTAATTCTTGTTCTAAGACCTTTTCGGCCGCTGTAGGGTTTTTAAATTTATGGCTCTTTACTTTAATTCCCACCCGTTTAGCGAACCGTTTAAAAATGAGTCCTGGCATCGGACGGTAACTAAAGACCGGAGCGTAGTTCACTTTTAAAAATGGCAAATACACAAAGAACAATCCCGATCCTATTCCAAACACCATGGGTTCAGAAATTTCATAGCCCTTGTGTTTTAATAAATTAGAGATCACGCCATTTTCACAATGTGCTGTTTGATGGTGGGTAAATGCTATTTTCATATTAATGGTTGATGTCATTTAATTGTGCTACACTAATATCAAATACATCAGCATATTTTTGGCGAAGTTTAGGCGAGAGCTTCGCAAATATTTTTGGCTTAAAATGGCGCTTTACCCTCCATTTCCAGAGGCCCATATAACTCGCTAAAATAGGCAGGTCCATTTTTTGTTTTTCCATATAATATTCAATGGGACTGGTAAGATTTAGCTCTACCCTTTTTCGGGCATCTGCTATACGAAGGTTAATTTCTTGAATCGCATTGTTTAAGGCAATGGTTTTAGGATCCCAGCCCGTGCTATTTTCGGTGGTATACGTTCCATCTTCATCAACGGCATAGCAGAGTTCTCTAAAATTAGCGGATGCTAAATTACTCTCATCTTGTGGCACTTCATTTTTTTTCATACCTCTTGAATAAATAAGTTCATGATACAACGCGCAACCGTAAGCGCACGTACCTGTATTTCACATTGCATGGTACACAGACTATAACCTTCCCCATCAAACCGCGAGACTAATTCGGCCCGGGTTTCTATAACGTCATTGACTTTAGGCAACTGTTCTATGTGAACCGACTTAACGGCGCTAATAAAGCCTATTAGTTGATTGCGTTCGCCCGTTAAATCATCTTCTTCAAAGAAACTTTGACCAACAATAGAAGAACAGGTTTGCGCCATGTTTTCTATGAGTCCGCTTTCACGCATGCATTCGTTCATCACAAATATACACGATGGTGCTATCTTAAAAGTAGATCGTACCGATTTTTCATCAATCGCCAATAGGTTATCCACCATCAACATCTGTCCGCGATGCGGTAGGAAATTTTTAATATCGATATGATTTGCACTCTCTTTCACGAAGCCACTACGGTTTTCATTTCTCCAAATGCAATTTCCTTAGCACCTAATTTTACGGAAATTTTGACCGCGCTAATTCCCATAAATTCATTCATAATCTCCACAGACGTTTTCAATTGATCGTGCAATGAAGGGAGTTGTAAGATCGTAATATGCTTAATAGCACCAATATATCCCGTCGGAGCAGGTTCAGATTTTAAGTGATATTGATACCCCGTATGAAGAGCTACGGATTGTGCCATATGTTCAATAAGTCCGGGTTCTGTAAATTTTTCTTGTGACACAAAAATATTGGCGGCCTCTATGGTAAGACCAGCCACCACTTCTGTAGCTGAAAATGCATATATGGAATCAACCATCACAAACGGATGTTGCTGCGGTATTAATTGGCGTACATCAATATCAAAGGCAGGTTGACTCATGGTGAATGGAAAAATTTAGCACACCGTAAGGTAGGCATAAGCATATGAAAAACGCGCACTTTCTGGAACGTGTAATAAAATTTTATCCCCTTTTTTAAGTTGATTGCTTTGTACTAGCTCTTCTAACATGATATAGATGGATGCTGCACCAACATTCCCTACTTTTTCGAGGTTCATAAACCATTTATCCAAGGGAACCACAGCTCCTTGCGCTTCCATTTCTGCATATAATCGTTCTTTAAAATAATAGGATGAAATGTGTGGTAAATAGTAATCAATCTCATCTAATGACACTTGATGTTTATCAAGCGCTAGTTTAAGGCTTTCAACCCCCTTAACTAAAATATTATCACCCAGCAACTTAACGTCTTGTTTCATGGCAAACAACGAGCGTTCTCCCCATTCTTTAGACGGGTATTCACTCCATGACTTTAACATTCCGTCTTCTAACTTTTCACCACCGGCGTACATACAGGCTTCTAATTCATTGGCATACGAATAGCCTTCCATCCATTCAATTTTTAATGGCGTTTCTCCTTTGGGCTGATTTTCTAATAACATAGCACCTGCACCATCAGACAACATCCAGCGTAAAAACTCTTTATTAAAAGCGATGATTGGAGTTTCTTCCATCGCCTTTAAATGCTGTGCTTCTTCTTCAAATGTATTTGACATCATCCACGAAGAGGTGCGTTCAGACCCCGCACAAACCGCGTTCTCTACTTGTGCTGCTTTAATGGCTAAATAAGCGTATTTCATCGCATTCATTCCAGAACAACACGCCCCAGAAGGTGAATTAACTTCCACATTACCATTTTTTAGAAATCCGTGTACCATGGCTGCGTGCGATGGTAAAATTTGATCGGGACTAGAGGTGCCACAGGATAATAATTCGATCTGATCTGGAGTAAAATCCTGATCACACAGCAGTTCAATTGCTTCTTTGGTCAGTTGCGCATTGTTGTGGGTAATTTCCCCATCTTTACCAATGGCATAATATCTATTTTTAATTCGATTATTGCGAAGTACAATTCTTCTTGCTTTAGAAGTTTCGCCATTGACACATCCCAATTTTTCTTCCATTTCGTCATTTGAAATTGGGTCATTAGGCAAGAATTTAGCTATTCTCGTTATAAAAACGTCATTCATCGTTTGTCCTACAGTTTATGGTTTACGGAAGAATAATATTCCTTATTCTTTTTGATTTTCCCCATGGAGGGTAAATAAGTTAACAAAAATACGATAAAAACAATTGGCGCAATCACCCAAATGGCAAATAGTAGGTAAATTTTAAAAAAACCAACCCATTTTTTACGCTTTGCACTGTTCTTATCTCCTTTTTTGCGAATCAATCTAGCCCATTTTCCGAACAAAACATTGCCACGTTCATCGGTAACCACTAAGTACTGACTTACTTTTACCGATTTTAACTTCAACAACTTAGCTTGTAAGGTGTCATAATTAGTTGACAAGACACTTTCTAGAATGGGCGCACCAAATCGCGTTGCTTTATCAATATCTTGGTCTGCCACGCCTGGTTTAGGAAAAATACCTAAAAACTTTCGCTTTTGTCCGGTAAACATCCATTGGGCAATCGTAATCACACTAATATGATTTATATGGCGATCTACTAAGGCGATGTTTCCAACCAACTTCGCATTGGCATCGGCCAGCAGTTGCTTCATTTTTTCCTGGGCTTTAATCCACATATTACGACAAGCAATAAGGGTAACAACAGGTTTGTCTGCCAAAAGTTTCTTGCCGTGATCAGACATTAAAAAAGAATTGACCGGGATGGAAGGGGTTAAATACCAAACCTGATAAGCCAAAATAATTAGATCGTACTCTTTTTCAAACACCGATTGGCTCGGAGGCTTGAGTTCACACGGAATTTGTAAAAATGCTTCTGGAAAAACATTGTAAAAATCTCCTTTATCCCATGGAAAATCAAACGGCTTTGTGGGTTGTATTTCATAATAGTCAACATCCACCTCTCCTGAGGATTCGAGGGAGCTTACTACATTTTTGGCAATCTCTAGGAGTTGACCTGATTGCGTATAATATATGACAAGAACTGATTTAATAATTCTGTTTATTTATCATTCCAAAATTGGAAATAGTTAAACCATTGTAAGGGGTACTTCTTTAGCATCCCTTCTAAGCTATCTTTAAAATTAACCAATAAACCTTGGGCATCTCTCGATTTTGCCGTGGCTAATCTTGTGTACAAATGATACTGTTTTCTAGTTTCCTTCATCACATATACAAAGGCTACCGGTACGTTTAATCGAGCGGAAAGTAAAAAAGGGCCTGCCGGAAACTTGGCTTCTGCCCCTAAAAATTCTTCCGATAAAAACCGGGTTCCTTCAAAATATCGATCTCCGGTAAAGCAAACTAATCCATTTGTATTTAATGCGCTATGAATTTCAAATATATGTGATAAATCTTCTTTGACCAAGATAAATTTAATACTTGATGCCTCACTGACGTTTTCGAGGTAGTTTTTTATGGCTGAATGCTCTTGATCAGTGGTCACAATATGAATTTGTGATTTAAAATCAATTTCTTTAAAGAAATAATCAGCTATTTCAAAATTCCCCACATGGGCGCTGATTAAGATTCCTCCTTTTTCTTCGGCCAGCATGGTTTTTAACAATTCTACGCCATCAAACTCATAGCTAAACTTATTACGTGCACCCGTACGGATAGCCACTTTATCAATAATGGTCTGTCCAAAAGTATAGTAGCTCCAATACACGCTTCGGTAGCTCTTAAAGCGACCATACCCCAGGCGTTCTCTAAAATAATACAGGGACGCTTTTGTTCCTTGACGGGAAAAGAGTAGAAAATAAAAGGCCACAAAATAAAGGATGAAATACGCAGCTCCTAGGCCTAAATTCTTCATAAAGAAGACAAAAATTTTATAGCCCAATACGGTACCTCGCGATTTACCTTCCCATTGCGCCATCCTTACTTACTAAGCTAGTTTTCTTTCAATTAAATCGTAGAATTGCTGTAGGGTATGAATATTTACAAAATCTTCACCAACCAATTTCACTCCGAAATTTGAATCGACTGCTACCACTAGATCAACAAAGTCTAAGCTATCTAGTTCAAGCGTATCTTTTAAATTTGCACCGGCATAAATATCCTCTGCTTCCACTTCAAATTCATCTATTAAAAAGTCATTAACTTTTTCAATGATCAGTTCTTTCTCCATAAACAATTTTCCTGGTCAGGAAATCAATTTTGATTATACTTTTTTTATTACCAAGGCTGAATTTGTACCTCCAAATCCAAAAGAATTCGACAAAAATACATCAATTTTTTTATCTAGCGTCTTTCCCACTAAATTTAACTTCTCTGAGACCTCGTCTGGGGTTTCAAGATTTATGTTTCCAGCCACAAAGTTATTTTGCATCATCAGCATTGAATAGACAATTTCACTTGCACCAGCCATCCAGCACTCATGTCCCGTCATTGATTTGGTAGAACTTACACAGGGCCCCTTTTCTCCAAAGACTTCTACAATTGCCCGCGCTTCGTTTGCATCGCCAATGGGCGTAGATGTTGCATGCGCATTGACATAGTCTATTTCTGATGCGGCTACCCCTGCTTGATCTAAGGCCATTTGCATGGCGCGTGCCGGCCCTTCTGCCGTTGGCGTTGAAATATGCTCTCCATTAGATGAAAACCCATATCCCACCACTTCAGCTAGAATGGTAGCTCCGCGATTGATGGCCGACTCATAACTCTCAATGATAATGCTGGCAGCGCCACCACTGGGAATTAATCCGTCACGCTCTTTATCAAAGGGTCTCGATGCTTTTTTGGGGTCAGGATTTGCAGAAAAAACGCCTAAACCATCAAAGCTCGCCACGGCATAATGATTTATTTCTTGGGCTCCCCCACAGATAATCATTTCTTCTAAACCACTTTTAATTAAGTGATAACCAAGTCCAATAGCATGCGATCCACTTGCACAGGCCGCGCTTACCGTCATATTAATCCCTTTTAATTTAAAAATTGTGGATAAATTCATGGTTACGGTAGAATTCATGGCTTTAAAAATTGCCCCAGACCCTACCATGGTGGTATCTTTTTTATTGCGAACTACATCAATTGATTCGATTACGGATTTGGCGGTACTATCATTTCCGAAAAGAATTCCCACCACATGATCTTCAAAGTAACGGGCATCAACTCCGGCTTGCTGCATAGCCTCTAGGGTAGATAGATAGGCGTATTGCGCCTCTTCCCCCATGCTTACGCGCTGCCTTCTAGATAACATTTTTTTTAAATCAGGGAGCGGCACTTTGCCCGTGAGGCAAGAGCGAAAGCCAAAATCTAAACGCTCTCGATCTTCCACAATACCTGATTTACCTTGATACAAGGCTTCTTTTACCTCTTCTTTGTTTTGTCCTAAACAAGAGTATATTCCCATTCCTGTGATTACAACTCTTCTCATCTTACGAATAAATACCTCCGTTTATATTAATGATTTCACCCGTAATATAAGATGCTTTCTTCGACGCGAGAAACGACACTAAATCAGCCACTTCTTCGGGCTCACCAAAGCGATTGGCCGGAATCATTCGTTTTAATTCTTTCTGGTCTAAATCGGCCGTCATATCTGAATTAATAAATCCAGGAGCCACCGCATTTACCGTGATCTTTCGTTTAGCAACTTCTTGGGCCAAGGCTTTTGTTGCGGCAACCACAGCCCCTTTGGCTGCTGAATAATTTGTTTGACCGGGCGTTCCCTTAACCCCAGATACAGAGACCATATTAATTATACGTCCATACCGATTGGTTAACATGGGTTGCATTAAGTAATTAGTCACGTTAAAAAAACCATGTACACTGGTATTAATTACCTTGTGCCAATCTTCCGCAGGCATCCACATAAAGAGTCCATCTTTATTAATCCCCGCGTTATTTACCAGTACTTCAATAACCGCCTCTTTATGATCTGCAAACCAAGCGTCTAACGAGGCTTTCACCTGCTCGGCATTTGCCACGTCAAATTGAATAATTTCTCCAGCACCACCAAGCTCTTTTACCTGTTCTAAGGTGGCTTCTGCAGCCGCTTTATTGGAGTGATAATTAATGAGGATATAATACGCGGAATCAGTAGCTAATTTTTCACAAATCGCCCTACCAATACCTCTAGACCCTCCTGTTACTAATGCACATTTCATGTTGTATTCCTTATTTTATCTCGGTGAATAACTCGGCATTGTCAAACCAGGTATTTAATACCTTTCCTGATTTGTCAATAAATCCCCACTTCTTTTTATTTCTTACGCGTGCGAAACCGTCAATAAAACCTTTTTCACTCCCTTTTCCAAATAAAGCTTCTGCTCCCATAAAACCTTGCACTGAAATATCATAGTCAAATGGGATCACTACCTTACCTGTGGTATCGATAAATCCCCAGAGTTTATCCTCTTTGACCGGGGCTAAACCGTCATCACTAAAGATTTCGGCATCTCTAAATTGTTCTGCAATTTGCATTTCTCCTTGCGCGTTCACATATCCCCATTTATCTGAGGTCATTACCGGAGCTAACCCCTTAACAAAAGCTCTTGCCTTTTTAAAGGTTGGTTCAATTACCCAATTTCCTTTGCGATCGATAAAGCCTACTTTTTCATTGGTATGTGTTGCATACGTTAAGGCCTCACCATTTCTAAAATCATATAATTTTTTAGCATCTTTCACCGGCGTAAAACTCCCGTTTATAATCAAACCGTGTTGCTCACCTTTCTTAGCTCTGATTACTCCTTCAGACCAAGCTCCTAATTCTTGGTACTCAGGTTGAATAACCAATTTACCTGTCGTATCAATAAGCCCCCATAGGTCTCCTTTTTTAACCTTAGCATGCCCATTGTGAAAGGCCAAAATCTTCTCATATGTGGGTTCCAAAACTACCGTTCCTTTGGCATCCATTAAGCCTATTAAGTCATTTCTTTTTATATAGGCCAAGCCATCTTCAAAGTCGTATATTTTATCACTTTGAGGCATCGATACCTTTTCCCCTTTTTTGTCGATATACATCCATTCCTTATTCAAACTTACTACAGCAATTCCGCTATTAAATGCCTTGGCTCTATCATACTGGGGCTCAATAACCACTGCATCATTTGAATTTATATACCCCCACTTTTTACCTTCCTTAAATGGAGCCAAACCATCTGAAAAATCCCCTAAATATTTATACTTTGGTTCAATCAACCAGGTTCCATCTGACTTTATAAAACCTGCCTTTTTATCCATTTTCACCAATGCGGCCTTTTGCGCAATTACAGGTTGTAACAAAAAATTAACTACAATAATTAAAACTATTTTTTTCATAGAACAACGATTTAAAATTAATGGAACAATTATAGCAATAGGAAACTGTTATTCAGTTTCCATAATTAAATGCTTCACTTCGCTTACATAAGGATACATAATAGGGTCTTCAGAAAATGCTGGAACCAATTCACGTACGGAATCATACATTTTTTTGGTGGTTGACGATACGCGATCTTCAAACTTTAAATAACTAATCGCTTGAACAATGGTAATCATTTCAATGGCTAAAACCTCAAAGGCATTTTCAATAACTTTCTTAGTCATTAACGCGGCATTTGTTCCCATACTTACAATATCTTGATTGTCATTATTATTTGGAATACTATGCACATACATTGGGTTTGACAAGGTTTGATTTTCTGCTGTGGTCGACGTTGCTGTAAATTGAACGCCTTGCATCCCGAAATTCAAGCCTAATTGCCCTAAATTCACAAACGGAGGTAAAATTTCATTTAACTTCGCATTGAGTAAATAATTCAATTGTCTTTCTGCTAACATTGATAATTTTGTTGAAACCAACTTTAGTTTATCCATCTCTAAAGATACATAATCTCCATGAAAATTCCCACCGTGATACACTTGCTCGTTTTTTACGTCAACAATTGGATTGTCATTGGCAGAATTCACCTCTTCTATAAGTATTTTTTCAACAGAATTTAAGGTGTCTAATACTGGACCTAAAATTTGAGGTACACATCGGAGGGAGTAGTATTCTTGTACTTTCTCTTTAAATACCGGGCTATCAACATTAGCATTGTACAAGTATTCTTCTCTACTTCTAGTCAAGGTACTGTCAGCCAATTGCTCACGCATCAATGCTGCAATTTGTTGCTGACCTTTGTGTCTTTTCGCACCATTCAGTGCCGCTGACAAGTGGTCATCGTAGGCCTCTACAATTTCATTGATTGCTGTTGAACATTTAATCATCCAGTTTAATAATCGTCGCGTATAAATCACATTTACAATCCCAATCCCAGTCATCACCGAAGTACCGTTCATTAACGCTAGTCCCTCACGGAGCTCTACGTTGATGGGACTCAATTTTTCGATTGCAAAAACGTCGGCTGTATTCTTTAACTCTCCTTTGTAATATACTTCCCCTTCACCTATTAGTACTAAGGCTAAATGGGCTAACTGGACTAAATCTCCACTCGCTCCTACTCCTCCGTGCTCATAAATCAACGGAATAATGTCTCTATTAATTAATTCAGTCATCAATTCAATCACCGAGGGATGAACGCCAGAATTCCCTAATCCAAGCGTGTTTAATCGCGCTAGCATGGCCGCTTTTACATATAAGGCTGGAATTGGAGTACCCACCCCTGAGGCGTGACTTCTAATTAGGTTATACTGTAATTTTATCCGGTCTTCATCCTTAATTTTATATTGTGCCATTGGGCCAAAACCCGTATTCACTCCATAAATGATTTTATTCTCAGAAAAATCTTTTAAAAAATTGAAACTTTGTTCTACACGTTCTACTAATGTATGGTCTAATGAAATCTTATCTTGTTCAAAAAGAACGCCATAGAAATCTTTGAGATGTAATCCCCCGTTAAGTTTTAACATTATTGGTTGGCTTTTGAATTTATTTTGAGCTGGTTAATTCTTTTTTTAATTTAGCAAAATTACCTCATTTTTTACACAGTTGAAGACTTTTTTGTCCGGCTTAGGCTTACTAAAGGTGGATTAAAGACAAAAATTGAGTCAAAAAGAGCAATTTTTCAGCAAATGAAAAAATTTAAATCAGTATCTAACTAATTTAATATCTTAGTCATTTTAAACGCACAAATTTAGTATTTTTAAAAGAACAGCCTAGAACAATTTCCATGATTCAAAAACAAGTTGACGTATTAATAATCGGTGCAGGTCCAGCAGGCTGTGTTTCAGCAGCTTACCTCCACAAGAAAGGAATGAAAATTCAAGTCATAGAAAAATCTATCTTTCCAAGATTTGTCATTGGAGAGAGTTTGCTCCCAAAATCTATGGAACATTTTAAAGAAGTTGACCTCTTCGATTGCCTCGATCAGCAACACTTTGAAAAAAAATTTGGAGCACGTTTTATTCGAAACGACGAAACTTGTCTTTTTGACTTTAGTAAAAAATATACCACTGGATGGGATTGGACCTGGCAAGTTCCTAGAGCCGACTTTGATCATGTACTCACCCAAGAACTCGTAAAAAAAGGGGTGCCCATTGCCTTTAATTGGGCTGTTACCGCGGTTAAATTCCACCATGGGAAATCAGCCATCACCATCCAAAATCAAGCGGGTCAGACCGAAGAAATTCAGGCCAACTACATCATTGATTCTTCTGGTTACGGACGGGTATTGCCGCGCTTACTCGGTTTAGATAAACCCAGTGAACGCCCTAGTTACAGTTCTATATTCACCCACGTTGAAGATCTTAGAAAACCTGAAGGAGAAGAAGGAACACTGATTACCTTTGACATCCTTGAACAAAAAGTATGGCTTTGGGTAATTCCGTTTTCTAATGGCACTACCAGTCTCGGATTTGTAGGACCAACAGCTTTTTTTGAATCGATTGAAGGATCTACCGAAGCGCGATTTCGTGCCTTGCTCAAACTTTCAAAACACTATAAAGACCGGTTTGACTCTCTTGAATTTAAATTTGCCCCAGTGCAAATCCAAAATTACACAAAAGCCGTCTCTCAATTGTTTGGAGAGGGATATGTTTTAACCGGTAATAGTTCGTCCTTTATTGACCCTGTATTTTCGTCAGGAGTAGCTTTTGCTACCGAGTCCGGACTCCTAGCGGCCAAATTGGCGTATCGACAATTATCCGGTGAAAACGTGAATTGGCAGCGCGATTATGCTAACTACATTCAAAAAGGAGTGGCAGTCTTTGAATCATATGTCAATGAATGGTATACGGGCAACTTGCAAAAACTCTTTTTCCATCGCCCTGAAAACCCAGAGGTAAAATCAAAAATATGTGCCGTACTCGCCGGATATGTTTGGGATGAAACCAATCCGTTTGTAAAAAAACACCACCGTGTTATCCGAACAATGGCGCATGTAATCGATTTAGAAAAAGCCCAAAATGAAGTAGAGTAATCTGAAGTTTGAGCTATTTTTTTAACATTTTTAATTGAATTGTACGCATTCCATCTTCAATTTTAAGCAGGTAAACCCCTTTGCTTAAATGTTCGGTAGACAGGCTAACTTCATCCATAACATTCACTTTTTCCAACACCTTTTGCCCTAAAATGGTGTAGAGCGAAATCGCAAAAGTTCCGCCTTGCTTTGGACGAATCTGTAATTCATCCCCAAAAGGATTGGGCGCCACCTGAACATAGGGATTGTCAAAATCGTCAACCCCCAACTTGCAACTCGCTAACGCACTATCTACCTCCGATCGGATACTAGAAAGCATTGCGTATACATGATCTCCTGGGCATTCGGTAGACCCGCCATCACGATGCCCTGATATTGTGGCGAGGTTTTTTCCCGAGGAATTGTGAAAAGCGGTTCCTATTGGATTTAAATTTTTATCACATGATTTCCACACCAGTAAACTTTCCAGTGCGGTAATCATGGCGGTTGAGGGACTTACAGAACTAAAATTTCCCATCAACGACATGCCTGAAGTGCCTGAATTTTGCCCAGAAAAATGTGCTCCTTGCGTATCATCAGCTCGCCCCTGATAAATAATTCCGTCTGTATCAATTAAAAAATTGTACCCAATATCTGCCCATCCGTTGGTGTTCACATGGAAATTCCAAATCGACCGCACCACCGCAGCCCAATCTGATGACGTATTAGTACCTGCCGTGTGATGTACTATTAAAAATTTAACATCGGTGGCTTGGGGATTTGGATTGGGAGGACAGTTGTTCGTGGGGCACCAAACACTGCGGCTAACAATGGCCGGTTTAGCACAGCCACATTCGTCATCTACGCTATTTTTCTGTACCTCTGAGGGAAAATCTCGAGTTAAGGCTGCTGAACTTTTTGGATAATATACATTTGCTTTAACCGAGTGAATCTCAGTGGCATTATAGAACTCTATTTTAACCTCCGTTGTGCTTATTTGTTGATCTAAAAAGACCAATGCGTTCCAAGCCTGATTATTGATATAATGCGATTCTTTTGGAAAAGGAATCCATTTCCCGTTTTCATCTCTATACAAAACTTGCTTGATGGATTGCGCTAAATCAACGCCCCGAATAGCCACCGAAAATGCTACAAACGGATTCTCCGCTACCTGCGCTATCTGTAGGCGTTCACTCTGATAGTTTGAGATGCTTTGAGGGGTAGTTTTTAGGTCAACCGTACGCGATTGCTGTGCCCAGAATGGGGTGGCGCACAAGGTTAAAACTACCACCATAATACGTGTAAATATTCGCATGATGAGTTGTCAATTTAGACTTAAATGGTTAGATTTGTTCAAAACCAAAATTACTCAAAATTGACCACATTTAGAAGCGGAATTGAATTTGCACACCACTTAGACCAAAAAGATCCTTTAGCCTCCTACAAAGATAAATTTCATCAACCTAAAGATCAGCACGGTACACCATTAATCTACTTGTGTGGAAATTCACTTGGCCTACAGCCAAAAACAACAGCAGCATACATTCAACAAGAATTGAACGACTGGGCCAACTTAGGCGTTGAGGGGCATCTTGAAGCAAGAAACCCGTGGCTTGCCTATCACGAATACCTCACCGAAGGCATGGCAACCATTGTTGGCGCAAAACCCATTGAGGTAGTAGTCATGAATACCTTAACTACCAATTTACACTTGATGATGGTTTCCTTTTACAAACCAACCTCAACTCGCTATAAAATTATTATTGAAGCCGACGCGTTCCCCTCAGACAAATATGCAGTAGAGTCACAATTAAGACATCACGGAATTGATGAATCAGAAGGTTTAATTCTTTGGAAACCCAAAAAAGATGACCTTAACCATCTTGAAGACTTAGCCCAACTACTTGAAGTGCATGGCAATGAAGTTGCCTTAATTATGGTGGGAGGGGTAAACTATTATACCGGACAAGCCTTTGATTTAAAGCGAATTACTGAGTTAGGCCATCAACACGGCTGTTATGTTGGCTTTGATTGTGCACACGGCGCTGGAAATGTAGACCTCGACTTACACCATGCAGGAGCCGACTTTGCCATTTGGTGTACCTATAAATATTTAAATGCAGGACCGGGTAGTTTAGCGGGATGTTTTGTGCATGAACGCCATGCCTATGACAAGGACTTAAATCGCTTTACAGGATGGTGGAGTCATAATAAAAAGACCCGCTTTAATATGCGTGATGAATTTGATGTGTTACCCGGCGCAGAAGGATGGCAACTGAGCAATCCTCCTATTCTTTCAATGGCCGCAATTAAAGCTTCTGTTGACCTCTTTACAGCGGTTGGAATGCCAGCTCTTATAGAAAAATCGAAGCAACTTACAGGCTATTTTGAATTTCTATTAACCGGGTTAAATCACCCCGAAATTCGAATTATCACCCCAAAAAATCCCAACGAAAGAGGATGCCAACTGTCTATACAAGTCCGCAATGCCAACAAAAAATTACATCAAAAATTAACAGCAAAAGGGGTCATCAGCGATTGGAGAGAGCCCGATGTTATTCGGTGTGCACCAGTTCCTTTGTATAACTCCTATACGGATGTATACGAAACGGTGCAACGACTCGCATCCGTTTTAAACGAAACCAATTAACCAACAGATTGATTAAATACTAAGCTTATTAAAAGGGGTAACTATGCGAAAAGATTCAAGGATACAAATTATTGGTGCAGGATTATGCGGAGCTTTATTAGCACTTCGTTTAGGGCAACGTGGATACCAGGTGGAAGTTTATGAAAAAAGGCCCGACTTGCGCAAGGTTGACATCAGCGCTGGTCGTTCTATTAATTTAGCTTTTTCCGATCGTGGAATCAAAGCCATGAAATTAGTTGGACTCACGCAAAAGGTAGCCTCCCTCTGTATACCGATGAATGGACGAATGCTTCATGATACCGAAGGAAATACCGTTTTTGCCGCCTATAGCGGTAGATCTCATGAATATATTAACTCTATTTCACGAGGTGAACTCAATGCCTTACTCTTAGATGAGGCAGAAGCTTTAACCAATGTACAACTATTTTTTAATCACAAATGTACGGCAGTTGATTTTGAAAAGGGAGCAAGTCACTTGTATCATTACCCCACCAAAAAAGAGCTTGTTATTGAGGCCGACTGTATCTTTGGTACGGATGGGGCGGGGTCTTCTATGCGAAAGAGTTATTATTTAGGGAAAAAATTTCTCTTTAGTTTTTCACAGGATTACCTCAGTCACGGCTATAAAGAATTGAGTATTTTACCCGGTGCTAACGGAGCATACAAAGCGTATAAAAACGCTTTACATATTTGGGGTCGAGGAGATTTTATGCTCATTGCCCTTCCAAATTTAGATGGAAGTTTTACGGTAACTTTATTTTTAAGCTATACCGAAGGCGAGTACAACTTTTCTAATTTGACTACCCCCGAAAAAGTGATCGAATTTTTTGAAAAATACTTTAAGGATGCGCTGGCATTGATGCCGCATTTACCCGAAGAGTTTTTTAAAAACCCTACCTCGCCCTTAGGCACAGTAAAATGCTCGCCTTGGCATTACCGCGGTAAAACGCTTTTAATGGGAGACGCAGCGCATGCCATTGTTCCTTTTTATGGTCAAGGAATGAACGCTTCTTTTGAGGATGTAGTTGAATTTGATACCGTTCTAAACGAAGCGGATGAAAACACTTCGTGGGAAACCATCTTTAATCGCTTTGAAACCACCAGAAAAAAAGATACCGATGCTATTGCTGATTTGGCTGTAGACAATTTTCACGAAATGAAGGGGCATGTCAATCAACCTATTTTCAGAGAAAAGCGTACCTTAGAAACCGCATTAGAAAAACATTTTCCAACGCAATACGCGTCAAAATACTCCTTAGTCACCTTTAATGAAGATATCGGTTATGCAGCCGCATTAGAATTGGGAAGAGCACAAGACAAAGCGTTGCTAAATTTAATTGCAGATCATGACATAGTCACCCATGAAGACATGAGTATTGAAGAATTAAAGATAGTCTTAGCAAAAGTACGTGAGGCTACAGAAGAAATTTTAACAGAAGATCGAGTAAGTAAACTCGGACAAAAAGAAGGGTAACGAATATGAAACAAGTACATCCACGTGGAGCCTACCCACACATTAAACAAGTAGGGGATTTCATTTTTGTTTCTGGAACCAGTTCAAGACGACCAGACAACAGCATTGCAGGGGTAGAAGTGATTGACAATATGGGCACAAAACAGCTAAATATTGAAGTCCAAACCAAAGCCGTTTTAGAACATATCGCCCAGAATTTATCAACCGTAGGTGCTTCGTTAAGCGATGTGGTTGATGTGACTACTTTTTTAGTCAATATGAACGATTTTGCAGGGTACAACAAAGCCTATGCTGAATTTTTTGACAAAGAAACAGGCCCAACACGTACCACCGTAGCTGTACATCAATTACCACATCCTGACTTGGTGGTTGAAATTAAAGTAGTAGCCTATAAAAAAAACCATGACTAAGCGGAACCAATATCCGCCCATGCGATAACCTATAACTTCAGTTAACTTCAGTGAAAATAACAAATTACATAAACGGTTCTTTTAGTCCGCCCCTTTCGGGGAAATGGCTCAATAATTACAATCCCGCGGAAGGTAAAGTATACGGCCAAATTCCAGATTCAGATCATCGCGATGTAGACCTTGCCGTTGCTGCGGCAAAAAAAGCATTTAAAGCGTGGGCCTTGACTAGTTTAGAAAATAGACAACGTGTTTTACAAAAAATTTCAGATCTTCTGATTGTTCATATCGACCGACTTGCGGAAGCCGAAAGTATTGATAATGGCAAACCAATAGCCTTAGCTAAAAGTGTAGATATTCCACGTGCCGCCAGTAATTTTAGATTTTTTGCAAATGCCATTACACAGTTTGCCAGTGAAAGTCATGAAAGTATAGGTGCCAACGCCATTAACTACACCTTACGGCAACCGCTCGGGGTGGTAGGATGTATTTCACCGTGGAACTTACCTTTGTATTTATTTACCTGGAAAATTGCTCCTGCCCTAGCCGCAGGGAATTGTGTGATTGCTAAGCCCAGTGAAGTAACTCCCATGACCGCCTATCTCTTAGGTGAGATTTGTACAGCCGCAGGCTTGCCCAATGGGGTATTAAATATTATACACGGCACGGGGCAATCTACGGGGCAAGCCATCGTAGCACATCCCGAAATTAAAGCAATTTCCTTTACAGGAGGAACCCAAACCGGCGCCCATATTGCCCGAGTGGCAGCCCCCTTGTTCAAAAAACTATCCTTAGAACTCGGCGGAAAAAATCCTACTATTATCTTTGCGGATGCCGATTATGAAGATATGCTTCACACCACCCTACGCTCATCATTTTCTAACCAAGGTCAAATTTGTCTATGTGGCAGTAGAATTTTTGTGGCCGCTGCTATTTACGAAAAATTTAAGGCCGATTTTGTGGCTAAAACAAAGGCACTTAAGGTAGGACATCCTGCGTTGAGCACTACAGATATTGGCGCCTTAGTCTCAGCTGAACATTTAGAAAAAGTAATCTCGTATATTGAGCGTGCGCCTGCGGAAGGTGCCACTGTGCTTTGTGGTGGCCATCGCGTTACGGTTGAAGATGCGCCAAATGGATATTATTTAGCCCCAACAATTATTGAAGTCCCCTCAAACAGCTGCAGCCTGAATCAAGAAGAAATTTTTGGCCCAGTGGTAACCCTTATGCCGTTTGAAACAGAAGATGAAGTGCTTGGCTATGCCAACGATGTCCGGTATGGTCTTTCGGCCACCTTATGGACCAACAACTTAAAAAGAACCCTACGCATGTCAACTCAATTAGAAGCAGGTATTGTTTGGGTAAACACGTGGATGTTACGCGATTTAAGAACTCCATTTGGCGGAGTAAAATCGTCGGGAGTCGGACGGGAAGGCGGCTTTGAAGCCTTGCGTTTTTTTACTGAAACAAAAAATGTCTGTTTAAAATATTAACTAGTAACCCTGTGGTTTTTCCCGCTAGCCATGTGAGTGAAACCAACGTTAACAAGAGAAAATACACCTTATGAACCTAAACCTTACTGATAAAAATGCCCTGATATGTGGAAGCACCGCAGGAATTGGAAAAGCTTCAGCTATAGCGCTCGCTGCCGAAGGCGTTACCATAACCTTGGTAGCCCGCAATGAAGAAAAACTAAAAAAAGTGCTCGCCCAGCTCCCACAACCGCAGCAGCAAGAGCACACGTATATGGTGGTTGATTTTAGTGATCAAGTCGCCTTAAAAAAAGCGGTGACCCAAGCCGCACAAAAAACAAATTTCCATATATTATTAAACAATACAGGAGGCCCTAAGGGAGGACCTATTTTTTCGGCCGATATTTCTGAATTCATTTCCGCATTTGAGCAACACTTGGTGTGTAATCAAATCCTCACCCAAGCCTTGGTTCCGGGAATGAAAGCGAATCAATACGGCAGAATTATAAATATTATTTCAACCTCGGTTAAACAACCTATTGACGGCCTAGGCGTAAGTAATACCATTCGAGGTGCAGTGGCGAGTTGGAGTAAAACCTTAGCCAATGAATTAGGCAGCTTTGGCATTACGGTAAACAATGTACTTCCCGGATTTACAGCCACCGATCGATTGGCAGACATCATTACAAATGCTGCGCACAAATTAAATAAAACCGAAGCTGAGGCGAGTCAATTCATGAAAGGTTTAGTACCCGCTAAACGCTTTGCACAACCTGAAGAAATTGCCAATGCGGTTACTTTTTTAGCCAGTGAAGCGGCCAGCTATATCAACGGAATAAATTTACCGGTTGACGGAGGACGAACAAAATCTTTGTAACTTTACCTTTGTGAGCCCAGTATACATTGCACCACAACTAAAAAAAATAAAACGATATGAGTAATTTAGTATCACCCATCAATTTTAAAGCTTGGATTGAAGAAAATAGACATTTATTAAAACCCCCCGTGGGAAATAAAGTGGTTTGGAAAGATGGCGATTTTATTGTGATGGTCGTTGGTGGCCCTAATAATCGTAAGGACTATCACTATAATGAGACGCCCGAGTTCTTTTATCAAGTAGAAGGCGACATCACTTTAAAGATAATTGATCAAGGGGTTCCCAAAGATGTACATATCAAAGAAGGTGAGATTTACCTCTTACCTCCCAAGGTACCGCATTCGCCTCAACGCGGAGCAAATACAGTTGGTTTAGTCATTGAATACAAACGGCCAGAAGGTATGCGAGATGCCTTGCTATGGTTTTGTGAAAATTGTAGTACCAAGCTCTATGAAGAAGATTTTACGGTTGAAAATATTGAGACCGACATGCCAAAAATTTTTGATAAATACTATGGCGATGCGGCCAAGAGAACCTGTCCTAATTGCGGAGAACAAATGCAGCCTCCAGCCAAAGTAAGCATCCCTAAATAACACCTATTTTTTGTACAAATCACACCTTCTCATGGCAATGAGAACCTAAAATAATCGCCAAAAGGCACTAAAAAAAATGAAAAAAAAATTGAGGATTAACGGCCACTCACACCTGCTCCCCTATCCCGAGGAAATTCCTAAATTCATGAAAGATAAAGGAATTTTTTGGGTAGATGAAGATCGGAAATTTATGCTCCAAAAAGACTGGAGTAGACCAGTAACTGACTCAAGTTTCTTTTTAGACGAAAAACTAGCGTGGATGGAGCGCTTTGACATAGACCACGCAGTAGTTCTCAATCTTTCACAGCTTTATGGCAATGGCCTACGGGTGGAAGAAATGAAGCAAGCCTTGCGTTTTCAAAATGATTTTAATGCCAAAGTTCAACGAGAAAATCCAAGTAAATTTACCTGTGGCTTTGTGGTTCATCCGGGATTTGTACGTGGAGCGTGCTGGGAAATAGAACGATGTGTAGAAGAATTAGGCATGCAACTTCTTTGCTTACCAACCCACTATATGGACACCATTGGCACCTGGCGCTGTATTTTTGATGAAGAAAATGAACCTATTTTTGAATTGGCTAATAAATATAATTTAGCCGTTGAAATTCACCCGTATGACGGTGAAAAATTTATCAAACTTGAAAACACTTCTTGGCGCTTTCATCTGATTTGGATGTTAGCACAGTGTGCCGATGCCTATCATTTTTTAACCTTAAATGGCTATCAAGATAAATACCCTAATATGCGTACCTGTTTCGCCCATGGCGGACAATTGGCGCAAATAAATTTAGGTCGTAGAATTCAAGGCTTTGATGGGCGCCCCGATTTATTTGAGGGAAAAAGCCATCCGCGTAAAGCCGTTGGTCATCCTAATATTTTCTTTGACACCCTTGTTCACGATACTGGATCACTAAAACTTTTGGTTGAAAATCAAGGACCGCATCAAGTACTGATGGGACTTGATGACCCATACCCTTTAGGTGAAATGGAAAGCTCAAAACAATCTTCGTATCCCGGAAAAATTTTAGATCTAGCTATGGAACGAAAAATCATTGACCAAGAAGCCTATGATGCCATGTGGGAAGACAATGTTATTCAATGGCTTTGTGGTAACGATCAAGCCGCAAAAGACGCGCTGAGAAAACGCATTTTAGGCGGATAGCCCAAAGGAAGCTATGCCGTGAAAAGCAAAGATAACAAAGCCCCATTCAATCCGTTGAATGGGGCTTTGTAGTATGTATTATAGCCTGCTGAGGCGCGGGTTTATAAAGACCACTACCTCCTAAAGGGTTCCTCTATTGGCTTGTTCACGTTCAATCGCTTCGAACAAAGCCTTAAAGTTGCCCACCCCAAAAGAGCGCGCTCCCTTGCGTTGTATCACTTCAAAAAACATGGTGGGCCGATCTACAATAGTCTTTGTGAATATTTGAAGCAGATAGCCTTCTTCGTCTCTATCTATCAAAATACCATGCTTTTTCAACACCTCAACATCTTCATCAATTTTACCAACCCGTTCTAATAAATCATCATAGTATTCTTCGGGAACATAGAGGAATTCCACGCCACGATCGCGCATGGCAGAT
>Ga0209344_10001422_pt1 | contig 31349 bp, 26 predicted proteins | sample Cruoilmetagenom6_FD_187293 | JGI IMG/M metagenome (GOLD analysis project Ga0209344, IMG submission 187293) | Oil polluted marine microbial communities from Coal Oil Point, Santa Barbara, California, USA - Santa Barbara Oil Seep Sample 6 (SPAdes)... | ecosystem: Environmental > Aquatic > Marine...
GCCCGAACCAACGCCGGAGCCCGAACCAACGCCGGAGCCCGAGCCAATGCCCGTGCCCGAACCAACGCCGGAGCCCGAGCCAACGCCGGAGCCCGAGCCAACACCGGAGCCCGAGCCAACGCCGGAGCCCGAACCAACGCTGGAGCCCGAGCCAACGCCGGAGCCCGAGCCAACACCCGAGCCCGAACCAACGCCGGAGCCCGAACCAACGCCCGTGCCCGAACCCATCTCCTTGGCGCCCGCGCCCCAACCGGTGGTGGAGAAAACCGCACCGCTGCTCCCAGTACTGGCGCCGACCGCTCTTGCGGTGGCCGAGCGTTTGGCGCCTGGGCCATCCGCCGCCGAGATCGACCACGGCGAACGGGAGCAGCGCGCCAGGGAAGCACGCCTGCTTAGCCTGGCCAACGTCGCCTCGGTTCGCGAGCGGCTGGATCGACTGGTCGATCTCTCCCGAGTGGCACCCGCCGACGCACCGCCTGGAAGCGACAGCGGCACCGGTGTGGTCACTTTCGAATTGATGCCCCCAGCAGTGGCGCCCGACAGCGCCGAGGAACCGTCGACCAGTGCCACGGCGCCCGACCATGAGCGCTTTAGCGATCAGTTGGCCGCCGCTTCGACCAGCGCCATTCGTCGCGACGCCGAGGCACTGCTGGCCGCCCTGAGCGCGCCAACAGCACCATCGGTACCCGAACCCGCGCGTATCCCGCTAAGGAGAACACCTTGAAAGCACCCCTTGCCCCGCTGGGGACGATCCTCCTGTCGAGCCTGATGCTGAGCGCCTGCAGCGTGCAGCCTACACCGCTGGCGAGCGACGAGCTGGTGACGCTGGCCGAAACCGACCAGCACGCCATGTTCGCCGACCAGGCGCCCCTGACCGGCCCGCTAAGCCTTGACGAAGCCATGGCCCGGGCCGTCAAGTACAACCTGGAACACCGCCTGGCACTGATGGAAGGCGCTCTACAGAACGGCCTACGCGACGTTAAAAGCCTCGATATGCTGCCCAAGCTGGCCGCCAGCTCAGGCTGGCAGTGGCGCGACAACCCACTGGCCTCGTCGAGCGAGTCGTTGCTCAGTGGCCAAGAGTCGTTGGAACCCTCCACCAGCCAGGAAAAGAGCTACGCGCAGGCCGACCTACGCCTCTCCTGGAGTGTGCTTGATTTCGGCGTGGGCTATTTTGCTGCCCAATCCCAGGCCAATCAGCAATTGGCCGCCGAGGAGCGCCGCCGCCAGGTGGTGGCGGATATCATCCAGCAGGTGCGCAGCGCCTGGTGGCGCGCCGCCGTGGCCGAACACCTTAAGCCACGGGTCGAGACGGCCCTGGCCCAGGCCCGCCACGCCCTGGAACAGGCCGAAGAAACCCAACGCCTGCGTCTGCGCGACCCGCTTGAGACCCTGCACTACCGCAAGCAACTGGTCGAGATGGTGCGCCAGCTTGAGGCGGTCGACGCTGAGCTTGGGGTGGCCAAGGCCCGCCTGGCGGGGCTGATCAATCTACCGCCAGGCAGCGATCTCGACCTGCCGACTATCGACATGGCCGCGCTACAAGCCCCCACACCGCCCTATGACCTTGCCACCCTTGAACGCATGGCGATGGTGCAGCAGCCCGAACTCCGCGAGCAGAGTTACCTGGCCCGCAACGCCGTGCTGGAGACCCGTCGCGACCTGATCCGGCTACTACCGGGTGCCTCGCTGTTCATCGGCAGCAACTACAACAGCAACGACTACCTGGTCAACAACCACTGGGCCGACGCCGGCGTGCAGGTGAGCTGGAATTTACTCAACGTACTGGCCTGGCCCAAGGTCAGCGAACTGGGCGACACCCGGGAAGCGGTGGCCGAGCTGCGTCGCCGGGCGTTGCGCATGGCGCTTATCACCCGCCTCAACGTCGCCTGGCAGCAGTACCACCAGGCGCGGCGCATTTACGCTAACTCCGCCGAACTCGCCGACCTGCAGCAGCAGATTCTCGACTACACCGAAAACGCCCTGCAAAGCAACGCCGCCAGCCCGCTGGAGGAGGTCACCGCCAGCACGGAAATGGTGTTGGCGATGCGTAGCCGCGGGCTCGGCTTCGCCGAGTTGCAAAGCGCGCTGGGCGCTATTCAACAAGCCGCCGGGCTCGACCCATTACCGGAGACGCTCGCCGACACTAGCCTTGACGATCTCACCAAGGCGATTGCCGCCACCCGACGAGCGCGACACGCAAGCGCCGGTGCCGTGGCGAGTGATCTGCCCCGGCTAAACAGTGCCAGCGCCGCGTCGATGCCCCGCCCTGCCAACGCGGCAACCCATACGGCTACGTCCCAACCGACGGCGTCATTGAGCAACCCGAGCAGAACGCCCGCGCCGGTGAATCCCCCCACGCCTGCGCGGTTACAGCCCTGGCAGAGCTTAAACTCGCTGCGCGATATTGCGGTGGAGCCGTTTGATGGACAGCCTTGAGCTCCCCGTAAAGAGCCATGAGCGCCCCTTGAAGAGCCATGAGCGCCCCGTAAAGAGCCATCAGCGCTTCGCGGCCACACTGCCAGCATTGAGGTTATGGCTAACGCTGGCCTTGAGCGTGACCGCCACGTCGGCGCTAGGGGCGACGAACGACGAGGTCATTCGCGTCCAGCTGGAAGCGCGCCGCCACGCTACTATCGCCAGTGAACTCGCCGGGCGGCTGGATGCGCTACCGCTGGAGCCCGGCGCGCGCTTTGCCGAAGGCGACGACCTGGCGCAGCTCGACTGCGACCTTCATCAGGCACGGCTCAACCGGGCCCAGGCCGCCGAACAGGCGGCGCGTCGCCAGTTAGACGTCGCCGAGAATCTCGACCGGCTGCAATCGATCAGCATTGCCGAGCTGAACAAGGCCCAGAGCGAGGTGGCACAAATGCGCGCCGAACGGGTTCTCGAACAGACGTTGGTTGAGCGCTGCAAGATCACGGCGCCCTATGCGGGCCGGGTCGCCAAGCGCCATGTGGAGCCGGGGGAGTACGTAAGAGAAGGCGATCCATTGCTGGACATCTACCAGGAGAGCGACTACCGGGTCACCCTGCTGGCACCCTCCACCTGGCTGCCACGTTTAGCCCCAGGCCAGCGGTTCGAGGTCAGCCTCGACGAAACCGGGCACCGCTACCCGGCCGAGATCGTACGTCTGGGCGCCGAAGTCGACCCGCTCAGCCAGTCGATCAAGGTGGTCGGCCGACTACTCGACGAACCCGGTGAACTGCTGCCCGGCATGAGCGGCAGCGCGCATTTTTCACTCACCGAGCTCACCACTGCCAATGAGTAGCGGCTCAAACGACGCGGCCCGACAGTTGGCCGAACTGACCCAGATCGAAAAGCGCGCCCGCGCCGCTACCGACCGGCGCGGGCTAGGCTTCGTAATGGTCAACGACACCCGAGCGCTGCTCGACTACCGCGAAGCCTTCCTGTGGAACGCGATAACAGAGCGCATTGAGGCCATCTCGGGGCTGGCCGAAGTAGCCCGGGAAGCGCCACTGGTCGATTGGCTGGCGCGTCACTGCCGCGCCTGGCAGCGACACACCGGCAACAAAAGCGACGGTATCCGCGTGATGACCGTCGACGACCTGCCCGAGGCGGAGCGTGAACACTGGCGCGACGCTTTGCCGCCGCGGCTGACCTGGGTGCCGCTGCGTACAGCCGATGGGGCCCTCCTCGGCGCGTTGCTGCTGGCCCGAGACAGCGCTCCGGACAGCCGCGAGCGCGCTCTGCTGGCGCTGCTGGCCGATGCCTACGCCCACGCCTGGCGGGCCCTCGACCGACCGCGCCGCACGCCGCGCCCACCGCGCCGCCGTCGTCGAGTCATCGGGCTGGTGGTGGCCGGGTTGATCGTGGTGATTGCTTGCCTGCCGGTGCGCCAGTCGGTGCTGGCCCCGGCGGAAATGACCGCTCGGGATCCCGCCGTGATTCGCGCGCCGCTACCGGCAGTGGTCGAGCGCCTGTCGGTGGCACCCAGCGAAGCGGTCAGCGCCGGACAACCGCTGGTGCACTTCGATGCCCGCGAACTGGAGAGCCGCCTGGCCACCGCCCGCCAACAGCTTGCCGTGGCCCGCGCCGAATTGCGCCAGGCACAACAGCGCTCGCTCAGCGATGCCCGTGAATCGGCGCGGCTGGCAGCGCTGACAGGACAGGTTCGCCAGGCGGAACTGGAGGTGGATTACCTCACCGAACGGCGCGAGCAGAGCGTGATCGAGGCCCCCCGCGCCGGGGTAGCGATCTTCGATCAGCCAGATGAATGGATCGGACGTCCCGTGTCTGTTGGCGAGCGAATCATGGCAATTGCCGACCCTGAACACGTCAAGCTGACGATCCAGCTTGATGTTGGCGATGCTATTGCGTTGCAAAACGACGCTGAGGTGCGCTTCTTTCTCAACGCCGACCCCGCCAACCCTATGGCAGCGCGCCTCGAGCGCCAAGGTTATCGGGCCCGCCCCACCGAACGCGACGGCCTAGCCTATCAGTTGACCGCACACTTGGTCGATGACGACCCCCGCGCCCGCATCGGCCTGCGCGGCACCGCCCGGCTTTACGGCCAGCGCACCCCCCTGATCGTCTATCTGCTGCGCCGTCCGCTGGCCAGTCTGCGTCTCTGGCTGGGGGTATAACGCCATGACCAGCGCCAGATTGACACCGCTACGCCCATCGCTGCGCCTCCACCCTGCGGGCCAGGAGCACGGCACCCCGCGGTGGACGCTGGAGGATCCGCTGCGCCACCGCTTCTACCGCCTTGGCCAGGCCGAGGTGGAAATGCTCCACCACTGGCCCCTGGGCGCGCCGGAACGCGTCGCCGAAGCGGTCAACGCCCGCACGACGCTGTCGGTGAGCGCCGAGCAGGTGGCCCGCTTTGCCCGTTTTCTGGGTGACCAGCAACTGGTCGAAGGCAGCGGTGGGGCCGACAACCAGCGACTCGAGCAACTCGGCACCCGCCGCCAAAGCACCGGCAAGTGGCTACTGCACCACTATCTGTTTATCCGCGTGCCGCTGGTGCGCCCGGATCGCTGGCTGGAACGGCATCTGCCCCAGGCGGCGCCCTTTTTCAGTCGGTTTTTCGCCTTTGCCACCTTGCTAGCAGGCCTTCTGGGGCTAGTCCTGGCGCTGCGCCAATGGGCGGATTTCCGCCACACACTGCTGTACTTCTTCACTCTGCCGGGGGCGACGCTATTCGCACTGGCGCTGGTCGTCGTCAAGCTGATTCACGAACTGGCCCATGCCTTCACCTGCAAGCGTTACGGCGTGCGCGTGCCCACCATGGGCGTGGCGTTGCTGTTGCTATGGCCAGTGCTTTACACCGACACCTCCGGCGCTTGGCGGCTGGGCCGTCGGCAACGGCTGGGGATCGGTGCCGCCGGGGTCATCGCAGAGTTGGCGTTAGCCGCCTGGGCGACCCTGGCGTGGAGTTTCCTGCCCGAGGGCCCGCTGAAGAGCGTCGCCTTTGTGCTTGCCACCACCACCTGGCTGACCAGCCTGGCAGTCAACCTCAACCCCTTTATGCGCTTTGACGGCTACTTTCTGCTGAGCGACCTGCTGGGTGTCGATAACCTGCAGCCACGCGCCTTTGCGCTGGCCCGCTGGCGGCTGCGTGAAGCACTGTTCGGGTTCGACGAAGCGCCGCCGGAACACTTTCCCCGCGGCCAGGCGCGGCTCCTCTGCCTCTACGCCCTGGCCACCTGGTGCTACCGGCTGGTGGTCTTCTTTGCCATCGCCCTGCTGGTTTACCATTTCGCCTTCAAACTGCTGGGCATCGCGCTGTTCGCCGTCGAGATTGGCATGCTGTTGGTGCGACCTGTGGCGATGGAGCTGCGCGAGTGGTGGCGACGGCGCCAGCGGTGGCGTCTCAATCGCCGCAGCCTGACCACGGCCGCTGCCCTGGTGTTGCTGCTGGCGCTGGTGTTGATCCCCTGGCGCAACGACGTCGCTGCGCCCGCGCTGCTGATGGCCGAGCGCCAGAGTGAACTCTATATGCCGCTGGACGCCCGCGTGGCGGAGCTCGACGTGGCCGCCGGGGCCCGGGTCGTCGAGGGCGAACGGCTAATACGCCTGGAAGCGCCCCTGCTGGCCCAGGAACAGCAGCGGCTTAACGCCCGCATTGACAACCTTGAACACCAACTGCGCGGACTGGCACTGGACGACGAGCGCGCCGCCACCCTGCCGGTGGTGCGCGAGTCGCTGGCGGGCGCCCAGGCCCGCGCCGCCGAAATCAGCCGCCAGCTTGAACGGCTGGAGATTCGCGCCCCTCACGCCGGGGTGGTGGCCGAACTGACCACGCCCTTGGCAGCGGGGGAGTGGCTCGCCGAGGGCAGTTGGCTGGGCACCGTGACCGGCGGAGGCACGCAAATCATGGCGCTGGTGCCCGAGCGCGAGCTGCGCCGCGTAACGACGGGCGACACCGCCCGCTTTACGCCTGCTTCGCTCAGCCGAGACCGGCTGAGGCTAGTCCTCTCGACTATCGACACCGGCGCGGTTCAGACACTGGCCGACGCTGCCGAGCTGGCGGCCCCCTATGGCGGGCCCATCGCCGCACGGCTGAACGAGCGCGGCGTCGCCACGCCCCTGGGCGCCTACTACCGCGTTTGGCTGACCCCAGCCGAGCCTCTGCCCCTGCCTGACCAACGGTTAAAGGGCACGGTGATGATCGCAGGGCAGCGCCAGAGTCTGCTGGCGCGGGGCTGGGAACAGCTGTTGACGGTGCTGATTCGCGAAGCGTCGTTCTAGCCCCGAGCCCCACGTGATATGAAGCAATATTAATGCAACACTGATTGCTCAGCACTCCGCTAGCCACGACGATAAACGGACAACTGGTTCATTTTGGAGACCGCCCCATGTCTGAAGCCCTTACTCCGCTTACTATTTCCCGTCCCACCATTAGCGCGCGCCTAAAAAAAGGGACCACCCGCATCCACGAAAGCATCGATCAACGGGTGATGGCAGCGAACCCCTTCACGGATCTCAACCGCTACGGCCTTTTCCTGCACGTGCAGTATCAATTTCATGCGGCCATGAAAAGTCTCTACCAGGATAGCCAACTCAACGGCTGGCTACCCGGCTTGGCGGCGCTGTCGCGTCTGGACGCCGTTGAAGCCGATTTAATCGCCTTGGACAAGCCCCTGCCCGAACAGCCCCCCGCCGTATCCCCCCAGTCCCCCTATGCGGCTCTGGGGTGGCTTTACTGCTGTGAAGGCTCGAACATCGGCGCCGCCTTTCTTTCCAAAGCGGTGGCGGCCATCGAGCTGAATGAGTCCCACGGCGCTGCCCACCTGGCCTCCCCTTCACAAGGCCGCGCAACCCACTGGCGCCGGTTCCGGGCGCAGTTGGACTCGCTTAAACTCACTGAGCCCCAGGTTATTGACGCCATTGACGGTGCTAAGGATGCCTTTGCCCTCTACCATCGGCTGTTAGATGCCACCTTTGGGCCCAGCAAGTTACACTAAGGCGCAAACGGTCTGCGCTCCGAGACCGTTCGCCACCAGCGGTACGGAAAAGGGAGGTGACTGAGACTCGACGTCATCCCCTGATTGAGTAGCGCTACACTTTAGAGTCCGATCCTGTGTAAGGAAATTGGCCTTGAAGAAGCGTTTCAGAGAAGAACAGATCATTGGTTTCCTGGGCGAAGCCGAGGCGGGACTGCCCATCAAGAACCTATGCCGTCGGCACGGTTTCTCGGAAGCCAGTTACTATCGATGGCGCAGCAAGTTCTGAACGAAAGCCCCTTGGTCGCCTGGTGCCGCCAATCAGGTCTGGTCAATGGATTTTGTGTTTGACCCTACCGCAGACGGGCGCGTGATAAAGAACCTCTCCGTAGTCGACGACGCTAACAGGTAAAGCTCCTATCATTCGTAAATGTCTCATGATCCCAGGCATAGACCTTGTTGGCACGATTGAAGAGTCTGCGCATGCCGATTTCATAAAGATGACAAGGCACTCCTCAATGGGTGGGGAGTGGGCGTTTAACGTTAAACTCCGCAATTCTCCAACTAATCGATTATTCAACGCATCATACCTCTTGCTATACCCAACTTCGCATCTAATGCACACTTCAAATGAGCCTCAAGAAAGCCTGCTGCCTCAATATACTTATTGTTCTCTAGCAAAAAAATGATATATAAATGATCATTACACTCTTGTCTAGGGATAGGCCTTGAGGCATGGACATTATATTCTATCAAACGTCTCAACCGGTTGGCTTTCTGTAAACTCTCTAGCAAAAAAGAATTTCCAGAGAAGCCAACAATCGATTCGTGAAACTCAACCCCACTATTGAACATAAAACTAGCAGAGCAAACCTCACCCGAGTCTAAAAGTGCCTGTTGGTTTTCTTTCAATTGCTCAAGCTTATTCTTATCAGGATTATAAGTGGGCTCCAAAAGAGCCGCGGGTTCAATTAAAATCCGGAATCTATAACATTGTTCATAGGCAAGCGAGGAAGTTAAAAAGTCATTAAACTCCCAGCCATACCCCAGCAGACGTTGAATCCAACCTTCTTTCTCCATTTCAATTAAGGATTGCTGAATGGTTGCCCTGCTCTCAGCGTAATGTCTGACAATATCGGACTCTGTGAAACCACGAGCGAGCCGCTCGTTAAGGTAGTCGCGCGCTATCGCAAAACATAGCGGATGTAAGCTTGCGTCATGATTTTCTTGAGTACTGTTAATGACTTGTCTAGCTGCCTCAGGATTTCTTAGAAAAAAACCCTTATTAGGCCTCCTCTCAAGTACACCTGAGACTTCTAAAGCTTTAAAAGCGGCCCTAATAGGTGTACGGGACACCCTGAGTTTATCAGCAAAATACATCTCACGAACATGAGCTCCGGCCTGCATGCACTCGTTGACTATAAGGGAGCAAACATTATAAGAGAGAGTTCTGGAAGAATCCGATCCAATTCTTTTTGTTATAAGACTCAAGTAGCGACCCTCTTCCTTAATAAAATACCAAGTATAGGCCATAGTTAAAAAAATTTCAACTTAACAAAGACCCATGTTAATGCTTAGCATAAAATCACAAAAAAGTAAGAATTAACACCCAGATAGCCAACCCTATTAGTCATCAGGGCAAATCTGATTTTATTATGATAATTGCGCCTGCAACCTTTTTAGCCATCGTCATGTTCCGTAAAATAGTAATTGTAAGCAAAGCCCTAACATTAAAATCATGAGTAATAGAATTACAAAATATAAGAATACACAAGCCTCGCTCTGCAATAATAGCTCCGGTTTATTGATCACCGACTTAGGAGTCAATAAGCTAACCATCAATCGGAACGTTTTGCGCTATCAGCGCAATACGTTTAGAGTTCATGACTGAATGTTCTCGGCAAACTAACGATAAGAGTTAGTGCATCAGATCGCTCCATTTCACTACTGAAAAATAGGGAAGGTCTGAATAACTGCCGATATTCGTCAACGCTCACTTGAACCGACAAAAAAATCGAACATTCAGACATTCTTCCCCCGTTCTTTGTCTATTTTTGCCTGTTTCCCACTCATTGAGCGAGAAACAGGCGCAATAACCCTACTCCCACAGGTATTTCTCACTGATCAGCAGGTTACTGAACGCCGCCAGCAAGTGTAGGCGCTGGGTGTTTTTGGCTAGCCCGCGATAGCGAACCTTTCCATAACCAAAAATTTGTTTGATGTACCGAAAGGGGTGCTCCACTTTGGCACGGATACTGGCTTTGATCTGTTCAACTTTCTGTCGCCTAGCATCCAGCTTTTTACGGGCGCCAGGCCGTTTGGCTATATACCAAGAGACGTCGCTACGATGTTTGTGCTCGTCTCGTTTTTGAATGCCCAGGTAACCGGCATCACCGAAGACGCGTTGCTCTTCATCGTGAAGGAGCGAAGTGGCGCACGGATTCGATCTCGTACAGGGCGTCTTCCATGGCCGGATCGCTCAGGTTGTAGAACAACTGCATACAGTGGACTCTGAGCATGGCAGACAGCGGATACGGAGGCCGTCCTCTCCCGCCCTTGGGATAATAACGGGCTACCTGCTTCTCCAACCGCGGCCAGGGAATCAGCTTGTCCATCCGCTCCAGAAAGAGTTCGCGGCGGGTCTTTCTCTTCTTGTTCTGTTATTCGGCTTCAGAGAAGGTGATTTGATCCATGGCAGCACTGAATCCTATGCAGTTGACGATAGCCGTATTATCGCTGATGGTCGTGACTTTTTCAGACCTTCCCTAGGTTTTTTGCGACGGCTTCAGCAAACGCTTGGCAACCTGTATTTCCGCCCAAATCAGCCGTTCGAGTTGCCGGGTTCTCTAATGTTTTATCGACTGCCTGGGTCATGGCATTTGCAGCGCGAACCAGGTTTTCATTGCTATGCTTTTCACCCATCCACTTTGTGAGCATTGCAACGGAGAGAATCATGGAAACAGGGTTTGCTTTATCTTGTCCTTGCAGATCGGGGGCTGAGCCATGCTGGGCCTGAGCACAGCAATTTGTGTCGCTAGCCATCATTGAGCCTGCGAGTCCGAGACTACCGCTTAATTCGCTAGCTAGATCACTGATAATGTCGCCGTAAAAATTTGTAGCAACAATCACATCAAACCGCTCAGGGTTACGAACCAAGTGGGCAGTCGATGCATCTATCAGTAGATCATCCACTTCCACTTCGGGGAACTCCTTCGCCACAGTAGCCACTGCCTCAAGGAAAAGACCATCTGTCATGTGAAAACTATTCGACTTGTGTATCGCAGTGACTTTTTTATTTCGCTGCATCGCCAATTCAAACGCACGTCGAGCGATTCTTTCACTACAAAAACGAGTAATTTTGCGTGTCGAGAGAGCCATATCCGGGGAAGGCATAACTTCACCCCACCCTCGCGACATGTTTCGATCAGGGTAAAATCCTTCAGTAGCTTCACGCATTATGACCAGGTCCATGGTCTTTCCCGCTTTCATATTGGTTTCCAGAAAAAGCCTAGCCCTTGCGGGCCGGACATTGGCATAAAGATCTAAACCAATGCGAAACCCTGCAGAGACATTTCGCCCCCCTTTTTCTGGTGCGGGATAGTCAGCGTGAGACTGTGTTCCTAAAATAACGCCATTATATTCCTTTGCTTTATCAAGGATTTCGTCACGCAAAGTCGTGCCGTATTTTTCGAGGCTTGTGAAGCCTACGTCGTCGTAGTCGTACTCTAAACCTAATGAAAAGAGCTTGTTCGCCTCTTCCAACACGGTGATCGACGCGTTAACTATTTCGGGACCAATGCCATCGCAAGGGAGTACGAGCAGTTTCATTTGTTTCGTCCTTTTCCATTTCTCATGGCCAGCAATCAGAGAAAAAGATTGCTTTGTATTTCCTAACTCACAAATACAATCTAGCATTTTGTCATGCTGTGTCAATACGAAATTAAAAGACCATTGCTCCAAATCCCTTATCATTTAGTCGTATTTGATGACTATCTTTTTGTATGGCGACGAGTGAATTTTTGATAGCAACACTTAACTGCATGCAAATTATTTAACTGCACTTAATTTGGAGTATATTATTTTAAAAATAGAGAAAAATACTGCCATTCATTACAATGACAGCATCATTAAATGCGGTTTAATAAGTTAGTTACCTACTAGACGCTAGTTTTCGCTAGCATGTCCTTAGAGGAATAAAACACAATTTCAAACACACTCTTATGTGACAAACCACAGTCAGGCCAAGATACTCTTTAGCTTTTCTACTGCACTATCTGGACTAGTCAGTATCTTTTTGTTAGTTTTTCTTTCAATTAGTTCATAAGCTGTGGATGTCGAAAAATGCGCAAGCATATAGACATCGCACTCTGGCATTTCTTTAATTGCCTTAAGGATGATCTCATCGTGTGTTTTTACATCCCCCCTATCTAGAGCGTGTCTTCCATCTTCGACTAACCAGGTTTTCAGCGTAATATGCTCTTTTCCCAGTCGATGCTTGGTCTCTTCAAACTCTTGTTCCATGCCCTGTACAGCGGGCCTGAACGTTGCCACCATCCCGATTTTTTCTCCGAGAGTCATTGCTGCCTCGAACATGGCTTCATTTGGTTTGAGAACAGGTATTACTAGCGCCTCTGCTGCTGTTTCTATTGCTTTCCCGAATGCTGAACAAGTATAAATTATGCCATCAGATTTTATTAATTTGGCATAATCACAAAGATTTTTTATACGTTTATTGAAATAGTCTTCTTGTCCCAAATTCTGGTTTCTATCCTTGGATAAGGAATCATCGAGAATGTTTACTAGCTCTGCTTCCTGCCATTTAGCTTTGAAGGCGGTATGGATAGGTTCCATAGCAAAAGGAGTAGCATGTATAAGGACAATTCTTTTCATGTTGTAATAACCTTGTTCAGCTTTACCATAAGACCCACAGTGAGCGGTTTCGAAATTTCAGTTGTTTATCGCTAACCAATATACCGTCTTCATCACTATATATATAATGACCAGGTATAAAAGCCACGTTACCAAAAGCCACGTTACCAAAAGCCACTTGTACGTCGACTCGACCTTCGCCTTTCTTTGATGTTTTCTTTGGATTTGTACCTATCGCTTTAACCCCTAAATGTATATCTTTAATTATCGCTGCATCTCGAATGGCGCCATTAATGATCACGCCGGACCAACCATGCGCCACAGCTAATTTAGCGATATTATCTCCCATTACAGCAGCACCTAAATAGCAACCTGCATCGACCACTAATACACCGCCTTCTGACGGTTGTTGAAGTACTTTTTTGATAAGCACATTGTCATTTACGCAGCTCACGGTTCTGATGACTCCATGAAAGGCTTGGACGCAGCCATACTGCTTTAACTGGGTAATGCCGCTTTCTACACGATCGCTAAATTGGTCATATATATCTGCAGTCACTAGCATTTGTATTTTACTATATAAAAGTACAATTAAGTGTAGACTGCAGCTCCCAATTTATGCAAATTTTTTGGAAGCTCAGGCGAATAAATCCCTCATATTTTAATTTAAATCAATCACTTAATAATTCATTCAGTGTGAACTTTGACGTTAATTTCCTCTCCTATGGCTTGGTTGTAGAGCGTGGCCATCGCGTCGCAAGGGTCGCAGCCCAGCTAGGCGTTTCAGGTCATAGCTTGCATTACTGATCAAGCATGCGTGGCTTAAAAGTGGTGGGGTATACGGCTATCGCAAGATTTATCAAGATTTGAGTGAGGCTGGTGAAACCTGCGGCAAGCACCGTGTGGCCCGTCTAATGAGTAGGGAAGGTTTTCGCGCTCTCAGACTAGCTATCGACGCCGCCCTGGGACGTCGCCCTGGCTGCTATGGGACGGCAAACCGGCTGTTGTATCCCCAACCATTTAAACCGTCAGTTTAAAGTGCCAGCGCCAAATGTCGTCTGGGTGACGGATATTACTTATATACGGACGTAGAAAGATTGACTCTATTTATCGGTCGTTACGGCGTTGTAAATGCCATGACAACGCCGTTGCTGAAAGCCTCGTTCAACTCCTTAAGCGAGAGCGAATCAAGCGACAGTTTTATGCGACACGGGAAACCGCCAGACGCAACGAGTTGAATTATATTTAAATGTTCTACGGCCAAAGGTGCCGACAGAGCACAAATGCTAATTTTTCACCAGCCGAGTATGAAAGGCGTTGCTTTAAGAGCCTGACGGGTGCCTAAAATAACCGAGTCGATACACACTGTTCAAAGATTAGTGTGTAAGTTCAAACATATTATAGATACTTTAAACTTTCTATTTCAGCATTGCCAAACAGGCTGCTAAAGCAATATTGCCTAATCGAAGCCTCTACTTTTTTAAGCCCTCTAAAAATGGGAGAATTCCCCATCGACCAATGCTCATGTTAGGTGGCCCTTCATGCTGGGCAAACAGGTTGTTGCAGTGCCGCTGTAGTGTCAAGAGCGATAGCTCAAGAAGAGCCCGATGCAGGGAGATGAGCCATTACAGGGAAGTTTCCATTGAACAGCCATCATGCTTACCATATAGACTATCCAGAAAATATGGCTGATCTACCGTTTCAGCGGTAGGGCTTATAGGGCTGAGTGCAGGTAAACCATCCAAACTTGCCACGGCTATCATTCACTCTTATCAGCTTGTGAGCGGCTCAATGCGCTATGACTTGACTACTTTGAAAATCTTTCTTTGCGTTGCCGAAGAGCGAAGTCTCACCCGGGCCTCGAAACGAGCGCACTTAGCGGTGTCGGCCATTAGCAAGCGCATTGCTGAACTTGAGAGTCGCGTGGGGGCACCTTTGTTCACACGCTTTTCACGAGGGGTGGAGCTAACGCCTGCGGGTCAGTCCATGCTCTCCTACACCCGTAAGGTTTTCGAGACCCTGCATCAGATGGAGGAGGAGTTGAACGACTACACGGGGGGGATCAAGGGACATATTAAGCTTCACGCCACAACCTCGGCATTGGCACAGTTTCTACCCGCCGATATTGAATCATTCACCGCCGAGTACCCGGGCATAAAGCTCGATATTGAAGAGCGCGTGGGGGCAGCTATCGTACGCGAGGTCGTTGACGGTCATGCGGATCTGGGGGTGTTTGCCAGCCACACCCCATCGCCTGAGCTTGAAACCTTTCCCTACCGTCGCGATGAACTTGCCGTCGCGGTGTCAGTGAGTCACCCGCTGGCAGAGCGGGAAAGCATACATTTCGCTGAGTTTATCCGCCAAGAGCTGATTGCCTCTCACAGCGAAAGCGCTCTCTACGCTTTAATCACCCGTGAAGCTCAGAAATTGGGCATTACGCCCAAGATCAAGATTCGGGTCAGCAGCTTTGACTGCATGTGCCAGTTGGTGGCTTCCCGATTGGGCATCGCCATCTTGCCTCGTCACGTCATTAACATCTATGCGCAATCAATCCCTATTGTTGGCATTACGCTTAACGAAAGTTGGGCAGAGCGGCAGCTGCAAATCGGGATCAAGGATACGCGTATGCTGCCCCCGACAGTAAAAGCCTTTGTCGAGCATCTGCGCATCTCTTCATCGGTTTAAAGGTACCTATCACATAACCTGGAGTAGCGAGTCACGCTCTATTGTTACCCGCTGACGAACGCTCGCTTGTCGAAGCTTCAATTTTCCCTTTGAAGACATTCCTATAACGTGGTTTCCATTGCGCCTCAGCTCGGTGCTCAAGGAGACCCGCATGACCCAAGATCTGTGCCATACCTTCCAGCCGCGCCGGATGACAGTAGAGGGCCAGGAGTACTGCTACATTGCCCTGTCTGATTTAGTCGATAAGCAGCAGCTAAAGCAAATGCCCTATTCGTTGCGTATTCTGCTAGAGAATGTGGCTCGCTGTTCGCCTAACGCCGTACCTGGCTTTGTTAACTTTTTAGCGGGGCAGACGAGTGAAGGAGAGGTTAGTTATTATCCTAATCGCTTGATGTTTCACGATACCACCTGCCTGCCTGCGTTAGCCGACTTTGCTGGGATGCGAGATGCGGTGGCTGAGATGGGCGGCGATCCTAACCGAATTAACCCGGCAATACCCGCCGTATTAGCCATTGACCATTCGGTGATCGTTGAGCATTTCGATCAGCCAGATGCATTCGCACGCAATCTGGACATCGATTTTCATCGCAATGAGGAGCGTTACCGCTTCTTGAAGTGGGCTGAACAGAGCCTGGATAACTTTAAAGTGGTCCCCCCCGGCACCGGTATCATTCACCAGGTGAATATGGAGTCACTGGCTGAAGTGGTGTGGGTGAGTGAAAGCGAAGACGGTGGCCCATCCTGGTTGCATCCCGACAATATGGTGGCGACGGACAGCCATACCCCGATGATTAACGCTTTGGGCGTGCTCGCCTGGGGGGTTGGTGGGCTTGAGGGGCAGGCAGCCTTGCTGGGGGAGCCCGTGACGCTCACCCTTCCCGAGGTCATTGGGATTCGTCTCACCGGCCAGCTTGGCCCCACAGTCACTGCCATGGATTTAGCCCTCACTATTGCTGAGTTACTGCGCGCTGAGGGAGTGGTCGGCAAATTCGTCGAATTCTGTGGCCCTGGGCTGGCTGGCCTGGATCTAGCGGCAAGGGCCACCGTTGCCAATATGGCGCCGGAGTATGGGGCGACCGTCATGTTTTTTCCGTTCGACGATAGCACCATGAACTACTTAACCCTGAGCGGACGAGATGCGGCGCTGCGCGCCCGGGTGGCTGCTTATTTAGAAACCCAAGGTTTGTGGCGTCATGCCGATGCTCCCGAACCCTGTTTTGATCGCTGCCTTTCGATCGACCTGTCCCGTATTGAGCCCAGTGTGGCCGGCCCCCACCAACCTCATCAGCGACATTCACTCAGTGAACTGGCAGCCTCCTATCAGCGGCTCGGTCGTCCATCGCATAAGGCCGTTGATCTATTGGCGTCCAGTCATGATGCCAGCGCTGATCTCGGCGGCTGGACTCGCACGATCGACCATGGCGCGGTAGTGATTGCAGCGATCACTAGCTGCACCAATACCGCCAACCCCACTGAGGTGATTCAAGCAGGTTTGCTGGCGCGGCGTGCACGGCTGCGTGGCTTGACACGCAAACCTTGGGTGAAGACCTCGCTTTCACCGGGCTCGCGGGTGGTCGCTGATTATCTAAAGAGCGCCGGCCTGCAGCAGGACTTCGATGCGCTAGGGTTTGCGGTGACGGGCATCGGTTGCATGACCTGTATTGGCAATTCAGGCAGCTTGATACCCGCGGTAGAGGCGCGCGTCGACACTGGCCTGGACGGCGTCGCCGTGTTGTCTGGCAACCGTAACTTCCAGGGGCGTGTCAACCCACGTCTCTCCTCTGGCTACCTGATGTCGCCTGCGCTTGTGGTTGCCTACGCCATTGCGGGTGATGTGACTCGGGATATTACCTGCGAACCCATCGCCGAAGATGCCTCTGGACGGCCGGTGTACCTTTCAGAGCTGATGCCTAGCGACGACGAAGTCGCCGAGCTAGTGAATGCGTTTGTCACCCCCGAGGGGCATGCCGTTCGCAACGCGACGCTTTGGGAGGGAACGCATCACTGGCAAAAACTCAATGCTGATAGCAGCCTACGTTTCAACTGGCATTCTGAATCGACCTATCTGCGGCGTCCACGCTACCTGGAGCATGTATCACCCCAGCCACGCAGCTCGCTGTCACTTACTGATATGCGGGTACTGATGCAACTGGGTAACAATGTTACCACCGACCATATTTCGCCTGCCGGGGCCATTTTTGAGGATAGCCAAGCGGGACGCTATCTAATCAAAATGGGGGAGGATCCCGCCAATCTCAATCAGTATTCGACTCGGCGCAGTAACCATGAGGTGATGCTGAGGGGGGCGTTCACCAATCAGCGGGTCGATAACCTTTTGCCGGGCATGCCAAGTGGTCAGGGCGTCTGGGCGCGCCCCGTTGATGGCGGCGAGCCACAGCCACTGTTCGAGGCTGTCCAAGGTTATCTAAACAACGATCTCCCTTTAGTGGTTTTCGCAGGCATTAATTACGGTGCAGGGTCGAGTCGCGACTGGGCAGCCAAGGCCCAAGCGCTAATGGGGGTACGGGTGGTAATTGCCGGTAGCTTCGAGCGCATCCATCGCAGCAATTTAATCGGTATGGGGGTACTGCCGCTGCAATTCCCTGCCGGCGTGACTGCCGATGACTTGGCGTTGTCAGGTGATGAAAGCGTTGCCATCGACGTTAGAGAACCCTTGGCGGTGGGTAAAAACCCGGTGCTGCTACACCTGAGTGGTACTGGAAGAGATGACGTTACGTTAATGGTGAACCTGCGCATCGACTCTTCCCAGGAAGTGTACTACCTCATGCACGGCGGCATTCTGCCCTTTGTGGTGCGCAAGACACTGGAGCAAGGGCAGTCTGGCCATAGCGCCCTACCCCAATCTATTACCCGTTTCGAATGACACAGGAAGCAACTTATGCTGGCTTATATTGGCTGTCGTACCACCCTGCGGCGTAAGGCGCGCGGCAAAGGCATTAGCGTCTATCGTGTTGACGACACAGCGCAGCACTGGGAGCAGATTCAGCTGTTGGAAGGGCTGACAAATCCCTCTTACCTGGTGCTCAACCGTGATGGCGACAGGCTCTACTGCATTCATGGCGATCGCAGTGAAATAAGTGCCTTCGCTATTCACCCGGTGAGTGGTGAGATAAAGCTGCTTAACCAGATGAGCACGGGAGGCGCCAACCCAGTGCACTTGGCTCTTGACCCCAGTGATCGTTTTATCGTGGTCTCCAACCATATCTCCAGTTCGCTGGCGGTGATTGGTTTGGCCGCGGATGGCACTCTGACGGGCGTTACCGACTTCATCGAGTTGAGCGGTACGCTGGGGCCTCATCGCATCGAACAGCCCTTTGCCAAGCCGCATGCCAACCCTTTCACGCCGGATGGGCGGCACGTCATGGTGCCCGACAAGGGGCTTGACTGCCTGTTCGCGATTCCATTCGATGGCCAGCGAGGCAAATTCCTGCCGCCTCAGATGGTGAAAACACCCACGCGTGAAGGGGCAGGCCCACGGCATATCGACTTTCATCCCGAACTGCATATCGCCTACGTCATCAACGAGTTGGACTCCACCGTGGCGACCTATCAAGTTGATTACGCCAGTGGCGAGATGACGCCACTGCAAATTCTGCCCAGTGTTTCTTCCTTTTATACGGGGAACAACCGCGCGGCAGGCGTTGTTGTCCACCCCTCTGGGCGCCATGTGCTGACCTCCAATCGTGGAGAGGACAGTGTCGCTGTGTTTGAAGTCAATCCGCGTAGTGGTCATCTGGCTTACATCAGAAGCTTCCCCTCCGGCGGCAAAACACCACGCTTTCTGGGTTTTGACTGCGGTTCTGGCCACCTTCACATCGCCAACGAAGACGACGATACCGTCGCCACCTTCGATATCACCACCATTATGAGTCGGCAGCCCGCTCCGCTTCATCAGTTGACGACGCCGAGTCCCGTCTGCCTGGCCTTTCGGGAGGATTAAAACCAAATCCACAAGCCTAGCCAGCCCCTGCGATACCCATGAGCTGAGTTGAAACTCGCCACGACGTGGCGTTGTGGCAATACACCGTCATCATGCAAAGATGCCGAACATGATGACAATAACATTATGACAACAATAGGAATTTTCTTATGCCAACCCTATCGACTGCTTTAAAGCTAGCCCCCATCACTGCCCTATTCTGGCCCTTCATGGCGCTGGGCAACCCCGTCAGCGCTGAGCATCCTGCTGAACGGCTTGAGTGCCTAGCGCCTGCTGACCCTGGTGGTGGATGGGACTTTACCTGTCGCCAATTTGCGCAAGGCTTGCGTGAAACGGGGCTGATTGACCAAACCATGCAGACTAAAAATATGGCGGGCGGCGCCGGTGGTGTGGCCTTTGCCCATGTGGTCAGCAAACGTGAGGGGAACGATGGCTTGATTGTCGCGGCCTCCTCTTCCAATGCGACAAGGCTTGCGCAGGATCTTTACCCGGGAATGAGCGCCGACGATGTCACGTGGCTGGGTACCTTGGGTGCGGACTATGCCATTCTTGCCGTGCGAGAAGAGTCCCCGATACAGGATCTTAATGAGGTGATTACCTCATTAAAGAGTGATATCAAATCGATAAAGTTTGCCACGGGCAGTGGTGTGCTGGGTTGGGATCAGATCAATGTCCTTAGAGTGCTGCACACGGCGGGCGTCGAAGCGCTTAGTGGCGTTACGTTCCTTGATTATAATAATAGCGGTAGTGCACTGACACCGGTATTGGGTGGCCATCTGGATGTATTTGTTGGCGATATTTCCGGCATCACGGGCTATCTGGAAAGCGGGGACCTGCGTGTGCTCGCGATTCTTGCAGAGGAGCGTCTGCCCGCACCGTTTGATAACTTGCCCACGGCCAAGGAGCAGGGCGTCGATGTTGTAGCCCCGAATTGGCGCGGTTTTTATGCGCCTGCCGGTATTAGCGAAGAAGATAAAGCGTTCTGGATTCAGTCCATAGCGCATGTCTATGAGAGTGAGTATTGGCAGGACATCATGGCGCGCCGAGGTCTGATGCCCTTCCATCTAACCGGGTCTGAATTCGAAGATTTTTTCCACGAACAGGTGGCTTCACTGCGTGAGGTGATGGAAATAGTCAAATAATGGGGTCATGTTGCTGCCTGATCAGGGTGCTTATTAATGGCCGTATATTGAATTTCAGTTTGAAGGGTACGCTCCAAAATGCCTCAGCATTGACTGCTGGGGCATTTTTTTAATGAGGAGGGCATATCCAAGCAGCTAGACATAAGTCTAATCACTGCGAGTTAATTACAAATTAAGTCCTTATTTAACAAAGCATTGAGTCGCTTAACCCATAGGGAAAAGGGGCGTTTCCCAAACGAAGATTCTCCTGTCGAGACAAGTTTCCTAGCATCACTCGTGCACCATGCGAATGCCAACAATAACGAACTGTCTTTCGACCGCGGAGTTTACTAATGAATAAGCGTCTTATCGCCCTTACTGCCATTTCTGCAGCCCTGAGTACCGTTTCACTCTCTGCTTTTTCATATGAACCGGCCCGCAAAGTAGAGTGCATCGCCCCCTCAGATCCCGGCGGCGGCTGGGACTTCACGTGCCGTACCGGCGGTAAGGTGTTGTCCGATCTGGGTCTTGTCCCCGGTAACGTGCAGACGATCAATATGGCGGGGGCCGGAGGCGGTGTTGCTTATTCCCACGTCGTCAGCAAGCGCGAAGGTGAAGAAAACCTCATTATTGCCGCCTCCACGGCTGTACCTACGCGCTTGGCACAAGAGCAATTCCCTGGCATGGACGTTGATATGGTGCGCTGGATTGGTACTGTCGGGTCTGATTATGGGGTTATCGCGGTGCCTGATGATTCCCCCTACCAAACCCTTAATGAGCTCATGGATGCCATCAAAGATGACATCAGGTCCGTTAAATTTGCCGGCGCAAGCGCCAAGGGCGGTTGGGATCACTTAAAAGCGCTTATCGCCGCGAAAGCGGCAGGGGTCGAGACACTCAGAGAGGTTCCTTACCTTTCGTACAACAATGGCGGTGAGGCATTGACGCAGGTCGTAGGTGGCCACCTGGATGCTTTTACGGGCGATATCTCGGAAGCACGTGGTTTCTGGGAATCGGGTGACCTCAGGATCCTTGCCATTCTGGCGCCTGAACGGTTACCGGGTGATTTTGCGGATATCCCGACGGCCAAAGAGCAGGGCATTGATGCTGTTGGGCCAAATTGGCGCGGTTTCTATATGCCAGCAGGCATCTCTGATGACGCCTATGACTATTGGGTTGACGCTATCGAAACCCTGTATGCCAGTGATGAGTGGCAAACGGTCATGGAAAACAACGGCCTCATGCCCTTTCACTACACCGGTCAAGAGTTCAAGGATTTCATGGAAGAGCAAATCAATGATATCCGCGAACTCTCCATTGAGCTGGGAATGATTCAGTAATGACTTTTAATGACCGCATCTTTGGGGTTCTGATGATCGTCCTGGCCGTCGCGTACGGCTGGGGCGCCACTCAGTTCCCGGAACCGTTCGGTGGTGGCGAAGCTGTTGGCCCGGAGACATTCCCAACCTTGCTTGCCATCGTGTTAGCCATTTCCAGCCTATATCTAATCGTACGTCCTGATCCCGATAATGCATGGCCCTGGAGCCGTACCGGTATTGAGCTAATCATCGCGGTGGTGGTCTTGATCCTGTATGCCGTACTGCTTCAGCCGCTGGGATTCATTATCAGCACCACACTAGCAGTGGGGACGCTTTGCTGGCGTATGGGGGCACGTCCCGTCAATGCGTTTCTCACCGGCGCGATCTCGGGAGTGGTGGTCTACTTCCTGTTTAGTTTTGCGCTAGATCTTGCCTTGCCGCTGGGCCTGCTTGCCTTCCTGGAGGTGAACTGATGGAAACGCTAGGTTATCTGATGGATGGTTTTGGCGTTGCTCTGCAGCCTCATAACCTGATGTTCGCCCTGCTGGGGGCTTTTCTAGGCACCTTGATCGGCGCCTTGCCGGGGTTAGGCCCCGCTAATGGTGTGGCTATTCTGATTCCGCTGGCGTTCAGTTTGGGACTCGCACCAGAAACCGCCCTGATCATGCTGACTTCAGTGTATGCCGGGGCCATGTACGGTGGGCGCATTTCGTCGATTCTGTTGAATATTCCCGGCGATGAACCGGCCATGATGACCTGCCTGGACGGCTATCCCATGGCCCAAAAAGGCAAGGCGTCGGAGGCGCTGGCGATCTCGGCGGTGGCCTCCTTCATCGGAAGCCTGGTGGCTACCGTCGGTTTGATTCTGCTGGCGCCGCTGCTGGCTAATTTCGCCCTGACGTTCGGCCCAGCGGAGTATTTCGCCCTCTTCTTGCTAGCGTTCGCCACCTTGGGCGGCATTACCGGTAAAAACCCTATCAAAACGGTGGTCGCCGCCTGTATCGGATTGATGATCGCCACGGTGGGGATCGATAACACGGGCGTGCCGCGTTATACCTTCGGCGTGCTCGAACTCTTCGAAGGCGTCGACTTTATCATCGCTATCGTAGGTTTGTTCGCGATTTCCGAGCTGCTGTTCTTTATTGAAGAGCGAGCCGGTGGCGGCAAGGAGAAGATGAAGGTCAACAAGCTTTCGCTCTCTTGGAAGGATATACGCGAAATTCTGCCCACCAGTTTCCGGGGCGGGTTATTGGGCTTTATTGCCGGTGTTCTTCCGGGTGCCGGCGCTTCGCTGGGTAGTTTCATCAGCTATACCCTGGAAAAACGGGTGTTGGGTAAGAAAGGCTACTTCGGGGAGGGTGACCCTCGCGGTGTCGCAGCGCCTGAAGCCGGTAATAATGGCGCTTCCAGCGGTGCTTTGGTGCCCATGTTGACCCTCGGCGTGCCGGGGAGCGGTACGACGGCGGTACTGCTGGCGCTGTTAATCTCGTTGAACATCACACCAGGGCCGTTGATGTTCACCCAGAACGCCGACATCGTCTGGGGGGTTATTGCTGCGCTGTTGATTGGTAACTTCTTACTGCTGATTCTCAATATTCCGCTGGTAGGTATCTTCGTCAAGCTGCTTTCCGTACCGCCGATGTACCTGTTGCCCATTGTCACCATGGTGGCTTTCGTCGGCATCTACTCGATAAGCAATACGACCTTCGATCTCTACTTTATGGTGGCCTTCGGTGTGGCCGGTTATGGGTTGCGTAAGCTTGAGATTCCCCTGGTGCCGGTGATCCTTGGCTTGCTACTGGGGCCGGAAATGGAGAAGAACCTACGTCATGCTATGGATATCTCCGATGGTGACTGGATGATCCTATGGAGCAGTGGGCTGGCTATCGGTCTGTGGGCTTTTGCGACACTGGGGTTAGTACTGCCCTATATCCTGGGCCCTATCCTGCGTCGTCGAATGAAAGTATCGACGCCCACCACTGGTAATCCAGAAGGCGACTGAAGAGTACTTATCATAAGCATATCCACTCCCGATAACTGAGCAGTTGATTCACTTTGCCCCGGTAAATGCCGGGGCATTTTTTCAGCATTTATATGAATAAAAGGTATCCGTCATGGCTTTAAATAACGATATGTTGAAACGACGCCTGGCCCCGGGCGGAGAACTGAGAGCTGCCATCAACCTGGGTAATCCCGTCCTGGCGCAAAAAAGTTCAAGCGGCGAGTTGACGGGCGTCTCCGTCGCGCTGGCTCGGGCACTGGCTGAATGGCTAGAGGTACCGCTTCGCCTCGTGCCCTTTGATGCCGCGGGCAAAGTGGTGGCCGCGCTCGAAGAGGATGCGTGGGATCTCGCCTTTTTAGCCCGTGACCCGAAAAGGGCCGAAACGATATGCTTTACCGCCCCCTATGTGATCATTGAAGGGACGTATTTAGTGCCGAGTGAATCGTCTAAATTTCGCGTGGCGGATTTAGACCAGGAGGGAGTGCGCATCTGCGTTGGGCAGGGGGCTGCCTATGACCTCTTTCTAACACGCACCTTGCAACAAGCATCGCTGGTACGTGCCCCCACTTCGACGGCTGCTGTTGACTGGTTTGTCGATCAAGGCCTGGAAGCCGCCGCCGGCGTGCGTCAACCCCTCGAAAGTTTTGCTCAAGAGCACTCAGCATACCGCGTGTTGCCGGATGCTTTTACCCAGATCGAGCAGGCCATGGCGTTGCCGCGAGATCGTCAAGACGTGATCGCTTGGGTAGAGAGCTTCCTACAAGCGCGTAAGGCAAATGGCTTCGTTGCCGAAGCGCTCAAGAAGAGCGGCCAAAAGGAGGCCAAGGTCGCTTCATGAGCGATACGCGACTCACTGGGGGGAACTCTATACCGATACGCCCCCCAAACGTCTGGACGGCCATACCGACCTAGAGTGACTAAACCGACACAGAGCGCGCACTCAATAACTAAGTGCACCACCCTCACCTAACTCTGTTAAAGCTGTCCACCCGCTCTATGGGTCGTTTAGACAGCTCTATTGTCCAGTTAATTAGTTGACGCAGGATATTGAACAACTTTATAACGGAAGTTGTGACGGCAGCTTTATCTCCTTTAATGAAAACCCTGTATTTATCTCTTTAATATTGCCGATGGCGCGTATTTGGTTCATCTCCAAGTCATGAAAGCTATTCATATCCTTCACAACGACTTGCAGCATGTAATCATAGCGGCCAGAAATATTGTGACACGCAATGATATTAGGCATTTGTTTTATTTTCTGCTCAAAGTTATTCATTACCTCATCGCTGTGCTTGTCTAGAATGATACTCACAAAAGCAAACAAACCTAAACCAAGGGCTTCTCTGTCCAGGTGCGCATGATACCCAGAGATCACCTCCTCTTCTAAACGCTTCAGACGCTTCCAGCAGGCGGGGGAAGAGAGTGACACACGCTCAGCTATCTCCGCATTACTCAACCTTCCATTGCCCTGCAGGATCTCCAATATCGCTCGATCAATTCTGTCCATCTGCCTTCCCCCTAGACCAGTCGGTTAATAATCTTAACCTAGCCTGAGATATGAGGCCAGATTTCGAAAAACTATTAATTTTAATAATGTTTAAAATTCTACGTTAGAGATGTCCTTGGGCTTCCTTACTACGCGCACCTCACATTTCAAAAGAGATAATTCTTAAATTCGATAGCAATTTAACCCCGACGGCATACAGCAAAGAAGAAAGATTAAATCGCTCGTTAAAATTTAAACATAACAAACTGACAAGGTAACAGTATGAATGAAAACAGGCCTAAACCATGTAGCAATATGCTGGACACAATAGGCAACACACCCGTTGTTAAGCTTAATAAAATCGTCCCTCCTGGTCATGCCGATGTCTATGTGAAACTGGAGTACTTTAATCCTACCGGCTCTTATAAGGATCGGATGGCAAAAACCATGATTGAAGAGGCGGAGAAACGAGGAGCACTGAAAGTCGGCATGACGGTTGTGGAAGCAAGTGGAGGCAGCACTGGCTCCTCACTTGCCTTCGTTTGCGCCGTAAAGGGGTACAAATTTAGGGTTGTATCTTCCAATGCCTTCGCTTCAGAAAAGCTGAAAGCGATGGCCGCTTTCGGCGCTGAGTTGGAACTCGTCCATAGCGAATCGGGAAAAATCGGTGCCGACCTGATACCCAACATGATCAGCAGAGCCGTTGAGTATGGAAAGCAGGCTGACGTTTATCTCACTGATCAATTTTCAAATCGCGATGCATTGATTGGTTATGAGGTGATTGGTCAGGAAATCGTTCAACAAATTCCCCAAGGCGTGGATGCATTTTGTGGCGCTGCCGGTGTCGCGGGAATGGTGATGGGCGTTGCTAACGTGCTGAAGCAAGTGAATGCTGAAACGAAAGTTTACGTGCTTGAGCCTGCCTCTTCCCCGGTGATGTCAAAGGGTTATGCAGGCGAACACCATGTGGAAGGTATCGGCATCGGCTTTCTTCCGCCCTTCCTGGATACCCAGCTTTACGATGAAGCGTGGGGAGTATGCGAACACGCAGGTCGTAAAATGTGTAGCGAACTTGCTGCAAAAGAGGGAATTCTTGCCGGCACTTCCACCGGGCTCAATGTCGTAGCCGCCATCGAGCTTGCCAAGCAATTAGGGCCCGGCAAGAGCGTTGTCACGGTGGCATGCGATACAGGCCTAAAGTACATGGCCGGTGGCCTCTTCAATCAGCCTTCAGAGCAAAGTTCATGAAGCAAAATATTGTCTTCATCGGCGGCGGAAGAATGGCCACCGCCTTGGTTACCAAGGAATACTGGGCATAAGTCGCTATTTCTACGTCAAATGCATCTTCACTTGTTTATTGTCCAGCGCTGACGTTACTGCCTATGCCTTACAGCACCACCTCATACCCTTCAAACTTGGGTGGGCCAAGATAAATACCTTCGGGCGCTTTGGCATTGGCATGGGCCTTCCGGAATGCGTCTGACTTGGTCCAGTCACGGAAGGCTTCTTCCGATTCCCACACGCTGTGGGAGATAAACACGGTGTGATCTTCCTGGCTTTCGCCCTGTAGCATCTTGAACTGTTTGAAGCCCGGCACTTCATCCAGGTGAGAGTCGCGGTTACGCCACACCTCTAAAAAGTCCTCTTCGCGGCCTGGGGCAATCCGAAAACGGTTCATAGCGATATACATCATTACTCTCCTACGGGTTTGTTCCTGCAGAGTTGATCCTGCTGGAGGGGTTTTGCTGGATTGATTACGCAAACGCTACCTTGATGGTAACGTCATGGCATAGTGGCGAATAGACTTAGCGGCGAATAGCTCTCAACCGCAAGGTACGGCATGGCTAAGGCACCTATCCAGGTTGTTTGGTTCAAACGCGATTTACGTATTCATGATCACGCGCCGCTTTCTAATGCAGCCGCGGCTGGCCCCGTGTTGCCCATATTCGCCATTGAGCCAGAGCAGTGGCAAGCGCAAGACAGCGCCCTGCGCCATTGGCAGTTTGCCGCTGACTCACTTGCCGATCTTTCTCACGCTCTGGAGACACTTGGCCTGCCGCTGTGTATTTGGCAGGGCGATATTGTCGATTTGCTGGACGCCCTGAAAACCCATTACGGCGAGTTTGCTCTTCACTCTCATGAAGAGACCGGCAACGCCTGGAGCTTTGCCCGCGATCTTATCGTCAAGGCATGGTGCCAGCAGCACGGCACGCCATGGCACGAAGCGCGTCAGCACGGCGTAGTGCGAGGATTGAAGTCCAGATCGGAAGAGCGCAGCGACTGGGAAAAGCAGTGGGAAACGCTAATGACGGCACCTACCTTCCCATCCCCACAAAACGGCCAAGTAGCTGAAGGGTGGCAAGACTTTCACCACATTGACGTTGATCAGCTTCACAGCCTGATACTGGGGTTTGATACCACGCCTTGTCCCGAGCGGCAGTCAGGTGGTCGCAGCGAAGGCCGCGCACTGTGGCGCAGCTTTATCAACCAACGCGGGCGGCGCTATCGCGGCTCGCTGTCTAAACCTTTGCTTGCCTGGGAGTTTGGCTCCCGGCTTTCGCCCCACCTAGCTTGGGGCACGCTCTCCATGCGCGAAGTGGTGCAGTCGCTGCGCCGCCAACGAAAAAAACATGCAGAAGACACGCCGTGGTCACGCTCGCTGCGCGCCTTTGCTTCCCGGCTCCACTGGCACTGCCACTTTATTCAGAAGCTGGAAAGCGAGCCGAGCATTGAGTCACAAACACTCCACCCGGCGTTGCGCGGCCTGCGGGAGCGCGACCCTGAACACCCCAATCTGATCGCCTGGAAGCGTGGCCAAACCGGCGTGCCGTTAGTGGATGCCTGTATGCGCAGCCTGATCGCCACCGGCTGGATCAATTTCCGCATGCGCGCCATGCTGATCTCCCACGCCACTTTTGGCTTAGGGCTGCACTGGTACGAACCAGCATTGCACTTAGCGCGGCTGTTTACTGACTTCGAGCCGGGTATTCACTACCCCCAGGTACAGATGCAAGCAGGCGCCACGGGCACCAACGCATTGCGGGTGTATAACCCCATCAAACAGGCGGAAGATAACGACTCCAGCGGCGAGTTTGTCGCCCGCTGGGTGCCGGAATTAACGGTTCTGCCATTAGAGTGGCGCGCCAAGCCGTGGGCGCTGCCTGAAAGCCTGCGCCAAAGATTTGGTTTTCAGCCCGGGAAACACTATCCACTACCCAACGACTTTGAAGCCGAAGCGCGCCATTGGAAGAAGATGCTGTATGAACTTCGCCGTACCCCGGACGCCAGAGAAGCCAGCCAAGCCATTGTGGACAAACTCGCCAGCCAGCGAAGACCGCCCGCTCAGCACGCTGAAAAAGCAAAACCCGCCAATCGCCAACAGCTTTCGCTGTTTGACGATGGCGGGCTAGATGATGCTTAGACGATCTTAGCTAAGCGCTTCCAGCGACTGCTCAATAATACTCAAGCCCTCTTCCAACACTGCAGAAGAAACCGTCAGCGGTACCAGAATGCGGATGCTGTTGCCGTAGAAGCCGCAGGAAAGCAGGATCAGGCCTTTCTCGCGGGCTTTGGCGCAGAGCGCGCCGGTCATCTGCGGGTCGGGCTTGCCATCGCTGTTGAGCAGTTCGAACGCGGCCATGGCGCCGAGCTGGCGGCCGTGGGCTACGGCGGGGAAGCGTGCTTCCCATACCGCGAAACGCTCCGCCAGCATCTTGCCCATCTGCTCGCTGCGGGCCAGGATATCTTCCTCTTCGATCACCTCAATCACCGCCAGCGCCGCTGCACAAGAGAGCGGGTTGCCGCTGTAGGTGCCGCCTAAGGAGTTGGGGCCGGAGGCGTCCATTACCTTGGCGCTACCTACTACTGCAGAAAGCGGCATGCCGTTGGCCAGGCTCTTGGCGGTGGTGAGAATGTCTGCCTCAATGCCGCTGTGTTCCAGCGCAAACAGCTTGCCGGTGCGGGCAAAGCCGGACTGCACTTCATCGGCGATCAACAGAATGCCGTGCTCATCGCACAGTGCCCGCAGCGCTTTAAGGTAATCCGCTGACGCAATATAGAAGCCGCCTTCACCTTGAACCGGCTCGATCACGATGGCCGCCGTGCGGTGCGGGGCGATATCGGTTTTGAACAGCGTGCGAATGGCATCCAAAGACGCTTCTTCGCTAATGCCGTGCAACGGGTTGGGGAACGGTGCGCGGAACACGTCGCCCGGCATCGGGCCGAAGTCGTTCTTGTAGGGCAGCACCTTGCCGGTCATCGCCAGGGTCATCATGGTGCGGCCGTGGAAGGCACCGTCGAAGGTGATGATGCCGGTGCGGCCAGTGGCGGCGCGGGCAATCTTTACGGCGTTTTCCAGCGCTTCGGCGCCGGTGTTGACCAGCATCGCCTTACGCTCGGGGCCGCGCACCGGGCTTAGTTCGCAGAGCTTTTGGCACAGCTCCACGTAGGGGGCGTAGGAGATCACCGCCGCGCTGGTGTGCATGACTTTTTTCAGCTGCGCCTCAACGGCGGCAACGATTTTCGGGTGGCGATGCCCCAGGTTCAGCACGCCAATACCGCCGGCGAAGTCGATCCAGCGGTTGCCGTCAGCGTCCCACAGCTCGGCATTTTCAGCGCGCTCGGCAAACTGGGTTGTTGGCGTGGCTGCACCGTTGGCCACGTAGCGGTTTTTCAGGTCGTTCAATTCTTGGTTAGTCATCATCGTTCTCTTTAAAGGCCGCCAACGCAGACATATTTCAGTTCAGTAAATTCATCCAACCCGTGGTGTGAGCCTTCCCGGCCCAGCCCGGACTCTTTCACGCCGCCAAAGGGCGCAAGCTCGGTAGAGATCAGCCCCTCGTTGACCCCGACCATGCCGTACTCCAACTGCTCCATGGTGTGCCAGATGCGGCGGTAGTCAGTGGCATAGAAGTACGCCGCCAGGCCGAACGGCGTGTCGTTGGCCATCTGGATGGCCTCTTCGTCACGCTGGAAGCGAAACACCGGCGCGACCGGGCCGAAGGTCTCTTCGTCGGCTACCGCCATCTTGGTGGTGACATCCGCCAGCACCGTGGGGGTAAAGAAGCGCTCACCTGCGGCATGGGGCTTACCACCGCACAGTAGCCGTGCGCCTTGGTTTACCGCGTCGTCGACATGGCGCTGCACTTTGTCGACCGCCGCTTGGTTGATCAGCGGGCCGATAATGCTGCCTTCCGCCAGGCCATCACCCACTTTTAGCGCGTTCACACGGTCGGTGAGCTTGGCGACGAACGCATCGTAAATGCCGTCCTGCACCAGGAAGCGGTTGGTGCAGACACAGGTTTGCCCGGCGTTGCGGAATTTGGAGGCAATCGCACCATTAACCGCGGCATCCACATCGGCGTCGTCAAACACGATAAACGGTGCGTTGCCGCCCAGCTCCATGGCGGTTTTCTTCACCGTGCTGGCGCACTGGGCAAGCAAGTGCTTACCCACCGGGGTAGAGCCGGTAAACGAGACTTTGCGCACCCGTGAATCCGTGGTCAGTACATCGCCCACTGCGGCTGGTTTAGAAGCGGTAATGACGTTAATGGTGCCCGCGGGCAGGCCCGCTTCCAGCGCCAGGTAAGCCGCGGCAAGTGCTGTGAGCGGCGTAGCTTCAGCAGGTTTGATCACCACGGTGCAGCCCGCTGCCAGGGCTGGGGCGCACTTGCGAGTAATCATTGCCAGCGGAAAGTTCCACGGGGTAATTGCCGCCACAACACCGACTGGCTCGCGCAGCACCAATAAGCGTTTGTCCGCGCCGTGACTGGGCAGAGTTTCCCCTGCCATGCGCTTGGCCTCTTCGGCGAAGAACTCGATAAACGAGGCGCCGTAGATCACTTCACCTTTGGCTTCCGCCAGCGGCTTACCTTGTTCCAAGGTCATCAGGCGGGCCAGGTCATCGGCGTGCTCAATGATCAGTTCGAACCAGCGGCGCAGCAGCGCTGAGCGCTGCTTCACTGGGGTAGCGCGCCAAGCGGCACCGGCGTTATAAGCGGCGGCCACTGCATCGCGGGCATCATCTCCGTCCATATCGGCTACGCGGGCAATCGTTTCGCCGGTGGCGGGATTATCGACCGCAAATGTCTGTTTCCCTGCGCGCCACTCATCGCCAATCAGGCCCGCGACGCCATCGTGCAACCACTGTTCAATAAAGCTCATACATTGCTCCTGGGTAACGTGTTAAGAGGCTTACAGATCCACTTTCATGTGACGGTCGCTGTACTCGCGCCCGTAGGTGCGCAACGCATGCAGATACAGCACGATGCCCAGCGCCGCCCAACCGGCAAAAATAGTCCACTCCGCGACGCTCAGCGCCGCCGGGCTACCGGGCAGATAGAGGCACGCCATACCGAAAGAAAGGATGATCGCGAGGGTGCCGCACAGCTTGCCGTTACTCACCTTGAATGGACGGGGCATATCCGGCTCGCGCACCCGTAGCACCACAAAGGAGATGGCCACAAACAGGTAGGCCAATACGATGCCTAAGCCACCCG
>Ga0209344_10001423_pt1 | contig 31348 bp, 25 predicted proteins | sample Cruoilmetagenom6_FD_187293 | JGI IMG/M metagenome (GOLD analysis project Ga0209344, IMG submission 187293) | Oil polluted marine microbial communities from Coal Oil Point, Santa Barbara, California, USA - Santa Barbara Oil Seep Sample 6 (SPAdes)... | ecosystem: Environmental > Aquatic > Marine...
CACCGTATGCTTTTCCCTCGGTAGCTAAGAAGTTCTGTGACTTCGAGGCCCCATCGTTTAGTGGCCTAGGACACCGCCCTTTCACGGCGGCAGCACGGGTTCGAATCCCGTTGGGGTCACCAGACACACACAGAATTTAATAGCTTGGCCCTGTAGCGCAGTTGGTTAGCGCGCCGCCCTGTCACGGCGGAGGTCGCCGGTTCAAGTCCGGTCAGGGTCGCAAAACAGAACGCCTCTTCGAAAGGAGGGGCTTTTTGTGTAGTAGGGGGAAACCTCTGCGAGTAAGAGGCGACTCTTACGGCTCTGTAGCTCAGTTGGTAGAGCGCACGACTGAAAATCGTGAGGTCACGGGATCGACGCCCGTCGGAGCCACTTGACCCTTTCCCGGGCTTCTACCGGGCGAGGGTCATTTTTTGCCCTCGTGCCCTCTGCTGCAGGTCACTCGCGGCGTGCCGATTCCCGCTGTCCGCAGTTTCCCCGCTCCCCACTTCGGTCCGCCGTCTCCCAGCCGCCGCCCGCAGCGCGTTCGCAGCGCGTTAGCAGCGCGTTAGCAGCGCGTTAGCAGCGCGTGTCACGGAAATTCAGGAAATCTGGACAGAGCCACACGCGGAACCCTGAGTAATCAGTGCTGGCTATGCACCGCGACTCGATTTTCCTGAGTTTCCAAAGTTTGCCGAGCCTGCCGGTGATCAGCGCGAAAAACTTCGCTACGGCGTCGCGACCTCGAACAGGTTGCACGAGTTCGGCCCGCCATTGAGGCCGGTCGTGAACCACTGTTGGCGCTTATCGCTTGAGCCGTGCGTCCACGTCTCAGGAGTCACTTGCCCCTGCGTCGACTCTTGGATGCGATCGTCGCCGACCGCGGAGGCTGCGCTCAGAGCATCCGCAATTTGGGCGTCCGTCACAGGGTCAAGAAAGACCACCCCATCGTCGTCAGTGATCGTGGATGCCGCCCCCACCCAGGCGCCTGCGAAACAGTCTGCTTGCAATTCGAGACGTACCGAATCAGAGGTGGGGCCGGTGGCTTGACGATCGAGGCCATCCATTATTCCGGTCGAGTTTTGGATGTGGTGGCCCCACTCGTGCGCGATTACATACATTTCTGCGAGCGGGCCGCCGGTTGATCCGAAGCGGGTACGCAGGTCGTCATAGAACGCGGTGTCCACGTAGATGGTTTCGTCGGGCGGGCAATAGAATGGGCCGCTCGCGCTCGTCGCTCCGCCGCATCCGGTGTTCGTCTGGTCGGTAAAGAGCACAACATTGGTGGTGCGATAGCCGTCTACTTGGGTAGCCCAGTAGGTGTCGAGAGAATCTGCGGCGCCAGCGATGCGGCAATCTATGCTGCTGTTCGCTGCTTCAGCAGTTGTGCACTCCGACAGAGCTTGATCTTGGGTCTGTTCGCCGCCCGTAGAGCCGCCACCGGCCAGCCCGGTCAGATCGACGCCAAGGAACTGGGACACAATGAAGAGCCCAATCACGAGGAGAGTGCCACCTCCGCCGACCGCGATTCCGGTGTTACGGCCGCGGCGCGAGACCTTGTGGGGATTGATTCGAGCGTTGTCGTTGAACGTCACAGGCTGACTTTACTCCCGGAACTGCGGCACCCATAGAAGCAACTGCTCGGGTAACCTTGAGCTATGACATTCACTTCCGTAGTCACCGTTCTGGGCAAGGCCGTACTCGTTGTCATGGGTTCGATTGTTATCCTCACGGGTCTCGTGCTTCTCGTGAACCTCGCGGTGCCGAGCTTGCTCGGTGGTCTCACCCACTAGAGCGGCAGCATCTGCGAGCGCGCCACGCGATTGACGCGCCGCATTCAGCGATTCCTCGATCCACTCCTCCCCAAGAGTTCTAGGCTTACAGCCAACCGAAGGAGAACGTGATGCGGGAATCCAGAGATATCGTCAGGCAGATCACCGTTGCTGCGAGCGCTACTTTTGCCCTTGTTGGTGCTTTTGTCGGGTCGGGTGCTGCAGGCGGAACCCCGATACAGGATGCCGCGGGCGGCGCGCTTGCCGCCGACGCCACCGTCATCGCTCCTGCTGGCTCCGCGTTCGGAATTTGGAGCGTCATCTATCTGGGGCTCGTGGCGTACGCCGTGTGGCAGTTGCTCCCGAAGCAGTCGAGCGCCGAACTGCACCGCCGGGTCGGTTATTGGATTGCCGCGTCTCTTATTTTGAACGCTGCCTGGATTCTTTCCATCCAATACGGGCTGTTGGCCCTCAGCGTTCCCGTGATCATTGTGTTGCTTGTTGTGCTTATTCAGGCCTACCTGATCACAGTGAAGCTGCCAGCCGCCGGTGCGATCGACGCGATCATCACTGACGGCACGGTTGGCCTCTATCTGGGTTGGGTGTGCGTTGCGACCGCAGCGAATATCACGGCCTGGCTTGTTGCTATTGGATTCACGGGCTTCGGCGTCCCCGAAGCCGTGTGGGGTGTGACCATCGTGTTCGTCGCCGGAGCTATCGGAATCGCTCTCGCGGCCCGCGGGCGAGCCCATTTTGCCCCCTCACTCTCGCTGAGCTGGGGGCTCGCGTGGGTTGCCGTCGGCCGACTCACCGGTGACCTCATTTCCCAGCCAACCGCCGTCGCCGCATTCGTCGCCGTGGCCGCTGTACTCAGCAGCGCCGCTGTCTTCACAACCGCACGCCTTCGTGCCGAACGAACCGCGTGATGCTTCCGCTGGAGCCAGCGATTGAATATCCTGCTACCGACGTTTCTTCTGCTTGAGGTCCTTCTCGTGCACGGGCTCTTCGCCTGATTCACGACGCTTGGCGTAGTAGTCGCGCGCTTCGTTCTGGCGGATAGCTTCGGCGCCGGAGGCGATGGGTGCACGAACAAGTTCGTCAGTCAGGCCGAACGCGGCGACAAGGTCCAGGGCCTGCGGGCGCAAACGCGGCAGTAGACGGTCGTCGATGTAGTCGGTGATGGCTTGGGCACGATTCGCGGAAATGCGGCCATGCATGAGGTACCACGCGAGGTTCTTTTCGATGAGCGAGAACCCGAAAAGGTCGCGCAGCCACGTCATGACCTGAGCGGTTTCTTTGTCTTCGATCTTCTCGAGAGCGCGAGTGAACGCCTCCCACTGCAGCAGTTCGGCATGCGCGTAGGCCGTCATGATGAGCTGATTCTGATGGCTGTTGAAGAGAGCGGCAGCCTCTGCCTGCGGAAGTTTGCTTGCGGCACGCAGCTTGCCCGCGACATCCGCCACCATTGTTTCGACTCGATCCGTGAGCAGCTGGCGTTGCGAGTCAGTGTCGCGCACGTAGCCGATGGAGCGGGCAGTTGAACCGAAGTCCACGACGTTCTGCGCGAAGCGGCGAAGACCAGTGCGGTTGACTGCCGCCTCGTTGACCTGATCGGCAACGTAGTGAGCAAGTGCTCCCGCATCCGCCCCCGCAAACTTGCGCGAGTAGTCGGTCAGTAGTCGCTTCGCGACGAGTTGCAGCAACACGTTGTTGTCGCCCTCGAAGGTTGCGTAGACGTCGAGGTCGGCGCGCATTTGAGTGAGGCGGTTCTCGGCCATAAAGCCGGCACCGCCACAGGCTTCGCGGGCCTCTTGAAGAGTGTCAAGCGCAGCCCAGGTGCTGAGCGGCTTGAGGGCCGCCGCAATAGTTTCGAGGTCTTGACGGTCAGCGTCGGTGTCAGTGCGGCCAGAGAATACGCCATCGAACTTGTCGAGGAACTCCTCGTGCGCAAACGACATCGCGTAGGTCTGCGCCAAGCGCGGCAGCAGTCGACGCTGGTGACGCTGATAGTCGAGAATCACTTCTTCTTTGGTGTTGCTGGATGCCGTGAACTGTCGGCGCTCCGAGCCGTACGTGATGGCAATGGTGAGGGCTAGCTTGCTCGCGAGCACTGCGGCGCCATCGAGAGAAACACGGCCCTGAACGAGCGTGCCCAGCATCGTGAAGAAGCGACGGCCGGGGCTGTCGATGTCAGAACTGTAGTCGCCGTTGTCGTCGACACTGCCGTAGCGGTTGAGGAGGTTAGTGCGGGGAACACGGACGTGGTCGAAAGCCAAGCGGCCGTTGTCGATACCGTTCAAGCCGCCCTTGAGACCGTCATCCTCGCCCGAGATTCCGGGAAGGAATCCGTTGTCGTCACGAAGCGGAACGTAAAACGCGTGCACGCCGTGGTTGACGTCCTTGGTGATGAGCTGCGCGAAAACCGTGGCTGCTTTGCCGTGAAGCGCAGCGTTGCCGAGGTAGTCCTTCCAGGCCGCGCGAAACGGGGTGTTGATGACGAACTCGTCGGTGTCGGGGTCATAGGTCGCTGTCGTGGCGATGCTCGCGACATCCGAACCGTGACCGATCTCGGTCATCGCGAAAGCGCCAGGAATCTTGAGACTCATGATGTCGGGGAGCCACTTGTCGTGGTGCTCTTTCGTGCCGAGGTGCAGAACGGCCGCGCCGAACAGGCCCCATTGAACGCCAGATTTGATCTGCAGCGAGGGGTCAGCGAGAACGACCTCTTCGAAGGCCGCAATGTTTCCGCCGTGGTCGTCGTTGCCGCCGAGCTCAGCCGGGAACGCGCGCTGAACGGCGCCGTTATCGACGAGAAGTGAAAGCTGGTGAAGAACCCGTTCACGGTGGTCTTCCATCGACAGCCCGTCAACGCGGTGGAACTCGGGGTTCGACATGAGTGCGCGTGATTCCTTGCGCGCTTTCGCCCACTTGCCCAGAAGATATTCTCCCAACCACTCAACATTGATGGCGGGGTTGCCAGCGGGGGTGGCAGCGTCGTCGCGGGCGGGGATGGATGATTCCGGCGCCGTCTCGGTCGCCGTGTGGTCGTGAACCTGGGTCATGGCTATCTCGATTCCTGAAAGTTCGGTAATTGTCACGGTACGAGCCTTGCGGGCGGGTGCAAAGTGGCTCGTTGACCGTCAACCAAGTGGATGCCGGACCCACCGCATCCCTTTGTGGAAAACCGCAAATCAGCCGCCGTAGCGTTGTGGGAATCATTATTCAGTTGCCGTTGTTCCGCTCCGTGAAAGGATGTAACTATGTCGACTATTACTCTCACCGCAGAAGACTTTGGCCAGACGGTCACCAAAGAAGGAATCACGCTTGTAGATTTTTGGGCCGAATGGTGTGGCCCCTGTAAGCAATTCGGCCCCATTTTTGAGGCCGCGAGCGAAGCTCACCCGGACATCACGTTCGGCAAGGTAGACACCGAAGACCAGCAGGAGCTCGCTGGCGCAGCCGGAATCACCTCGATCCCGACCCTCATGGTTTTCCGGGAGGGCGTGCTCGTCTTCTCGCAGCCCGGTGCTCTGCCCGCGCCCGCCCTCGAGCAGGTTATCGAAGGCGTCAAGGGCCTCGACATGGCCGAAGTACACAAGCAGGTCGCTGAGCAGCAGGCTGCTGCAGAGGCTGGCGAAGCTCCCGCAGCTCCAGCCAACTAGCCTGCACTCAACTCCTGCAGACGCCAAAGGGCCCCGCCGACGCATTCGTCGGCGGGGCCCTTTCATAGAGACCGCGAGGTTTAGATCACGCCTACTTCAGCGCTGCGGCGATCGCGTCAACGAAGCTGTCGACACCCCAGGGCAGCGAGAGTGCCGTGGGAGGAGAAACCGAAGATACAAGAGCTGCACCTTCGACAGAGACCAACCCGCCAGCAGCGACGGCTGGAATGCTCTGCGCGTAGGGCTGGGCAGCGAAAGCCTCGCCCGTCTCTTGGTTCTCAAAGTATCCGATCAGCAAGTCGCTATCGAGCGCATCGAGCTTTTCGTAGCTGAGCGTGTAGTAGAACGAGGAATCGCCGTTCGAGAGAGCGTCAACGGCTGGAGCGCTTTCGAGACCGAGGTCAATCAAGAACTCCACGCGGGGGTCAGCTGGCTTGTAGACGTAGAAGGTTCCTCCAACGTCATAGGTTGCAGCAAAGGTCTTGCCTGCAAACTCAGGATGCTCGGCAGCTTTCTCGGCAACGATCTCGTCGATGCTCGCGAGCACCTCATCCGCTGCGGTTGACTTGCCCAAAGCGGTGCCGGTGATGCTGATCACATCACGCCACGGGGTGGTCCACGGCAGGTCGGGGTAAGCGACAACGGGTGCGATCTCGCTGAGGAGGTCGTACTGCTCTTCAGTGATTCCCGAGTACGTCGCCAGGATCAGATCCGGCGCAGCTTCGGCGATCTGCTCGTAGGCGGGAGCATCAGCGGTGGCAGGGAAGATAAGGGGAGCATCGCCACCGAGGTCAGCGAGAGCATCCGCGGCCCACGGCAAAACGCCGTTCTCGTCGCCACCGTAGTTCTGTGCCTCCATACCCACAGGAACCACACCGAGCGCGAGCACGGCGTCGCCGCTGCCCCACCCCAGGGTGAGAACCCGCTGGGGTTCGCTCTCGATGACGGTCTCACCGAACGCGTGCTCGATGGTGACAGGGAAAGCGTCGGATGCTGCAGGCGCTTCTGCATCGCCATCTGGGCCGGAAGCAGAGCATCCGCTCAGCGCGATAAGTGCAGCGGTGGCCGCCGCGAGAGCGGCAAGGCGGGGTCGGCGTGACATTGATCTCCTCGATCGAACGATAGGTGCATGGTAAGGATAGGCTTGCCTAACCAATATTCGCAAGCTGGGTGGGGAAAGCGGGACATCTAGGTGGGCAAGGCGCGGTAGCCCTGCGAACTAGCGGCGACCAAGCGGAATCACCATCGGTGAATGCGACACCGGATCATCAATGATCTGAGCCTCAAGGCCGAAAGCTTCGCGCATCCGCTCGGCTGTAACCACTTCAGACGGTGTTCCTTGAGCGAGGATGCGCCCCTCACACATCAGAATCATGTGATCGGCATAGCGTGCCGCTAGGTTCAGCTCGTGCAGCACCATGACAACAGTGGTTCCGCGTTCTCGATTGAGGTCAGCGAGCACGTCAAGCGCATCAAGCTGGTGACGCACATCCAAGAACGTCGTCGGTTCATCAAGCAGCAGGATGTCGGGATTCTGGCTCAACGCCATCGCGATCCACACCCGCTGACGTTGACCGCCAGAAAGCTCTTCGATGCGCCGCGACGCCAACTCGGCAGTATCGGTCGCGTTCAACGCGTGCTCGACAGCCGCCTCATCCGACGGCGACCACTGCTGAAACCAACCCTGATGCGGATAACGCCCTCGCGCCACAAGGTCGCGCACCGTGATGCCCTCGGGGGCAATCGGCGACTGCGGCAATATTCCGACAAGCTGAGCAACCTCTTTCGACTGCAGCGAATGGATGTCGCGCCTGTCGAGCATCACTCGACCAGAAGCCGGTCGCAGCAGCCGTGACAATCCGCGCAGCAGAGTCGACTTGCCGCAGGCATTCGCGCCCACAATCACGGTCATCTTGCCGTCAGGAATCCCCACACTCACGTTCGACACAATGTCGCGGCCGCCATAGTTGAGGGTCACGTTGTCGGCGCGCAGATCGTGCGTAGGCCGTTGGGGCGCGTCAGTCTGGGTCACGAGGCACGTCCTTCGCGGTTGGTGGTGGAGATGAGCCACAGCAAGTACGGAGCACCCACGATGCCCGTGACAATTCCGGTGGGTACCTGAGTTCCTGTGGCGAGGAGATGTTGGGCAACAAAGTCAGCGCCAAGCACAAGAACAATCGCCACAAGGGCACTCGGCACAAGCGCGAGCCCTCCCCCGCGCACTAGTCGTCGAGCAATTGGGGCGGAGACGAAAGCGACAAACGCGAGCGGCCCCACAAGGGCGGTTGCGATCGCCACGAGGGCGACAGCCACGACGATGAGGGCGAGCCGCGAGCGCTGCACGGCCACGCCGAGGCCCGCAGCAAGATCATCGCCGAGCTGCAGCATCCGGAGTCGTGAAGCGAGCAGCACAACTGCGGGCACCAACACGACGAGACTGACGACCATGATGAGTACGTCTTCCCAGCTGGCACCGCCAAGCCCGCCGACCATCCAGACGAGCGCCTGCTGTGCGTCGCGGACATCCCCGCGGGTAATGAGGTAGCCGATCACCGATTGCGCCATGAACGCGATGCCGACACCGATCAGAACGAAGCGCATTCCGTTCATGCCTGAGCGCCACGATAAGAGGTAGATCACGAAGGCTACGATGAGCGCGCCGACGAGAGCGGAAAGCGACACGACAAGCCCGGTCGCCCCAAAAATGAGGAGGCTGAGCACTGCGGCAACGCTAGCGCCACCACTGATTCCAATGATGTCGGGGCTCGCTAGAGGATTACGCAGCAAGCTTTGGAACAGTGCGCCGGCAAGGCCAAAGCCGACAGCAACAAGCATCGCGAGCAACACACGTGGAAGCCGCAGTTTAAAGACAATGAAGCGGTCTGACGGGGTGCCGCCGCCGAACAGTGTTGCGAGCAAATCGGGCAACGCTAGCGTATATGCCCCAACCGCAATACTGACGAGAGCGAGGGCGAGGGCACCAATCGACAACCCGGTGATGATGCGTTGAGTGCGATTCACAGTCCAGCCAACTTCACTCGGCGCACGAGGGCGATCATGACCGGGGCACCAATTAGCGCTACAACGAGTCCCGCTTCGAGCTCGGAAGGCGCGACCACGAGGCGACCCACAATGTCAGCGACCAAGAGGAGGCTGGGACCAACCACGGCAGAGACTGCGATGATCCAGCGGTAATCAGGGCCAGTGAACGGGCGCACAATGTGGGGCACAACAAGACCGACAAAGACGATCGGCCCGGCGAGAGCAGTGGCTGATCCGCAGAGCAGAACGACAGCTCCGGCAGCAATTGCCCGGGCTACGTGGATCCGCTGACCGAGACCGCGAGCGAGGTCATCACCGAGGGCGACGAGGTTGAGCATCCGCCCCGAAGTGATAGCGAGAACGGCCCCAATCATCACGAAACCAATGACAATCTGCACAGCGTCGAGATTGCGGCTTGCAAGGGAGCCCACCGACCAGAACCGATAGGTGTTGAGGGTGTCGGCATCCGAGATAAGGACCAGCGAGATCATCGACGTGATGCCGGCGGTGACGGCTGTTCCGGCAAGCACAAGCTTGACAGGGGTTGCCCCTTCCCGACCGAGCGAGCCAATCGCGTAAACGATACTCGCGGCAGCAGCAGCCCCGGCAAAAGCGAACCAAATGTAGCCCGTGGGGTTAGAGATCGACAGCACACTGATCGCAAAGACAACCGCAAGCGAGGCCCCGGCGTTGACACCGAGGAGGCCCGGATCTGCGAGCGGATTGCGAGTGACTCCCTGCATGACTGCACCGGCTACGCCAAGCGAGAGCCCTGCGAGCACGCCGACGATAGTGCGGGGCAGCCGCAACTCCCGGATCACAAGCTGGTCGTTGTTGCCCGCCTCGGGAGCAAAGAGTGCCTGCCAGATTTGTGAGAACTCGACGCCGCGAGCGCCAAGAGCAAGGCTCAACACGAGAACTACTGCGAGCAGCCCGAGAGCTGCGAACAGGGTGACCCAGCGCCGGGTACGGAGGCTCAGCGTCGTGCGCGAAGCCGGAACGGTCTGGGTCATGGGCGGTGGTTGTCGTTGTTGCGGTGCGAGTTACTGCGCTTCGGACTTGCCGAGACGCCAGTAGCCCATAAAGGCAACCTGCTTGCGGTCAACGCCGGTCTCGCTCACGAGAAAACGGCGAAGCAGTTTGATGACGCTTGCTTCTGCCGCAAGCCAGGCATAAAAGTGGGTTCCGGATGCTTCACCCGGCGAATCCCACAACAGTTCAGTATCAACGTCGATGTCACCCAGCGGCTGCTCAGCAGGGGAGAGTGCGGGTAACACGAGTGAGGCATTGGCTTGCGTCCACGCCCGGACGGCGGGGTCGAGCGCGGAGCCTGCGGGCTGCTCGTTGCGCGCGAGCCACGTGACGGAGCAATTGACGCCCACGTCAAGCGGAAGCTTGTCTGCGGCATCCGGAATCTCAATGAACGCGTGAGCCTGCACACTGGGATCGAGGCGCTCGAGGATGCTGCAGATAGCGGGCGCGGATGTTTCGTCACCCGCAAGAAGTACGGTGCGAGCGGGGCCAGGGTGCCAGTCGATTCCGACGCCAGAGTTGATGCTTGCGGCGTCGGGGCCGACGATAATGACCTCGTCACCGATCGTTGCCTTAGCGAGCCAGCGACCGGCGGGACCGTTAGCGCCATGGAAGACCATGTCGACGTCAATCTCGCGAAGTTCGGGCCGCACAGCACGAATCGTGTAGGTGCGGAAAGGGTTACGTGCCTCGTCGGGCAGCGCACGCCAGCGGGAGTACCACGTGCCTTCGGCGATAGTCTCAGGATCGGTTGCACCAATGTCGCTCAAGCCGATGCCGGGAAGCGGCAAAACTATCTTGATGCGCTGGTCGAAGCCATCGGTTCCGAAAGTCTCGAACTCCGGCCCTGTGAAAGTGACGCGCCTAAAGTGAGACGAAATTTCGCGGATGCTTGTCACTCGAGCCGTGAACGGTCGGTAGCCCGGGCGGGCGTCTTTCGCGATCTCGCGCTCTAAGGTAAGCATTGCCTAAGTATGGCATACCTAACCTGAGACGAAAAGTTTAGAACTCAGGGGGCCCATCGTACGGAGCATCGTCATCCGAGTAGAACGGGATGTCGTCTTCGTCGCCGGGAACCGCGGTTGCCGGGGCCGGGCGCGCTGCGGCCGGTCGAGAGGCAGGTCGCGAAGACGCCGGCCGTGTCGCCGGCCGTGACTGCCTCGGTGGAGTCGAGGGAGCGGCTGCAGTGGACACCGGTGCAGCAACGGCAGCGACACCGCGTGCGGCTTCGACCTCACCCGATCCGCCGGCGACAACCGCAAGCACGGCCGCCCCATACGTGTCGAGTTTCTTCTCGCCGACACCGCTGATTTCTGACAACTCAGCCAGCGACTCGGGCTTCGTGACGGCGATACCGCGCAGGGTGGCATCCGCGAACACGACGTACGCCGGAACCCCATTGTCGCGGGCGACACCGGCACGCCATGACCGCAGACTCTCGAAGAGGTCGGTCGCCGAGGAGGGCAGATCAGTCATGACCTTGCGCTTCGCCGCACCGCCACCGGCACTCGATCCGCGCCCCTTGCGAGGCGCTTCCTTGCGCAGCTTGACCGTGCGCGATCCGTTCAGCACCGAGGCGCTCTCAGGCGTAATCGCAAGCGTGCCGTACTCCCCTTGCACCGCCAGCAGCGATTGCGCGAGCAACTGCCGCACAACCGAACGCCAGTCTTGCTCCGAGACATCCGAACCGATGCCGAACGTTGCGAGGTCGTCGTGTCGTTGCTGAGTTACCCGCGGAGTGATCTTGCCGATCAGGATGTCGACCAGGTGTCCGGCGCCAAACTTCTGGTTGCGTTCGCGCTCCAGTCGCACAATCGTGGACATCAACTTTTGGGCCGCAACCGTGCCATCCCACGACTCGGGCGGCGACAGACACGTGTCGCAATTGCCGCAAGCAGTCGAGTCTTGACCGAAGTAGCCAAGCAACTGCACGCGGCGACACTCCACTGTCTCGCACAGCGCGAGCATCGCATCGAGGTGGGCGCTCAGATTACGACGGTGAGCCAGATCGCCGCCCGACTGATCTATCATGCGCCGCTGCTGCATGACATCCTGCAGGCCATAGGCAAGCCACGCGGTTGCGGGCAAACCGTCACGGCCGGCACGCCCAGTCTCTTGGTAATAGCCCTCAACGCTCTTGGGCAGATCGAGGTGCGCGACGAAGCGCACGTCGGGCTTGTCGATGCCCATACCGAACGCAATTGTCGCAACCATCACCATGCCCTCTTCTCGCAAGAAGCGGCTCTGGTTGCTTGCCCGCACTCGCGAGTCGAGACCCGCGTGATACGGCAGCGCGGGGATGCCGTTCTCGACCAAGAACTGCGCCGTCTTCTCGACCGACGCGCGTGAGAGGCAGTACACAATGCCCGCATCGCCCGGATGCTCCGTGGTCAGCAGCGTCAGCAATTGCTGCAGCGGCTGCGCCTTCGCTTCTATGCGGTACTGGATGTTGGGCCGGTCAAAGCTAGAAACATACGGGGTGGCGTCGGTGAGTTTGAGTCGCTGGGCGATCTCTTTGCGAGTGGCTTCGGTCGCGGTGGCGGTCAGCGCAATACGTGGGACGCTCGGCCACAGGTCGTGCAACACATCGAGCTGCAGGTAGTCGGGGCGAAAGTCGTGGCCCCACTGCGACACACAGTGCGCTTCGTCGATGGCGAAAAGCCCTATTTGGCCCTGCTTGAGCAGATCGACAGTGGAGGAAACGCGGAGGCGCTCCGGGGCGAGGTAGAGCAGATCCAGCTCACCAGCCCGGTACGCGTTTTCGACGCGAGTGCGCTCGTCGGCGGACTGGGTGGAGTTGAGGAACGCGGCACGCGCGCCAACGGCGGCGAGAGCATCCACCTGATCTTGCATCAAAGCGATGAGGGGCGAGATAACTACGCCGGTGCCCTCACGCACGAGAGCGGGAATCTGGTAGCACAGCGACTTGCCGCCACCGGTCGGCATGAGAACAAGGGCATCACCGCCGCCGACTATCGTGTCGATGATCTCGCCCTGCTGCCCCCGGAACGAGTCGTAACCGAACGTGGACTCAAGAACAGACTGGGCAGACACCATGCCGAGAAGTCTAGGCGCAGCCACTACCATTGGCTTGATTCGTCCCCACAGCGACAGGCACCATGTTTACCGTATTTCTCGGGCTTTCTAGCGCGCTCACCTTCGGTGCCGCAGACTTTTTCGGTGGCATCGCCGCCAAGCGGATTAGCCCCATTTTGGCGACCGCGGTCGGCGCCCTGGCTGGGCTCGTTGTGCTGCTCTTCATCTTCCCTTTCGTCACCAACGTGTGGTCAACCGAAGCGGTGCTTTACGGCATACTCGCGGGAGTCAACAGCGCAGTAGCGATCGGCTTGCTCTACGCCTGCCTCGCGATCGGGCCTATGAGTATCCTGTCCCCCGTGACGGCCGTAATGTCGGCGCTCGTGCCGGTGACGGTCGGCCTGCTGCGCGGAGAATCCCTGGGCACGTTCGGTTTCGTCGCGATCCCCGTCGCGCTCATCGCGGTCGTGCTCGTCGGTTTCGTTCCCGAGAAAGACGCCGTGCGGCCGAGCCTCAAAGCGCTCCTCATGGCGGTGGGCGCTGGCAGCGCAATCGGGCTCTTCTTTGTGATTCTGGATGCCGCGCCCGACGACTCTGGCATCATTCCCGTTGTCGGCAACCGCGTCGTCAATGCGCTGCTCATGTTCACGCTGTTCTTTGTCATGGCCGCGTTAGCTAAGCGCAAGCGAGCCGGAGCATCAGCTCCCGCCCGACACCCCGCGTGGCGTCGTGGAATCTACTTCGCTATGGTCGGCGGCACCCTCGATGTGATCGCCAACATGGCCATCATTACGGGCGTTCGCACGGGTGACCTCTCGGTCATCGCGGTGCTCACTGCTCTTTACCCCGCTGGCACGGTGTTGCTGGCGGCGATTGTGCTGCGCGAGAGAATCGCGCCCGTGCAATATGTGGGCATCGCCTTGGGCATCGCCGCAAGCATCCTGCTTGTGCTTGGCGGCTAACGCGCAGCCGTTCTGACGACGCATCAGCCCCCGGCACGCTCTGCACGCGATCCCTTCGTCGAATTAGCCCTTCGTCGATCCGGCGAGGAGTCCGCGTACGAAGTACCGCTGCAGTGCGAAGAACACGATGAGTGGCACGAGGATCGAGATGAAGGCACCGGCGGTGAGCAGGTTCCAATCTTGACCGCGGCTACCGGTGATCTCTGCCAAGAGCTTCGTCATGGGCGCAACTCGTCCGTCGGCAAATACCAGCGCTACGAGAAGGTCGTTCCAGACCCAGAGGAACTGGAAGATCGCGAAGGAGGCGATTGCCGGCATCGTGAGCGGGAGCACAATGCGGAAGAAGATCTGACCGTGACCAGCACCATCCACTCGAGCTGCCTCAATGAGTTCACCCGGGATCTCGGCGACGAAGTTGTGCAGCAGGAAGATTGCTAGCGGGAGCGCGAAGATCGTGTGCGCAATCCACACTTGCGAATAGGAGTTGGAGGCGTTGAGGCTTGAGAACAGTTCAACGTCGCCGATCGACAGGCCACGGGAGAACAGGCTCAGCAGGGGAACAAGCGCCATCTGTAGAGGCACAATCTGCAGCGCAAAGACGCCAATAAACATCCAGTTTCGACCAGGGAACTTGATCCAGGCGAAGGCATAGGCAGCCAGGCTGGCGATCACGAGCGGAAAGATCGTGGCCGGAAGCGTGATGGCAATCGAGTTAATGAATGCGCCCGCAAGGTTCAGCGTGCTGTTACCCGCGGCGAGCACCTCGGTGTAGTTGTTCAGAGTGAACCCGGGGTTCTGGAAGATCGTCCACCAACCGTTGCGGAGAATCTGCTCCGGCGGCCGGATCGACGAAATGAAGAGGCCGAAAGTGGGTGTCGTCCAGAGCACCGCGATGACGAGAGCGGCAATAGTTGCCCCTCGGCTCGTGAGGCGCTTCTTGGTGCGCGTTCCAGCCCCTTCACCTCGAGCGAGTTGCTTCTTGGTCTTCTTGTCGACCGGAACTCGTGCGGGAACTGTCGCAGTCATCGGATCTCCCTCTGCTTTTGGATCTGTCTCGCGTTATAGATAACAATCGGCAACACCATCAGGAACAGCACGACGGCGAAAGCTGCCGACCTGCCGACTTCGAAGCCTTGCCATTGGGAGTACATTTCGTTGGCGATCACGCTGGTCTCATTGGCACCGGCCGTCATTGTTCGAACGATGTCGAAGACCTTCAGGGAGGCAATCGAGATCGTGGTCAAGACAACGACGAGTGAGCTGCGGATGCCCGGCACGGTGACATTCATAAAGCGCTGCCACGCATTGGTCCCGTCAAGCTCCGCGGCCTCGAGTTGCTCAGCGGGAACACCCTTGATCGCAGCCGACAGGATCACCATGGCGAAACCGGTCTGAATCCAGATCAGCACCACGATGAGAAAGAACGTATTCCACGGCGAATTCGACAGCCACGAGACGGGTTCACCGCCGAGCCAGACCACAATCTGGTTGAGAAGACCGATCTGCTCCTGCCCGGCGGGTCGCACGGCGTACACGAAACGCCAGATGATGCTTGCGCCCACGAACGAGATAGCCATGGGCATGAAGACGAGGAGTTTGAACACTTTTTCGCCGCGCGACTTGTCGATAAACACGGCGTAGGCGAGACCAAAAATGGTGGAGACGGCGGGAACAATCAGCACCCAGACGAACGTGTTGGCGACAGTGCGGATGCCGGTGTCTTGAGTGAAGATCCAGATGAAGTTCTCAAGGCCAACAAAGCGGGTTCCGCGGCTATTCATGAACGCTTGAATCGTGGTCTGGATCGTCGGGTAGATGAGTCCGATGGCCAGGAGGAAGATGGCGGGACTCAGAAAACCGACCAGCTGGAACAAGTACCCAGCGCCTTGCTTTGACCTGTAGTCGAGGTAAAAGAACAGTGCGCCGAACACGGTTGCCGCGGCTGCCGCCCACAAGACTGAGCCGAGCGCAAGAAACACGAGCCCGGGAATGAGCACGCACGCAACGGCGCGGATGATGGTGAATTTGCGTCCCGATCGCGGCGCAACTTCGAGAAAGAAAATCAGCAGTGCGATCACTGCGAAGAACGCCAGCAGCACAAGGGGGATTTGTGCAAGGGCTGGAAGGGTCGAAACCCAGGCTAGGAAAGCTGACATGACAAACCTTTCGAGTGCATCACTGGACTCTTCGCTGCTCTGACTCTACGACAACTCTGTCGCGTGGTGCGGATATAAGTGCGGGCTGGGACAACATCCCAGCCCGCGACTCATACCGCGATCACTCTATGAAGTCGAACTACTCAGACGGCCATGAGGCATCGATCGTCGAGAGCACTTCTTCGGTTGACTTGCCGTTGACCCAGTCGACCATTCCCGTCCAGAACGAACCTGCGCCAACAACACCCGGCATGAGGTCGGAGGCGTCGAAGCGGAACGTCGTTTCGGGGTCTTGCAGAATCTCAATGGCCTGCTGAAGGATCGGGCTGCTCGCGTTGGCGGGGTCAAGGCCATTGTTAGCGCTGATGACACCACCGAGAGCTACGCGAGAGTTTGCCCACTCGGGGCTCGAGAGATATTCCTGCACCTTGATGGTGTCTTCGTCGTTCGAGAACGCGCCGACAATCTCGCCACCACCGGTGACAGCGTTGCCGCCGGCCTCAACGGAAGGAGTGACGAAGGCCCAGATGTCAGCATCCGGTCCCACTGAAGCGTTGCCGTTCTTGGGATCCTGGATGAAGCCATCAAAGAACGATGCCTGGTGGTGCAGCGCACAGGTTCCGTCGCCCAAGGCACGAGCCGGGTCACCGAAGGGTGTGCTGTTGATCGACTTCACATCGCCGAATCCCGCGTTCACATAGTCAGGGTTCAAGAGGATCTCGCCCACGGAATCGAAGGCAGAAACGATGGCAGGGTCACTGAACGGAATCTCGTGTGAAACCCACTTGTCGTAGGTCTCCGCTCCGGCTTCGCGAAGAACGAGGTCTTCTACCCAGTCCGTTCCCGGCCAGCCTGTTGCGGCATCCGAACCGAATCCTGCACACCACGGTGCGGTTCCGGTGGTGTCAGCAATCGTCTGCGTGAGGGTGAGCAGTTCGTCCCATGTTTCGGGAACCTCAACGCCCCACTCAGCGAACTGTGACGGGGAGTACCACACGAAGCCCTTGACGCTGGCCATCAGCGGCGCGCCGTACAGTGTGTCACCCGTGGTTGCATACGCGGCCCAGTCGTCTGACCAGTACTCGTCGACGTTCGCTTGAACGCCTTCGGGTGCCGGCTGGATGTAGTCGCGAGATGCAAGGTCAGCAAGCAGACCTGGCTGCGGGAAGATTGCAAGGTCGGGCGCGTTGCCACCCTGCGCACGAATACTGATCTGAGCTTCAAACTCTTTACTGGATTCGTACTGGATGTCGATGTCGTTCTCGGTCTCCCAGTCAGCCCAGGATTCTTCGAGAAGTTCAGCTTCTGTGTCGGCAATGGTTCCGTAGATGGTGACAACGCCATCCGCGTCTCCTGAATCGCCGGGCCCGCCTGCGCCACCAGAGCCTGATGCGCAGCCGGTGAGAACCATACTTGCGATGCCCAGAGTGGCAATCGGCAGCAAGGCTCGTCGATAGTGGTGGGAAATCATACAAATCCTCCTCGTCGAGGTTTTGCCCGCAAGCCGAGCAGCATACGGGGGAACAACTGCAGCTCAGAACCCGCCCCTCAGAGTGACAAAATCTCCAGAGAGCGTGTTCATCAATCACGCTAAGCCACTCCGAGAGGGTTCTGCAAGCGCTTACGCTACAGATTCATCGACCGAAACCGGAATGAGACATTAGGCGATGCGGCTGCCGCGACTCAGCTGTGCTGCTGGGGTCTTCGTGCGCGACCAGGCCCCAGCAAGAAGCCCTCCGGCGAGGGCAAGGTGCACCGCTAACCCGACCGCCCAGCTCGGAGTGGTGGAGTCAATCACCTCGCGAGCGCTTGGGGAGTCCGGATACTGCTCTCGCTCTCCCACGACGCACTCGTTGTAGCCGCCCTCTAGGTCCGGCGCGGTTTGCGCCATCCGGGTGCCCAGCTTGAAGTAGCCGAAGAGATCTGTCGGCTGACCGTTTGTGTCATACGTGGTCGGCACAGCATCCGCCAAAATGACGTACGGGTTGGACGCTAGTGCGCCCCAAAAAAGATCGAATCGAGGCGTCTGATACTCATAGCTCTCGGGTGCCGAACAGGCCGTTGGCGCGCCCGCGCTGTCGTACTCGAGGGCGTAGCTTGAGGTCCGTGTCGCCGTCGTCTGCAGCGCTAGCCCGCCGAGACCGAAGGCGATGAGAGTTCCGACGCTGAGTGCGGCAACCACGAGATAGGTAACCACGATAGAGAAGAGCGGTCGCGAGAGTAGCCCTGAGAGCCCAACCCCTACTGCCGCCACGACTCCAAGTTCAAGCGCCAAAATCACAATCGAGACAAGGATCGTGCTTGCCCGCAATTGGCCAACGAGAGCCGAATAAACGAGAAACGGTATAGCCGCCGCCAAGAACGCAAGTGCCGTCACCCACGCCGAAAGAAACTTGCCCATGATGAGTTGGCCCGTGGTGATGAGCGTCACTTGCGTCGTCGCGAGCGTGCCAGCATCCCGGTCACCATTGATCGCGTTGCCCGAAAGCGCTGGGGCAACAAGAGTGCCCAAGAGCAGCACAAAGTAGATGATCGTCGAGAAGATACCGCCAGCGCCGTTGTCATCGCTACCGAAGCCGCTCAGCGCAAATGACAGCAACACCGTCACCATGAAGATCAGGCCCACAAAAACGGCGAGAAGGATGTACCAACTCGTGGTGCGCACGCGTTGACGCAGTTCGAGCGAGAGAATCACTCCAACGCCAGAGAAGAACGCTTTCATTTGTTGTCCTCCGTGCTGAGATCGATGAAGGCATGTTCGAGGTCGCCTACGGCTGGGGCAAAAGTGCTGATCGCGACTCCGGCACCCACCAAGCGAGCAAGCAGGGCGGATGCCGCAGCCTCGCCCTCCAGAGCAACAATCAGTTCCGTGCGATCGGTCGCTATCGCGGCCTCCTCGATTCCCTCAGCAACGAGTGCCGCGCGCAGAGCCACGGCGTCGCTCGAGCGGATGCGCCAGGGCCGAGCCGTCGCGCGACTTCGCGCCAAGGCTTCCGCGGATGCTGTGACGCCCTTCGATAGGTACACGGCACCGTCAGCCATTTCGTCTAGCTCAGAGAGCACGTGGCTCGACACGAGAAGCGTCTTGCCTTCGGAAGCGAGACGGCGAACAAGGGTGCGCAAGTGGGCGCGAGCTACGGGGTCGAGGCCAGAGGCTGGTTCATCGAGCAGCAAAACCGACGGGTCATGCACGAGCGCGCGAGCGAGACTCAGCCGCTGTTTCTGGCCTCTCGAGAGAACGCGCGTGGGGCTGTCGGCGAGTTCACCAAGGTCAACGAGGGCAATGAGTTCCGCTGCACGCCCCGCAGCGGTCGTTTTATCCATCGCGTACATTCGCGCCGTGTAAATAAGGGTGTCACGCACGCTGATTGTGGACCACGAACCGAGAACATCGGGCATCCACCCCAGCCGCGAACGCACCGCAGCGGTCTCGGTCACAGGATCATGACCGGCAATCCGGATGCTGCCGGCATCCGGCTGAAGCAGCGAACCCAGCATGAGCATGAGGGTGGTTTTGCCGGAACCATTCGGACCAATGAGGCCAGTAACCGTGCCGGGGTCTGCGACGAAACTCGCATCGCGGACGGCATGGACGTTGCCGAACGATCGACCAACATTCTCGACGACGATGCCCGCGGGCTCAGGGGCAGTGTGCAGCAGCTCGGTACTCACCATGCGGCTGAGCATAACTTACTAATCTGACGAACAGTCCACCCTAGCGAGAACAGCAGTCGCGCTAGATATAGATCGCAGGATCGGTGTAACCGAAGTCGTCGAGCGGGGCTTTCGTTCCACGCTTGGGTCGAGCGACGGCGGGAGCTCCGACGAGAAGAGAATCGGCTGGGGCATCCGCCACAACTACCGCACCAGCACCCACAACGGAACCAGACCCGATCGTGATGTCGCCGAGGATGGCCGCACCGGCCCCCACAACGATGTCGCTGCCGAGAGTGGGGTGACGCTTGCCGCCCTGCGAACTTGTGCCGCCGAGAGTGACGCCGTGGTAGATCAATACGTCGTCGCCCACGATGGCAGTTTCACCAATGACGACGCCAGAACCGTGGTCAATGATGACGCGGCGACCGATCTGAGCGGCAGGGTGGATCTCTACCCCGGTCAAAAAGCGAACGAACTGGGAGACTACGCGGGCGAGAAAAAGCGCCCGCGCAGTCCACAACCAATGCGTAAACCGGTAACCCCACACGGCGTGCATTCCTGAATAGGTCAGCCAGATCTCGAAAGCACCGCGAGCGGCCGGATCGCGCCGGCGCACCGCAGCAATATCTTCACGAGTTCGAGCAAACAATAGAAAATTCCGTCGTTAGTGGTGGTAACCGGCGATAGCTAAAACGAAGAGTGACTAGTCGACGAGGTCTTCGTAGAGAAGGGTCGACAGGTAACGCTCACCGAAGCTCGCAACGATAACGACGATCGTCTTGTCCGCGTTCTCGGGGCGCTTCGCGAGCTCAAGAGCGGCGTGCACAGTTGCACCGGAAGAAATACCGGCAAGGATGCCCTCCTCGGCAGCAAGGCGGCGTGCCATCGTGACGGACTGCGTGATGTTGACGTCGAGAACCTCGTCGTACACATCGCGGTCGAGAATCTCGGGCACAAAGTTGGCCCCGATTCCCTGAATCTTGTGGGGACCAGGTGCTCCACCGTTGAGGATGGCCGACTCTTCAGGCTCAACAGCAACAACCTTGATCTCAGGGTTCTGTTCCTTGAGGAAGCCACCAGCACCGGTGATCGTTCCACCAGTTCCGATACCGGCGACGAAGATGTCGACGGCGCCGTCGGTGTCGTTCCAGATTTCGGGACCCGTGGTTTCGCGGTGAATGGCGGGGTTCGCTGCATTGGCGAACTGCTGAGCAGCAACAGCGCCTTCAGTGTTTGCGACGATCTCTGCTGCCTTCTCGACAGCGCCGCGCATGCCTTCACCAGCAGGGGTCAGTACAAGCTCGGCACCGAACGCGCGAAGCAACATTCGGCGCTCCTTGCTCATGCTCTCGGGCATCGTCAGAACAACGCGGTACCCGCGAGCAGCGCCGACCATGGCCAAGGCGATTCCGGTGTTTCCACTGGTGCCCTCAACGATGGTTCCGCCAGGCTTGAGCGCACCGGCCTTTTCTGCCGCATCAATGATGGCAACACCAATACGGTCCTTCACGCTGGCTGAAGGGTTCTGGAATTCAAGCTTTGCGAGCACCGTTGCGCCAGCACCGTCTGTTACGGAGTTGAGCTGAACCAGCGGAGTATTACCGACGAGTTCGGTGACGTTGTTGTAGATACGACTAGCCATGATTCAGGGGTTCCTTCGTAGGTCGGAGATCGATGGGAGCTTGCTCACCATAGTTAGTAGCAATCAGCACACCAAATTTATTTCATCACACTGGGTAATTCTGTAATGGGCGCTACACGAAAGAGGGCCCCGCAACATGCGGGGCCCTCTTCGTTTCACTCAGCTAGTTACGTACTGGCGACTAAAGAACAATCACCAAGCGCGGGAAGCTCGAGCTTGACTTCACTGTGTCGTTACCGGAGTACTCGACCCAGATGAGGTGGATGCCGCGGCTCAACTTCGGCAGTTTCAGCGAGGCATTACCGCGCTTGTCTACCGTGCTCGTGCCGACGGCGGTGCGACCGTCATAGAAGGTCACCTCTCCGGCGGTCGAGCCGTCCTTGCCGACCTTGACGCTGGCATCCGCCGTCACGGAGCGGTTGCCCCAGACCAACCAGGAAGAGAGGCTCGAGCGCACACTCGAGGAGATCTTCTCCACTGATTGAGCGTCGGACTCGGCGACACCATCGGTGTAACCATCCTTGCTGGCCGTGACTTGCACGCTCAGCTCGGTTCCGATGTCTTCGGTCGTGATGCGGTAGCGGCTATCTGTCGCGCCAGCGATCGGCGCGCCATCGCGCAGCCACTGGTAGCTGTAGTCGGGTGACTTCACGCTCCAGTTGCCGTGCACTGCCTTGACAGTCTTGCCGACTTCGACCTTTCCGCGGATGCTCGGAGCCTTCGTGTTCTCGATGGCTTCAGCAGTAGTCACAACTTCGATCGGTACCGCAATCGCGGTATCCGTTCCCGGAACCGTGACGGTCAACGCGAGCGTGCCCGAAGGCGTGCCGGCGGGGATCGTGACGGTCACCGTGGCGCGACCCTGCTCATCCGTGGTGTTCACGATGGTGCGGTCGATCGTTGCCGAACCGAGCACGTTTCCATCAACCGAAACCTCGACCGTGGTGGCGCCTGAGCCGCCCCGGCTGAAGGTGAGCGAGGAGAGGTCGAGCGTGACGTCGTCTCCCGGGTTGAAGCCGTCGGCATCCGGAGCCGAAACAACAGCACCGATGGCGCGCTGTTCAAGCGGTGGGCTTGCGACGGTGTTCTCTTCGAACCACTCGACCATCGACTGCAGGTCGACGCGGCCGCTGTCGGCGCGGTCGGTTCCCTCAGCCAGAGTGGCGAAGTTGTCGCCACCGGCCGCGAGGAAGGAGTTAGCAACCACCTTGTAGCTGGCTGCGGCATCCACGGGAACACCGTTGAGGTACATCGCGGTCACTCGCTCGCCCTGAGCAGCAGTCGGGTCGTACGCGTAGGTCAACCCTTCCGAAACGCCGAGCTTGAGGAAGGGACGCTGCGCACCCGCCGGCTGCCACTGCTCTTCAAGAACCATCTTGATTTGAGCACCGGTCAGCGACATCGTCGTGAGCGTGTTACCGAACGGCTGAACGTTCGCCGCCTCACGGTAGGTCACTTCGCCGTCTGCGTCGCCCGCGCCCGATGCTTCGTAGACAAGGTCAGTGCGCAAACCACCGGGGTTCATGAACGCAATCTCAGCGCCCAATTCGGATGCTGCCCAGAGCTGAACATCAGCGACGAAGTTGCCGAGGGTCGACTCTCCACCGCGGTTCTCCGGGAACGGGGTTCCGTCTACCGGCGACTGCACCGCACGGAACATGCTGTCCGAGATCTCTCCGACCTTGGCATTGCCGAGCTCAGCCGCAGCTGCGGTAGCTTCATCGACAATCGCCTGCACGGCGAGGTCAGGTTCAAAGCCCGTAATCGGCAGAACCTCGGCTTCGAAGTTGATGATCTCCTTCGTTGCCGGGTCAACAGTCAGATCAAAGTGACCGTAGTTGGAACCGTACTGTCCAGCCGAGACGACCAGGCGAGGGCGGTCCATGCCGGGCACGGTGACTTCGTGGTCGTAGGCAAGGTGAGTGTGACCCGACACGATCGCTTCAACCTTCGGGCTCACGCCCGTGACAATCTGACCAAAGGCCGAGTTGTCCGTTGATGCTGCGATGTCGGTGGATGCCGCACCTTCGTGAACCAGCAGCACGAGAACGTCTGCTTCGCCATTGGCGTCGTTTCCGTCGGTGAGGTAGTCCGCAACGCGGTCTACCTCGTCAACGATTCCGCGAATCTCGAGGGACTCGATTCCAGCGGGGCTCACGAGTTCGTTGAGATCTTCAGTGACTGCACCGATGAATCCAACACTCACACCGTCGAACTCTTGCAGGAAGTACTCGTCGTAGGCCGGAGCGTTGGTGTCCCGGTCATAGAGGTTCGCTGCGAGGTAGGGCCAGTCGGCGGCATCCAAGATGCGGTCGTCAACGTCAGCACGGCCCTGATCGAATTCGTGGTTTCCGAAGGAACTCGTGTCGAGTCCAATTTCGTTGAGCACGTCGATGGTGGGCTGGTCGTTTTGAATGAACGACGTGAAGGTCGTTGCACCAACGAAGTCACCAGCACCGACGAACGTGGTGTTGGGGTTGAGCGCTTCCCAGTAGTTCACCATTCCACCGAGCTGAGCTGCACCGGGAACCCCACCGCCCGCTTCAATTCGACCGTGGAAATCGTTCGTGGTGAGAATCTCAATCTCGACCGGCGCTGCCTCGGTACTGAGGCCGATGCTGATCGGGTCGTGGTCGCTCGAACGGAAGACAGTTCCCGATTCGGCCGCCGGGTAGGCATAACCGCGGTCTGACCACTCAGGCGAGTTGATGTTCCAGACGGCAGCATCAGTTACGCGGTCGGCAAGCGACGGCGAAACGATGATGTGGTCGAGCGATCCGAGTTCGCCATCGAAGGTGTAGGTGTACTGGTCGTCGGTCATTGCGGCGAGAGTGTCGACGTAGCCCGCCGAGGTGAAGACCTGAATGGGGTCTTCTTCGGAGTAGGCGTTGAAGTCACCAACAAGAACAACCTGGTCGCTTTTGGCTTCGTCAGCGGAGATCGAGTCAACGAGGTCCTTGACGGCGTTGGCCTGCTCAACGCGTTCTGCGTTGAAGAAGCCTTGACCGTCACTAGGTTCTGTTCCCGAACCACCCTTTGACTTGAAGTGGTTAGCGATCACCGTGACAAGTTCACCGTTCGACTCAAAAGTTTGAGCGATCGGCTCACGCGCGATATCCCAGACCGACTCATCGACCGCCGTGAAGCTATCCCCCACGGGGGTGGCGGCTGCTGGCTTGAAGATGATCGCGTTCGTGATGAAGTCAGTGATGGCTGCATCGTCGAGAGCTGCTGGTGTGCGAACGTAATCCCACGTTCCCGCACCGGCTGCCGCGTTAAGAGCACCAACGAGGTCGATGAGTGCTTCGTCGAGGTCTCCACCCAACTTGATCGAGTTCTCGATCTCCATGAGGCCCACAACATCCGCGTCGAGGGAGTTGATGGCTGCCACGATCTTCGATTGCTGGATAGCGAACTCTTCTGCGGTGTCAGCACCACGAGCATCCGAATCTTCGCTCGTCAGAGTCGTGAAGTAGTTGTAGACGTTGAATGCTGAGACCTTGAATTCTCCGCCGACGACAGGAGCCGACTCTTCGCGCGGGTTCGTTGATTCGAACGTGGGCAGGTACTCCGCCGGGGTCGCATCGTTGATCGCGATGGTGGGCTGCAAACGCCAGTCATCAAAGCCGTAGCTGAGAACGTAAGGGTTCGCCGGGAACTGAACGGTGTCGCCGTTGCGCACGACGGTGTCAGCCGAGAAGTACGGCTGGTCACCGGGGTGAGACCCGTTGGAAACTTGGATGCTGTAGCCATCATCGAGGAGGATACGGCTGGCACGGTTGGCGGCGGCGATCGCAGTGGCGTCGGCTCCGGCATCCGTGGTTTCGGTGCTCTTGACGGCGAGCTCCTCTGGGCTGAGCCAGAGCGTGCCGAAGTTGTAGAGCTGGTGGCTTGATGAGACGAGGTAGTCACCGGTCGGAGTGACGAGCATGGACTCGAGCGGCTCCCGATCGGCACCAACGACGCTGGCATCGAGAGCGGATGCTTGCACAAGATCGGCGGGATCGAGATCGGCGGCAGCGGTGACGAGTTCTACGCTCGCGGGCGTGGAGCCAGCACCGAGCTGAGTCTGGCCGAAGCGTTCATCGACGGGGCCGGTCGCGGTGACCTTGTCGCCAATAGCGACGGGCGGGTTCGCGTTGTTGAGGTAAAGGAAGATTCCATCGGAGGCGCCAGGCGTAGCATCGCTCGCCCCACCCGACCCGGGAGTCTGAATGACGATGCCGCGGTAGCCCGAAGCCCCACGGTAGTCAGCGGTGACAACACCCTCGACAGTGACGGTGTCGCCGACCATGGTGCTCGAGGCGGAAGTGCCCTGAACGTCGGCAATGGTCGTTGTTACTTCGGCGGCTAGGGCAGCCGGAGCGGTAATCGTAGCCAACGCAATGGCGCACGACGTGGCAAGAGCCCCGATCGTAAGCCTCGTTGGCCTGCTGCTTCGTGGATACATAGCGGGCAGTCCCCTTATGAATTGTGAAATCAACGGTCTACCCCCAATAAGGGGTATTTCAGACCATAGCCGTGCCCACAGCTCATTCCAAGGTTTTAAACGGATTGCTCATGTGCGCGTAACCCGTTGTTCTTCTGCGCGAGTGATCAGCGCCGCTACGCGCTCGTGGCGCGAGCGAAACCGTGAGCCCGGGCGGCCAGCGAACGCGAAATGCGACCGAACAGGTCGAGGCTCGACCGCCCCGGCCAGTCCTCAGGAAGCGCCGAGTCGGGCAAACCCGGATCAAGATACGGAATAACCCGCCATTGATCGAGGGCGTGAATGTAGCGCGCGAAAGCCTCAGCGTCACTCGAGGCGGGCCCCACCAAAGCAGAGTTCTGGGCCAGAAAGCGGTCATGTAATTCGCGCAAGCGGTCAAGATCCCACCACTGCGCTGCCGCATCCGCAAACGACCGATTCACTTCGGGTCGCCCCGCGATAAACAGGGTTGCGCAGTCCCTGAGGTCGAGGTCATCGAGGATGCCCAACACCTCCCCCTTCAGGTGGGCGGGGCAGATCCACAGGCCGGTCGCAACGGTACCGCACCCGATCCAGCCGAGCCGACGGCGCAACTGGTGCCGCGCGTCACGACGCGACTCCGGAATCGAGAACGAGATCAGACACCACGCGTCATCCTCGCGCTGCTGGCGGAAGCTGAAGATGCGACGGTCCCCGCTCTCGAGCATTGGCACGGCATCACTGTTGACTCGGTACCCCTGGTGGCCATTAACGACCTCGGGCAGCAAGAGACCTTTCGATTTCACGCGCGCGATTGCACTGCGAGCGCCATTGGCTGGCACTCCAAGCGCCTCCATGATGCGCACGAGATGCGCCGACGAGATCCAGCCACCGAGCTGACGCAGCTGCGAACCCACAAACGTGCGCAGAAGTGAGGTTGCACTCCCCGGTCGGGAGTCGAAATCATCCAGAATCACGGTCGGTTATTTCGAGAGCTGCGCGTGAATAGCTTCGATGCCCAGCTGCACTTCGGCGAAGGTTGTGCTGAGCGGCGATAGCCCAAGACGGATGCCGTGGGGCCGACGGAAGTCAGGAATGATCCCCTGTTTCCAGAGTTCGGCATTCACGGCGGCGAAGCTTTCGTGGTCGATCGTCACGTGGCTGCCCCGTTCGGCGGAATCCCGCGGAGAGCTTACGGTGACGCCGAGCGGCACCAGCAACTGGTCGATGAGCGCAAGCGCGTATTCGGTGAGAGCAACCGACTTGGCGCGGATTGCGGGAATGCCCGCTTCTTCGATGAGCCCAAGCATGTCGTGCATCGCGAGCGAACCAACGATCGACGGCGTGCCGCTAATGAAGCGACGGATACCCGCGTGGGGCGCATAACCGGGCCCCATTTCGAAGGGGTTGTTGCTGCCCATCCAGCCCTGGATCGGCTGCGTCATGGTGTCGATGTGCTCGGCGCGCACGTAACCGAACGCCGGAGAACCCGGGCCTCCGTTGAGGTATTTGTACGTGCATCCGGCTGCGAGGTCGACGCCCCAGGCATCGAGTTGAGTGTCGACGACGCCAGCAGAGTGGCAGAGATCCCAGAGCACGAGCGCTCCGGCAGCGTGAACGAGTTCTGTGATTCCCCGCATATCGGCGAGGTGGCCCGAGCGATACGCGACGTGACTGACAACAACGAGCGCCGTGTTTTCGTTGAGCGCGGCTTTCACCTCGCTGGCGGTTACCCCCGCGTCGCTCGCCGGATCGATCCAGCGCAGGGTCTTGCCGAGCTCTGCCGCGATGCCCTCAACGAGGTAGCGATCGGTCGGGAAGTTGCCGGTGTCAATCACGATCTCGCTGCGGTCGGGGCGTGCGCTGAGCCCCGCCCGAATCAGCTTGTAGAGCACGACAGTTGTCGAGTCGCCGATGAACGTCTGCCCGGCGGCGGCACCGAGCGTGGCAGCGCCGAGACGATCACCGAGCGTCAGCGGCAATTCGTACCAAGACTCATCCCAGCCACGGATGAGGCGACCACCCCACTGCTGCTCAACGAACTCAGCGAGCCGTGCTGCACTGGCAGTCGTCGGGCGCCCGAGCGAGTTGCCGTCGAGATACGCCCGCACTTCATCCGAACGCACGAACTGAGCGGGATAGCTCTTCAGCGGGTCGGCGGCATCGAGAGCTGCGGCAGCGTCAGCGCTCGTGTCGATTGCCGCGCTGGCGTCGATGTGCGCAGCTCTCGGGGCGTGGGTGTCGGTCATTGGTCGTTCCTCCAGGTGGTCGGGATGGGGGTTGTTGCAGCAGCAACGGCGACGTCGCCATTGCGAGCCGAGCGCGCGCGGGTCGCGCTCACGGCGAAGTTGGGCTGGAGCAGGTCGCGAGCGGTGACGACGGTGACAGTCATGAGCCACGATGCGAAATCAGCATCCGCGGCCGGCACTGTGGGCAGGTAGCTGACAGCGCTGCCAAAACCGGGCAAGCACAGTGTGCGCAAAAGGGCGTCGTAGCGCACACCCGAATCCTGCAGCGCGGTCAATTCACGCTGGTTGAGGCCAAGAGGTAGCTCGCCGTTGCCTAAGTCTGTGCCGTAGCGAACGGTGCCGCCCGCAGCATGGAACCGTCGCAGGTTCTCACTCGCCGCCTCAAAGTCACGGCCGCGCTGGCCATAACCATGGATGTCGAGAGTGCTGATCCACGAGTGTCGACCGGCCAGAAAGCGAGAGTGTGGTTTCGCCATTTCACGGATGAATGGATCACTGAGCCTCTCGGTCCACGGCGTGTGTGCGAGGCGATCAACCCCCGCCTCGAAAGCGCGCTGTGCTTGACCAGAACCTTGAACGTGAGCGACCACCTCGATGCCCCCGCTGTGGGCATAATCAACGAGCGCCTGCAGGGTGTCATCGTCAACGACAGGCCCGTCTTCAGCATTGAGTGCGAGCTTCACAAACGTGGCTCCAGCCGCACGCTGCTCGGCGACCGCAGCCATAGCCTCCTCACCCGTTGACACTTCAGCGACCGCGAGGGTCGCAGCCCAAGCTCGCTTACTCGGATAGCCGCCAGGAGCGGTGATGAATGCCCCCGCATACTTCAGCGCCGGCACCGCGTCATCGCGAGCCCACTCACGAAGGCGATCAGGATGACCACCCAGATCGTCAACGGCCGCGAGACCCCCAGCCACGAGAGCGCGCGGCTGCGTCAGGCCCAGATGCACGTGCGCGTCGCGAAAGCCCGGAAGCAGCACTCCCGGAAGACGGATCGCATTCGGGCTTGCGGCATCCGCTATCGCTCGGATGCCGTGCGGACTGACGCGCACTGTCGCGGGACCGTGCCATTGGCGCAGCCAATAGCCATCGACGGCGTAGTCGACGCTGAGAGCCGAGTCGGAGCCGGATTCCGGGTCGGGTTCCGCGGTCACGGGCGACCGATCTCGGTGCGCACGGCGAACAGCTCAGGAAAGAAGGTGAGGTCGAGAGCTTTCTGCAAGAAACCAACTCCGCTCGAGCCACCCGTTCCCCGCTTCGTACCAATAATGCGCATGACCGTCTTCATGTGACGGAAGCGCCAGAGCTGGAAGTTCTCTTCGAGGTCAACGAACTCTTCGCAGGCCTCGTAGGCGAGCCAGTGTTCGCTCTCGTTGTCGTAGATATGACGGAAGGTGTTGAGGAGCTGCTCGTTTTGCTCATACCCGCGGGTGACATCGCGGTTGAGAACGGCATCCGGAATCTCGTAACCGTGCCGGCTCAGGTAGCGCAAGAATTCGTCGTACACACTCGGCTCGGCCAACAGCTTGCTCAACAGAGCGTGAGCTTCAGGCTGCGCTTCGAATACCTTCAGCATTCCCGCATTCTTGTTGCCGAGCAGAAACTCGACCGCACGGTACTGGTAGGACTGGAAACCGGATGAGCTGCCCAAGTAGTCGCGGAACTGCGAATACTCACTCGGAGTGAGCGTCGCAAGAACCGACCACTGTTCGGTGAGGGTGCGCTGGATGTGCTTGACGCGCGCGATGCGCTTGAGCGCCATCGATAGATTGTCGCCGGCAATGAGATCACGGGCCGCGACGAGTTCATGAATCACGAGCTTAAGCCACAACTCGGTCGTCTGATGCTGGATGATGAACAACATCTCGTCGTGATGCTCGGGCTTGCTTTGCGGAGACTGAGCACTCAGCAGCGTGTCGAGTTCCAAGTACGAGCCGTATGACATCCGCTCGCTAAAGTCGGTAACGATCTCGTCTTCTAGGGCGCGTTCATTGTGAGTGTCCGACATGACGACACTCTATTGCACTTGTGCGACGACCGCCATATTTGTGTTTTGTTCGGGATGCGCCAGCGCAGCTCCCGCGAAAACAGTCGCGCACGAACCGCCACGCACGCGATCTACACGATCCGCCTACGCGGACCCTACTTACCGTCTGCGCTTTCTGCAGTCCGATCCTCGCCGACCGCGCGAACACTGCGAACGCTGTCTTCGACAGCACTGTCTTCGAGCGCACTGTCGCGCGCAGCGTCGGCCTCGATTTGGTCGTTTTTGCCCTGCCGTTTAGCGCCCGCCGAAGCGTCGGTCGCGCCATCCATCATCGGCTCGTCTTGAGTTTCATCATGAGAAGTCATGCCCGAACAATACGGTCGAACCCTGACAAAACTCCGCGACGCAAAACTGACAACGCGACGGCGCTCCTGAACATGTGGCGGCGTCTTGCTTCGTGCTCTCCCGAGTATGAGCACGTACTGCTGTGCTGAAAGCGATCGGCAGCGGACTATTTCGGTGATGAAGCGCTGTGTTCAGCGTCGGCGTCAGCTTCAGAGTAGGCCTCGGCTCGTTGAGCGGCACGCTTTTTGCGCTTCTCTTGCGCCGCGGAGAGCGCCTTGCGCGCAAGAGCATTCGCTTTGCCGCTTGCCTTCGTCGCCGGCTCGAATTCGGTGCCAAGAAGCGCCAACCCACCGAGAGCAACCAGCGAACCGGGGCCGGGCAACGGAATCAGTACAACGCCAAGCGCGACCGTCGTGCCACCCACGACACCAACTGTCGTGCGATACACGCGGTTAGCTTTCGGGTTTTTGCGGATCGCTGCGCGCGTTCCGTGAGCGGCTGTGCTGACGCCCTGCCCTACCGCTGCGCCAGCGCGCGCGGCGACTGATTTCTTCTCGTTCATGGTGCGAGTCTACGAGAGCGTTTCGTGCGTACCGTGAAAGACAGAAAGCCCCGGATGCCGACCACACGAGTGGGGCATCCGGGGCATTCTTATGCTCGAGTGAGCTGCGCGCTGGTTAGAGCGCTGCAAGCCTGTCGATAACAGCATCGCCGGGCGCTACGTCGATCGACTCAGCATCGATCTCGGCGCGGCCGAGCAGTTCGTCCATCTTGCGACGACGGTTGCGGTTGATGAGCGTGACCACGGTTCCGACCTTGCCTGCGCGACCGGTGCGGCCGGCGCGGTGCAGGTACGTCTTGTACTCCTCGGGAGCGTCAGCCTGAATAACGAGACTGATGTCATCTACGTGGATGCCGCGGGCTGCAACGTCAGTGGCGACGAGCACGTTGACTCGTCCACTCGTGAGCTGCTGCAGGTTGCGGGTACGACGCGACTGGTTAAGGTCACCGTGGAGGCTCGTGGCCGGAATTCCGGCATCCTCTAGGTAGTCAGCCATTTCTTCTGCGAACGCACGCGTACGAGTGAAGACGAGAGTCTTGCCGTCGCCACCAGCAAGCTGGCGGATGATGGCACGCTTCTCGCGCTGCTCGATGAGCAGAACCTTGTGGTCGATCGTGGAGGAAGCCTGGTCTTCGCCAGCAACCTCGTGCACGGCCGGGTCAACAAGGAACTCGTTGACGAGCGTGGCAACGCCCTTGTCGAGAGTCGCAGAGAACAGCAGCTTCTGGCCGCCATCGCTGGTCTCGCGCAGGATGCGCTGAACGGGCTCAAGGAACCCGAGGTCGCACATGTGATCTGCCTCGTCGAGAACAGTGACC
>Ga0209344_10001424_pt1 | contig 31345 bp, 28 predicted proteins | sample Cruoilmetagenom6_FD_187293 | JGI IMG/M metagenome (GOLD analysis project Ga0209344, IMG submission 187293) | Oil polluted marine microbial communities from Coal Oil Point, Santa Barbara, California, USA - Santa Barbara Oil Seep Sample 6 (SPAdes)... | ecosystem: Environmental > Aquatic > Marine...
ATTCACAACGGGTGCTGCTGGCGCTGACCCAAAAGGGCGTCAGCCGCGAGGACAGCTATCGTCTGGTGCAAAGAAACGCGATGAAGGTCTGGGAACAAGGCGCTGATTTCATGACCGAACTTCTGGGCGATGCCGAAGTCACAGCCGCCCTTTCCAAGGCCGAGATCGAGGATAAATTCGACCTTGGTTATCACACAAAACATGTGGATACGATTTTTGCGCGGGTTTTTGGCGAAAACTGATCCGGCAACCAAGATTGGTCTTTCTTGGATATGAGTGTTTTCGGACAACCTGAAGGAACCATTACGTAGATTCGTATCAAATTCGTGGCTCTGATCTTGATAGCTTTATCGGGTAATGCGTTGGCATCTTCCAGTTGCGGTTTTGGCCAGGACCAGCAAACGATCAGTCTGATTCTGAAGCGCAGTAGCTTCGCGTTAATGCCTTTGTGCCACTTCTTTCCTGACTGAGCTTCAGGAGGAATAAGTGTCTACGGCAATAACCACAAAAATCGCCCCACCAACACTGCCTGGTCAAACAGGTCGCAGCTTTTCAAAACGCCAGAAGGCCGCAATTGTCGTTCGTCTGTTGTTGTCGGGGAATTCCGGGTTTTCATTGGTAGATCTACCCGAAACCACCATCGCTGAACTTACGCGGCAAATGACCACTCTTCGCTATATTGATCATCAAACCATGCATTCGGTTGCACAGGAATTTCTTGGCGAACTGAACGGTATTGGCCTATCTTTTCCAACTGCTTTGGATAGCGCGCTGGAGATGCTGGATGGCGCCATCAGCCCTGAAACTGCAACCCGATTGCGTGATCAGGCCGGCGTTCAGGAAACCCGCGACCCCTGGGATGTAATCGGCGTGACGGATCCAGACCTGTTACGATCGGTCCTTCAGGAAGAAAGCGTTGAAGTTGCCGCAGTGCTGCTTTCCAAACTGAAAGTAACACTAGCGGCTGAACTTCTGGGGCAAATCCCCGGTGAAAGAGCGCGCCGCATCGCCTTTGCAGTATCGCTAACCGGCAATATCTCACCTGACGTGGTGCAAAAAATCGGCGTATCCTTAGCGGCGCAGCTTTCAAAACAACCGGTACGCGCTTTTAGCGATGATCCGGTTGATCGCGTTGGTGCAATTCTTAACTTTTCCCCTGCCATAACCCGTGACGAAGTATTGGCCGGGCTTGACCAGTCAGATGCGGGGTTTGCCGATCAGGTCCGCAAGGCAATCTTTACGTTTGCCCATATCCCGACACGTATATATCCAGCTGACATCCCAAAAATCACCCGCGAAATCGACCCCGAAATGTTGATCATGGCACTGGCAGCGGCTTCCGGCAAAGAAGCCGAGGCTAGTGAATTTATTCTTTCGAACATGTCACAACGAATGTCAGGGCAGTTGCGCGAAGACATGGAGGCATTAGGGGACATTAAAGAAAAGGATGGCGAAGCCGCAATGACGGCCGTCATCATTCAGATACGGGAACTTGAAACCGCTGGCGAAATTTCACTTGTTGCGGAAGAAGAATAGCTGAAAAGCAACTGAAATCGAATTCGAACGCAGCCCGAAAAGCGGTTGCATTTCAGGGATCAGGATTGTGTCTGGACAGTTACAGTACTTCGAAATAACGTCCCAGAAATGGAAACTGAACTGACCTCCCTGATGCCCGTATCGCACATTTTTATTGTCAATATTCACCAGAAATTCCTTACCGGATGAACTGGTTTCAAAAACTTGGTTCTACTTCGCAGGGCATAATGTTCATGGCCGCCTCTATGGCTGTTTTGACGTTGATGGACACATTCGCAAAATTATTGATGCAAACTTATGACCCGGTACAGGTGATCTGGGCGCGTTATACTTGTCAGTCCCTTGTGGTTGTTGTCTGGTTCCTGCCTCGGTTGCGCACCCTGCTGAAGACGCGCCATATCTTGCTGCAACTTATCCGTTCGGCATTTTTGTTTGGGGCCACCTTCAGTTTTTTCAGTGCTCTTGCCCATATTGAACTTGCTGAAGCCGCGGCGATCTTCGACATCAATCCGCTGATCATCACCGTTCTTGCCTATTTCTTTTTGAAGGAACGGGTTGGCCTGCGCCGAATGTTGGGTGTCGTAATTGGCTTGATAGGGGCATTGATCATCATCCGCCCGGGCAGCAGTGTTTTTTCGCCCTACGCGGTGCTTCCGGCAATCGCTGCCTGCTGCCTTGCAGGCTACGTTATCACCACTCGGTTTCTGGGGCGCGATGAAAACATCCTGACCAGCTTGCTGTATTCAACACTTATCGGAACAATTGCGGCCTCATTCATGGTTGGATCAGCATGGAATACCCCGTCCCCCTCTGGGGTCACAATGATGATGATGCTTGGCGTATTGGGGGCATCGGGGCAATTTCTGCTAATCCGGGCCTTTACGCTGGCAGAAGCAGCCGCGGTCGCACCGTTTTCTTATGTTGGTCTGCTGTTCGCAGTTCTTTATGGCTATCTGTTCTTTAGCGAACTACCTGACGCGATCACCATCTTTGGTGCGCTTGTGATCGTTGGGTCCGGGCTTTATGTCTGGCACCGTGAAAGACAGGCCGACCGGGGCCACAAAGCAAAACGTTAACGCAGGATCAGGATGGGTAAACCCAAAACCACTGGCCGGACAGCGACGGACTGGTTGTCTGACCGGGCCATGCGGGTGGTAATCAGGTCATTGCTGTTTACCCCTTATGGGTGGCGCGTGCCGGCAATGGGCTGGTTCGTGCGTTGCGTCCTGGCACCACTTGCAGGTTATCATCGGCGCAGCCTGTCAAACCTGGCATATATATTCCCCGACATGTCCTTTCCTGACCGCAAATCCATTTCAAGAGGTGTTGCTGATAACATGGGGCGGACATTTATCGAAAACTATTCGACCAAACAGTTTCTGTCCCGCAACAAAAATGCCCAGCTACAGGGACCAGGTGCCGAGGCTCTGAAAATCGCCCAGCAAAATGGCCAGGCTGTAATCCTTGTTTCTGGGCATTATGGGAATTACGAAGCCCCGCGCGCCGCCCTTGTCGGGCATGGCTACAATGTCGGAGGATTGTATCGGCGCGCTGCCAATCGTTATTTCAACGATCACTATGCGCAAACAATGAAATCATTTGGTGGCCCGGTATTTGAACAGGGCCACCGCGGCACTGCCGGGTTTGTACGACACCTGAAATCAGGGGGAATGTTGGTGTTGCTGTTTGATCAGCACGTCAGCGAAGGCGTAGATCTGCCATTTCTGGGCAAACCGGCCCGCACCGCCCTGTCAGCCAGTTCGCTTGCGCTGCGCTATGATGCTTTGCTGATCCCGTTTTATGGGACCCGGCGCAAGAACGGGATCGATTTTGATATTGAGTTTGAAGCACCCATTCCCCACAGCGATCCTGAAACCATGACCCGCGCCCTAAATACCAGTTTGGAAACACGGATTCACAAGCATCCGAAACAGTGGTTCTGGGTTCACCGGCGCTGGAAGGTCGGACGCGGCAGAAATGTTTAGCGCAATTGCGCTGCTGCTATTATCGGGCCATGCTCGTCTGTTTGCAAAATAACAGCTACCGGGCCTTCATTGCCTTGCAGGTCAATTGTCAGTTTCTTTGTTGATCGACCATTCCAGGATCCGATCTGCTTCCAGGTTCTCACGATATTGGCATAGCTGATAGTTCTGCCATGGTTTTCACCACGGGTAATTTTTACATCCTTGTGGGGATCGAAATGAACCAGTTGCAAAACCATTTTCCGCGGCAGTATTTGGCTGCTAACTGATTTCACAGAAATTGCTAGTTTGGACCCGTTTCGCGAAATCTGCAGCTCAACCTCACTTGGTTTTGAACGATGCGCATTTATCAGATCGGCAAGTTTCATCGCTTCATTGCCAATCACATGGTCTTTGCCCGCAACCACCATCTGCGGCGTGTAAATTGTTCGCATACCCGAAGCACGGGCGTATGATCGTTGGCGCGCGGAATAAGCCGGATCGCCAAAACTATCCTTCCAGCCGATGTAATCCCAGTAATCCACATGTAATGCCAATGCGATCACATCATCGCGTTGTGCCAGCTGTTCCAGCAATGCATCCGCAGGAGGACAGGAAGAACAGCCCTGAGAGGTATAAAGTTCAACAACAACCGGTTGCCCCCCTGCCTGTACTGCCGGTGTTACAGATAGGTTCAGTAAGACCAGCATACCGGCCAATAGTGTTCGCATAAGAGTTTTCCCTGACTCTGCCCCGCTTCTGTTCTAGCTGAAGGTAAAATAAACATCCAATCAACGAATTGCGAGAATTGTGTTATAGTTCCCTTTTTTTTGGCTGAAGTCTCCTAATTGTACACAATAGTATACTAATTTTCGACCCTACCCCTTGATCCCGGGCGTAGACTACGGCAAGAGCAGTCTCAGCAAGACCCTGATCATAAATATAGGGAGCCCCTCTCATGACTATCACCGTCGGACAAGACACATCCAACACCCGCAAGTTACTCAAAATAGGCAACCAATCCATCGCCTATTATTCCATACCGGCCGCACAGGCTGCGGGATTGGGTGATTTTTCCCGCCTGCCTGTCGCGCTAAAGGTAGTGCTGGAAAACATGTTGCGCTTTGAAGACGGCAAAACCGTTTCGGTAGATGATATTCGGGCATTCTCTGAATGGGGTAAAAATGGGGGTAAAAATCCTCGTGAAATAGCCTACCGCCCTGCCCGCGTGTTGATGCAGGATTTCACCGGCGTTCCGGCTGTAGTTGATTTGGCTGCGATGCGTGACGGGATTGTCGCCCTTGGTGGTTCGGCTGAAAAGATTAATCCACTGACGCCGGTTGATCTGGTGATTGACCACTCGGTGATGATCGATGAATTCGGCACGCCCCGCGCATTTGCGATGAATGTTGAACGCGAATACGAACGCAATCTGGAACGCTATACGTTCCTGAAATGGGGGCAGTCGGCCTTTGACAATTTCCGCGTTGTGCCACCGGGCACAGGAATTTGCCATCAGGTAAACCTTGAATATCTGGCCCAGACTGTCTGGACAGATAAGGATCAGAACGGTGAAGATGTTGCTTACCCCGACACACTGGTCGGAACGGACAGCCACACCACTATGGTCAACGGTCTTGCGGTACTCGGTTGGGGTGTCGGCGGGATAGAGGCGGAAGCCGCCATGTTAGGCCAGCCAATATCCATGCTGATCCCCGAAGTAATTGGTTTTGAACTGACCGGTTCGATGATGGAAGGCAACACCGGTACTGACCTGGTGCTGAAAGTCGTTGAAATGCTGCGCGAAAAAGGTGTGGTTGGTAAGTTTGTTGAATTTTATGGTGCTGGCCTTGATAACCTGCCACTGGCAGACCGGGCCACCATCGCGAATATGGCGCCGGAATACGGCGCAACCTGCGGCTTTTTCCCAATAGACGGAGAAACCCTGCGCTACATGCGCACAACCGGTCGCGATGAAGACAGGGTTGCACTGGTAGAAGCATACGCCAAGGAAAACGGGTTTTGGCGCGACGCCGATTATTCACCCATTTATACCGACACTTTGCATCTGGATATGGGCACAATCGTTCCGGCAATATCCGGCCCCAAGCGCCCGCAGGACTATGTTGCACTGACCAACGCCAAAGACGCTTTCGCACGCGAAATGGCCGACACGTTCAAGCGCCCCATGGGTAAGGAAATCGCTGTAGATGGCGAAGATTACACCATGGAAAGCGGTAAGGTCGTGATCGCCTCTATCACGTCTTGCACCAACACGTCTAACCCATACGTGATGATCGGGGCCGGTCTGGTTGCGCGCAAAGCCGCCGCCCTGGGCCTGAAACGCGCACCCTGGGTGAAAACATCACTTGCACCCGGTTCTCAGGTTGTTTCGGCCTATCTGGAAGCAGCAGACCTGCAAAAAGACCTTGATGAACTTGGCTTCAATCTTGTTGGCTATGGATGTACCACTTGTATCGGCAACTCGGGCCCGATTCAGCCGGAACTTTCCAAAGCCATTGCCGAGGGTGATCTGGTCGCCACATCCGTTTTGTCGGGAAACCGCAATTTTGAAGGTCGAATTTCACCGGATGTGCGCGCCAACTATCTGGCCAGCCCGCCATTGGTGGTGGCTTACGCCATTGCCGGAACGCTGGATATCAATCTGGCGACTGACCCGATCGCAAAAGATCAGGATGGTAACGATGTGTTCCTGCGCGATATCTGGCCGTCCAGCCAGGAAGTTGCCGAACTGGTTGAACAAACCGTCACCCGTGATGCGTTCCTGTCCAAATATGCCGAAGTCTTCACCGGCGATGAAAAATGGCAGGATGTGGAAACCACTGACAGCCTGACCTATGACTGGCCGTCAACATCAACCTATGTTCAGAACCCACCCTATTTTCAGGGCATGTCACAAGAGGCAGGAACAATTTCTGACGTAAAGGACGCACGTGTGCTTGCCATACTGGGCGATATGATCACAACCGATCATATTTCACCCGCCGGGTCGTTCAAGGAAACCACCCCGGCAGGGCAATACCTGACCGAACGTCAGGTTCCCGCACGCGAATTTAATTCCTACGGATCACGCCGCGGCAACCATCAGGTCATGATGCGCGGCACCTTCGCCAATATCCGCATCAAAAACGAAATGTTGGATGGTGTTGAAGGCGGTTATTCGCTTGGCCCGGACGGGCAACAAACTTCGATCTTTGATGCAGCGATGGCGTATCAGGATCAGGGCAATGCGTTGGTGATTATTGCGGGCGAACAATATGGTGCCGGATCCAGCCGCGACTGGGCTGCAAAAGGCACCGCCCTGCTTGGTGTCAAGGCAGTAATTGCCGAAAGTTTTGAACGCATCCACAGATCCAATCTTGTTGGAATGGGTGTAATTCCGTTTGAATTTACCGGCGAAGACAGCCGCAAATCACTGAACCTTAAAGGTGATGAAACTGTTTCGATTACCGGGCTGGAAGGTGACATCAAACCGCTTTCGGAAATTCCCGCCTCGATCACTTATGCAGACGGCACTCAAAAAGACATTACCTTAAAATGTCGGATCGATACAGAAGTTGAGATTGAATATATTCAGAACGGCGGTGTGTTGCACTACGTGTTGCGTAACCTGGCCAAAGACTGATCTGCCTTAAACTCTAAATGTCCCCACTCTTGGTTGTGGGGGCATTTAACTCATGCAATCCACCAAAAATTCACAAATTCTTCTGTTTTGCAAATATCCCCGCCGGAAGCGCCTTTGGTTACCGTGCCCGGCAGTGTTCATGATATTCGCCCCACGCGATCCTGAAACGAATTGTTTCCTAAACAACACCGGCCCGTTCATTCTTTGTTCAACATCGGCTGGCTACTACATCCCCATGAAGAACGGTCACAAAACCAAAAATCCTCGCGGATCATCCATATGGCTGCCAATGCCCCTGCTGGAAACAGGTGCACTTATCATCCTTGCGTTGTCAGGTACCTATTTTGGCTGATCGCTACTTTGCGCTTCTGATGGCGGGGCGGATAACATTGTTAAGAATACTTTTTGTAATAGGGCCGGCGAAACGCAGAACAACCACCCCGTCACTGTCTATAACATAGGTTTCAGGCACTCCGTAAAGACCCCAGTCAAGCGCGGTTCGCCCTTTGCTATCAGCACCAAGCGCGGCATAAGGGTTGCCAAGTTCTTCCAGAAACGCAATCGCATTTTCTGGCTCATCTTTGTAGTTTATCCCAAAAATCGGGATACCTTCGGATGCCATCAATTCAAGATTTGCGTGTTCTGCGCGACAGGGCGCGCACCAACTGGCCCAGTAGTTTACCAGTTTCACACCGGGCTGGTGCATATTTTCAGATGTAAATACTGCACCCTGTCCAAGTTGACCCAATGTCACTGCCGGGGCTGGCTGCCCGGCAATTGCAGAGGGAAGCGCATTCGGGTTTTCCCGGTTCATGCCAACATAAAACAACAGTGCCAGCCCCACAAAAATCACCGGTGGCGCTATCATCAAAGGGGAGATTTTAGCCATCCTTTAAACGCGCCTCTGCTTGTTCCAGGTCCCGGCGTATTTTTCGCGAACGGACCCATGTCAGGGTCGATATGGCCAATAGCAATAGAACTGTAAGCCCATAGGCTGACAGGACCTCAACTGAATATTTCCCAAGATCAGGCATCATCCCATCCTTTCGCGCATTTCAATTGCCTGCAAACGACGCAGCCTGATTTCAGTGCGCGCCCTTATCAGTACCAACAGAACAAACAATAAAACAAAACCCGCCAAGCAGATCAGCAAAGGGAAAAAGAACACATCTGACACATGTTCTTCTTTGTCCAGAGACAGTGATGCCCCCTGATGCAAACCCTGATTCCAGAAGTTCACCGCATAGCGTGACAAAAGCGCAAATACCGACCCGACCAGACATAACACACTGGTCAGGTCCGCTGCAGTGTCAGGATTATCGATAGCCTGCCACAGGGCCATATAGCCAAGATAGAACAAAAACAGGATCAAGAATGAGGTTAGCCGCGGATCCCAGGCCCAGTATGTTCCCCACATGGGTTCACCCCAGATTGCCCCGGTGACCAGTGCGATCAGCGTCATCGTAACCCCCACAGGGGCGGCGGCCTTGGCGGCCAGTGCTGAAACATGGTGTCGACGTACCAGCCAGATCAGCGATGTCACCAGCATCATTACCCAGGCGTTGATTGCCATCATCGCCGAGGGCACATGTATGTAGATGATTTTCACAGATGAACCCATGCGGAAATCATCGGGTGTAAAAAAGAACCCCCAGCTGATACCAACCAGCAGACACACTGCCGTTAGTACAGCAACATACGGTAGCAGACGTTCGCTGGTCTGCATGAATTTCTTCGGGTTTGCGTATTCCCATAAAGACATAGTCGTCTTCTAGCCTTTCCATTTCGTTTCAACCATACACATAGCTGTCATTGTCCTAACGCAGATTGATGCGGATTGCCGCAGCTGCTGCAAATGGCAGCAATGCAAGGGTTCCAAGGGTAATGCCCGCCAGCATCAGCGCCGGGGTAGAACTTGCCAGCCCCTCAGCACCGCGTCGTGCTGTTTCAGTGCCAAAAATCAACGTCGGAACATATAGCGGCAACACCAGCAATGACAATAACAGCCCACCGCGTTTCAGCCCGACGCTTAGCGCCGCCCCAAAAGTGCCGATCATCGACAGGGCCGGAGTGCCAAGCCCAAGGGACACCACAATCCACAGATACCCCTGCCCAGGCAGGTTCAGGAATATGCCAAACAGCGGCGCTGCCAGCGTTAGTGGCAGGCCGGTTGTCAACCAGTGAGCCAGCGCCTTTATCGCGACAACTCCTTCCATCGGGATCGGTGCGGTTGCCAGCAAATCAAGCGAGCCATCTTCGAAATCCAGTTGGAAAATCCGATCCAGCGACAACAGGCACGCCAACAACGCACCAACCCACAGAATGCCCGGCGCAATACGCGCCAACAACGCACCCCCTGGGCCAACCCCAAAAGGCACCAACACTGTTACAATCAGAAAAAATGCCAGCCCCAGACCAAACCCGCCTCCGGCACGCACCGCCAATTTCAAATCACGCATCAGCAGGCGGATCACAGAAACGCCTCATCAAATGCACCTGAAACGGCCTGACTGCTGGCCCGAAACGGCGTAAGATCCAGCACTTCCGCATCCAGACCCAGATCTATATGAGTTGCGATCAACGCTGAGCCACCCTGCCCCAGATGCGCCCGCACTGCATTTGCAAACAGTGCAACACTGGCGCCGTCCAGCGACACGGTTGGTTCATCCAATGCCCATATTGGGCGCCCGGTGACCAGCAGGCGCGCAAGCCCCAGGCGTCGTTTTTGCCCGGCCGAAAGATTTTGTGCAGGCCGATCCATAAGATTGCCAAGTTCAAAAGTGGCGACGGCAACTTCGAGCGACCCTTTGCCATATATTCCGGCCCAGAACTGCAAATTTTCCGCGACACTTAATGTGGCCTTTAAACCATCTGCGTGGGCGCCATATGCTATCGCGTCTTCTGCCTCGGTTACTTTGCCCTTTAGTGCTGGCTGCAAACGCGCGATCGTGCGCAATAGCGTGGTTTTGCCCGACCCGTTCGGCCCGCGCAGGATCAGGGCGCACCCCGGCTTTAGCCTAAAGGAAACACCTTCCAGCACCGGCAATCCGCCGCGTGCGCATGACAGGTTTTCGACGATCAATTCCATAAGACCGGACTTAACCTATTGTGCTCGCGCGTGAAAGTGCGATCAGACTGGTAACAGCGCAACACCAACGCGGCGGCCTTCAGACAACAGAACATTATAGGTGCGACAAGCAGATGGTGATGCCATGGCTTCCACACCGATCCCGGCGTTTTCCATAACGGTGCGAAAGGACGCGGGTAAATGGGCAATTTCGACGCCCGTACCAACAAACAGCACATCTATTTCTTCAGCCGCCGCAACCAGAAGGCCGGTATCTTCATACCCACCCCAGTCAGCAACTCCGCCAGGCAAAACGGTTACTGCCCCCCAGATTACCTTGCCACCTATGCGAAAAAAACCGGGGCCGTATCCATCGATTGGGACTGCATCAGTATAGCGTATTTCGTTCAATCGCATCGATAGTTTCCTTAGTCAAATAACGGCAGTCCATTGATCGCGGATATGGCAATGATCGAATATGCAGCCACGCGATACACTTTTTCACGCGCCGGATTAAAAATTGCCGCCCCGGCGAGGTTGCCCAGCAGATATGGAACAGCCAGAACCAGGCCCAGACCAATGGCAGAAATCACAAGATGACCAAACAGCGCCAAAACCCCAAGCATAACGAAATCAGCTGTCAGAAGATACAACATGGAATTGGCCCGGATCACCTGTGGTGGGTGTTTTGACGCCATATACAGCATGATCACCGGCGGGCCAGGCAACCCGGTACTACCCGCCAATATCCCACCTAAGCCGCCTGTTGCAACGATCATCCGCCCCGGTAGTTGCCGTGAATAACGCACCCCTGAAATCAGCAACACCAGCAAGATTATTGCAATGGTTGAAACCCCGTAGCGAAACACCTCGGGTGCAACCAGCGACAACGCATATACACCGATGGGAACACCAAAAACCAAACCGGTACCAAGACGAACCAGATCCGACTGATCGCCATCGCGCAACGCGCGCGGAACATTGGGGATCGGGCCGATCAGATCCATGCATATCAAGGTCGTCAGCGCTTCAAATGGTGAAAGGAACTGCCCCGCAACAGGCAAATAGATCATTGCAGTGCCAAACCCGGCAAAGCCGCGAACCACACCCGCCACCAAAGCACCTGATACCAACCAGACCAACCCCGGCACCGCCAGGGCTGAGACCAGCATTTCAGGCATCAATGTTGCCGTATTGATTGCCGGCATTAGCATCGGGTTTTGACCAGTCGCGTTTTACCCCCAGATAAAGCACAACATTCTTAGCCACATACACCGAAGAATATGTCCCCACGATTACGCCCCACGTCATCGCAAAAACGAAACCCCGGATCACATCACCACCCAGCACCAACAGTGCAATCAGCGCAAGCAACGTGGTACCAGAAGTCATAACAGTGCGCGAAAGCGTCTGGTTCACCGACAGGTTCATCACATCAATAAGCGGCATTTTCTTGAACTTGATCAAGTTTTCCCGCAACCGGTCAAACACGACCACAGTATCATTCAGCGAATAGCCGACGATGGTCAGCAGGGCCGCAATAATCGCCAGGTCAAACTTGATCTGAAAAATCGAAAATACACCAACAGTCAGCACCACATCATGGATCAAAGCCACAACAGCACCCACAGAAAACTGCCATTCAAAGCGCAGCCAGATATAGATCAGAACCGCTGAAATCGCCAGAAACACAGACAGGATTGCAGATTTCACCAACTCTCCTGACACTTTCGGTCCAACACTTTCAACGGAGGGGAATTTGATATCGGGTACGATTACCTGCAAAGCGCCTTGGATTGCCTTTACCGTATCCACGGCAACGCTTTCATCGCCATCCTGTGCCTCAATGCGGATCATCGCCACGTTTTGGTCCGGCCCGAAAGTCGGATCGAACACCTGCGTGATTGATACATCGCCAAGTTCAAGGGGCTGCAAGGCATCGCGGTACTGACCGACATCAACACTTTGCGCACTTTCCGTCCGTATCGTCGTGCCACCCCTGAAATCAATTCCAAGGTTCAGACCCATGATGAAAAACAAAACGACCGATGCAATCACGGCGACAACCGATAGACCAAAAGTCAACCGCGCGGCAGCGAAAAAGTCGATACTGGTTTCGGCAGGAACTAATTTTAACCGCATCTGATCACACCTCGATTGTCTTGGGGCGGCGACGTTCAAACCACATAACAATGATCAGCCTCGTCACAAAAATGGCTGTAAAAACCGATGTCATAATGCCAAGCCCCAGTGTCACCGCAAAGCCCCTTACCGGGCCGGAACCCATTGCAAACAGGATCACCGCGGTAATGAATGTGGTGACATTTGCATCCAGAATGGCCGACAGCGCCTTTTCATAACCTAGTTCAATCGCTCGGGCAGGTCCGCGCGCAGTTTTCAATTCTTCGCGGATACGTTCAAAGACCAGTACATTGGCGTCCACCGCCATACCGATGGTCAGCACGATCCCGGCTATGCCCGGCAATGTCAGTGTCGCCCCCACCATTGAAAGCAGGCCGAATATCATGCCGACATTCAACACCAGCGCTATATTTGCGACGATGCCAAACCAACCATAGGACAGCGCCATAAAGACCAGCACCGCACCAAAGGCGACGATACAGGCAATCTTGCCCGCATCAATACTGTCCTGTCCCAGTTCCGGACCGATGGTTCGTTCTTCCAGAAAAGTCATTTCTGCAGGCAATGCGCCCGCGCGTAGCAAGATTGCTAGTTTGGTGCTTTCTTCCAGCGTAAAGCGCCCGGTGATGATACCCGATCCACCGGCGATGTGGCTTTGGATGGTGGGTGCTGAAATAACTTCTTTGTCCAATACGATGGCAAAGGGGGATCCGATGTTTTCGGCGGTATAATCGCCAAAATTGCGTGCGCCGGTTGGATTAAAGCGGAAATTTACCGCTGGTCGTCCGTTTTGGTCAAATGACGGCTGCGCATCCACCAGATCCTCGCCCGATACGACCGAGGATTTTTCCAGAATGTAAAAAACACCTTCTTCGTCCAACGACGGATAGATCACGTTGCGCGCGCCCGCATCAGCCTCGGCGTCGCTTGTGCGCCCGACAACAGGGTGAAAAGTCAGCCGCGCAGTTGTGCCGATCAGAGTTTTCAGTTCTTCCGCACTGCCAATACCGGGTACCTGGATTAGGATACGCTGTTCGCCCTGACGCTGGATCGTCGGTTCGCGTGTGCCGGCGGCATCAACGCGGCGGCGGATTATTTCCAACGACTGCTGTATTGTTCGATCATCAGTCAACAGTTTTTCAGCATCTGACAACTGAACCGTAATCAGATCACCGGCCCCGGAAACTTCAATATCCGAAGCCCCTACCCCAGTCAGCGATACAACCGGGCGTGCCAGTTCGCGAACAACTTCCAATGCGCGCGCCATGCCTTCGGGTTTGGATATCTTCAGACGCAGTTCTTCCTCTGGTGAAGGCTGCCGCCGGATTGTTCCTACCACTGAGCGTTCATCACGCAATGCATTGCGAACTTCCGGCCAGTAGCCATCCATCCGGTCCCCATACACATCCTGAACATGCACTTCGGCCAACAGATGTGCCCCACCGCGCAGATCCAGCCCCAGATTGACCAGCGATGATGGCATCCAGTTTGGCCAGGCCGCAGCTGTATTTTCCAATTCCGGTGTTGATCCGGCAGCTTCGATTGCCAAAAGGGCATCATTATGCCCTTCAACGCGTGTGTAAAAAGCATTCGGTACCGCAAAGAGAAGGCCAAACGCGACCAATCCCCAAATTACGACCCGCTTCCAAAGTTGGATTTGCAGCATGGTCCCTGCCTGTATAATCGGGTTTTAGTTTGCTGCCGGTTCGGTTTTTGACAAAACCTGCGTCAGCGTCGATTTCACAACACGAACTTTAACGCCGGTTGCAATTTCAACTTCTATCTCACCATCATCTTTGACGCGGGACACCTTGCCGATCAGCCCACCCTGGGTGATCACCTGATCACCTTTGCGCACGGCTTCGACCATCGCCTTGTGTTCCTTCAGCTTTTTCTGCTGCGGACGGATCAAAAGAAAATACATGATCGCGAAGATAAGAATCAGAGGCACAAAACTGGTAAATGCACCCCCGGCACCCCCGGCGGCTTGCGCATAGGCAGGCGTTACAAACATAGATGTCGTCCTTTATCTTTCGGACCCCCGGCCCGTTATTGATTGGCGCGCACCCTATATGTGGCCCGTATACTTGGCAAGCAGGGTGGTACGAAATCAGCACCCCAATTTGACATTCTCATTTAATTCGACTTCGCACTTGTTTAGTGCGATATCGCACTATATACCAACTCCAGAATCACAGAGGAGAGATGAAATGAATATTTCCAGACGTAAAATGATAAGTCTGATTGGTGGCGGAACAGTTCTTGCAGCCAGTGGCGCCTATCTGACAACACGAACCCCGACAACGGCACTTGCACCCTGGAAAGACGCCGGAACATATCCGGATAAACGGCGCCGGGCACTATCATATGCGTTGCTGGCCCCTAACCCGCATAACCGCCAACCATGGATCGCCGAACTGACAGGTCACGATGGCATTACACTTTATCGCGATGCATCACTGAATCTGGCAGAAACTGACCCGTTTGACCGGCAACTGACCGTTGGTATGGGGTGTTTTATTGAATTGCTGGTACAGGCCGCAGCACAGGAAGGAACAGCCGCAAGTGTAGGGCTGTTTCCAGACGGTGACGCACCCACTGAGCCAGTTGCAAAGATAACCTTAAACGGCAGCGCCAATCCTGACCCTCTGTTTGCACAAGTAATGAACCGGCACACCAACCGGTATGCCTATGATGTGACCAAACCAGTTAAACAATCAGCATTGGATGAAATTCTTGCGAACGTGACACCTGGTCTGCGCGCCGGGGGGACCGTGATTGAAAAAACAGTGGCGCCGCTGCGCGATCTGACCTTGTCTGCAATGGTGCTTGAAGTAAGCACACCGCATATCAATCAGGAAACCATTGATCTGATGCGGATTGGTAAATCTGAAATAGAAGCAAATCCGGATGGTATTTCACTTGGTGGTCCGTTGCTGGATACGCTTGGTCAGTTTGGCATCCTGACCCGAAAAGCGGTTGCGGATCAGGAAAGCGGTACTTTTTCCGCGACACTTGACATGTTCGCCAAAACGTTTGCTGCAACCCCATCATTTTTGTGGTTGGTATCGCCGGGCAACACCCGCCCTGACCAGATCGCAGCAGGGCGCAGCTGGGTGCGCCTGCATCTGGCAGCTACTGCATTGGGAATGTCCATGCAGCCTGTCAGCCAAAGCCTGCAGGAATACCCGGAAATGTCAGATCACTATGCTGCTATTCATGGATTACTTGCCCAGAAAGGCGAGACAGTGCAGATGTTGGGACGGTTAGGGTTTGGACCCAAACAAGCGCCAGCCCCCCGCTGGCCACTGGAGACAAGAATGCAACATGCCTGACAATCAAAAGACAGAGGCGCCGGAGGACGGGCGCCTCATTTTCACATTCCTCAGCGAAATCGGCATCATAGCACAACTGTCGCGCGCGTTGCTTGAAGAGCGCAATCCAGATGGGCTTAGTATGCCACAGTTTTCGGTTCTTAATCACCTTGTGCGTCTGGGTGATAAGCCCTCGCCCCTAACACTGGCTAAAGCATTTCAACTGCCAAAAACGTCCATGACGCATACACTTGCAACATTGGAAAAACAGGCGTTGATCGAAATGCGCCCGAACCCTGATGATGGGCGAAGCAAACTGATCCATATTACCCGGGCAGGACAGGCTGCGCGCGAACGCACCATCGATGCAATGTTGCCTGACCTTGCACAACTGGGCGTTGATGTCGGCGTCGTCAACATCAAAGCCGCATTGCCGCTATTGGAAAAGGCCCGCCAACAGCTGGATTCATACCGCAACGATGACTGACGCTGTTCGTTACTTAACTGTCAGAACCGAACATTTAGCCAATAATTCAACCCGGTGTGATACCCCGCCGCGCAGGGTAGCTTCGATATTACCCAGCCCACGTGACCCAATTACGATGACATCGGCATCGTTCTGTTTGGCATAAGAAACGATCGTACGTGCAACCGGGCCTGTATCGACTTTGGTTTTAACCTTGCTGACACCTTTGTCACGGGCGCGCACTTCTGCTTCGTTCACCAGATCCCGGGACAATACTTTGATAGCATCCAGATCAGAGCCGGAAATGTGTTCCAGTTCAGCGTAGGCACGCAGTTGCTCAGAAACTTTGGGGGTCTGATGTGATCGGATCACGCTAAGGATTATCATTTCAGCATCACATCCAGCGGCGATCTGTGCGGCGAAATCCACCGCCTTCATCGAATGGCTTGATCCGTCAACTGCAACCAATAATTTCTTGATCATAAATTCCGTCCCTTTGTTGTCGCCATCCCTCTGTCTGGCGTTTTTATTCACCACGTGGGCTTGCAACCCCGCGCTGTCGATATCAGCCTAGCGCCTGTAACGCCCCCGGTCCAGCAAAGCCGCGCCCTTGTGCCCACCCAAAACGACGCCACAACTGGAATTCCTTGATCAGCCCGCCCCGCAGGCACAAACAAAATTCCAGTGACACGCGTTAGTCGCTTTGCACAGCCCCCAATTTTCCCGGTATTTCCCCTTGTCGCCAAATGCGCCATAACGCCCCCACTGATTCACGAAGGAGCGACCAGATGCACGATATCCGCGCCATCCGCGACAACCCGGCGGCCTTTGATGCTGCCATGAAAAGACGGGGCCTTGCCCCGCTGTCAGGCGATATTCTGGCCATCGATGCATCCCGGCGCGCCTGCATACAGTCAGCCGAAAATGCCCTTGCTGAACGCAACGCTGCATCCAAACAAGTGGGCGCGGCGAAGGCCAGCGGGGATGAAGCTGAGTTTGAACGCCTACGCGCGTTAGTGTCGGAAAAGAAACAGGTAATCGCCAAGCTGGAAGAACAGGCGACGGCGGAAGATACCCGCATGCGCGACCTGCTGATGGGGCTGCCCAACCTGCCATATGATGATGTACCTGACGGCACGTCCGAGGATGACAACGTCGAAATTCACCATTTCGGCAGTATTCCCAACTTTGAATTCAACCCACTGGAACATTACGAAATCCCCGCCGCACGCGGGTTGGATTTCGAAACAGCCGCCAAATTGTCTGGCACGCGTTTTGTGGTGCTTCGTGGCGCTATGGCAAGACTACACCGCGCCCTTGGCCAATTCATGCTTGATCTGCATATCAGCGAACACGGCCTGTCAGAAACGATCACACCGGTCCTTGTTCGCGAAGAAATGATGTTTGGAACAAATCAGTTACCCAAGTTTGCTGATGACAGTTATCAAACGACAAACGGCTGGTGGCTGATCCCTACCGCAGAAGTCACCCTGACAAATACGGTCGCCGGTGACACGCTAGATGCGGCCAAGCTACCAATTCGCATGACCGCGCTGACCCAGTGTTTTCGTTCCGAAGCAGGAAGTGCCGGGCGCGACACCTCGGGCATGTTACGCCAGCACCAGTTTGAAAAAGTCGAAATGGTTTCCGTCACCCATCCTGACACTTCAGCAACAGAACATCAGCGTATGACCGAGTGCGCCCAGAATGTATTGGAAAAACTTGGCCTTAGCTATCGCACAGTCAATCTGTGCACCGGTGATCTGGGCTTTGGCGCGCGCCGCACCTATGATATTGAAGTCTGGTTGCCCGGCCAGAACACCTATCGCGAGATTTCGTCAATTTCCACATGCGGTGATTTTCAGGCCCGTCGAATGAATGCGCGGTTCAAGCCCGAAGGTGGTGGCAAACCAGAATTCCTGCATACCCTGAACGGTTCAGGCCTTGCCGTAGGGCGCACCCTGATTGCGGTTCTTGAAAACGGCCAGCAACAGGATGGATCCGTTAAACTACCGGATGTGTTGCACCCCTATCTGCTTGGCAAAACAACTGTTTCCCCGGACGGCGACCTTTTCTGAGGGTCAAAAAACCCAAAATTCCAGATCACGGTTCTGGCATGCAGAACCTAGGAAATTACTCATGCGTATTCTGCATTGCAGGAATGCAAAATCTGCATTTGTACAAACCGAATTTCGATCCTAATTGAACGTTATCAGACACACCCGGATTACCGGATCAGATATAGGACCAGGAACATGACTACAGCAGTCGCAACACCCGTCGCACCGTTTGGTGCTATCGCAATTTTTCGCATGGTTAACGCAGTTGATCGCACAATCAATGCTATCACAACTTGGAAGGCAAACCGCGTAACGCGTATCGCCCTGACCAGCCTTTCGGATGATTTGCTCAACGACATTGGTCTTAGCCGCAGTGATATAAACAATGTAGCGCCTGGTTTTCGTAACTCATTGCGCTAGTTCATTCGCAGGCGCAAACAACAAACCACTTACCAACGGCGTTTGATGTTATCAGGCGCCGTTTTGCTTTGCTGCAATTATCGCAGGTAGTGCATTCTGCTATCAAACCGCGTGACCACTGACCACTATTCGTTCAACGGCTTTTTACCAAGATGTTTGCGCAACCTTGAAGGTGTCGACTTTTTACGCCCTTTATAGGGGTTCTGTTCGCTTTGGCTGCGAAATGTCAACCGAACCGGGGTTCCGGGCATATCAAAATCGGCACGCAACCCATTCACGAGATAACGAGAATAGCTAGCGGGCATCTTGTCGGGAAACGATGTCATCACGACAAATCCGGGTGGTCTGGTTTTTACCTGCGTTATGTAGCGCAGTTTTATGCGCCGTCCGGCTGGTGCGGGGGGTGGATGTGCTTCAACCATACCTGTTAACCACTGGTTCAGTTGCGCCGTTGGCACGCGTCGGTTCCAAACTTCGTGCACCTTCAGTATTGCGGCTTGCAAACGATCAAGGTTCTTGCCGGTTTTGGCAGATACTGTCACCAGAGGAGCGCCGCGAAGCTGGGGCAAAAGGCGTTCAAATTCTTCCCGCAACAGCTTAATTTTATTGTTCTTATCGGTCTCAAGGTCCCATTTGTTAGCCGCCAGAACCACCGCACGACCTTCACGTTCCGCCAAATCAGCAATTCGCAGATCTTGCTGTTCAAAGGGAATATTCACATCCAGCAACACCACCACAACTTCGGCGAATTTGACGGCACGCAAACCATCCGAAACTGACAGTTTTTCCAGTTTGTCCTGCACTTTGGCTTTCTTGCGCATACCGGCAGTGTCAAAAATCCGAACTGGCACACCATCCCAATCTGTCGAAACAGATATTGCATCCCTTGTTATTCCGGGTTCAGGCCCGGTCAACAGGCGGTCTTCGCCGATGATCTGGTTGATCAACGTGGATTTGCCTGCATTCGGCCGCCCGACCACGGCGACCTGCAATGGTCGTTTTTTGGTGGGAACACGCGGACCATCGTCGCTGTTTTCATCTATAGTGACATCCACTTCTGGCGTGTCCTGTTCAGCGCGTTCGGCGAATTCATCAGCAATCGGCATCAGAAAGGTGTAAAGATCGTTCAACCCTTCGCCATGTTCGGCAGATAAACGCACAGGTTCACCAAGACCCAGTGAATACGCTTCTATCACACCGGCATCTGCGGCTGAACCTTCGGCCTTGTTCGCGGCAACCAGAACATGTGCATTTTTCTTGCGCAGTATATCTGCAAAAATCTGGTCCGCAGGCAAAATTCCTGTACGCGCATCTATCATGAACAGGCAGACATCAGCCATTTCAACAGCACGTTCAGTCAACATCCGCATCCGCCCCTGAAGCGATTCATCCGTTGCTTCTTCCAGACCAGCAGTATCGATCACGGTAAAACGAAGATCTGCAAGACGCGCTTCGCCTTCACGCAGATCACGGGTCACACCCGGCTGGTCATCAACCAGTGCCAGGCGTTTTCCGACCAAGCGGTTAAACAATGTGGATTTGCCCACGTTCGGGCGTCCGACAATGGCAAGTGTAAAGCTCATGAATTCACTCCGGCGGGAATCAAGCGATCCGCATACACCGTTGCCTTCCTAACGGAAAGCCAGAAGCTGCCCGTTCTGATTTACGACATACAGAACACCATCAACAACTATGGGTCGTGTTGCACCACCACCCGGCAATGCGATGGTCGCCAGCAATGAACCGTTCAAAGGGTCAAACCCACGCAACTGCCCGTCATTGGAAGCGACCCAAAGCCGATCGCCCGCTAGGACAGGGCCAAAGTGGGAATATATGTCACGAAGGCGTTTTTTGCGCCGCTTTGGCACAATATAGGGCAAACCAACATCCCAGATGCGTTCCCCGGTTTTTGCATTCAAGCGTACCAACTGTGCCTGATCTGAAACCAGAAACAAAGATCCACCATCAATCCAGATCGGGCTGATCGCCCCTTCCTGCGCTGTCCAGATGCGTTCACCGGTTGTCGCATCAAGTGCGACGGTTCGCCCGGATGGATTGCCCACGTATATCACATCGCCAATAATAACCGGGTCACCACTGACATCGGTCACGTTTGCATAAGCCCGCCCGAGGCGAGTGCCTGAAACAGATCCCCCCCAGACCCGCAATCCACCCTTTGGAAAAGTCGCCACCAGTCCGGCAGATCCGAAAGGAAACACCGCCAGCCGATCGCTCACAGCAGGGCCAGCCCCGCCAACAACCCCAGAAGCGGAAGGTGCACCTGTCAGCGACCAGCGAACCCGACCTGTGTCGGTCTCGATTGCCCAGGCGCGGCTGCTACGGGTTACAACATATACCAACCCACCCGTCACCGTAGGTGCACCGGTGGCGGCAGCTTCCAGTTCCTGACGCCAGATTTCAGTTCCATTGTCGGCGTTTAGCGTCACAAGTTCACCAAAACCGGTTGTGACAAATACCTGATTGCCGACGGCCGCCAAACCACCACCAGACGCATCATCCGTATCTTCGGAAGCCGGTGTCAGATCGCGTGACCAAAGCCGCACACCAGTATTCGAAGTCGCTGTTACAGTTGACCTGCTATCGAGCGTGAATATTCGCCCCGCCAAAGCCACAGGATCAGCCGTGATCCGATGTTTGCGATCAGCACCTTTTCCGATCGAAGCCGCCCAAATCTGGGCAGGCGCCGCTGATAATGATGGATTTTGTATTGAATGCGTTGCAGTTCCGGCCCGGTGCGTCCATTCACTATGATTGGTCTGCGATGACAACCGAATAGGCGTTGCTTCAGATGTTGCAGAAACCCGCTCAGTTGGTTCCCTGATATCAAACCGTTCGCCGGAAAGGATCAGTTCCTTTTCGCCACAAGCACCCAGTAATAAAATGGCTAATGCAAGTGCACGCCCGCCGTGAAACCGTATCACCCTGTCGCCCCCTGATTTACCCACGTACAAATTCGCTAAACCCCTGATCTGGTCGATTATGCCTGTTCCAGTTCCCCGCCCAGTGCCACAATCAACTGTGAAACCCGGCGACGCAAGCCCGCAGTCAGTTCTCCGTCAGCAAGAATACCCTGCAAGCGGAACAATGCAGCCTCAAAATCTTCTGATGCAATTTCTGCCAAGGCCATTTGTTCTTCTGCAAGCAAGCGAAAAGGCATCCCAGCAATGGCCAGCGGTTCCAGCCGCGCCATACGTTCATCTGTCGACAGGTCTTCGCCCTGTAACAGCACAAGTTTCAGATCCGCGAGCTGACGATAGACGCTGGACAAAGATGCATCAGATGAAATCAGTTTTAGCCGCTTAATCGCGGAATCCGTCTGGCCCGCATCTACTTCTTCACCGGCAGCTACAAAACCCAATAACGCATTCTTTTCACCAGTGGTTGCAACATCGTCCAGTGCAGCAAGGCGTGTTGTTGGTTCATCAGCCTGAAGCGCCAGTAAAATTTCATCCCCAAATCTCTGTGCTTCGGTGCGCGCCTTACTTTTACGAAATTCGTTGAACGCGGCCCCGCCCACCAACAAAATAACCAGTAAAATGGCAATCCAGCCATACTTTTTCATCGCCCTAAATAGCCGATCACGGCGAACTTCTTCGCTGACCTCGTCGATAAAACTATCTGTATCGCTCACCGGTACCTCCGTCGCTGGCTTCGCCCCTCTTACCCTATCAAATTCCCAATTGCCAAGTGTCACTTTGCCCGTGGTTCTGTTGATCCAAGGCCCAAACTTGCCCCGCCAACCAATTACCGTCAAAATGAACCGAACAGTTTAACGTAAATTATTCGATTCGCGGGTTGAGATTTTAGTCCTTTGTACCTAACTGAGCCAAACATTCGGGAATTTGCCCGCGCGAATAGCATATTTTAGTTTAAGAGGACAAAATGCGTATTATTCCAATCATCACCGCAATGCTGGTGGTGACTGCACTCTATTTATTGGTTTTTCAGCGCGAGGATATTTTGAATTTTGCTGCTGGCCAGGATCCATCAGTCAGCGTTGAAGAAGCCGAAATTGATCAGGTATCGCAACCAGCCCAGACGACAACATTGGTATCGGTCGTTGCCCAGACATCCATAGCCCGTGAAATAGACAGCGCCGTGATTGTACGTGGGCGAACCGAAGCAGCCCGTCAGGTGGAACTGCGCGCCGAAACCACTGGTCAGGTTGTTTCTGATCCCTTGCGCAAAGGCACATTTGTTGAGATAGGTCAAATGCTGTGCCAACTGGACCCCGGCACGCGAGAAGTCACCTTGGCTGACGCAATGGCGCGGCTGACAGAAGCGCAGGCCCGCCAACCCGAAGCACAGTCCCGCATACCGGAATCCCTTGCTCGCCTGTCAGAGGCCGAGGCCAGGCTGACGGAGGCCGACATCATTCTGCGTACAGCCACGGGTTTGTCTCAGGATGGATTTGCATCCGAAACACGGGTTGCCACGGCGCAGGCTGCGCGCGAATCTGCAATTGCTGCGGTACAATCGGCCAATTCAGGCGTGGCCACTGCAAATTCCGGCCTGTTGACCGCAAGCGCCGGCATCCAATCAGCCGAGGCAGGGATTGCTGCAGCTCAGAAGGAAATCGATCGATTGACCCTGACCGCGCCATTCAGCGGTTTGCTGGAGTCTGATACTGCCGAACTTGGTTCACTTTTGCAGCCCGGCGCACTTTGCGCGACCATAATCCAGCTAGATCCGATCAAACTTGTCGGGTTTGTACCGGAAACATCGGTTAACAAAGTTACCGTTGGTGCAATGGCCGGTGCCAGACTGGCCACCGGGGAACAAATAGCCGGTCAGGTTACATTCTTGTCCCGTTCTGCTGATCCCAACACCCGAACATTCCGCGTTGAAATTCAGGTGCCAAATACGGATCTTGCAATTCGAGACGGGCAAACGGCCGAAATAGTGATCGCATCAGATGGGCAGACCGCGCATTTACTGCCCTTGTCAGCCCTCACGCTGGATGATGATGGGCAACTTGGTGTTCGCATAGTGGATGCGACCAAACACGTACAGTTCACCGCGATCGAGGTTATTCGTGACACCGTTGATGGTATCTGGGTCACTGGACTGAAAAATTCGGCTGATGTGATTGTCGTGGGACAGGAATATGTCATTTCCGGTGTCCCGGTCAAAGTTGACTACCGGGAACCGCAACAATGACAGGCCTGATCGATTGGGCCGGTGAACGCGCAAGAATGGTTCTTGCCTTTGTTGCGCTGACTTTGCTGGCAGGCGGTCTTGCCTATGCCAGCCTGCCCAAAGAGGGCGAGCCGGATATTGAAATTCCCGCCCTGTTCATTTCGATGCCATTTCCGGGCATTTCTGCTGAGGACGCGGAAAAACTGATCGTCAAACCAATGGAAACCGAACTGTCGGATCTCGACGGGCTAAAATCCATTACCGGGACCGCTTCGGAAAACTATGCCGGTGTTGCACTGGAATTCGAATTTGGCTGGGACAAGACCAAAATCATTGCTGATGTTCGCGACAGAATGAGCACGGTAGAAGCCGACATGCCCGAAGGCGCCGATAAATATTCGATCAAAGAAATCAATTTTTCTGAATTTCCGATCATCATCGTCAATCTGACCGGTGATGTTCCTGAACGAACGCTGGTGCGGGTGGCCAAGCAATTGCAGGATCATCTTGAAGGTCTGGAACCTGTACTGGAAGCGGCACTTGCCGGGCATCGTGATGAAATGGTTGAAGTGTTGATCGACCCGCTGAAACTGGAAAGTTACAACGTCACCGCCGGTGAATTGATCAGTGTCGTGCGCAACAACAACCAGCTGATTGCAGCGGGTGAAATCGAAACCGCTTCCGGTGCAATTTCGGTAAAGATTCCATCTTCGTTTAATGATCAGTCCGATGTCTACGATCTGCCCGTCAAAGTGAACGGCGACAGTGTGGTAACATTAGGCGATTTGGCCCAGATCAGCCTGACATTCGAAGATCGCACCGGCACTGCGCGATATAATGGCGAAACCACTGTGGCCTTGCAGGTTGTGAAACGCAAAGGGTTCAACATTATCGACACTGCGGCACTGGTCCGTGAAGAAGTGGAAAAAGAGCGCCTGAAATGGCCAGACGAGCTGCAAAACGCCATTCATGTCGGTACGTCAAACGACATGTCAACGCAGGTTAAAAGCATGGTAAACCAGCTGGAAGGTTCGGTTTTAACCGCGATTGCACTGGTAATGATCGTCGTTCTGGCGACCCTTGGCACCAGATCTGCCCTGTTGATGGGCTTTGCGATCCCAACATCATTTCTACTGTGTTTCATCTTGCTGGGCATCATGGAAATTACAATTTCAAACATGGTGATGTTTGGCTTGATCCTTGCTGTGGGTTTACTGGTTGACGGGGCTATCGTGGTAGTCGAATCCGCCGATCGGCGAATTTCCGAAGGTGTTGGCCCGATGCATGCCTTTGTTGAAGCCGCTAAACGGATGTTCTGGCCAATTATCAGTTCCACCGCAACCACCCTTTGTGCCTTCCTGCCAATGTTGTTCTGGCCCGGTGTCGCGGGTGAATTCATGAAAATGTTGCCCATCACTCTGATCTTCGTATTGTTAGCTTCGCTGATTGTTGCGCTGGTATATCTGCCGGTTCTTGGCGGTGTGGCCGGGCGCACAACGCGGATGTTTGATGGTGCATCAAACTTTCTGCGCCGCACCCTGCCCTGGGTCGTGCGTGCGCTGCTGGTGCCACCTGCGCTATACCTGTTGTTTGTAGCCGCCATGCAATCGTTGAACCCAGGTTATCTGTTCAACGGCAATGCCCCGTTGCAGGGGGCACTGGCGATCCTACCCGGCGCAGCCATATTCGTGCTTGGTGCGGTTTTGTCATCGATCACGCTTGGGGCAGCAAAAATTGAACGCCGCGCAAATAAAATTAAGTCAGGATACAGGCGCACCCCTTTTGGCTTGTTTACCTATTTCATCGCCGGCAATCCGATAATGCCGTTGGTGACGATAGCGGCCGTTATTATTACAGTAGTGTCAGTCTTTACCTACTACGGAGCAAACAACAACGGCACAGAATTTGTCTCAGAATCCGACCCGGAACAGGCCAATATCTATGTTCGTGCCCGTGGCAACCTATCACTGGCCGAAAAAGACGATCTGGTACGCCAGACCGAACTGGCACTAGGCAAAATTGAGGGCGTTGAAAGTGTATTTGCCTTTGCCGGGGCCGGTGGTCTTAATCAAAACACTGGTGGGGCTTCCAGGCCACTGGATACCGTGGGACAAATCCAGGTCGAATTGACCACATGGGAAGATCGCGCAGACAGGGCTGATCTGACCGGAAAGGCAATCATTACCCGTATGGAAGAACGGCTGCGCGAAATTCCCGGTATCAAGGTAGAAGTTCTTAGCCTGTCACAGGGGCCGGCATCTGCAAAACCCGTTAACCTGCGACTAAAATCAAATGACTGGGACGCACTGCTGAAGGCTGCAGCTATTGCGCGCGCCAAATTCGAAGAAACTGCTGCTTTGGTTGACGTGGAAGACACCCGCCCCCTACCCGGCCTTGACTGGCAGATAGATGTGGATGTTGAAAAAGCAGGTCGATTTGGCGCGGATGTGGCCACTGTTGGTGGCATGGTGCAGCTTGTGACGCGCGGTATCCTGCTGGACACAATGCGCGTTGACAGTTCTGATGAAGAAATTGAAATCCGCGTCCGCCTGCCTGAAAAAGACAGGGTACTATCCACGCTGGAAACCTTAAAACTACGCACCCGGGATGGGCTGGTTCCACTTTCCAATTTCATTTCATGGAAACCTGTCAAGAAACTTGCCCAGATCGACCGGGTTGATCAGTCTCGTTATTTTGATGTCAAAGCTGCCATCATATCTGATCAGCGCACCGAAGACGGGACAGCGATCACCGCTACTGAACGTGTTGCCCATTTGGACAAATGGCTGCAATCGGGTGACGTATTACCCGGTGGCGTGGAATATGAATGGACCGGGGATCAGGAAGAACAAGAAGAATCGATGGCCTTCCTTGGCGTCGCATTTTTAGGCGCATTAGGCCTGATGTTTATCATCCTGCTGGCGCAGTTTAACAGCTTTTACAATTCGGTTCTGGTGCTTTTGGCCGTTGTCATGTCCACCGCCGGGGTGCTGGTTGGAATGCTGGTAATGGATCAAAGCTTTTCTGTGATTATGACCGGAACCGGGATCGTGGCACTGGCAGGGATCGTGGTGAACAACAACATTGTTCTGATCGATACTTATCAGGCATATTCGCAATATATGCCGCGGATCGAAGCCATTGTTCGCACCGCAGAAATCCGTATTCGCCCGGTATTGCTAACAACAATTACTACGATGGCTGGTTTGGCACCGATGATGTATGGGTTGTCACTGGACTTCTTTAATGGTGGCTATTCAATAAACAGCCCCACCGCTAGTTTTTGGAAGCAACTGGCAACAGCCGTAGTGTTCGGACTTGGCATTGCGACTGTTCTGACCCTTGTTTTCACCCCATCGATGTTGGCCTTGCGGGTTTGGATTTCTACCGGTGCCTATAAATCCGTCGCCGGTTTGCAGGCACTGTCTATGGGACGGGGAAACCAATCTGCGCGTGACATCGCTTTGTGGCGGGCTGCCAATAAGGTGAAATCCCCAGAAATCCTGTGGGATACAGATCCTATCGATCCACCGGTTGAAACTGAGATTACTAAAGGCAACGTTGTTGATAAAAAATTAAAAGACGAAGCTTACGTTGACAGCAGCCAAAACGGCCCGGAAACACTTGATCAGATCGCCGAGCAAGTAGACCTGCCTGAAATTGAAACTCCTGGAGTTGCATTGATGGAAGGTGCCCGTTCAGCAGGCTCAACCCCCGAAAAACCGGCTGAAGATCCCGAGAAGGGGAAGGTAAAACCCAAAGCTAAAGCCAAAAAACGACCTAAAAAGTCACCTCCGCTGCGCGCAGCGGAATGATGGATCTGGCCAACCAGTTTTAAAAACACAACGCCAGGTCGCGCTAAGCAGGGCGAAAATTTTGCACCTGATCCTAGCTGTCGTCCGGCGTCCGGCGCCAATCTCCGCCCGAGGAAATGTTGCTGTTATCTTCAGGGGCTTCAGTGCCACCGACAACCAGGCGTAGTGATTTGGCCAAGCTTTCCGGGGTTTCAAATTCGTCGCGTTGCTGACGATGCCACATCGCGTAGTAGTGCCCACCAAGTGCAAGCAATTCTTCGTGTGTACCCCGTTCGACGATTACACCTTCATCAAGCACAACAATCTGATCAGCATCAACAACGGTCGAAAGCCGGTGCGCAATGGTGATCACCGTACGCCCCTGCCCCATTTCGCGGAGGCTTTCCTGAATTTCCAGTTCGGTTCCTGTATCAAGCGCGGAGGTGGCTTCATCCAGCAACAAAATTGGTGGATTTTTTAACAAAGTCCGCGCAATCCCGACGCGCTGCTTTTCACCCCCTGACAGTTTTAGCCCACGTTCACCCACGGTGGTTTCATAACCCTCAGGAAGGCTGGTAATGAAATCATGAATTTTGGCGGCTTTTGCAGCGCCTTCAACGTCGGAACGGCTGGCATCGTGGCGACCATACGCAATGTTGTAATATATCGTGTCATTGAACAGCACAGTATCCTGTGGCACCACACCGATCTGCGCATGAAGGCTGTGTTGCTGAACATCGCGCACATCCTGGTCGTCAATTTTCAACGCACCATCGATGACATCATAAAAGCGAAACAAAAGCCGCCCGATTGTTGATTTTCCCGATCCAGACGGGCCGACAATGGCCACGGTTTCACCCGGCCCGACCCGCAGGCTGACCCCTTTCAGAATGGGGCGCGCCGTTTCATATCCGAACACAACATCGTCCAGAACAACTTCGCCGCCTTTAACGTCCAACGGCTTTGCCCCGGGTTTGTCACTTACTTCAGCGGGCTGTTCCAGCAGATTGAACATTTCGCCCATATCAACCAGCGACTGGCGAATTTCGCGATAAACCGTTCCAAGAAAATTCAGTGGCATGGTTATCTGGACCATATAGGCGTTGACCATGACAAAATCACCTACCGTCAGATCGCCGCGCTGAACACCTAATGCGGCCATGACCATCACCCCAACCAGACCGGTTGTGATAAAAAGCGATTGCCCGAAGTTAAGGAAGGCCAGAGTATAATTTGTTTTCAGCGCGGCCGCGACGTAGAGCCCCATAGAAGCATCATATCGTGTCGCTTCTCGCTGTTCAGCCCCGAAATATTTCACGGTTTCAAAGTTCAGCAGGCTGTCGATGGCTTTCTGATTTGCATCGGTATCCTGGTCGTTCATTTCCTTGCGGATTTTCACCCGCCATTCGGTGACAGCGAAGGTGAACCAAACATAGGCCGCAATCGTCACCGTAACGACCGCAAGGTACCAGATATCAAACACCACAAATAGAATGATCGATATCATTAGCAGTTCCAACACCAGCGGACCAATACTGAACAACATAAATCGCAACAAAAACTCGACACCCTTTACGCCCCGTTCAATGATCCGGGACAACCCGCCGGTTTTCCGCGTGATATGATATCGCATTGATAGGCGGTGAATATGCTGGAAAGTTTCAAGCGCCAAGGCACGGAGGGCGCGTTGCCCGACGGCGGCAAAAATAACATCGCGCAGTTCCGAAAAGCCAATACTCAGAACACGTGTTAAACCATAAGCGATGGTTAGCCCTACAGCCCCGACCGCCAACAAAAAGGCATCGGACGCGTTGTCACCAGACATGATATCAACCGCTGCTTTGTAAAAGAACGGTGTGGTTACGGCGATTAGCTTGGCAACGAACAACGCCAACAACGAAAGAACGATCCGGCGTTTAACCCAGGCTTCATCATCGGGCCAAAGATATGGAATGACCCTGCGGATAGTCCGCCAACCCTGTTTGGGTGCTTCAGATGTTGTTATTGTGGTTCTGCGCATACATCCTCCTGTTGGCAGCCAGAACCGCCCTGTTGCTCTGTCAATCCTTTTGATCTATTGCTTGAGAAAGTTCAATACTTCATGAGTAGTTGAAATATGGAAAAGACCCGAGCTCTGGACGCATTTGCAGCACTTGCACATGAGACCCGACTGGATATCGTTCGTCAACTGGTTCCCAAAGGGCATTCTGGAATGAATGCCGGTGAAATTGGCAGGCTATCGAATGTTTCAGCTTCTCGTCTTTCATTTCATCTTGCGGCGCTGGAAAACGCGGGCCTTATAACGTCGCGTCGGGAATCAAGAAATGTGATTTATCGTGTGCAACACCAGAAATTTGGTGATCTGATAAGCTACCTGATGAATGATTGCTGCGGTGCTGATCCACAGATTTGTGCCTGTATGCAACACGATAGCAAACTATAACCCGCCTTATTGGTCAGGAACTTTGAACACCTGACCGGGATAAATCAGATCCGGATCACGAATGGCGTCCCGGTTAGCCTCGAAAACCCTGACATAAAGCAATCCGTCGCCAAAAGATCTGCTGGCTATACCCCAAAGCGTATTGCCCGGTTGAACTGTGACCAATGACAACTGAATACCCTGTTCCGGCGCCTGTTCGGAATTAAGCGCCGCAAGTGCCGCGGGTTCTTCGCGTTTGAAAGGTGTTTCGACGCGCGAAACCACGGTTCCTTCCACATCAACTTCATCAATTCGAAGCGTGTAAATTCCAGTGTCCACCTCGGGTAACGGGGCACGCCACCGGCCGTCTTCTTCGATTCTAAGGGTCTTGATCGGTGCGTTGTTCAAATAGACACGGACGAAACCTTCACCGGTACTGCGCCCGGCAATCGTGACATCCCCGGTGGGATCGTAGCTGATTGAATCCAGTGCAATTTCCTGCAGCACTTCCGGGGAGGCACCGCCGACCTGCAAGACATCGATACCTTCTTGGGACGCAATCAGAACCGTTGGCGCCACCGGGGCAGAATCAGGTTCAGAAGTGGGTGGGGCTTGTTCGTTTGTCGTGCCAGCGTTCGGGTTATGCGCCGGTTCTTCTTCAGTCGTGTTGCGGGGTGCGTCTGTGGTGGTAGCTACAACAGTCGCCTGCTCGGAAATATCGGGTTTTTCAGCATCGTTCAGCGAGTTTTCAGACACACCCGATGCGGTTTGCGGTGCACCGGGAACTTCGGCTGCCAGATGCGATGTTGCCTGTTCTGCTATCACCGCCGCTTCGCTTTCAGCAGCGTTGTCCTTCGCTGCCGTTGTTTCATCTGAGGTATTAACCGGGTCCACAGGTGGCGCCGCTTCTGGTTCGGCGACCGCGACCACTTCTTGGGATGCAGGGTCATCTGCAGCAACCGGTGGATCCTCTGGTGTTTCAGCTACGGTTACCGGTGGGGTCGCGGGTGCAATGATAACAGTTTCCGACGATCCAATTTCTGTGCCGTTTTTCGTTGTCATCAACAGGCTTACAACCCGATGCGAAGCGGATGGCAAAATTGTTGGTAATGCTACAAATGTTCCGTTGCGATCCACATCCACCTGTTCCAGCAAAACGCCCCCCAACAGGATCGAAATTCGCGTAAGAGGTTCACCCCGCCCTGCAATCAATGCGTTACCTTGTGCATCCACGCGCACCACGTCGAATTCAGGGGGGGCAATTGGCGCGATCTCTGGATCCTGAGCGGTGGTATCAGTTGCTTGCGGTACTGGATCTGGTTTCGCAACAGCGGCCCTTTCAGTTTCCGTTTCCGGG
>Ga0209344_10001425_pt1 | contig 31308 bp, 32 predicted proteins | sample Cruoilmetagenom6_FD_187293 | JGI IMG/M metagenome (GOLD analysis project Ga0209344, IMG submission 187293) | Oil polluted marine microbial communities from Coal Oil Point, Santa Barbara, California, USA - Santa Barbara Oil Seep Sample 6 (SPAdes)... | ecosystem: Environmental > Aquatic > Marine...
AATATATCTTGTCCTTCAAAATGTTCCATAGTTCATGTTTTTCAAGCAATAAGATACGGAAACTAAATGACTAACTTAAAATATTTAAAAACTAATAAGAACAGAAATAATATAATGGAAATCAGTAATGAATATAAAATTAATGGCAAACTATCTTTGTTTGAGTACTTATATCGAATTAATGAATCTACCCAGGGAAAAAAAGTCATCACTATTACCCAACGCCACCAATAATTACACTCTATAAACCATATTGAAAATAGTAATATAGGTATAATTGAGATAAGTAAAATATAAATAAAACTTTGATTAGAAGGGAAACCGTGTTGATACTCAAAATCAAATAAACTAATTGAATCTGAATAATTATCAACTAATAAATGAGAAAATAGCAAAAAAGGTATGCTTAAAATTAATAATGCAATTAGAATACCATTGATATTAAATTTTCTAATATACCGATACATACTGAGTGTTAGTTAATTTACTTTGTCAATAATAATTAAAAAATGGAAATATGAAAGAATTTATCTATACAAAGAAACAAATATCAGATATAGCTAAATATATAATTAAAAATAGTAAAAGCAAGACCCTTGCTTTTTATGCCCCTATGGGCGCAGGAAAAACAACATTAATCAAAGCACTCATAAAGGAGTTAGGTAGTAGTGATAACGTTAGCAGCCCAACATTCGGACTCGTAAATGAATATGCATTAGAACCTGGTGAAGTACTAGGCTATCATTTTGATTTTTATCGCCTAGTCGATGAAGAAGAAGCAATGGACATAGGGCTAGATGATTATTTAGATTCTGGAGTTTGGGTTTTTATGGAATGGCCAGAAAAAATTCCCAGCCTACTACCTAAAGATGTTCAAAATATTACTATTGAGGTTTTAGATGAAACTACTAGAAAGTTAATTCTCTCATAATAAGGTGATTTCAATTTTGTAATTTCAAAACATGCCTCGATTTCAAGAACCGCACATCGTTAAAAGTAAAGATTTATTGTATTTTTTCGTTGAAAAACTTGGAATTCGTTAAAATGTATGATTAATCAGTTAAAAAACATAATTTTAACGATAAAGTGTACTTTGAGGGTGTATTTTTTCTTACATTTGTAGAAGAACTAAATTTTTGTATAATTAAAAACCCCTTGAAAATGAAAAACAAGAGAACATTTTTAGCTTCAATCGCACTAGGCGTATTCCTTTTAGCAATGGCAGCACCAGTTATTGACATTGATAATCAAGATCTTAACGTCGATAAAAGAAAATTGACCAAAAAAATATAATTATAATATAATTATAATCTAATTATCGGTTATTAAAAAGAGCAATTCAATTGCTCTTTTTTTGTTTATAATAATAAACAATTTCTATCGTTAGCATATAGTAATACTATTGTGCAAATGATTAATAAAGTAAAAAGAAAAAAAGCTAAAAAGAAGATTTTTTTAGAATCTCTTCTAGTCTTTTTTATAGCTATTTCTCCCTTTTTATATAAAATATATGAATATTTACCATATAATCAGAATGATGATGCAATAATCCTAGGACTTACCTTAGGAAACAATGGATTTCCAGATACTTCGACCTATTTATGGTACCTAACCTCTAAAGTTGTACCACTCTACCTACTTATTTTTTGGTTTCTTACCTCACGAGATTGGTGGTACCATATCATTATTATCCCAATAGCCATGTATGCTTTTCAAATGTTTGAAGTATTCTATGATTCCGATAATATGATTGATACAGATAATATTTGGTGGCTGATTCCTATTTGTATGATTACCATTCCATTTGTATATTTTATACGTATCAAATTATATGATAAATATGTCAATGGGATTGACTTGGAAGCTATCGAGGCCGAACTTGAGGAATTGAAGGCAAAAGGTTTTAATGACGACAACACTATTGACACGAATAGTGAAACAGAAGAAATATCATCTATATCTGAAGAACTGAATACCAGATTTTCTACCGGTAACATAGAAAGCTTTTTAAAAAGTATACAGAATCGTATACAAAACTGGTTACATCTTAAATTTTAATCTCCTTATATCATAAAACATAGTATAAATCGTTCATTTCTTTAAAAATTGTACATTTGAGTTTCAAGTCTGCGATTTGAGCAACGTACTATAGAGTTATGAATCAACCCACTTCACCGTTTAGCAAACACCAATTAATTCCACAAGAGGAAACCTTAGAAGTTTTACGACAAAAGGGTGAGTTGTTTATAGGTATACCGAAAGAAAATCAATACCAAGAAAAAAGAATTTGCCTTACCCCCGATGCTGTTAATGCAATAACCTCTAACGGTCACCGTATATTGATAGAATCTGGTGCTGGTGAAGGTGCCCATTATTCCGATTCGGATTATGTTACTGCTGGTGGAGAAATAACTAGGGACACCAAAAAAGTTTTTGCTTGTCCATTAATCTTAAAAGTGGAGCCCCCTACCCTTACGGAAATAGAATTTATAAATCCGCAGACCACAATCATTTCTGCTCTTCAAATTAAAACACAATACAAAGAGTATTTTGAAGAACTTGCCAAGAAACGAATTACGGCTATTGCTTTTGAATACATTCGTGACGAAGAGGGGAAATATCCTGCAGTACGTTCTTTAAGTGAAATTGCCGGAATATCATCGGTGTTAATTGCAGCAGAATTAATGGCAGCAAACAATAATGGCAACGGTTTAATGTTCGGTAATATTAGCGGTGTACCCCCAGTTGAAGTAGTTATCATCGGGGCAGGAACCGTTGGTGAATTTGCAGCAAGATCTGCGATTGGTATTGGGGCAAACGTAAAAGTTTTTGACAATTCAATCACAAAGCTGAGAAACATACAGACCAACTTAAAACAAACGGTCTACACTTCTACCATACAGCCTAAAAATTTACTAAAAGCGTTAAAACGCTGCGATGTTGCTATTGGCGCCACGCGTGGCAAAGATAGATCTCCAGTGGTTGTAACCAGCACCATGGTCGAGCATATGAAAAAAGGTGCGGTGATCATTGATGTAAGTATTGATACCGGCGGTTGTTTTGAGACCAGTGAGATTACAGATCATAATAAACCTACTAGGAAAAAATATGATGTTATTCATTACGGTGTCCCGAACATCCCATCCAGATATCCTAAAACGGCATCGGTAAGCATAAGTAATATTTTTACTCCCTATTTACTTAAAATTGGGGAAGACGGTGGATTGGAAAATTCGCTACGATTCGACAAAGGGCTACGTAATGGATTGTATATGTATCACGGCATATTAACCAACAAATCTGTTAGCGAATGGTTTGATCTACAATACAGTGATATCAATTTTCTTATTTTTTAGAATACAAAGAACATTCTTTTCCCTATCCATTTTAAAAGGCATAATTTTGTAATCTCAAAAATGCACTAAAGCGTAAATATGGATTTTCTTAAAAGGTTAGGTTTTTTCTTGATTGGACTTTCTATAGGTATTGTATTTCTAACTTTTTTTCTAAAAAAGAAATCTAAAGAAACCGGTGTATATTTTTGCTACCTCCCAGACTGCAGAACACTAAAAGACATTCGGTCCAAGTCTATGTACTATAGTGATGAAGCTCAACAAAAACTCAAAGAATTTGAATTAGATTCATTGGCTGTTACATATATTTTAACAGAGGGCGATGTTGATTTTGGAAAAAGTGACACCAAATCAGTTCCTTGCAAAACTTACATCGTTGAATCTGATTATAAAGAACGGGATTATATTTTTACTGTTAAAAATTGTAGAGAAAAAGCCACTATTGAAAAAGTTGAAAGAGAATAAGCTAGTTCTACATTTTTCTACGTTTTCTCTCTTTTTTTAATAATGACAGTTCTCTACTTGTTTGTCCAGCTACAGATGTGTTTTCATCTGCTCTTCTAATAAGATAAGGCATAACATCACGTACAGGTCCAAAAGGAAGATATTTAGCAACGTTATAACCATGAGCAGCTAAATTATAGGAAATATGATCACTCATACCATACAATTGACCAAACCAAATATGGTCATTATTCTTAGCGATACCCTTCTCCTCTATTAATTCCATTAATCGATAACAACTTTCTTCATTATGGGTACCAGAAAAAATAGAAAGTACGTCAAGATTATCGACAATATATGCAACCGCATCATTAAAATTTTCATCGGTCTCTAGTTTGGTTTTACAAATAGGTGAAGTATACCTCATTTCTTTAGCACGATCATTTTCTTTTTCCATGTAAGCACCCCTAACAATTTTCATCCCTACAAAAAATCCATCTTTGACCGCACGCTTATGTAAAGCCTTTAAATATGTTAAACGATCCCATCTGTAAGCTTGCAAGGTATTAAAAACGATCCTCTTTTTTTTGTTATACTTCCGCATCATTTCTTCAACTAAATCGTCTGCAGCATCTTGCATCCAACTCTCTTCACCATCTATAAGTAACGAGACTTCAAGAGCATGAGCTTTTTTGCAGACCTTATCAAATCTATTGACTACACGCTGCCATTCAGCTTCTTCTTTTTTAGTGAGTTCTTTTTTCTCACTAATTTTTTGATATAAAGCAAAGCGACCAAATCCTGTCGGCTTAAAAACAGCATAAGGTATAGCCTCTTTTTCTTTTACAAAATCTAAAATAGTTAAGATAGTTTCAGTCGCAGTGTCAAAAGGATCTTCTTCTTCTTTACCTTCTACAGAATAATCTAATACAGAACATACACCTTTTTCCCACATACGGTCGACAACTGGTAAACAATCTCTTTCATTTACCCCTCCACAGAAGTGATCGAAAACTGTAGCCCTAATTAAATTTTCAACAGGTAAATGAGCCTTAAAAGCAAAATTGGTTATCACAGATCCCATTTTCACCAAAGGTTCATTTGAAATCATTTTAAAAAGAAAATACGCTCTTTCTAATTCCGAATCAGATTTCAATGCAAATGCAGTTGCCGTATCTTCAAAAATTTGGTCCATTTCTTATAATTTTTGTAACGATCAAATATAATCACAGATTTTATAATCCTAAGACTAAAAATTACCTTTATTTTGCGGTTAAACAGTTATTAATACTAAGCTATATTTTTAATGAATTCTATAATCTCAGATTCTTACGCAGTACATTTTAACGAGAAAGCGTTTATAGCTCTAAATAAACATTTAGCTGAAAAAAAATATTCTGTTATATTCATTTTGGTCGATGAAAACACCCATGAATTATGTTTACCAAATTTTATGGCAGAACTTAATGGAAAATATCAATTTGAAATTATAGAAATAGAATCAGGTGAAATAAACAAGAATATAGAAACCTGTGTTGGTGTATGGGAAGCACTTTCTGAATTAGGTGCCGATCGCAAAAGTGTCATGATAAATTTAGGCGGGGGGGTATTAACTGATATGGGAGGGTTTATTGCTTCTACCTTTAAACGAGGTATAGACTTTATTAATGTGCCCACGACCCTATTATCTATGGTAGATGCCTCTGTTGGTGGAAAAACAGGAATAGATCTAGGTGCTTTGAAAAATCAGATTGGTGTTATCAATCAGCCTATAATGGTATTGGTTGTTCCCGATTTTCTTGATACCCTAGAGAATAGGCAAGTGCGTAGCGGATTTGCAGAAATGCTGAAACATGGTCTTATTCAAAATGCAATGTATTGGGAATCTTTAAAAAATACTGTGAGTCTAGAGGATATGAAAAACCATATTCTGACATCAATCGAAATTAAGAACAAAGTAGTACTACAGGATCCAACGGAGCAAAACATACGTAAGATTTTAAATTACGGACACACCCTGGGTCATGCCATAGAATCTTATTTCCTCGAAAATAAATCTAAAAAAATGTTATTACATGGAGAAGCGATAGCTGTTGGTATGATATTAGAAGGATATTTATCGAACAAGATTTTAGGTTTAACAAATGTTTCTTTAGAGGATATTAAAGAAACATTTTTAAATAGATATGATAAGGTCGATTTTACGGATACTGATATTGAACATATTTTAAAGCTAATGAAGTACGATAAAAAAAATTCTCATGGAAAAGTAAATTTTGTACTTTTAAAATCTATTGGTGAACCAGAAGTTGATGTTGAAATTCCGGTAGAACTATTCACAGAAGCATTCGCTTACTACAAAGTTTAAAAACTTCACATACTAAAAATAGCACTTTCACAACTCTATAAAGAGACATGTGAGTATAATGACTAGTTTAGTTATAGATAAATGCAACCTTCTATAAATAAATTAGTTATGACCAGACATCTTGTTGATTACCGTAAATTAGACCACCAATTAGTAGCCCTATTAATTGAGACTTATCCTTATGGATATGGAGATGAAGACATCATCTCATTTAAAAATATTAAAGGAGATTATGTAGAAGCTGTTGAGTTAAAAACAGCCGATACCTTGTACTTGGTTAAAATAAGCAAAAGCCTTTCTAACTTCATTGCTAATTTTGAAGAAAATATAGAAAAGGAACTCGAAACTAAAACTCCAGAAGAGGTAATGCAATCTGACGAAATGACCAAAGCTCTAAACTTAAATTTTGAAAGAGAAAACGAAGAAGAGTTGTATTAATTAAAATATCGCTCTTTTAAAATGTTAAAATGGTGTTGTTGATGACCACTAATCACAAGACCCAAAGCACCTACAGACCATGTTATACCACTTGCTATGCCGGTTCTTTTTAAATTTTCATTAGATATCTTGTCAAAAAAATAAATAGATGCATCACGTACAGAAAAGTATTCGCTTAAGATATCTTCTTTAGTGCGTTGGTTCGCATTACTTTCTAGAACATAGTCATCTTGCTCGAAACCTGCCAATGCAGTATTATCATTTCTAGATATTCTAAATGCTCGGTATTGAAACACACGTTCAGAATCTATTAAGTGGATCAATACTTCAGCTACAGTCCATTTATCCTCACCATAGCTCAATAATAATTTTTCATCGGTCAATCCGTCAACCAAATCTTGAAAAGCTTTTTTTCCTGCTATCAAAGCAGACTTTAAATTAACCCGCTCATTTAAAGTTCTCAAATAAGTTCCGTAAAAGTAATGTAATTCATTTTCTTGTAAATCCTTTACCGTCATTTATGAAGTTTTTGAGTATCGCAAACGGAATCAAAAAAGCCCAATTACACAATATAGCTGGGCTTTTTTTTAAGTTAGCTGAATAACCTGTCTTATAATTCGTTAAAAATAGTATGCATTAAACGTTTCTTATCATTAAAGCTTTCTTCTAATGAAATCATCGTTTCTGTTCTGCTAACACCGTCAATATCATCTATTTTAAAAATAATATTCTTAGCATGCGTAGTATCCTTTGCTCTAATTTTACAGAAAATATTAAATTTTCCTGTAGTTATGTGTGCAATAGTTACATTTGGAATTTGATTTAACCGCTCCAAAACAAACTTGGTCTGGTGCGTTTTCTCAAGAAAAATACCAACGTATGCTATAAAAGCATAGCCAAGTTTTACATAATCTAAAGTTAAGGAAGAACCTTTTATAATACCCGCTTCCTCCATTTTTTTAACTCTAACGTGTACCGTTCCTGCTGAAATAAGAAGCTTTTTTGCAATATCAGTAAAAGGAGTTCTGGTATTGTCTATCAACATATCCAGAATTTGGTGGTCTATTTCGTCTAATTTGACTTTGCCCATGATTGTAATTTTTTTGCCAAAAATAAAAAATAATCACATTAAATTCATTGAAACTTCATTTTTTTTAATGAAAACGTAAACAATTTTATATTTTCAAAGAAATAAGATAAAAAATCAAGAAAGTAGTTTCAAAAAATTATTTTCTCTAAGCCAATCCACATCTTTTTTAACATTGCAATTCAGGGTCTTATGTCCAAAAAACTCTAAGGGGGCTTTCTCAAAATGATGTATTTCTGGTTTAAACTCTATATGGTCAAAACTCAATACCTCTTTAAACTGTATCGGTACAATTTTACTTTTAGTTAATTCATTGTCCTCAAAATCATCATTCACCACAACAATATCTACATATTGTTTTCCATTTTCTGGAATTGACAAATATTGATCTACTGTATAATTTGAAATCGAATCATCTTTTATTGTTAAAAGGCACTTTAACAACGCCTTAAATATAAAAACTCTGGTCTTGTCCCTATTATAATCATTTTTATAATGACCAGCCTCAAATAAAATGGTGGGAGTCTCCCTCATTTGAAAAGCATCGCCTACACAATTAGCATTAAAACTGTCATTATATCTTCCTACCTGACCTGGAATCTCTTTTTGTAACTTAGTGTTCATGGCTGCGATTAACCTCATACTTATTTTACGTGATGGTGAATTATCTCTTTCCTCATTAAAAGCCGGAGCTAGAAATGAAACTGTTGCTGGCCTATTAGTTGTACCCACATTAAAGATAGTTCGTTGATCATGTAAATTAAAACAAAAGTCAGGATGAAAATGTTCATACACTCTTTTTAACACTCGACTTTCAGGTTGCGTTAATTCTTGTGCATCTCGATTTAAATCAATTCTATTAGCGTTCGCCCTAGTATACAATTTTGCGCCATCTGGATTTAGAATAGGAATGATTTTTATAGTACATGCTTTTAAGATTCCTGAGGATTCGGGAATATCTAGCTTAAAAAGATTTAGTAAATCAATTACAGCTTTTGTAGTGGTTGATTCATTGCCGTGCATTTGAGACCACATTAAAACACGTTTAGAACCACTACCAAAAGTTATACTTTTTATTGATTCGCCGCGAACAGAGTTTCCCTCGACCTTAATTTTAAAATCTATCGATAAATTATTTAAGAACGCATTTATATGGTCATAGGTAATGTATCTACCAAAAACATCATCAACACCGATATTCTTATAATCTATTTCTTCCATTAACATTCAACTTTATGAAAACAAAAATACTACAGCCTTTGTTTACATTTGTAAATTATTAACATCTAAATAAAGCAAATATATTTTACAATTGTAAACAGTAAGGGTGTTATATTTTATAATTCTATAAATCAGATAATTAATTGTATCTAACTAAATACATACTTCCTTTATTTTTTCAACAACAAATAGAATAATACGTATAATTCAATCCTAAATTATTCAGTAATACATTAAAATTATAAACATGCTAAACATGACATCTTTTTTATCAAGGTTAAAAACAATTTTAGCACACAATGAACTTTCCTCTGCGGCGTTTGCAGATTTAATCGATGTGCAAAAGTCTAGTATTTCACATCTGTTGAATGGCAGAAATAAACCTAGCTTGGAATTTGTAATGAAAGTAAGCGAAGCATTTCCTGAAGTCGATTTACAGTGGTTGCTTTATGGTAACGGTTGCTTCCCAAAATCAGATATCAAAAACCAACATCTCACTTCAATCAAACCGAATGTGAATAAAAATTATTCTAAAGAAAAGACTATTGAACGTATCATTATGTTGTATACAGATGGCACTTTTAAAACATACACAGAATCATAAGTTTATTTCAGCAGATAAAGTATTCTTCTAATTTCATCTCTAAATAATCCTTATTTTCATTATTTTGCAGCATGGTAAAAAATATATTTTCCTCTGTCATTTTATGTTTAATAGTCTGCGCATGTTATGAACCTGAACGAGATTGCGAAAAATACAAAACAGGTACCTTTAAGTTCACTTATGAGGTTGGCGATACTATTAAAGAAGGTAAATTCATTCGAACAGCAGATTACAGCATAGATTATTACGAAAACAAAATAGATAGTGCTACAGTTCGCTGGTTTAATGACTGTGAGTTTGTTCTGCAAGACGTCAACAGTAAAACTGCCATACAGTATAAAATTATTAGCACTACTGATTCTTCTTATACTTTTCAATATAAGAGCGCTGTTAGGGATCCAAATAAAAATATTTTAATAAAAACAGGAACCGCAATTAAAACCAACTAACCATGTTTGAAATTTTCACTAACCCAGATGCCTGGATCGCTTTATTAACATTAACTTTTCTTGAAATTGTATTGGGTATAGACAACATCATTTTTATCTCTATCGCAGCAGGCAAGCTTGAACCGAGTCAACGAAAAAAAGCAACCAACCTTGGTCTTGTACTGGCCATGGTCATGCGTATTGTCCTACTATTTGGTATATCTCTACTAACCTCTATGAAAAAACCGTTCTGGGTTTTTGATAGTGACTGGATTACAGGCGGCATAAGTGGACAAGGTATAATCCTTTTCTTAGGAGGTTTATTTCTACTTTATAAAAGCACCAAAGAAATACATGAAAAGGTTGAGGATAAAGGTCATGACGAACGTGAAGTAAAAAAAGCGAGATCTACATCGTTAACGAATGCGATTCTTCAAATAACGGTTATCAACATTGTTTTCTCCTTTGACTCAATACTTACGGCTATTGGTATGACAAACGGTATTTCACCTAATCCTAATGATGCCCTTGTTTTAATGATCGTTGCAGTAGTAATCTCTGTTATAATTATGATGTTATTTGCTAATCCGGTTGGGGAATTTGTTAACAGACACCCTTCTATTCAAATTCTTGGACTCTCTTTTTTAATTTTGATAGGATTTATGCTAATTGCAGAAGCTGCCCATCTTAGCCATTTAATAGTATTCGGTAATGAAGTTGGTATCATACCAAAAGGATATCTGTACTTTTCAATTGCCTTCTCTTTAATGGTCGAGTTCTTTGACTTACGAATGAAAAAGAACAAAAAACCTATTACTGATATAGAAGATTAAAACATCTTAATGATTAAACAATAAAATTCCCTAATTAATTTTCAACCTAATTAGGGTATTTATCATAAAGGTCAGTTCATTAATAAAATTACTTATTAAGCAATTTTAAGACATTAATTAGGTCTATCAAATATTACACCTGGGTTAGCTTGCCTTTGTTCTTTAAATAGGCGTTGTTGTTGTTTTACAGTCATAGTACTACCATCATGACTCCAACCTGGAGGTCCAAAAATATACATCAGCTTATGGCTTAGTTTTTTAGACTTCTTGGTATCTGCCCAAATATCTTTAAACTCATGTGTAAGAATTACAATTGGATTATTTGAATTAGGGGCGTGTATTACACCAAATTTCACATCAATATTTTCATCATACTCTTTCCAAGTACCAAAAATTTTATCAAAAAAGTTTAAGAACCCTCCATGATTTTTATCTAAGTACTCAACATTTTGTGCGTGGTGAACTTGATGCATCGTATGTGTATTGAATATTTTCTCGATAAATCCCATTTTAGGAACATATTGAGAGTGCAGTTGAAACTGCCAGAACGATTCAATTGCCAAGCAAACTATAACCATCTCTACAGGGAAACCTATAATAGGCATCCAAACATAGAAGAAGGGTTTATAAAGCAATGTAAACCACCCATTCCGTATAGCGGTACCAAGGTTATAATTATCTGATGAATGATGCACTATATGAGCAGCCCAAAGAATACGAATTTCATGGTTCGCCCTATGAAACCAATAATAGGTGAAATCATCTGCTAATTGACAAAGTAGCCAAACGTACCACGCATAACCAAACGATTCGTACCCCATTATATTTGTTCTAACGCCATTTACTAACGGGTTGAACAATTCATATGCGTATTCAAAAAGAACGACCAATAATATTACTTTAAGTAATGGTCCGATAATGGCAGAACCAATACCCATTGCGCTACTAGCAGCAAAATCTTTCCAATCATAAAGATCATTGTCCCCATGGGTTTTGCTGTAGGTTAATTCTAATAAGATAAAGGCTATAAAAGCTGGCGCGCCATATACCAGTGGGTTAGTGAAATCCATTAATTCAAAATTTTTGTAAAGGTAGTGATATAACCAATTGTTCTTTAAAATTGTCTAATCTTATCGTTCTATATTGAGATAAGACATTTCAATGGCTAAAAAGTCTAATTATTTTTTATTTTTAAGTATTGTATTTTGTTCTTGCATTAATTTCTCCATACTTGACAGCAATGCAATATTCTTCGGAGTTTCAACATCCTTATTTGTAGGGTCTTCAGATTTTTCCTTAAACCTGTTTATAAATTTCACCATGACAAAAATGGTAAAAGCGATTATTCCGAAATCGATTAATGATTCGATCAACTCACCATAACCGATAGCAACTTCTTCCATAGATTCTGTTGCCTCTCTCAAGATCCATTTCTTATTAGATAGGTTAACATCATCGGTTAGTAACGAAAGTGGTGGCATTATTATTGCCGACACTATAGTGCTGACTACCTTGTTGAAAGCCGTACCAATAATAATGCCCACAGCTAAATCTATCATATTGCCTTTAATGGCAAAGCTCTTAAATTCTTCAAAAAAATTCTTCATAATAACTAGTCAAATAAAGTGGGTTCATCTCCAGAATCAGCATCTACATCTTTTGGCTTCATATTATTACTGGCATCAAGAGCCTGTTCATCTACAACTTCAATATCTTCTATTTTTTCGGGTATGGCCGGCTTGTAAGGCAATGGATCTAAACTATTGATGTTTTTCACCTTTTCGGTAATCAGCTGATTGCCTAAAGCTTTAATTCCCTTAACGGATATAAACATTTCTAAATTAACAAGTTCACTCTTCTTAGGGTCTCTTCCTCGAGGCTTTGGAAACTCAATCTCTATCATTGGTCTCCAATCAGTAGAAATGAGTTCTAAGTAAGATTTTGGATGCTCTGAAATAAACAATTCCTCTTTATTTTCGTTCTCGATCAAGAATCTTTTTACATAGAATCTTTCTTTTTCGCCTTCCCAATAAATAGCAGAAATTGGTTTTTCAGGAACCCATTTTTCAAGTACGATCATATCATCGTCAAAATGTGAAGTAAGTACAGGTAAAAACGTTTTGGCTATACCTTTTTGATTAATAACCAACAAAAGATCATCACCCTTAAATTCACCGAGCAATTCTCCTCTACCATCAACGTTCAATCTACGGACAACATCATCGAACCAAATTTTTCTTGGCTTTAACGTGGATACTCCTTTTTCCTTAAGCTCAATGCGCTTTACAGAATATTTGGTGACGATATTTCCTTTCGACGCCCTTCCTTTAATTAGTACATCAGAAAAATCGATATCCCACTTTAGTTTCTTAATACTGCCTGCCTGACGAAGTAATACCGTAATAACTTCAGCTTCACCATTAGGGTTTGCTGAAAAATACAACACTTGGGTACCTGCTTTTCCAGTTCCCAATTCATAAATTCTGTCTCGGGTAATACTAGTAACATTAAAACGCTTTATATAAGTAGCGCCGCCTTTACCATCTTTATAAATTAGATTATAGGTAGTTCTCTTATCTTTCTTTTTAAATACGGCAACATGAATAATACCTTTACCGACAAAAATTTTAGAATCTACTTTAGATACCATCATTTTGCCCTCATTGGTGATTATAATAATATCATCAATATCACTACAATCGGTAACATATTCATCCCTTTTCAAAGAAGTGCCCACAAACCCTTCTTCTTTGTTAACGTAGAGTTTTGTATTTCTAATCACCACCTTAGTGGCTTCAATATCATCAAAAATCCTAATCTCCGTCTTACGTCCCCTATTCTTACCATAAGTTTCCTTAAGATTCTTAAAGTAGTCAATAGCAAAATTGATCAAGTTTGCTAAATGATGCTTTATTAAAGCGATACGCTCTTGAAGACTTTCTAAATGCTGTTGCGCTTTATCTAAATCGAATTTAGATATTCTCTTAATTCGTATTTCGGTAAGCCTTATAATATCATCTACCGTAACCGGTCGTTTTACATACTTGGTATGTGGCGCAAGACCTCTGTCAATAGCATTTATGACGCCGTCCCAAGTTTCCTCTTGTTCTATATCGTGATAAATACGGTTCTCTATGAAAATTCTTTCTAATGAAGCAAAGTGCCACTGCTCTTCTAACTCACCAAGCTGAATTTCAAGTTCTTGTTTTAAAAGATCAACGGTGGAATCAGTTGACCTTTTTAACATTTCAGTCACCCCGATAAACAATGGTTTATTGTCCTCTATAATACAACCTAAAGGCGAAATGGAAGATTCACACGCTGTAAAAGCATAAAGAGCATCAATTGTTTTGTCTGGTGAAATTCCACTAGGCAAATGAACCAGAATCTCTACTTCTGCTGCAGTATTATCCTCTATTTTTTTAATTTTTATCTTTCCTTTATCATTTGCCTTCAAGATAGAATCTATTAAACTTCCAGTATTAGTACCATATGGTATCTCATTGATTACCAATGTGTTTTTATCAAACTGGGATATCTTTGCGCGAATCCTAATCTTACCACCTCTTAATCCATCATTATAGTTTGTAACATCAATTATGCCCGATGTCGCAAAATCTGGAAAAATTTTAAATCGCTGACCTTTTAAATGTTTGATTGAAGCATCTATTAGTTCTACAAAATTATGAGAGAGCACTTTTGTAGATAATCCTACAGCAATACCTTCGGCACCTTGTGCGAGCAATAATGGAAATTTGACAGGCAAGTTTACCGGCTCTTTTTTTCTCCCATCATAAGAAGCTTGCCATTCGGTAATTTTAGGACTAAAAATAACTTCCAAAGCAAATTTTGAAAGTCTAGCCTCAATATATCTCGATGCAGCTGCTCTATCGCCCGTTAATATATTTCCCCAGTTACCCTGAGTGTCTATTAACAGGTCTTTTTGACCTATCTGCACCATGGCATCGGCAATACTGGCATCACCATGTGGGTGATACTGCATCGTGTGCCCTACAACATTAGCCACTTTATTATAACGACCATCATCAAGTTCTTTTAAAGAATGCATGATACGGCGTTGCACGGGTTTAAACCCGTCTTCTATAGCAGGTACGGCTCGTTCTAAAATTACATAAGATGCGTAATCTAAGAACCAATCTTTATACATGCCAGAAACTCTGGTTAATGCATCGGAAGAATCTACATTTTCATTATTCTCTTCAGAAAGATCCTCGTTTATTTCTTCGTTCAAATCGTCATTTTCTTCCATTCAGAAGCAATCGTATTAATCTAGTTTATACTACTTTATCTTCAATTAAATCTACTTCTACTTTAAGATTATTGATTATAAATTTTTGTCGATCTGGCGTGTTTTTACCCATATAAAAACTTAAAAGTTCTTCTATGGACATTGCCTTATCTAACATTATTGGCTCCAATCGAATGTCGTCACCAATGAAATGCCTAAACTCGTCGGGAGAAATTTCACCCAAACCTTTAAATCGGGTAATTTCTGGCTTACCAGATAATTTATTAATTGCATTCTGGCGCTCTTCATCGCTATAGCAATAAATAGTTTCTTTCTTATTTCTAACCCTAAATAACGGAGTCTGTAAAATGTACAAATGATTTTCTTTTATCAACTCTGGAAAGAACTGTAAAAAGAACGTTATTAAAAGTAACCGAATGTGCATACCGTCAACATCGGCATCGGTAGCGATAATAATATTATTGTATCGCAAGCCTTCAATCGATTCTTCGATATTTAATGCAGCCTGTAATAAATTAAACTCTTCGTTTTCGTATACAATCTTTTTAGACATACCGTAAGAATTCAAAGGTTTACCTTTAAGACTGAAAACTGCTTGTGTATTTACATCTCTAGATTTTGTAATAGAACCAGATGCAGAATCACCCTCAGTAATAAATAAAGAGGTCTCTAGTCGACGATCATGTTTTATATCACCTAAGTGCACCCTGCAATCGCGAAGTTTTTTATTATGAAGGCTAGCTTTCTTAGCCCGGTCCCGTGCCAACTTTCGAATACCCGAAAGTTCTTTACGCTCCTTCTCTGCCATCATAATCTTACGCTGCAGCTTTTCGGCAGTATCGGCATTTTTATGAAGGTAGTTATCTAAATACTTACCCACGAAATCGTTGATATAAGTTCGTACCGTTGGAAAATTACCTCCCATATCGGTAGATCCTAATTTTGTTTTGGTCTGGCTTTCAAAAACAGGTTCCATTACTTTAATGGAAATTGCAGAGATTATAGATTTTCTAATATCTGATGCATCATATGATTTACCGTAAAAATCACGGATCGTTTTTACGATAGCTTCCCTAAAAGCAGCTTGATGTGTACCACCATGTGTTGTGTGTTGACCATTAACGAAAGAATGATATTCCTCACTATATTGTGTTCTACTATGCGTAATAGCAACTTCAATATCATCACCTTTTAAATGGATAACAGGATAAAGCATATCCTCAACATTGTTATTATCCTCTAAAAGATCTTTTAGTCCGTTTTCAGAATGAAACTTTTCTCCGTTAAAAACAATGGTCAATCCCGGATTTAGATATACATAGTTTTTAAGCATGCGTTCTACATACTCGTTTCTGTATTTATAATTTTTGAAAATACTATCATCAGGAATAAAAGTAACCTTAGTACCTTTTCTTTTCCCAGTTTCTTCAGGACCAATTTCCTTTTCTAAATTACCAGAACTGAACTGAGCTGTTTTTAGCTGATTATCTCTAGATGACTGAACTTCAAAAAAACTAGACAATGCATTTACCGCCTTGGTACCTACACCGTTTAAACCTACAGACTTTTTAAATGCACGACTGTCATATTTGCCACCGGTGTTCATTTTAGAAACTACATCGACGACTTTACCTAACGGTATGCCACGACCATAATCCCTTACCTTGACCACTTTATCTTTAATAGATATTTCAATGGTTTTACCGGCACCCATTACAAACTCATCAATACAGTTATCAATAACCTCTTTCAGTAGAATATAGATACCATCATCTGCAGACGAACCATCTCCTAATTTACCGATATACATACCAGGTCGTAATCGGATATGTTCTTTCCAATCGAGCGAACGTATATTATCTTCAGTATATTGAGCTGTGTCTTGGGACATTTAAAAAACGTTTAAGAAAGTTGCGTTAAAGATAGTACCACTGAGCAAAAAATAAAACACCTATCTGTTAAAGTAATTAACAATAAATACTGCCTGTTTGTTGATAGCTCAAAGGTTTTACAATAATTGTAGTAGAAGTTTATCGTTTAAAATTACAAAAAATACAAGTTAAATTATGACATGTATCATGGTAATATTTTTAAGCTTTTTATATCTTTAAAATAGATTTTGAATAGATATGGAATTTATTGATTACTACAAAATTCTTGAAATTGACAAGAAGGCATCACAAGCCGATATTAAAAAGGCGTATCGAAAATTAGCGCGTAAGCTTCATCCAGATTTAAATCCGAATGACAAAACTGCACAAGAGAAATTTCAACGTGTAAATGAAGCGAATGAGGTTTTAAGTGATCCCGAAAAAAGAAAGAAATACGACCAGTACGGTAAAGATTGGGAACATGCCGATGCTTTTGAAGAAGCAAAAAGAAACCAACGTAGTTCTTCTGGTGGAAATAGAAGAACATATTCTAGTTCTACAGGATCACAAGAAGATTTTTCAGACTTTTTTGAATCCATGTTCGGTGGTGCCGGAGGAGGTTTTAGCGGTGGCGGCAGACAAAGATCAGCTCAGTTTAAGGGGCAAGATTTAAATGCTACTTTAAAATTAAACCTGCTTGACATTCTTGAAGATCAAAAACAAACTTTAGATCTAGGTTCTAAAAAAATTAGAATAACTATACCGGCAGGTGTTGAAGATGGCCAAACCATTAAAATTTCTGGGTACGGCGGAAAAGGCATTAATGGCGGACCGAAAGGGGACCTCTATTTAACTTTTGAAATTAACAATAATACCAACTTTCAAAGAGTAAAGAACGATTTATATAAAAATGAATCCATCTCATTATATGATGCAATTTTAGGTAGCTCAATAGAAGTTGAAACTTTGACAGGGAAAGTGAAATTAAAAGTGAAACCTGAAACTCAAAACGACACCAAGGTGAAGCTAAAAGGGAAAGGTATGCCGGTTTACAAGAAAAAAGGTGTCCACGGAGATTTATATATCACCTATAAAATAACCACGCCAACTAAGCTTTCAGAAAAAGAAAAAGAATTATTCAAACAACTTTCAGAATTACGATAATATGGATTCAGAAAATTATATACAAATAGAGGTGTACTGCCAACAAACTCAAACTCCGATGGAATTCATAGATGACCTTCTTGAATTTGAAATGATCGAAGTACAGCAAATTGAAAATAAAATATACATCGAACCACAATATATTGTAGAGATTGAACGGATATATAGATTACGAGAAGAACTTGGTATTAATATGGAAGGTATAGATACCTTAAACCATATGATAAAAAAAATCAACCGATTAGAGCAAGAATTAAAACTGCTAAGAGATCGGTTGACTATATATGAGCACTAAACATTAAAACGGAAATGCATTACATCACCATCTTTAACGATGTACTCCTTACCTTCTACTCTCATTTTACCAACTTCCTTTACTTTTGTTTCACTCCCAAAAGTAACGTAGTCATTATAAGCAATAACTTCTGCACGAATAAATCCTTTCTCAAAATCGGTATGAATTACTCCTGCAGCTTGTGGTGCAGTAGCTCCAACAGGAATTGTCCAAGCTCGAACTTCTTTAACACCTGCTGTAAAGTAAGTTTCCAAATCCAATAATTTATAGGCACCACGAATTAATTTTGCGGAACCAGGTTCTTCTAAACCTAGATCTTCTAAGAACATTTGGCGTTCGTCATAAGTATCTAACTCTGTAATATCAGCTTCAGTACCAACAGCTAAGAAAATAACTTCTGCATTTTCAGTTGCTACCGCATCTTTTACTTTTTCAACATAAGCATTACCAGAAACAGCGGCATTTTCATCGACATTGCAAACATACATAACCGGCTTATCGGTAATAAACTGAAGAGACTTTACAAACTCCAATCTCGATTCTTCATCAATTTCAATTGCTCTAACAGAAGTACCTGCTTCTAATCCGTTTTTCACGGCTAGCAAAACAGCTTCTTCTTTCTGGGCATGTTTATTACCCGTTCTAGCAGCTCTTTTTACTTTCTCCAATTTCTTTTCTACAGTCTCCAAGTCTTTCAACTGAAGCTCCATATCTATAGTTTCCTTATCTCTAATAGGGTCTACAATACCATCAACGTGAACAATATTATCATTATCAAAACAACGTAATACATGTAATATGGCATCAGTTTCACGAATGTTTCCTAAAAACTGATTTCCTAATCCTTCACCCTTGCTAGCCCCTTTAACCAACCCGGCAATGTCTACAATTTCCACAGTAGCGGGCAATACTCTTTCTGGATTAACCAATTCTTCTAATTTCTGCAAACGAGAATCTGGTACGTTTACCACACCTATGTTGGGTTCAATTGTACAAAATGGAAAATTCGCACTTTGCGCTTTCGCATTTGACAAACAATTAAAAAGTGTTGATTTACCTACGTTTGGCAATCCTACAATACCTGCTTTCATAAATTAGAATATTTCGAGGATGCAAATATAGTTTTTACTTATACATTTTTCATTCAAATTTTTATCAATCACATTTAATAGTTTTTATTCGAATTAATTTAATATCATTCATTTTTTTAACTAGATGATAGTTAAATTATCATCATTTAACATATTTTAAGAATTATTTCTTACTTTGCCAGCAGAACATGTAAAGTTTTATGGAACTTCATTCAGATCAAACTATATGGTATTTCTTTAAAAAGGGCGAGGTCAACGGCTTTAACCTCCTTTTTAAAAAATATTATCCGCAATTACATGTATATGGTTTAAAACTTAGTAATAACCAAGAAATTACAGAAGATTGTCTTCAAAACTTCTTTATCCAATTATATGAAGATCGAGAAAAGCAAACTATTATAAATAATCTTAAAGCTTATTTATTTGTATCCTTTAAAAGAAGGTTAATTAAACAACTTCAAAAAAATCAGCAAAACATTTCTATTTCCGAGACGCAATTGTTCAATCACAACTTTACATTTTCTGCTGAGGAAATCTCAATTCATCAAGAAATTCAATTTCTTTGCACATCTACCTTAGCTAATCTAATCAATAATCTATCCCCAAGACAAAAAGAGGTTTTATATTTAAAATATTATAGTGGTATGAAAAGTTCTGACATTGCAGAAGTAATGGATATGAATTACCAAAGTGTTTTAAATGTATTGCAGAAAGCTTTATTAAAGCTTAGAAAAGAATCTGAAAATCAGCAGATTAAAAATATTTTAAAAAAAAGTTGAGTATAGTAGGGTATATTTATAAGAATTAAAACTCTTATAAATGGAACACCTTACCACATGAACAACAAAAATAATTTCGACTTACAATATTTTTTATCTGATGCCTCATTTGAAAACTGGGCAAAAGGGCTTAACAAAAACGATATTGCCTATTGGAATAGTTGGATAAAAAACAATCCGGAATATTTTGAAACAGTTGAAAATGCTAAATCTATAATTACCGGAATCAACTTCAATAAAAAACATCTCGATAACGATAAAATAAACGAAGCTCTTTCAGAAATTTTACCAAAAATCGGCTTAGACCCTTTGCCAAAAAATAAGAGCAATAGAACACGGGCGATAAATAGTACTTTATTGACTATGTCAGCTGCCTTAGTTCTAATATTAATTAGCTGGACTAGCTACACATACATAAATAATAATTCCACAACTATACATAAAACCAATTTTGGTGAAATCATAGATTTAAAATTACCAGATGGTACATCTGTTGTATTAAACGGTAATTCAGAAATATCATATAAAAAAGATAATCCCCGCCTATTAAATCTGAAAGGAGAAGCTTATTTCAAGGTGAAATCAATACCAAGCACAAATGCTAAATTCTGGGTCATTACCAATGACCTAAAGGTTGAAGTTTTAGGGACACAGTTTCATGTCAATACAAGAAAGCAAAAAACAAATGTTGTTTTAGATGAAGGTTCTATTCATTTAGAATTTATGAATGGTGAGGTTACAAAAATGATACCAGGTGAAATGGTAACCTTCTCTAAGGATAGCAAAAAAATGACGCATAAAAAAGTAGACATTGCAACTCCCTATGCTCTATGGAGAGGCGACACATATGCATTTAATGAGATCCCGCTCAAAGATGTGATGACAAATTTAGAGCTAACATACGGTCTTGAAGTTCAATACACATCTAACGAATTAAAAGAGATTCCGATATCTGGCGGTATTCCTAATCAAAATTTAAAAATTTGTATTGCAGCTATAGAAAAGGCTACAGGAACTAGAATCATTAACAAAAATAATATTTTACGCGTACAAGAAAACCCTATTTATTAACTAAACTATTTATTTATGAGAACAAAAAAAATAATGAAAGTACTTTTTGCAGTACTACTTTTTACAAGTAGTATGAGCATGAAAGCTTCTGACGAACTCAAAGAAAAGGTTACCCTTAGTGAGTTCTTGAATGAGATCAGTGAAAAACATGAAGTATTTTTCACCTACAACCCAACACTGGTTTCAACGACCAGTTTAAATCCTGAGGAATATAAATTCCCAGTATTGGATAAGATTATAAATAAGTTAGAACGCAAAACTAGTTTCGATTTTGAATATTTAGGCAACAAGTACTATGTTGTTTATCACAAAAAACCTGAAAGAGCAAAAGTTTTGAAAATCAACTCTAGTGTTAACGGACTGACGGCAATGACCTTGAACAAGAAGGTTCAAAACACTGTATCGGGTACAGTAACCGATGACTCTGGTATGCCACTGGCAGGAGTAAATATCATAGAAAAAGGTACAACTAATGGTACAATTTCCGATTTTGATGGTAATTTTTCTATCAATGCGGATATGGGAAGCACATTGATTATTTCGTACATCGGCTTTAACACAAAACAGATTGAAGTAAACAGCAACACTATAACTGTTAAACTTTTGGCGGGTGTTGAATTGGCAGAAGCTGTTGTTATCGGTTCCCGAAATCCCAATAGAACAGCAACGGAAAGCACGGTTCCGGTAGATGTAATTGATATCAAAGAATTAAACAATGTAGCGCCGCAAGTAAATTTGAACCAAATTCTTAATTATGTAGCACCATCGTTTACCTCTAATACTCAAACCATTTCCGATGGTACAGATCACATTGATCCAGCATCGTTAAGAGGATTGGGACCTGATCAAGTACTAGTGCTGATCAACGGAAAAAGAAGACATACATCTTCCCTTATAAATGTGAATGGAACTTTTGGGCGTGGAAGTGTCGGAACAGATTTAAACGCTATCCCCGCCGCTGCCATACAGAGGATAGAGGTACTAAGGGACGGAGCCGCTGCACAGTATGGGTCCGATGCCATCGCTGGGGTTATTAATATAGTATTGAATACCACAGTAAACGAGTTGACTGCGACGGTTACTACCGGAGCGAATTTTTCTAAAAATTCCAATAGTCAAACAGGAGGCTCTGACGGCGAAACAACAAACATAGCTGCAAGCTATGGCTTACCCTTAGGAGATAAAGGTGGTTATCTTACGTTTTCAGGTGATTTTGATGTTCGCCAGGATTATAGCCGTATGAAGGAATGGGAGGGTGATATATTTAATGCCTATAATACCGTAGAAAGATTTGCGGATAACGATGGCTACAATATTGTTAACCTTTTAGACGATGATGTTAACGATGTCATACAATACGCCAATGCTGCCGGTATCGATTTAAATGGTGCTACAACTAAAGAAGAACTAAGAACTGTTCTATCAGCAAATACGACGGATGCAGAACTTGCCGCAAGAGGTCAACAAAAAAGCGATTACAATATGCGCGTAGGTCAGTCCGCTTTGAGAGGTGGTAGATTCTTTGCCAACTTTTCCTTGCCTTTAGATGATAATGGTACAGAACTATATTCGTTTGCAGGGATTAGTTCGAGGACGGGAAATTCAGCTGGATTTTATAGACTTCCAAATCAAAGTAGAACATTTACACCAGCTTACATCAATGGATTTTTACCTGAAATTAATTCCGATATTAAAGATCAGTCCTTCTCCGCAGGAATAAAAGGTATGATTGGAGATTGGAACGTAGATTTTAGTAATACCTACGGGAAAAATGCATTTTTATATACAATAGGAAATACCTTCAATGCCTCCTTACAAAGTTCTTCTCCTACTATATTCGATGCAGGTGGTTTTTCATTTTCGCAGAATACCACCAATTTAGACGTAAGTCAATTTTACGATGATGTATTTAATGGTCTAAACATAGCTTTTGGGGCAGAGTATCGAGTAGAAAATTATGATATTTCTGCCGGTGAAGAAGCTTCCTATGGGCAATATACTTCCGCAGGACAAAGAATTACCTTAGCTTCTCAACAACCTTCACAAGACTTCTTCGGAAACGCAAGACCAGGTGGTTCTCAGGTATTTCCTGGTTTTAGCCCTACAAATGAACTTTCTAGAGGAAGAAGTAGTGTTGCTGGGTACTTTGATATTGAATCTGATTTTTCAGAAAGATTTTTAGCAAGTTTCGCAACCAGATTTGAAAATTACAGTGATTTTGGTTCTACCATCAATTTTAAACTTGCTACCAGATATAAAATTACGGAAAACACGAATATTCGTGGAGCTGTAAATACAGGATTTAGAGCACCCTCTCTTCATCAGATAAACTTTAATTCTACTTCTACCATATTTGATCAAAATGGTAATCCTCAAGAAGTGGGTACTTTCGCAAATGATAGCAGGGCGGCCCAACTTTTAGGAATACCACAATTAAAAGAAGAAACTTCAAGTAGCGTTAGTGTTGGGTTAACTACTAAAATACCCAATGCCAACCTTACCATAACTGTAGATGGCTATTTTGTTAGAATAAATGATAGAGTTGTTTATACTGGTCAATTTCAAGGACCTGGAACAGGAACTGAGCTTGATAATCTATTAGCTCAGGCAAATGCTACGGCTGCTTCATTTTTTGCTAATGCCATAGATACTGAATCTAAAGGTTTAGATGTAGTCATTACCCACCAAACTCAGTTTGGGGACAATTGGAGATTAAAATCAGATTTGGCAGGTACTTTTTCAAAAACCCAACAAGTAGGAGATATAAACGCATCTCAAGTATTGGAGGACGCCGGATTAGTGGATACCTATTTTCCTGAAGATAGTAGGGTCTATTTAGAAGAAGCTGTACCTAGAACTAAAATTAATCTTTCCAACAGCTTAACATCCGACAAATTAATCTTCTTTTTAAGAAATGTATTTTTTGGAGAGGTTACAGAAGCAACAACCGTTGTAGAAAACCAACAAGTGTTTGGCACTAAACTAGTTACTGATCTTTCTGTTGGCTACAAAGCAACGGATGCTTTAACCTTTACAATCGGGGCCAATAATCTCTTTGATATTTATCCTGATAGTGCAGATGCTGCTTTTAATAATAGAAGTAGCGGTCGTTTTGACTGGTCTAGAAGAGCTCAACAATTTGGAATTGGAGGAAGATTTCTTTTTGCGAGAATTAACTTTAAATTAAAATAATTGAACTGATTTTCTTTTTAATTTATAAAGAGCTGCATTTAAATGCAGCTCTTTATAAATTAAAATAACATGATCATCATCACTCAGGATGCATGAATTTTTGCTTCGCCAAAAGCACTTCTTCAGACTCTACACGATCATCATCTGGTACACAGCAATCTACCGGACAAACTGCGGCACACTGTGGCTCTTCATGGAAACCCATACATTCTGTGCACTTATCTGGAGCTATATAATATACTTCATCACTAATAGGCTCTTGTACTTCACCTGCATCAACTTCTTTGCCATCGGGCAAAACAACATTACCCTCTAAAGACGTACCATCGCTATATCTCCATTCATCTGCTCCTTCATATATTGCAGTGTTCGGACATTCCGGTTCACAAGCTCCGCAATTTATGCATTCGTCTGTTATTATAATTGCCATAATTTCTTCTACATTAAAATGCCCAAAAAAGAAAGGGCATGCTTATTTTTGCACAAAGGTAATTCCTAGTGAATTAGTATACAAATATAATGGACCATAGCAACCTTACTATAGAAGCTTTTGTTAATCTTGGAAATTTTCTAAGAACATTTTGTGAATTAATCACATCAAATACCATTTCTGATCATTTAAATAACAAATGGATTTGTTCTTTTAAATCTGAAATAGAAAGAGCTCAGCATTACAACGGATGGTTTTCAGAAGAAAACTGTGTTCATGCCTTCCAAGAATGGGGCAATACTCTCACTAACGAAAACATAGAAACCTGGTTAAACAATTATGATTTAGAATCCAATACGGAAAAGACCGTAGCCTTAATAATGGCAGGTAATATTCCTTTAGTTGGTTTTCATGATCTTCTATGTGTACTGATTACAGGGAACAAGGCATTGGTAAAGTTATCTAGTAACGACCAGAAACTTATTCCTCTACTTATAGATTATCTAATAGAAATTGAGCCTTTTTTCAAAGACAGGGTTACTTTTACAAAAGAAAAGCTTGAAAATTACGATGCAGTAATAGCAACTGGGAGCAACAATACCGCTAGATATTTTGAATATTATTTTAGCAAAAAGCCAAATATTATTCGTAAAAACAGAAACTCTATAGCTGTACTAAACGGAAAAGAAACTACCGAAGAACTAACGGCCCTTGGTGAAGATATTTTTAGATATTTTGGATTAGGTTGTAGAAGTGTATCTAAAATCTATATTCCGAAAGCATATAAAATCGATATTTTTTTTAAGGCAATATACCTGCATAAAGACATTATAAATCACAATAAATATGCCAATAATTACGACTATAATAAAGCGGTATATTTAATGAGCGAATTCAAAATTCTTGACAATGGTTTTTTAATTTTAAAAGAAGAAGAGAGCTTTGGCTCACCTATCGCATCCTTGTTTTACGAATATTATGAAGACTACACTACATTGAGAAAAAAGCTAGAAAGCGAACAAGATAAAATACAGTGTATAGTCTCGACTAGCCTGTCTGAGGGTGACATTCCATTCGGAAAAACTCAAAAACCTTCCTTAAATGACTATGCAGATGGTGTTGATACAATTGATTTCTTGTTAAGAACATCATAGAATTAAATACCTTTCCGTATCGACAAATCTTGAAAAAATCCTGACATTTGCATCCTTAAATTACACACAAAATGAAAAAACATAATTTTAGCGCTGGTCCTTGTATATTACCAAAAGAAGTATTGTTAAAAGCTTCTGAAGCAATTATGGACTTCAACGGTTCTGGACTTTCACTTGTAGAAATATCACACAGAAGCAAAGATTTTGTTGCGGTAATGGAGAATGCTAGATCCTTAGTTTTAGAACTTTTAGATTTACAGGATAAAGGATATGAAGCCCTTTTTCTTCAAGGTGGGGCGAGCCTTGAATTTTTAATGGTAGCTTATAACTTATTAGAAAATAAGGCCGGATATTTAAATACCGGTACTTGGAGCGATAAAGCTATAAAAGAAGCAAAATTATTTGGAGATGTTGTTGAGGTAGGTTCTTCTAAAGACGAAAACTTCAAATATATTCCAAAAGGTTATTCTATACCTACTGGTTTGGATTATTTACATATTACCTCTAACAATACTATTTACGGAACTCAATTCAAGAAATTCCCTAAAACAGATTCTCCGTTAATATGTGATATGAGTTCTGATATTTTCTCAAGGAGCCTAGACTTTTCTCAATTTGATTTGATTTACGCCGGTGCTCAAAAAAATATGGGGCCTGCGGGCACTACTTTAGTAGTTGTCAAAGAAGATATATTAGGGAAAGTTTCTAGAAAAATTCCTTCTATGTTAGATTATCAAGTACATATTGCAAAAGATAGCATGTTTAATACTCCGTCAGTATTTGCCGTATATACATCGATGCTCACTTTAGAATGGCTTAAAAACCTTGGTGGAATTGCCGCTATTGAAGAGGTGAATGAGAAAAAAGCAAGATTATTATATTCTGAAATAGATTTAAATCCTGTTTTTGAAGGGTATGCAAATGCCGAAGACCGTTCTTTAATGAATGCTACATTTAATTTAACCGATGATGTTTTAAAATCTACGTTCGAAGAAATGCTTAAAGAAGGCGGAATTAATGGATTAAGCGGGCATCGTTCTGTTGGTGGTTATAGAGCTAGTATGTACAATGCCCTTTCTTTAGAAAGTGTTGGCGTATTGGTAGACGTAATGAGTGAAATGGAGCGAAAAGGATAATAGTTATTAATACTGCTTCGCACGACAAAAAATATACTATAACTTATGAAGATATTAGCAAATGATGGTATATCTCAAAACGGAATTGACGTTTTGGAGAGTGCCAAGTTTATTGTTTTAACGACAACTGTTGCACAAGAACAGTTAGCCAATTATATTAATGAAAATAAAATAGATGTGTTATTGGTACGTAGTGCTACCAAAGTTAGAAAAGACTTAATAGATGCCTGCTCTACCCTAAAACTTATTGGTAGAGGCGGCGTTGGCATGGACAATATTGATGTTGATTATGCCAAATCTAAAAATATTCATGTTATCAATACACCTGCTGCTTCATCAGAATCGGTTGCAGAACTAGTATTTGCCCACCTTTTTGGTGGGGCACGTTTTTTATACGACGCCAATAGAAACATGCCATTAGAAGGTGACAGTAATTTTAAAGAGCTTAAAAAATCATATTCAAAGGGTACCGAATTAAGAGGTAAAACCTTAGGTATATTCGGATTTGGTAATATAGGTCAAGCTACAGCTAAGCTTGCTATTGGCGCAGGTATGAAAGTAATATACCACGACCCAGAAGTTGAGCAAACCGATATCGATCTTAAGTTTTATGATGACCAGAAAGTAACTTTCAATTTAAAGAATTCCGGTAAGGAAGAGTTGTTAAAAAATTCAGATTACATTTCATTACATATACCTGGTCAGGATAATTATGTATTAGGAAAATCAGAACTCTCCCAAATGAAAAAAGGTGTAGGTATCGTTAATGCTGCAAGAGGTGGTGTTTTAGATGAAGTTGCTTTAATAGACGCCTTAGAGAATGGATCTGTAGCATTCGCAGGTTTAGATGTTTATGAGTCAGAACCTAAGCCAGAAATCAAAATTTTGATGCATTCTAGCATATCGTTATCTCCACATATTGGTGCAGCTACATTAGAAGCGCAAGAAAGAATAGGTGTAGAACTAGCAGAACAAATCATTTCCCTGCTAAAATAGGAGCTCAACAACTTACTTTGTTGACTCTTTTTCGTATTTTACAACATAAACATTAAATTAACTATTATAATGGCAGGATTATTAGATTTATTGAATAGCCCAATGGGGCAACAAGTAATTAGTGGGGTTGCAGGACAGACCAACCAACCTGAAGACAAAACCGCAAACGTACTTAGTATGGCTATGCCGCTTATATTAGGTGCAATGAAAAAAAACGTTTCTACCCCTGAAGGTGCTCAAGGTCTAATGAGCGCATTGTCGAGCAATCATAGCGGTGGTATTTTAGATAACTTAGGAGGTCTTTTTAGCGGTGGTGTTGACGATAGCGTAATGCAAGACGGTACTGGTATTTTAGGGCATGTTTTTGGGAATAAACAACCTCAGGTCGAAAGTGCATTAAGTGCAAAATCTGGGTTAGATGCAGGTTCTGTTACTTCTATTTTAAAAATAGCGGCTCCGATTGTTATGGGCTATTTAGGAAAAGAGACTGCACAAAGCAATGTTAGTGATGGTTCTGGTATGAATGCCCTTTTAGGTAGTATGTTAGGTGGTCAGCCACAAGAAAACCAAAACTTAATAACTACTTTACTAGATGCAGATGGTGACGGAAGTATTTTAGACGATGTTGCCGGTATGGTAATGGGAAGCAATAAAAAGCGAGGTGGCCTTGGTGGTCTTTTAGGAGGTCTTTTCGGCAAATAAGATTATAAAATTCCATTTATATAAACCGCTTGGAGTTACAAGCGGTTTTTTGTATCTTATTATTCTATGAAAAAGAAATATCGCCTATTTCAAATTTTGTTCATTCTAGCAGCCTTTTCAATATTCTTGATTAGTTGTGGAGCTACAAAAGAACCATTGTCTATTTCTAATGATGAAGAACAAGCCTTTAAACAAGTTCAAGGCGATACCATTACGATTTCTAGTGATAAAACAGAATACGAAATTATAATTATTGAACCAGGTTTCAATGTTTGGCTAAGTTCCATAGCAAAACCAGAAGGTTATTACTCACAAAATTTTCTTGAAACCAGAAATCAAATTATGGTTTTAGAATGGAATAATAGAGTTTTGCAACCTTTACGTTATAATCCAAACTTATATGAGCAACAAATAGATTACTCTCGTCAAGTAGATTATGGTTACGAGGTAAATTATAAACTATATAATTATTTCATCTATTTTCAAAGAAAGTATAATCAACGTCTGGGTCCTTTTGTACCCCGTATTTAAAAAGTATATTTGTGGCATTTAATACTTGTCATGCAGAAATTAAAAGAGCGCTGGGGCATCTCCAGTAATTTTCAATTAATCATCATTTTTATCGTTTTCGCCATTACAGGATCCTCTTCGGTTTACGTTGCGAAACCTTTTTTAAGCTTAATTGGCCTACAACAAACAAATTTTCCTGATGCATGGTGGGGAACAACAATCTACTGGATTTTACGAATTTTTTTAATTTTTCCGTTTTATCAGATACTATTGGTAATATATGGCTGGTTATTTGGACAATTCAGATTCTTTTGGGCTTTTGAAAAAAAAATGCTAAAAAGAATTGGGCTTGGGTTTTTAGTCCAATAAAATTTGTTAAGTTTTCTTTAACATACAGTTCTTCATCTTTTAGTAATTTAGCTCTGTGAAGAAATCAATATTTACATATTTTTCTGTATTTATTTTGTTTTGCCTTATGTTAATTAAGGTGACTTCTTTTCACGTCTACACCCATCAAGACAATGCGTTTGACTCAATTGAAAATTGCAGCATTTGTGATTTGGCAGTACAAAATCATAATTCAGATTTTACCTTTGTTGCCACTTTACTTTTTATTCTATTACCATTAATCGCTTTTACAGGTAAAAGGATTTCATCCTTAGTTTTTGACGCTCCTACTTTTTATTTCAGGTATGCTACATTTGGCAGGCCACCCCCTTTCCTAGGTTAATACACTATCCAAAGAATTTATCGATTTACATTTCTGCATCGATATATATACGCGCTAAACTTATATAATGAAATTATATTTATATGTTTTCGCAATCTTCTGTAGTTCAATAAATTACGCTCAAGATTGCAATTCAATTTTACTAGGAGAAATAGTTGATTTCCATGACAACAGTACGTTGAGTGGAGCAACTATTAATATCACTGGTAAAAACCTTTCTACAGTTTCTAAGGAAAATGGAAAATTCACCTTTAAAAATCTGTGTGACGGAGTTTTAGAATTAGAAATATCACACCCAGAGTGTACTACCAAATTTGTTACAATAACAATCATTGGCGATACTTTTTCCGAGATTAGACTAGAACATCATTTAGAAGAGTTAAAAGAGGTAAAAGTTATTGGTGATGTACCTAAAAGCACCAATTCTGCACAAGAAAATATTTTATCTGTAAAAGATATAGAACGAAATAGTGGTAATAGTTTAGGCGATGCTTTAAAGAAAATTGCCGGAGTATCAACATTAAATACCGGTGGAAATATTGTTAAACCAGTAATACAAGGTTTAAATGGCAGTAGAATCTTAATTCTAAACCATAACGTTCGCATGCAAGACATGGAATGGGGAGAAGAACATGCCCCTAACGTAGATGTAAATGCTAACCAGAACATTAGCGTTATTAAAGGAGCTGCCGCTATAGAATATGGTGGCGATGCCATTGGCGGAGTAATTGTATTAGAGCCGTTACCTGTTGTTAGAACAGATTCCTTGTTTGGTAAAACACAATTAAACTTTTCGTCAAATGGCCGTGGCGGTAACGTTACATCCTCGCTGACCAAATCTTACAAATCTGGGCTATTTATTAAAGCCCAGGGGTCTTATAAAAAATTAGGAGATTTAGAAGCACCAGATTACCTACTTTCAAATACTGGGATCAACGAAAGTGGTTTATCGTTAAATATTGGAAAACGTGATTTTGAACAAGGTTGGGAAGGCTATTATTCCTACTTTAATTCAGAGATTGGCATATTAAGAGCCTCACATATTGGTAACGTAGATGATTTAATAAACGCTATTAATAGTGATGTACCTAGTGTAATTAATGATTTTACTTATGATATTACCCAACCCTACCAAGAGGTA
>Ga0209344_10001426_pt1 | contig 31288 bp, 29 predicted proteins | sample Cruoilmetagenom6_FD_187293 | JGI IMG/M metagenome (GOLD analysis project Ga0209344, IMG submission 187293) | Oil polluted marine microbial communities from Coal Oil Point, Santa Barbara, California, USA - Santa Barbara Oil Seep Sample 6 (SPAdes)... | ecosystem: Environmental > Aquatic > Marine...
TCGGTCAGCTGAATCCCCAGCCCATGCCCCAGCCGTCCGGCGCTTTCACCGACGCTCAGGATATCCGCCATCACCCGCCACAGATCGCAGGCACGCGCGCCGGGGCGCGCCGCCTCGAGCCCCGCATGCACCGCCTCGATCAGCCGCGCATGGGTGGCGCGCTGGACGGCGGTTGAGCGGCCAATGGCAAAATTCCGGTCGAAATCGCAGAAATACCCGTCCCAGACCGCACCCGTATCCAGCATCAGGACATCACCCACCGCCAGCGGCGCATCGCTGGCAGGCGAAATCACGTCGGCATAGCCCTCCGGCCCGGCACCCCCGGCAACGTAAGGCACCCAATCCGCCCCCTCCTCCAGCAACAGGCGCTGAAAATCGCGAAACACCCGGCTCAGCGCCACGCCCGGCGGGGCGATCTCGTCAAGCCGCGCAAAGGCCCGCCCTGCAATCGCGCAGGATTGGGCGATCTTGGCGATCTCGGCGTCCGACTTGATCGCGCGACACCCTGCCACAATCCCCCGGTCGTCCGTGAACCCAAGCCCGCTTGCCTGCTTGAGGCGCTCGAAATCCGCCAGTGGCATGCGCAGATGCGTCTCCATATGCGAGGGCACGCCGACCGGCCCGCCGATGTCGCACAGCGCCTCCGCCAGAAGGCTCACACCATCATCCCTGAGGTCCGGCGCCGCCCATGTGCGGATATCATCGATCCATGTCGTCGCCATCAGCGCCGCGCCAATCGCCGGGATCACCGCCACCGGATCGCCCTGCGCAGGCAGCACCAGGAACCAGGGGCGGCTGGGGCTTTCCCAGAACCGCGTCAGGAATCCGGTGAAATAGCGCAGCTCCGGTTCCGTGGTCAGCAACAGCGCCGCCAGCCCCTCGGCCTGCATCTTGCTCTGCGCGCGCGCCACGCGGGCGCGATACTCACCCTCGGCAAAGCCGCGCGTCGGGTTCATGTGTCGGGCTCTTCACTCAGGATGCACAAGACCCGCGCATCGCCCGGCAGGTCCATCAGCCGCAACGCCGCCAACCCCGCCGCCCCGGATTCGGTGCTGGCCAGCCCCTGCGCCGCCAGCGCCGGAAGCACCGCTAGCGCGTCGGCGTCCGAAATGGTGGCAAAGGCATCCGCATCGCGTGCCAGCCCCTTCAGGGCGATCAGCGACGGCGCCTTGCAATCAAGCCGCCCCATGTTGGAAACCGGACCCTGGCTCTCCACCGGGCGACCCGCCCGGATCGACCCGATCAGCGCAGGCGCGGCCTCGGGTTCCACCACCACGATCCGCGGGGCATCGCCCCAGAATTCCCGGAAATAGGCCGCACAGGCCCCTGCAAGGCCGCCGACACCCGCCTGAAGCAGGATATGTGTGGGCGGTTCGGGCATCTGGCGCGTGGCCTCGGCCGCAAGGGCAAGGTAGCCCTCCATCAATCGGTACGGCAGATCGAAATATCCCGGCCATGAACTGTCCGACAAGAGCGTCCAGCCCTTTTCATCGGCTGTCCTGGCCGCCGCCGCCATGCTCGCCTCATAGTCGCGCCCGGCACGCACCACTTCGGCGCCCTTCTCCTTCAGCTTCTGGGCAAAGCTGTCGGGGACCGTGTCCGAAAGGTAGATCACCGCCCGCGCACCGAACACATGCGCGCCCGCAGCGACCGACAACCCGTGATTCCCCGCACTCGCGGTAATATATGTGCGCCCCTCCAGCGCGCGCGACATATCTCTCCCGGCCTCGCCGTCGCCCTTCGCCGCCGCCTCATGGGCGATCACATAGGCTGCGCCAAGCGCCTTGAAACTGCCAAGCCCCATGCGCCCGCGCTCATCCTTGATCCAAACAGACGCGCCAAACCCCGTGACCTCGACCAGCGGGGTCTCCCCCGCTGCCGGGCACTGCGCCAACAGCGCCTCGGGCGCATCCGCATTCACACTGGGCCAGGGGGCGCCTGACAATACATCCTCGGGCAGGCCCCGTCCCCGCCAGGGGTTTTCCACGATTTCCATCTGTCCTCCGCCTTTGACGCGTCATTGCAACGCCAATTGCCGCTGCGGGTCAAGCACCGTGCGCCGCCCCTTCCCCCTGCGCGCGCCATGCACTAAAGAGGCGCCATCCGGACCATCCAGGGGGATTCCAATCAGATGCAGGAACCGGCAGTCACACCCGAGCTGATCGAGGCCCACGGCCTCAAGCCCGACGAATACCAACTGATCCTCGAGATCATTGGCCGCGAACCCACCTTTACAGAGCTGGGCATCTTCAGCGCCATGTGGAACGAGCACTGCTCCTACAAATCCTCCAAGAAATGGCTGCGCACCCTGCCCACCACCGGTCCGCAGGTAATCTGCGGTCCCGGCGAGAACGCGGGTGTCGTGGATATCGGCGACGGGCAGGCGGTTATCTTCAAGATGGAAAGCCATAACCACCCCTCCTATATCGAGCCCTACCAGGGGGCCGCGACAGGCGTCGGGGGCATCCTGCGCGATGTGTTCACCATGGGCGCGCGCCCGATTGCCTCGATGAACTCGCTCAGCTTCGGCGAACCCGACCATCCCAAGACACGCCAGCTCGTGCATGGCGTGGTCGAAGGCATCGGCGGCTATGGCAATTGCTTTGGCGTGCCCTGCGCGGGCGGCGAAGTGCGCTTTGATCCCGCCTATAACGGCAACTGCCTCGTGAATGCCTTTGCCGCGGGCCTCGCGGATGCCGACAAGATCTTCTATTCAGCGGCCTCCGGTGTTGGCATGCCCGTGGTTTACCTCGGCGCCAAGACCGGCCGCGACGGCGTTGGCGGCGCGACCATGGCCTCGGCGGAATTCGATGACACCATCGAGGAAAAACGCCCAACGGTTCAGGTCGGCGACCCCTTCACCGAAAAGCGGCTGATGGAAGCCACGCTCGAGCTGATGGCCACCGGAGCGGTGATCTCGATCCAGGACATGGGCGCGGCGGGCCTCACCTGTTCGGCCGTGGAAATGGGCGACAAGGGCAATCTCGGCGTGCGCCTCAATCTCGAGGACGTCCCCTGCCGCGAAGAGGCCATGACCGCCTACGAGATGATGCTCTCGGAAAGCCAGGAACGGATGCTGATGGTCCTGCGCCCCGAGAAAGAGGCCGAAGCCAAGGCAGTCTTCGACAAGTGGGATCTCGACTTCGCCATCGTCGGGGAAACCATCCCCGAAGATCGCTTTCTCATCATGCATAACAACGTGGTCAAGGCCGACCTGCCCCTCAAGGCGCTTTCGGGCAACGCCCCCGAATATGACCGCCCCTGGGTCGAAACCGCCCCGGCGGAACCGCTCGATCCCGCCAGCGTGCCCGGCGTCGACCCCATCGACGGGCTGCGCGCGCTGCTGGCCTCGCCCAATTACTGCTCGCGCCAATGGGTCTATGAACAATATGACACGATGGTCATGGCCGACACCGCCCGCACGCCGGGCCAGGGCGCGGGGCTGATCCGCGTGCATGGCACGGAGAAGCTGTTGGCCTTCACCTCGGACGTGACCCCGCGCTACGTCAAGGCCAACCCGGTCGAGGGTGGCAAACAGGCCGTCGCCGAAGCCTATCGCAACCTCAGCGCGCTTGGCGCGGTACCGCTGGCCACCACCGACAACATGAATTTCGGCAACCCCGAAAAGCCCGAGATCATGGGCCAGTTCGTCGGCGCGATCAAAGGGATCGCCGCCGCGGTTTCGGCACTCGACATGCCGATCGTGTCGGGCAATGTCTCGCTTTACAATGAAACCGACGGCCAGGCGATCCTGCCGACCCCGACCATCGGCGCCGTGGGCCTGATCCGCGACCCCGAAACCGCGATCATCGGCGATGCGCGCGACGGGCATGTGGCGCTGGTGCTGGGTGAAACCACCGGCCATCTCGGGCAGTCAGCGCTCCTGGCCGAGGTCTATAACCGCGTCGAGGGCGACGCGCCGCCCGTCGATCTGGATGCCGAGAAACGCCACGGCGATTTCATCCGCGCGAACCACGCGCTGATCAAGGCCTGCACCGACCTTTCGGATGGGGGGCTGGCGCTGGCCGCCTTTGAAATGGCCGAGGCGGCGGGCGTGGGCGTTCATCTCGACGATGCAGACACCGCGGCGCTCTTTGGCGAGGATCAGGGCCGCTATCTCATCGCCTGCAATTTCGACCAGGCCGAGGCGCTGATGATCGAAGCCGGGCGCGCCGGGGTTTCGATTCAGAGCGTCGGGCGCTTTACCGGTGATTCCGTGCGCATCGGTAGCGCCGAGGCGCCGCTCGCGGAACTCTCGCAGATCTTCCGCGACAGCTTTGCCGCGCATTTCGCCTGACCCTTCACGGCGCGCCGCCCGCCGGCGCGCCCGCTTCTCCCGCCGGCCGCATCCCGGCCGCGCATCTTGCACTGACCCCTCACGCGTTCTACATCCTTGTGAGACCCAATGAAGGAGACGCGCCGATGCCGATACACGCCCAGGAAATCGAGGAGCTGATCCGCGCCGCCTTTCCCGAGGCCAGCATCACCATCACCGACTTGGCCGGTGACGGGAACCACTACGCGGCCGAGGTGATCGACGCCTCGTTCAAGGGCATGAACCGCGTGCAGCAGCAACGCGCCGTCTATGCCGCGCTCAAGGGCAAGATGGAGGGGTCGAACGGCGATCTCCACGCGCTGGCGCTGACCACCAAGGCGCCCGACTGAACCGATGGAGGCGCTGCCGATCATCCTTGGCCTTGTCGCCGTGGCCGCCCTCGTGGCGGCGCTGGCGCGCAGCCGTGCCGTATCCGAGCGCAAGTCGCCGCGCGGCTGCGAACCCGGTCAGGGCGACCAGCTGGTCGATATCGGCTATGCTTCGGGCGGTTCCGGGGGCGGTCATGGTGGCGTCATTCGGGTCACCCGCGACCCGCAGCAATATGCCCGCGCCTTCGTGCCGTCACGCGCCCTCAAGGCAGACCGCAACACCAAGGACTGACCACCCGCCCGAGACCATGATCCCAAGGAGAGCCACGCTTGCAGCAACTGGGCGAACTGCCGCAAAACCCGTTCCAAACGGGCGACGTCGCGACCCTGATCGCCCAGCCGGTCATCATCATCGCCCTGATCCCCTTCGTGCTGATTTTCCTGAGGGCGGCCTGGCTGGAATATCGGCGCTGGAAGGTGCATGGTCCGTCGGAAAACAAGCGTTCAGCCTATGATATCGACGAGGATGCACCAAGCTATACGCCACCGGAGTCCGAAACCGAAACCGACGACATGACCGAAACCGAAACCAAAGACGACACTCAGTTTCACAACCCGAAGCCCGCCGGAGGCGGGCAGGACCAGAATTGAAAGGCACATGATGACCGACGCAAGAACCCGCATCGATGAGACCGTCAAGGGCCATGACGTGGTGCTTTACATGAAGGGCACCAAGGACATGCCGCAATGCGGATTTTCCAGCCGCGTGGCGGGCGTTCTCAACTACATGGGCGTGACCTACCAGGACGTGAACGTGCTGGCCGACGAAGAGATCCGCCAGGGAATCAAGGATTATTCCGACTGGCCGACCATCCCGCAGCTTTACGTGAAGGGCGAGTTCGTCGGCGGCTGCGACATCATCACCGAGATGACACTCTCGGGCGAGCTGGACCAGCTCTTTGAGCAGCACGCCGTCGCCTATGACAAGGACGCTGCCGAGAAGATCCGCGAAGCCAACGCCTGACCCGCACAGGCCTTGCGCCCCGTGAGGGCGCGACAGGAGGGGGCCAGCCCCCTCTTGGCCCCTGGCCAATTCACCCCCGAGGTATTTTTGGCCAGATGAATGCGCAGCGGCAGCGGGCGGCGGCTCAAAGCGGCCAGAGAACCGCCAGCAGCCCGCCCGCCAGTGCCCCGCCGCGCAGCCAGAGCGCCTTGCGCCGCACCAGCGACCAGCTGACCAGCGCAAGGCCGGTCCCGATCTTGAGCGCCGCCAGAAGCGCCGCGCCGGGGGATTGCGCCAGCGCGATGAGATCCGGGTTGGCCACCATGCCGAGCGGGATCAGGTAAAGCCCGACACCAAGCGTCATCGCCGTCAGCGCCACGCGCAGCCAGTTTTCCCCGATCATGCCCGCGGCGATGAACACAGCCCCGCAGACCGGCGGTGTGATGGTCGAAAGGAGTGCATACCAGAACACGAAAAGATGCGCCTGAAGCGGTTCCATCCCAAGCTCGGTCAGTGCAGGCCCGGCGACCGAGACGCAGATCACGTAGGCCGCCGTGGTAGGCACTTCCATGCCGAGGATAAGGCAGGCGAATGCCGTCAGCAGCAAGGAGGGCCAGAGTAACCCGCCCGAAGCCGAGAGGATCAGCGACGTTATCTTGACCCCCAGCCCCGTGACCCCGAGCACGCCGATCACCAGCGAGGCGCAGAAGATGATCGAGCCGATCAGCGCGACCTGCCGCGCCGCGGTCAGCACCGCGGTCTCGGCGCGGGTCGCCGCGCGCCCGAGGTCGATGCGCAGATCGCTCCCCGTCAGCAACAGCGCCGCCCCCGCGAAGATCGACAGGCACGCGGCATATTGCGGCGTCACCCCAAGCGCGAACATTCCCCATAAGAGCAACGCGAAGGGTACAAGGAAAAAGCCCGAGGTGATCGCCACGTCGCGCAGCGCCGGGCGGTCCCTGGCCGCGAGCCCGCGCAGATCGAAGCGGCGCGCATAGCCGTCGATACCGATCCAGACCGCCCAGAAATAGAGCGCCGCAGGCAGCGCAGCCGCCGCCATGATCGCCGTGTAGGGCGTGCCGGTCAGCTCGACCATCACGAAGGCCCCTGCCCCCATCAATGGCGGCATGATCTGTCCGCCCGACGAGGCGACCGCCTCGACCGCGCCCGCGATGCGGCGCGGGTATCCCAGCCGCTCCATCGCCGGCAGCGTGATCGCCCCGGTCGAGGCCACGTTGGCCGAGGCCGAGCCCGAGATCGACCCGAACAGTGCTGAACTGAGGACCGAGACCTTCGCCGCACCACCCCTGAGCCGCCCGGCGGCAGCAGCGGCGACATTCATGAAGCCCTGGCCGGCCTCGCCCGCATTCAGGACCGCGCCGAAAATGACGAAGATCGCCACCACGTTGACCGACACCGCCGTCAGCGAGCCCCAGAGCCCGCCCTCGGCGATGGCGAGCGTGCCGAGGAAACTTTCGAGCGGCGTGCCGGAATGACCGAAACGCCCCGGAATATGCTGGCCGAACAGCCCGTAGAGCAGCGCCGTAGCCGCCACCAGCGGCAAGGGCCAGCCGATCGCGCGCCGCGCCGCCTCGAGCACGACGCAGATCAGCAGGATCGCGATGATGACCTGCCCCTGCCCTTCGAGGAACCCGTATTGATCGGCCAGCGCATCGTGGCTGAGAGCGACCCATAGCGCCGCGCCCCCGCCAAGCGCCGTCAGCACGAGGCCGCTCATGCGCGCAAACCCCTCGTGTCCCCAGATCAGCACGAAGGGCAGCACGAACACGAGGTGCAGCGGGCGGCTCACGAGGTTGGGCACAAGGCCCGAAAAGACGAGACCGATATGGAAAACGACAGAGGCCAGCGCGAAGCTGGCCCAGAACACCCGCGCCAGACCGGCTGGCGCGGGGCTTTCGATGCTGGTCAGGCTCACTTCTGCGCGTCGCTCAGCGCGATCCCGGCCTCTTCGTAATAGCGTTGCGCGCCGGGATGGATCTTGCCGGTGATGTTCTCCATCAGCCCGGCATCGACGCCCTTCCACCAGGCGGCGCTCTTGCCAAGCCGCTCCTGGCTTTCCCAATAGGTCTTGGTCAGCTGATAGGCGGTCTCGTCATCCATCTTGGTGGTGGTATAGGCGGCCACCGGCAGCGAGGTGGTGGTGATATCGGCGTCCTGCCCCGCATAGGTGCCCGCCGGGATGACCAGCTTGGTGCGTTTTGTCTGCGCGATCTCCTCGTCGCTCAGCGACAGCACCGTGACATCGCTCGAGGCCGCCGCCTCGACCACGTTGGGCGCGGGCCAGGAACCTGCGGTCACGAAGCCGTCGATCTGGCCGTTCTTCAGCGCCGGAACCGCGTTGCTCAGCTCGACATCGGCGATCTCGACCTTGTCGGCGATTCCGAAAAGCCCAAGGTATTTCTCGCCTTCGCTGGCACCAAAGCTGCCCTTGCCCAGCAGGATCGTCTTGCCTGCCATATCGGCAAAGCTGGTGACGCCGCTTTCGGCGGACATCACGAAATGCATGGTCAGCGACGGAATCGGGAACAGCGCGCGGATTTCGTCGAAGGCCGGGTCGCCCTTGCCCTCGAACATCGCCTTTCCGCCCTGCGCCAGCCCGACCAGCGCCGGGGGCGTGGTAAAGACGTAATCGGCGCCGCGCGCGCGCACCTCCATGACGTTCTGCACCGAACCCTGGCTTTCCTCGACGGTGACACTGATCTCGCCGCCGGTGGCCTCCTGCATCGCTTCGGCGATCTGCACGCCCATCTGGTAATAGGACGAGGCGGTCTTGGCGGATTTATAGGTCACGCGGGTTTCTGCCCCGGCGGGCAGCGCGGTGATGGCGGCCAGCATGGCCGCTGCGGTGATGGACCCGAATTTCATGATGATGCTCCCTGTCATTTCGGGCGCATCTAGACAGGGATCGCGCCGCTGGTCAATCGCAGCCGCGCAGGGCCCGCCTCAGTCGCGGGACGCGCTGGCAGGCCCATCCACTTGATCCGCCAGCGCCTCGGCGCGCGCCGCGATCTCGGCCAGGGCATCATTGACGCTGGCGGGGACGATCGGCACCTCGATGGTCTGGGCCGCGGGCGCGGGGGCGTTGCGCAGCTGGTCGAGCTCGGCCTCCTTTTCGGCCATCCGGTCCTCCATCTGGCGCAGCTTGTCCTCGATCCCGGCGGTCTTGTCGGCCAGCATCAACCCCGCCATCAGAAGCAGCCGCGCTTCCGGGATGCGGCCGATCTGGGCGCTCAGAACCGAGGCCTCCTCGTCCAGCATCTTCGCGGCGGCCCTCAGATAGCCTTCTTCACCCTCCTGGCAGGCCACCTCGAACGGGCGGCCACCGATACGGATCTCGATCTCGGGCATCAGGCGTCCTCCTGCTGGGTCTGGTCATGGGGGCCGTCGCTCAGAATGCGGCCCATCTCGGCAAGGATCGTGTCGGTCTCGGCGCGGTCGCTGGCGCGGCTGGCGCGCAGCCCCTCGAGTTCGGCCAGCATCGACTTGTTGATCAGATGCGGCTCACCGACGCCCTCGCTGTTTGCGGCGCGCAAGGCCTCGTTGGACTCGCGCAGCTGCTGGTTGGCCTTGCGCAGCGACTGAAGCTCGTGATCCAGCTTTTCCATCCGGGCCGCGGTTTCGCCGCGCGCCTCGATGGCGGCGGCTTCCAGCCGTGCCAGCTGTTCCTTCATCTTGCGCACCCGCTCGGCCAGCTGCGCATTGGCCAGCCGCTCATCCTCAAGCTGCGACTCCAGCGCCTCGATCTCGTCGGGCGCAGGTCCTTCGCCCGCGCCCGTCGCGGTTCCGCGCTGCTCCAGACCCTGCGCGATCCGATCCAGCGCCGCCGTGATCCGCCGTTGAAGCTCGTCGATGTCGCTCATGGCGTCACCCCTTGTTTATCCTGCCCATCACCGTGGCCCGCGCCCCGCGCGAATCGCGCGACCACCGGATTAACGCCAAGTTTAGCGAAACACCGCAGGAATTGCGCCCCCTTAGCGCAGATCGGGCGGGGCGCGCTTGATCTTTGACCCCGGCCTGATATTGAGCGCCCAGAGATAGCCAATTCAAAGGAAGATGCCCGTGGATATCGCTGCCCTGCGCGCTGCCAATCCCGATCACTGGACCAAGGCCGCCGCCATCCGCGCATTGACGCTGGATGCGGTCCATGCCGCCAATTCCGGCCATTCCGGCATGCCGATGGGCATGGCGGACGTGGCCACGGTGCTGTTCGAGAAACATCTCAAGTTCGACGCCGCCGCCCCCGAATGGCCCGACCGCGACAGGTTCATCCTGTCGGCGGGGCATGGCTCGATGCTGCTCTATTCGCTGCTTTACCTCACCGGCAACCCCGACATCACCCTCGAGGAAATCCGCAATTTCCGCCAATGGGGCGCAAAGACCGCCGGGCATCCGGAGAATTTCCTCGCCTCCGGGATCGAGACCACCACCGGCCCACTCGGCCAGGGGATCTCGAACGCGGTCGGCTTCGCGATGGCCGAGGAAATGCTGCGCGCGCGCTTCGGGCGCAAGCTGGTCGATCACTATACCTATGTCATCGCCGGTGACGGCTGCCTGATGGAAGGCGTCAGCCACGAGGCGATCGGCATCGCCGGACGCCAGGCGCTCGGCAAGCTCATCGTGTTCTGGGATCACAACAGCATCACCATCGACGGCAAGGTCGATCTTTCGGACCGCACCGATCAGGTGAAGCGCTTCCGCGCCTCGGGCTGGCAGGTGCTGGAGATCGACGGGCATGATCCGGCGGCCATCGATGCCGCGATCACCACCGCGCGCAAGTCGCGCAAGCCCAGCATGATCGCCTGCAAGACCCACATCGCGCTTGGCCATGCCGCACAGGACACGTCCAAGGGCCACGGCGCGCTGACCGATCCCGATCAGCTCGTTGCCGCCAAGCAGGCCTATGGCTGGCCGCACGGCCCATTCGAGGTGCCGGGCGATGTGAAATCGGCATGGGAAACCATCGGCGCGCGCGGCGCGGCCGAACGCGAAGCCTGGAATGCCCGCCTCGGCGAAACCTCCGAGCGCCGCCAGAAGGAATTCGCCCGCATCTTCGCCGGCGAGGCCCCAAAATCCCTGTCGGCACGCATCAAGGCGCTGAAAAAGCAGATATCCGAAGAGCTGCCCAAGGTGGCCACCCGCAAATCCTCGGAAATGGTGCTCGAAGTGGTGAACCCGATCATGCCCGAAACCGTGGGCGGCTCGGCGGATCTGTCGGGATCGAACAACACCCGCTCGGGCGACATGAGCGTCTTCGACGTGGACAATCGCAAGGGCCGCTACGTCCATTGGGGCATCCGCGAACATGGCATGGCGGCGGCGATGAACGGCATGGCGCTGCATGGGGGCATCCGCCCCTATGGCGGCACGTTCATGTGCTTCACCGATTACGCCCGCCCGGCCATGCGCCTCGCCGCGCTGATGAAGGTGCCGTCGGTTTTCGTCATGACCCATGACAGCATAGGCCTTGGCGAAGACGGCCCCACCCACCAGCCGGTCGAGCACCTGGCGATCAGCCGCGCGACCCCCAACACCTGGGTGTTCCGTCCCTGCGACACGGTGGAAACCGCCGAGGCCTGGGAACTCGCGCTGCGCTCTACGGATACGCCTTCGGTTCTGTCGCTCACGCGTCAGGGCGTGCCGACGCTGCGCCACGAGCACAAGAACAAGAACCTGACCGAACAGGGCGCCTATGTACTGGCCGATGCGACGGGCAAGCGTCAGGCGATCCTGATCGCCACCGGCTCGGAAGTCTCCGTCGCGATGAAAGCCCGCGAAATGCTCGAGGCCGAAGGCATCGGCACCCGTGTCGTCTCGATGCCCTGCATGGAGCTGTTCGCCGCGCAGGACAACGCCTATCGCAAGCGCGTGCTGCCGGGCGGCCCCGTGCGCGTCGGCGTCGAGGCCGCGATACGGCAGGGCTGGGATCGCTGGCTTCTCGGCCAGGGCGGGCGCGAGCAGAAGGCCGGTTTCGTCGGCATGGACAGCTTTGGCGCTTCCGCGCCGGCCGAAACCCTGTTCGAGAAATTCGGCATCACCGCCGAGGCGGTCGCCCAGAAGGTCAAATCGCTGCTCTGATCGGGTCTTGCAGGGGAAGGCGCGATCACCAGCGCCTCCCCTCTTCCCGCTCTCAGACCGCCCTGCCCTCTGGCCTCCCGCGCGCTGCGGCGCTAGCCTCACGCCCATGGCAGAACTTCTGATCGTCTATCACTCCCGCACCGGCGGCAGCCGGCAGATGGCCGAAGCGGCGCATGACGCCGCGCGGGCCGAGGCCGACAGTCGCCTGCTGCGCGCTGACGAGGCCGGGCCGGATGACCTCCTGCGCGCCGATGGCTATCTTTTCTGCGCGCCCGAGAACCTCGCCGCGATCTCCGGCGTGATGAAGGATTTCTTCGATCGCTGCTATTACCCGGTGCTGGGCCGGATCGAAGGGCGCGCCTATGCCCAGATGATCTGCGCCGGGTCCGATGGCGCCAACGCCGCCCGCCAGATCGCCCGCATCGCGCAGGGCTGGCGGCTCAAATCCGTGCAGGAGGCGCTGATCGTCTGCACCCACGCGCAGACTCCCGAAGCGATCCTCGCCCCAAAGACGATCCCGCAAGACGACCTGGCCGCCTGCGAAGAGCTCGGCCAGGCCCTCGCCGCAGGTCTAGCGATGGGCGCGTTCTGATCTAGCCGAAGGTCACTGGCCGCTGCACCGCCCGGTTCACTGACAACGAAAACACATCCGGGCGCGCATAATGCCCGCTCGCATCGAATTTGCGCCGCGATGCTCGCGCGGCCGCGACGTCGATATCGGCGATCAGCAGCCCTTTTTCCTGATGCATCGGACCGGCAATCGCCTTGCCGAAGGGCTTGTAGATCACCGCATCTCCCGGATTGACCCACTCGTCCTTGTCGGGAAACAGCTCGTCGCGATAAGGGATACCGGCGGGAATGTCCGCAGCCTCCAGCGCCGTCGCGCATCCCACCACCCAGCAACCGCCTTCGCGCGCGATATGCTGCATCGTCGCCAGCCATGCCGCACCGCTATCCCATGTCGGGGCCACGTAGATGTCGATGTCCTGCGCATAAAGCGCATAGCGCGCCAGCGGCATGTAGTTCTCCCAGCAGATCAGCGCACCGACGCGCCCCACCGCCGTCTCGACCACGTTGAGGCCGGAACCGTCGCCAAAGCCCCAGACCATCCGCTCGGGGTTGGTCGGCATCAGCTTGCGGTGATTATTGGCCAGACTGCCATCCGCGTCGATGATCGCGCAGCTGTTGAACAGCGTGCTGCCGCTGACACCGGAATCGATTTCCTGATAACCGATCACCACGACGACGCCGTTGTCGCGCGCCGCCTCCTGCAAGGGCGCAAGCCCGCCCTTGCCCAGATCGACCGAATTCGCCTGCGACAATGCGTAAAGCTCATCCGTCTTGCCCATCCCCGCCCCCGGCGGCAAACGCCATACGAAGGTCGGATACCCCGGCAGCCATGTTTCGGGAAAAACCACCATGGAGCATCCCTGCTCCGCGGCCTGCGCGACGATCTCGACCGCCCTGAGCATGGATTTTTCTAGATCGAGATAAACCGGCGCATACTGAACGACCGCGATTTTCATGATATGTCCTCCCGCCTCTGAAAATGAGACCGGTGAAGCTTAGCACGGGAATGCCGCTTGCCCGCGCTCAAACCGCGTGGCGGGACGCCGGGCCAAGCGCCATCGCCGTTCAGCCGGGCATCACCCGTGTCCAGATCGGCTTGATCACCTTCACGCCGACGGGAATAAGCAGCATCCCGAGCGCCAGCCCGAACACGCCGTCGATTCCCGCCGTGACCGCCCATTCAACGGCACCCTGCCAGTCGCCCATACCCTCCGCGGCCTTGACCGCGACATCGTGAATCCAGCTGTAAGGCGCGGCAAAACCCATTTCCGCCAGCGCATGCAGGATGATCGAGCCACCCACCCACAGCATTGCCGCCGTGCCGACGATCATCAGCAGTTTCAGGAATCCCGGCATCGCGTGAACGATCCCGCGCCCCACCGCACGCGTCAGACCGAACCGTCCGCGCTCGGCCATGAAAAGTCCCACATCATCCGCCTTCACGATCAGCGCCACCGAGCCATAGACCGCCACCGTGATCCCGACCGCCACCATCGCCAGCGTCGCCGCCTCCATCCAGATGTTGCTTTCGGGGATCGCCGCCAGCGCGATCGTCATGATCTCGGCCGACAGGATGAAATCCGTCTTGATCGCGCCCGCCACCTTGGCTTCCTCCAGATGGGCGACATCGCCCTCGGCGTGGCTCGAGTCCGGACCGCCATGCCCCTTGCCCGCACCAAGCGCATGGGCGATCTTCTCGGCGCCCTCAAAACACAGATAGGCTCCGCCCAGCATCAGCAGGGGCGCGATCAGCCATGGCGCGAAGGACGACAGCAACAGCCCCGCGGGCAACAGGAAAACCAGCTTGTTGAAGATCGAGCCTCGCGCGATCTTCATGACGATCGGCAATTCGCGGGCCGGAGCGAAGCCCTGCATGTATTTCGGCGTCACCGCCGCGTCGTCGATCATCGCACCGGCGGCCTTGCTGCCCGCCTTGGCCGCCTGCCCGGCCACATCGTCGACCGAGGCCGCCGCCAGCTTGGCAATCCCCGCGACATCGTCCAGCAATGCCATCAACCCGCTCATACCCGTCCCTCCGATCAACTTTCCGCCAGTGGTCCGACGTTAGCGCCATCAAGTCAAGAGCGCTCCGGTTTGCGATAACAGTTATCGCTAACATATTGAATTACCCATGATTTCCGGCGATGAATCCCGCTGCCTCGGCGATTTTGACCTTTCAGGCACGCCCTGCGCCGTCTATATCGCGCACAACCATATTCACAGGAGCATTGCCATGACCATCACCGTCGGCATCAACGGTTTCGGCCGCATCGGCCGCTGCACCCTGGCCCATATCGCCGCCAGCGGGCGCGACGACATCAAGGTCGTCAAGGTGAACGCCACCGGCCCGCTCGAAACCGCCGCCCACCTGATCAAGTATGACAGCGTGCATGGCCGCTTCCCCAACGAGATCACCCTCGGCGACGCCACGATGGACCTGGGACGCGGGCCGATGCAGATGTTCTCGACCTACGACATGGCCGAGCTCGACTGGTCAGGCGTCGACGTGGTGCTGGAATGCACCGGCAAGTTCAACGACGGCGAAAAGGCCAAGGCGCACCTCGAGCGCGGCGCCGGCAAGGTCCTGCTCTCGGCGCCCGGCAAGAACGTGGACCGCACAGTGGTCTATGGCGTCAATGACGGCGATCTCCAGCCCGGCGAGCGGATGATCTCGAACGGCTCCTGCACCACCAACTGCCTGGCACCGCTGGCCAAGGTCCTGCACGAATCGATCGGCATCGACTCGGGCATCATGACCACGATCCACGCCTACACGGGTGACCAGCCCACGCTGGACCGCCGCCACAAGGATCTTTACCGCGCCCGCGCCGCCGCCATCTCGATGATCCCCACTTCCACCGGCGCCGCCAAGGCCCTCGGCGAGGTGCTGCCCGCCCTCAAGGGCAGGCTCGACGGCTCGGCGATCCGCGTGCCCACGCCGAATGTGTCGGCGGTGGACCTGACGTTCGTCGCGCAAAAGGACGTCAGCGCCGATGACGTGAACGCCATCGTCGCAGAGGCCGCCGCCGGGCCGATGAAAGGCGTTCTGGGCTATGATCCCGAACCCAAGGTCAGCATCGACTTCAACCATACCGAGGAAAGCTCGATCTTCGCGCCCGAGCAGACACGGGTCACCGGCGGCCGCCTCGTGCGCGTGCTGGCATGGTATGACAATGAATGGGGCTTCTCGTGCCGCATGGCCGATGTGGCCGTGGCGATGGGTCGGCTGGGGTAATTGCACCGGGTGCGGGGCGGGCTGCCGCCCCGCATGCGCTGCGCGCATATCCCGCGTGACAGCCCCCGTGCCTTCTGGCATCTATGACGCGCATCGCTGAGCGCATGAGGCCCGATCCATGACCAATCCCATCGCAATCGCCCTTGGCGGCCTCGTTCTTGTCGGGCTGGCGGTGGATTTCTGGTCCTATGACTGGTCGGGCACCATCTTTCTCGCGCGAAAGATGGCCGACCTCATCGAGTGGCTGGCCTTCTGGCGCTGAGCGGTTCAGGCGCTCACTTGAACTTCGCCAACAGCTTGTCGCGCACCGGGGGTGTCACGAACTTGCTGACATCGCCATCAAGACGCGCGATCTCCTTGACCAGCTTGCTGGCGATCGCCTGGTGGCTGGCATCGGCCATCAGAAAGACGGTCTCGACGGTATTGTCGAGCGCACGATTCATGCCCACCATCTGGAATTCATATTCGAAATCCGCCACAGCGCGCAGCCCGCGCACGATCAGCTGCGCCCCGACATCATGGGCGCAATCGATGAGCAGGTTCTCGAACGGATGCGCGACGATCTCGGTGCCGGTCTGGTCGGTCAGCTTGGCGCATTCCGCCTCGATCATCGCGACCCGCTCCTCCAGCGAGAAAAGCGGGCCCTTGTCGCGGTTGATCGCGACCCCGATCACCAGCCGGTCCACCAGCATGGCGGCGCGGCGGATGATGTCGAGATGTCCAAGGGTGATGGGATCGAAGGTGCCGGGGTAAAGGGCGATGCGCATGGGGCGGCTCCGTATTGTGCTTGGGCGTCACGCAACAATATTACATCGCGGAATGCAAGCCGAAGACGCTCGGGTATAATGTCGCCCTATGGGGGCGCTGCCCCCGCCGCCGCAAGCGGCGACTCCCCCGAGGTATTTTGGGCCAGATGAAGTGGCGGGCCTAGTAGCCCATGATCATGCCTTCAAGCGCGTCTTTCTCCATCGACAGTTCCTGAAGGCGTGCCTTGACCACGTCGCCGATGGTGACGATGCCCACGAGCTTGCCATCCTCAACCACCGGCATATGGCGAAAACGCCCGTCGGTCATGCGCGACAGAACCGCATCCGAGCTGTCCTGACGCGAACAGCAAACCGGGTTGCGGGTCATCATCTCGTCGACCTTCTCGGTCAGGCAGGTCGCACCGCGCACCGCCAGCGCGCGCACGATGTCGCGTTCCGACAGGATTCCTTCGGCATGTTCGCCATCGCGCGACACGACAAGCCCGCCGATCCGGCGCTCCGCAAGGATCTGCGCCGCTTCGGAGACCAACGTCCCCGGTTTGATCGTCAAAACGCCGTCATCGCCCTTGGATTTGAGGATTTGCTGAACGAGCATGGCCGGTCCTCCAGATGAAATGCCCCTCATTCAGCGTTGACGATAACCCCCGCCCTGTCAAGTCAGGGCCTCCAGCCGCGCCACCTCGCTGCGCACCCCGTCGGCCAGCGCGGCGGCGAAGCGGTTGAGCCGCTCGAGCCGGCGGTCGTCGGCATGGCGCACAAGGTAGAAACTGCGCGTCAGGCTGAACGCCTCGGGGAGCAGTTTCACGACGCCGCGCACAAATGGCAGCGAGAAATCATGCAGCACGCCGATGCCGCCGCCCTGGCGCACCCAGTTGACCTGCACCGATACCGAATTCGACGCCAGCGACACCCGCTCGAGCGCGGCTTCGCGCATGTAATCGAGCTCCTTGTCGAAGATCATGTCCTGGATGTAGCCGACCATCCGGTGCCCCTTGAGATCATCGAGCGAGGTGATCGGCGCATGGTCGCGCAGGTAGCGTCGCGAGGCCGCCAGGTGCAGGCGGTAATCGGTGATGCGCTGCACGCTCAGCCGTCCGGCGGTGGGCGGGCTCACCGCGACCACCATGTCGGCCTCGCGCCGTGTCAGGTTGAAGACCCGCGGCAGCGCGACGATCTGCACCTCGAGGTCGGGATTGGCCTCGCCGATGCGCGCGCAGACCTGGGGCAGCACGAAATTCGCCGCACCGTCCGGCGCGCCGATGCGGATCTGCCCGGTCATGCCGCCCGCGCTTCCGGCCATTTCCTCGGCCACGCCCTCGATCGCCTGCTCGACCCGTACCGCATGGCCCATCAGGCGCTGCCCGGCGTCGCTCAGCGCATAGCCGGTCGGGGATTTGGCGAAAAGCGGCGCGCCAAGATCGGTTTCCAGCCGGGCAATGCGCCGCCCCACCGTCGCCGGGTCGATCCTCAGCACCCGCCCCGCACCCGAGAGGCTTTCGGCGCGCGCCACCGCAAGGAATATCCGCAGATCGTCCCATTGAGCATCCATCACAGCCACCCTTTGCATTTTTGCATGACGCTTTTGGAATATTGCCCCTTTTACATAGATATTTGCAAGGCTACCCTGCGCGCGAACCGCAAAAGGGAGGACCCTCCATGAAAGACCTGACGCATTATATCGGTGGCGCCCATCAAAAGGGCACATCCGGACGCACATCCGACGTCTACAACCCCGCCACCGGCGAAGTGCAGGCGCAATGCCCCCTCGCATCCGCCGAGGAACTGAACCGCGCGGTCGAGATCGCCGCCGAGGCGCAACCCGCATGGGCCGCCACCAACCCGCAGCGCCGCGCCCGCGTGATGATGGAATTCGTGCGCCTGCTCAACCGTGACATGGACAAGCTGGCCGAGGCGCTTTCCTCCGAGCATGGCAAGACCTTCCCCGACGCCAAGGGCGACGTCCAGCGCGGCCTCGAGGTCGTGGAATACTGCATCGGCGCGCCGCAGATGCTGAAAGGCGAGTTCACCGATGGTGCCGGCCCCGGCATCGACATGTATTCGATGAAACAGGCGCTTGGCGTCTGCGCCGGCATCACGCCGTTCAACTTCCCGGCGATGATCCCGATGTGGATGTTCGCGCCCGCCCTCGCCTGCGGCAACGCCTTCATCCTCAAGCCCAGCGAACGCGACCCCTCGGTGCCGCTCATGCTGGCCGAACTGATGGAAGAGGCCGGCCTGCCCAAGGGCCTGCTGCAGGTCGTCAACGGTGACAAGGAAGCGGTGGATGCGATCCTCGATCACCCGGTGATCCAGTCCGTCGGCTTCGTCGGCTCGACCCCGATCGCCGAATATATCTACGGGCGCGGCTGCTCGAACGGCAAGCGTGTGCAATGCTTCGGCGGCGCCAAGAACCACATGATCATCATGCCCGACGCCGATCTCGATCAGGCCGCCGACGCGCTGATCGGCGCCGGTTACGGTGCCGCAGGCGAACGCTGCATGGCGATCTCGGTCGCCGTGCCGGTGGGTGACGAAACCGCCGACCGCCTGATCGAAAAGCTGGTGCCGCGCATCGAGAAACTCAAGGTCGGCCCCTACACGGCGGGCGATGACGTCGATTACGGCCCCGTCGTGACCGCGGCAGCCAAGGAAAAGATCCTCGGCCTTGTGCAGACCGGCATCGACCAGGGCGCCGAACTGGTGGTCGACGGGCGCGATTTCTCGCTCCAGGGCTATGAGGACGGCTTCTTTGTCGGCCCGCACCTCTTCGACAAGGTGACGCCCGACATGGACATCTACACGCAGGAAATCTTCGGCCCGGTGCTGACCACCGTGCGCGCGGCCTCCTATGAAGAGGCGATCAGCCTCGCGATGGACCATGAATACGGCAACGGCACGGCGATCTATACCCGCGACGGCGACGCCGCCCGCGATTTCGCCAACCGGATCAATATCGGCATGGTGGGCATCAACGTGCCGATCCCGGTGCCGCTGGCCTATCACACCTTCGGCGGCTGGAAGAAATCCATGTTCGGCGACCTCAACCAGCACGGCCCCGACGCCTTCAAGTTCTACACCCGCACCAAGACGGTCACATCGCGCTGGCCCAGCGGCATCAAGGAAGGCGGCGAGTTCAACTTCAAGGCGATGGACTGATCCACGCCCCTTGCAGACAACAAAAAAGGCGCCGGAAACGGCGCCTTTTCTTTTATTTGGTTCAGACCGGTTCCGGCTCAGGCTTTCCGGCGACGCCGCAGGAAGGCCAGCGCGGCCAGACCACCGATCAGAAGCGGGCCACCCGCAGGCAGCGGGACCACGCCCGGCTGGTGATTGTCACCCGGATCGCCATTGCCGACCACCGGCGGGATGTTCTGATCCCCGTCGAAAAGCGGCGGTACACCGCAATCGTGCAGACAGAAATCATCGGTGTCCGGCTTGGTCTCGGCCTTCACCTTGTGCTTCTTGTTGTCGTTCTTCTTGGCGTTCTTCTTCTTGTTTTTGTTCTTGTTCTTTTTCTTGTTTTTCGATGTCGAGTTCGACGCGGTGCCGAAGCCGAACCTGTCATTCGACCCGCCTTGGCTGAATGCGCCGAAGCCGCCGAAGAAGCCCGAACCCGAGAAGAAGCTGTTCGTCGCGCCGCCCGGGAAGAACCCGCTCGCAGCACCGCCCATCATAAAGGGTGCGCCGGCCGGGAAAAAGCCGGGCGCGCCGAAGCCGCCACCGAAACCGGAGAAGCCGCCGCCTAGGCCGGAGAACCCGCCACCGAAACCGGAAAACTGCGAAGGTCCGAAGAACTGCGGCATCGCGTTGTTACCGCCGCTTGACGAATTGCCGAAGTCGAAAGACTGGGTCGTCGCTGACGCCATCGCGCCCGTCGCGACCAGGACCGCCACGGCAAGCGCAGCGCGGGCAGCAGCGGTTTTTCGCAAATGCTTCATAAGACTCTTCCTTGAAAATAGCGCTGTAAAAAAACTGATCGGGCGCAGCAGAATCACCAAACCCGTAACCAAATACAATATCCCTCACTCTATGGCATTGCGGCGGTCTTGCCAATGTTCCGCCATGTTCCCGCCGCGATTTAAGCCCGTATTATCAATTATTTCGAGATTAATTCTGCTTGGAGTCATTCATTGTAAGGGCATCCGAAACAAAACGCTGCGCCGACGCGCGTCTGCCAGCACCGCCTGCCCCGCCGGATTCGTCGCAAGAACTGCGTGCCTCTGGCTCTCATCAGGCGCGCAGGCACATGAGTCACGGCACCGTGATTCGCGGCCTTTGAATCCATAAGAATTGACCAATTCATCCCGTTGATGCGTGATTGTCTACGAATGAGGGACAAAAACCTCTGCGTATTCCATCTCCAACACCCGTTGTTGCGTTGGTCCCTGTGCGGGCGCAGCATTGACCTTCGCTGCTTGCGCATCGTTAAGTTCCCTCAATAACACGATAAAAAAGGCGATAGGCAGAGTCTGCGCGCGGCACATGCCCCCGACGGCCAAATTTACCGCGGCCGAAATGAAAGATTGTGATGAAAACCTGGCATAAATGTGCCATGATTGCCTTGATTATGAGTACGTCGGGGTTACTGGTCGCGCTTTGGTTGGCCACCACCACCCCTCAACTTTGATAAGTGATTTTTTCATCTTCATAGCGAATGGGGGATTTTAGAATGATCAGAACAATTACAGCGGCTCTTCTGGCTGTCGGCTTGACGACGGGTGCGCATGCCGCGACCGTGGCAGGTTCTTCATCGGGGACCTTCAGTGCCCAGACCGCCGAGAACTCCGGGCTTCCGCCCTTTGCCGGCACCTTCGGTGCGGATATCAGCGCCGATGGCAAGACCCTGACATGGCCGGGCGACTCCTGCGCCTTTTTCCACTGCGGCGACCCGAATACTGCCCAAAGCACCCTGACAATCAATGATGTGGCCTTCTCGCAGGCGACCACGTCGGGCAGCAACCAGGTTCTGGTCGGCAGCCTGACTTGGCATAACGCCAGCTCGGACTCGTCCATCACGGATGACCTGTTCTCCGCGATCGCAAGCATTGGCCTGAACTTCACCAGCCCGACGGGTCTGGGCGGTTCGGAAACCCTGAGCTTCAGCATCAACAACACCAGCAACCCGACGGGCGACCTCATCATGGCCAGCCCGACCGGCGCTCTGGATTTCGGTCTCGCCGTTCCGCTCGACCTTGGTTCGGGCCTGACGCTGACCTCTTTCTTCGCCGATATCGAGAGCGGAGGCGGTTCGCTGTCCGGTGGCACCTGGTCGCTTGCCGAGAACGGCACTTCGACTGTTGGCATCTACGCAAACATCGCAGCGATCCCGCTGCCCGCGGGCGGGCTTCTCCTGCTGACGGGTCTCGGTGGTCTCGCCGCGCTGCGCCGTCGCAAGCAAGCCGCCTGAGCCTTTACGCTCACACGGTAGAAAACGTTCAGAAGCGGCCCCTTCGGGGGCCGTTTCCTGTTTCGGGGGGATGACAAATGCTTGCCACAAGCGACACCTCCGTGCTGTGATCGGACTCTGGAAAAACCTTCGCGGCAGGTGTCATGGCCCTCATTCATCCCGAATTCACCATCGGCATCGAGGAAGAATACCTGCTTGTCGACCGTGACAGCCTGGCGCTCGCCGATGCCCCCGACGCGCTGATGCAGGATTGCAAATCCGAACTCGAGGATCAGGTCAGCCCCGAATTCCTCAATTGCCAGATCGAGATCGGCACCCGTGTCTGCCGCAACGTGGCCGAGGCCCGCGACGACCTCAAACGCCTGCGCGCCACCGTCTCGAGCTGTGCTGCGCGCCACAACCTCGTGCCGATCGCTGCCTCCTGTCACCCTTTCGCCGACTGGCGCAACCAGACCCATACCGACCGCGAGCGCTACAACATGCTGGCGGGCGACCTCGCAGGGGTGGTGCGGCGGATGCTGATCTGCGGGATGCATGTGCATGTGGGGATCGACCCGCCCGACCGGCGCGTGGACCTCATGAACCAGCTCAGCTATTTCCTGCCCCACCTTCTGGCGCTCTCCTGTTCCTCGCCCTTCTGGCAGGGTCAGGATACCGGGCTCGATTCCTATCGCCTCACCGTGTTCGACAACCTGCCGCGCACCGGCCTGCCGCCGCGCATGGAAAGCTACGGGGAATTCCAGCGCTCGGTCTCGGCGCTTGTCGATCTCGGGGTGATCGAGGACAGCTCGAAGATTTGGTGGGATCTGCGCCCCTCGCACCAGTTCCCCACCCTTGAATCGCGCATCTGCGACGTGCAGCCCAGGCTGGAACATGCCCTGACCCTGGCGGCGTTCACCCAGGCGCTGACCCGGATGCTCTGGCGCCTCGCCGTGCGCAATCAACGCTGGCGCATCTATGACCGCTTCCTTGTCGCCGAGAACCGCTGGCGCGCGCAGCGTTACGGCATCCGCGAGGGGCTGATCGATTTCGGCCTCGGGGAAATCGTGCCGATGGGCGACCTCGTCGAAGAGTTGATCGAACTGCTTGAGGAAGACGCCCGTTTCTTCGAATCCACCGCCGAGATCGAGACCGCCCGCGAGATCCTGCGCAGCGGCGGATCGGCTGGCCGGCAGCGGCAGGCCTATCAGGATGCGCTTCATGCCGAGGACGATCACGATCATGCCCTGCGCGCCGTAGTGCGCCACCTGATCGAGGAATTCCACGCCGATCTCTGAGCACCCGCCGCGCGCCCTGTTCACCCGGCCACCTTCGGTCCATGATACCGACGCGATACCGATGTGACGCCGACGCGATGCCGAAGCGGTTTTTCCCTGTTAACAAAGGCCAATCATCCGATTCTCGCACGTCCTTGCAAAACTGCTGCAAGAATTGGTAATTAAACACACGTTCAATTCACTCAGGGAGGAGGAGGCCCGGCATGGATTTCGCGTTGACCGAGGAACAGACCGCCATTTTCGACATGGCCCATGCCTTCGGGCAGGACAATATCGCACCACACGCCCGTGATTGGGAACGCGACGGCACCATCCCCAAACAGCTCTGGCCGCAGATCGCCGAACTGGGTTTCGGCGGGCTCTATGTTTCCGAAGAAGGCGGCGGCTCGGGCCTCTCGCGCCTTGATGCGACGCTCGTTTTTGAAGCCCTGTCAATGGCTTGCCCTTCCGTCGCAGCGTTCCTCTCGATCCACAACATGTGCGCGAAGATGATCGACACCTTCGCCAGCGACGAGATGAAGGCCCGCGTCATGCCCGGTGTCCTGTCGATGGACACGGTGCTCTCCTATTGCCTCACCGAGCCCGGCTCCGGCTCGGATGCCGCCGCCCTCAAGACCCGCGCCACCCTCACCAACAAGGGCTACAGCCTCAACGGCACCAAGGCCTTCATCTCGGGCGGCGGTTACTCCGACGCCTACATCGTCATGGTGCGCACCGGCGAGGACGGCCCGCGCGGCATCTCCACCGTCTATGTCGAAGACGGCACAGAGGGCCTCAGCTTCGGCGGACTCGAGGATAAAATGGGCTGGCGCAGCCAACCCACCGCCCAGGTGCAGTTTGACAATTGCAACATTCCCGCCACCAATCTGGTCGGCGAAGAGGGCAAAGGTTTCACATATGCGATGGCCGGTCTCGATGGCGGGCGGCTCAACATTTCCGCCTGTTCACTGGGCGCCGCCCAGCAGGCGCTGACCATGACGCTGCAATACATGCGTGACCGCAAGGCCTTCGGACGCCCGATCAGCGACTTTCAGGCGCTTCAGTTCCGCCTCGCCGACCTCGAGATCGAACTCCAGGCCGCCCGCACCTTCCTGCGCCAGGCCGCCTGGAAACTCGACACCGGCGCGCCCGACGCCACCAAGTTCTGCGCGATGGCCAAGAAATTCGTGACCGAAACCGGCAGCCATGTGGTCAATCAATGCTTGCAACTCCATGGCGGCTACGGCTACCTCGCCGATTATGGGATCGAGAAACTGGTGCGCGACCTGCGCGTGCATGAAATCCTCGAAGGCACGAACGAGATCATGCGCCTGATCGTGGCCCGTCAACTGCTGGCCGAGCAATGAGCGACGACATCAACATCCGCATCGAAGGCCGCGCGGGCCGGATCACCCTGACCCGCCCCAAGGCTCTCAATGCGCTTGGCCATGACATGTGCCTCGCCATAGAAGAGGCGCTCGACGCCTGGGCCGATGACGGTGCCGTGGCGCTGGTCATCATCGACGGTGCCGGCGACAAGGCATTCTGCGCCGGCGGCGACATTCAGAAACTCTACGATACCGGGCGCGACGGGGATTTCGAATATGGCCGCCGTTTCTGGCGCGATGAATACCGCCTGAACGCGAAAATTGCCGAATATCCAAAGCCTTACATCGCGTTTCTGCATGGCTTCACGATGGGCGGCGGAGTCGGGATCGGCTGTCACGGCAGCCACCGCATCACCTGCGAGACCAGTCAGATCGCCATGCCCGAATGCTCCATCGGCCTCGTGCCGGATGTCGGCGGCTCGCTCCTGCTGGCGCGCGCGCCGGGGCACTTGGGCGAATATCTCGGCCTGACCGGGGCGCGGATGGGACCGGGTGACGCGATCCATGCCGGTTTCGCCGATCACTACATCCCCGCCGCCCATTGGCCCGGCCTCGTCGAGGCGCTCTGCTCCACCGGCGATGTCGATGCAGCGCTGACGCCGCTCGGAGAAACAGCCCCGGAAGGGGCGCTGCGCAGCGCGCAGGCGGATATCGATACGCTTTTCGACGCGGGCACCCTGCCCGGCATCCTCGATGCGCTGCGCAGCCATTCGGGCGAACTGGCGCAACAATCGCTTGGAAAAATCGAACGCAACGCGCCCCTTTCGATGGCCTGCACCGTCGAAATGCTGCGGCGTCTGCGTGCCGACAGCGCCGACATCCGCACGGCCCTTGCCCAGGAATACCGCTTCACCGCCCGCGCGATGGAATCGGGCGATTTCCTCGAAGGCATCCGCGCCCAGATCATCGACCGCGACCGCCAGCCGCGCTGGCGCCACGCCCTCGACACCCTTCCCGAAGACGCCGCAGATACCATGCTCGCGCCGCTCGGGGATCAAGAGCTGACATTCGCAACCGGAGGATAAGCCATGAAGATCGGATTCATCGGACTGGGCAACATGGGCGGGCCGATGGCGGCCAACCTGGCCAAGGCGGGACACGAGGTGACGGGCTTCGACACGGCCGGCGTCACCATCGAAGGCGTCGCCAGCGCCGACAGTGCCAAGGCGGCCGCAAGCGGCGCCGAGGTGGTCATCACCATGCTCCCAAACGGCCAGATCCTGCGCGCCGTCGCTAATGATGTGATCCCGGCAATGGACAAGGGCGCGGTGCTGCTCGATTGCTCCACCGTCGATGTCGACAGTGCCCGCGCGGTTGCCGCACAGGCCAACGATGCTGGCCTCTCGGCACTTGATGCGCCGGTTTCAGGCGGCGTCGGCGGCGCGACAGGCGGCACGCTCACCTTCATGGTGGGTGGCGATGAGGCAGGGTTCGAGACCGCCCGCCCGCTCTTTGACATCATGGGCCAGAAGGCCGTGCATTGCGGCCCCTCCGGCAATGGCCAGGCCGCCAAGATCTGCAACAACATGATCCTCGGCGCCACCATGATCGTCACCTGCGAGGCCTTCGCCCTTGCCGACAAGCTGGGGCTGGACCGGCAGGCGATGTATGACGTGGTCTCCACCTCGTCGGGGCAGTCCTGGTCGATGACCACCTATTGCCCCGCCCCCGGTGTCGGACCCACGACCCCCGCCGACAATGACTACAAGCCCGGCTTCGCCGCCGATCTCATGCTCAAGGACCTGCGCCTTGCGCAAGAGGCCGCCGCCTCGGCCGATGCCGACACGCCGCTCGGCGAAGCGGCGATGAAGCTCTATGCGAAATTCGTCGAGGAAGAAGACGGCCAGGGTCGTGATTTCTCGGCCATGCTGCCGCGATTCGAGAAACGCGGCTACAGCTGAGTCGCGCGCCATGATTCAACCCCGTCCGGTTTTCGCCGGTCGGGGCATTGATCCATGTCATATTCATATTTCGGAACATGTGTCTTATGTCACGACGATCTCATGTGAAAGAGGACATCATGTTCAAGAAAAACGTCGGCGGCATCGACCGCACCCTGCGCATCCTGGTGGGCATCGCCCTGCTGGTCGCATTCGGCCTCAACCCGTCGAGCCAATACAGCTGGCTCTACCTGATCGGCATCGTGCCGCTGGCCACCGGTCTGCTCAGCACCTGCCCGCTCTATTCGATCTTCGGGCTCAACACCTGCCCGCGCAAATAAGCGTTCCGGCGGGCGGGTGGCCCTGTTTCAGGCCCCCGCCCCCGCGTCTCATCTATTCCGCCGCCACCTTGCGCGCCGCCAGCATCTCCTTGAGATAGCGCCCGGTATGGCTTCGCTCGACCTCGGCCACCTCTTCGGGCGTGCCCACGGCCACGATCTCGCCACCGCCATCGCCCCCTTCGGGGCCGATATCCACCAGATGATCTGCGGTCTTGATCACATCCAGGTTATGCTCGATCACCACCACCGTATTGCCGCTCTCGACCAGCTCGTGCAGCACCTCCAGCAGCTTCTTCACATCCTCGAAATGCAGCCCCGTCGTCGGCTCGTCCAGGATGTAAAGCGTGCGCCCGGTCGACCGCTTGGCCAGTTCCTTTGACAGCTTCACCCGCTGCGCCTCGCCCCCCGACAGGGTCGTGGCCTGCTGGCCCACCTTGATATAGCCAAGCCCGACCCGCGCCAGCGCATCCATCTTCTCGCGGATACTGGGCACCGCCTTGAAGAAATCCTGCGCATCCTCCACCGTCATGTCCAGCACGTCGGCGATGGATTTTCCCTTCCACTGGATCTCCAGCGTCTCGCGGTTATAGCGCGCGCCGTTGCAGGTCTCGCAGGTGACATAGACATCGGGCAGGAAGTGCATCTCGATCTTGATCAGCCCGTCGCCCTGGCACGCCTCACAACGCCCGCCCTTCACGTTGAAGCTGAACCGCCCCGGCTTGTAGCCGCGCGCCTTGGCCTCGGGCAGCCCCGCGAACCAGTCGCGGATCGGGGTGAAGGCGCCGGTATAGGTGGCGGGGTTGGATCGCGGCGTGCGCCCGATCGGGCGCTGGTCGATATCGATCACCTTGTCCAGATGCTCGAGCCCCCGGATCGTCTCGCAGGGCGCCGGCGTCTGGCGCGCACCGTTCAGACGCATGCTCGCGGTCTTGAACAGCGTCTCGATGGTCAGCGTGGACTTGCCCCCGCCCGACACACCCGTCACGCAGACGAACTGCCCCAGCGGAAACTCCGCCGTCACATCCTTGAGGTTGTTGCCGCTCGCCTTGACCACGCTCACGGATTTGCCATTGCCCTTGCGCCGCTCGGCCGGAATGGCGATCTCGCGCTGGCCCGACAGGTATTGCCCCGTGATCGAGGCCGGGTCCGCCGCGATATGTTCGGGCGTGCCGTGGCTCACCACCTGCCCGCCATGCACACCTGCGCCGGGACCGATATCATAGACGTAATCGGCGGTGCGGATCGCCTCCTCGTCATGCTCGACCACGATCACCGTATTGCCCTGATCGCGCAGGTTGCGCAGGGTCTGCAACAGCCGCCCGTTATCGCGCTGGTGCAGGCCGATGCTCGGCTCATCAAGCACGTAAAGCACGCCGGTCAATCCGCTGCCGATCTGGCTCGCCAGCCGGATGCGCTGGCTCTCGCCCCCCGACAGGGTGCCGGCATTGCGGCTCAGCGTCAGGTAATCCAGACCCACATTGTTGAGAAACCCCAACCGCTCGCGGATCTCCTTGAGGATCGCGCGGGCGATCTCGTTCTTCTGCGCGCTCAGGCTCTCGGGCACCTCGGCGCACCATTGATAGGCCTCGCGGATCGACATCTGCACGACCTGCCCGATATGCAGCCCCCCGATCTTCACCGCCAGCGCCTCGGGCCGCAGGCGATAGCCGTCACAGCTGCCACAGGCCCGGTTGTTCTGGTAACGCTCGAACTCCTCGCGCACCCAATTGCTGTCAGTCTCGCGATAGCGCCGCACCATGTTGGGGATCACCCCCTCGAAACTGCGCGTCACCTGATAGACCCGTCCGCCCTCGTCATAACGGAACGGGATCTCGTCCTCGCCCGACCCATACAGGAACACCTGCTGCACATGCGCCGGCAGGTCCTTCCAGCGGGCATTCATGTCGAACTCGTAATGCTTGGCGATGGCCTCGATGGTCTGAAGGAAATAGGGGCTCTTGCCCTTGCGCCAGGGCGCGATCGCGCCGTCGCCCACCTTCAGCGCCGCATCCGGCACCACCAGCCGCTCGTCGAAATAAAGCTCCGCGCCAAGCCCGCCGCAATCCGGGCAGGCCCCGAAGGGCGCGTTGAAGGAAAACAGCCGCGGTTCGATCTCGGGAATGGTGAAACCGCTTACCGGGCAGGCGAAATTCTCGCTGAACACCTGCCGCTCCGGCTCACCCTCGCCCTCGCGCGGGGCGGTCTCCAGCACGGCGATCCCGTCGGCCAGATCCAGCGCGGTGCGCAGGCTGTCCGCCAGCCGCGTCTGCAACCCCTCGCGCACCACGATCCGGTCCACCACAACGTCGATATCGTGGCGGAATTTCTTGTCGAGCGTTGGCGGATCGTCCAGATCGTGAAACGCCCCATCCACCTTCACGCGCTGGAACCCCTGCTTGCGCAGCTCCAGCATCTCCTTGCGGTATTCGCCCTTGCGGTCGCGCACGATGGGCGCCAGCAGATAGGCGCGGCTGCCCTCCTCCATGGTCATGATCCGGTCGACCATGTCCTGCACCTGCTGCGCCTCGATCGGCTTGCCGGTGGCGGGGCTGTAGGGCGTGCCGACGCGGGCGAACAAGAGCCGCAGGTAGTCATATATCTCGGTGACAGTGCCGACCGTCGAACGCGGGTTCTTGCTGGTGGTCTTCTGCTCGATGGAAATCGCCGGGCTCAGCCCGCTGATATGGTCCACATCGGGCTTTTCCATCATGTCGAGGAACTGGCGCGCATAGGCGCTCAGGCTCTCGACATAGCGCCGCTGCCCCTCGGCATAGATCGTGTCGAACGCCAGGCTCGACTTGCCCGACCCGCTCAGCCCGGTGATCACCACCAGCGCATTGCGCGGAATATCGACATCTATGGATTTGAGGTTGTGCTCGCGCGCGCCACGCACCTCGATATGCTTCAGCTCGGCCATCGGCGTCCCCCGGTCAACGGTGGTTAACAGATAGTCGAGCACGCGCCGGGTTCCAAGGGGATTTTGCGAACATTTCGTGAACGCGCAAAGACCCGCCCCTATTTCTTCTGCGCCAGCGCCCAGGAGCAGATCGGAAAATCGGGCTCATTTGTCAGCACGTCGCGCCCGCGCTCATAGGGCGGCGGCCAGGGGGTCTCGAAATTGCGCATGGCGGCGCTGCGATTGCCCCATTGCTGCGCGCGGATCGCGTCTTCCTCGAACCCCGCCTCGATCAGCAGGTTCTTGAGCCCCCGCGCGCTCCAGCGCGAACAATCGACAGGATCGCCGTGATAGGGAATGTAGAACGGCACCGCGACCCAGAAATATCCCCCCGGCCGCAGCATCTCCAGGACGTTGCGCGTGGCGGCATAGGGACGGTCCAGATGTTCCCAGACCTGGTTGGCCAGCACCAGGTCGAACTGCGCGACCTCGCCATCCTTGTCCCGGTATGGCCCCTTGCAGATATCGTGTTTCGGAAACCGGAAGCGACTGTAACTGCGAAAGGCGAATCGCGTCCCGAACTTGCCCGACACCTCGGCCACGTCCATGTCCGCAAGCGGCAGCGCCTCCAGCCATTGGCGCGAACTGCGCTGCATCACCACCCTGTTCACACTCGGCACCGGCTCTCACCCCTCACATTCGGACAGCGACCATTCTGCATGCGCCGCCCCGCGCGGCAAGTCCCGCCCGGCTTCATCTGGCCCGAAATACCTCGGGGGAGTCGCCGCTTGCGGCGACGGGGGCGGCGCCCCCGCCCTTTGCAGCCTCAGATATGGATCACCCGGTCAAAGGCATCCAGCACCGATTCATGCATCATCTCGCTCAGCGTCGGGTGCGGGAACACGGCCTGCATCAGGTCCTCTTCGGTGGTTTCCAGCTGGCGCCCCACCACGTAGCCCTGGATCAGTTCCGTCACCTCCGCCCCGATCATATGCGCGCCCAGCAATTCGCCGGTCTTGGCGTCGAACACCGTCTTGATCATGCCATCGGGCTCGCCAAGCGCGATCGCCTTGCCGTTGCCGATGAAGGGGAACCGCCCGACCCGGATATCGAGTCCCTTTTCCTTGGCCTGCGCCTCGGTCAGGCCGACGCTCGCGATCTGGGGCTGGCAATAGGTGCAGCCCGCGATGCTGTCGGGCGAGACCGGATGCGGCTTTTCACCCGCGATCAGCTCGGCCACCATCACGCCTTCATGGCTGGCCTTGTGCGCCAGCCAGGGCGCGCCCGCCAGGTCGCCGATGGCATAGACCCCCTCGACCCCGGTGCGGCACAGCGCATCCGTCACCACATGGCTGCGCTCGACCTTCACGCCCAGTTCCTCAAGGCCCAGGCCCTCGGTATTGCCGACGATCCCGACGGCCGAGATCACCGCGTCGAACTCCTGCTTCTCGGTCTTGCCGCCACTCTCGATATGCGCCGTGACCTTGCCCTTGGCGCGGTCCAGCTTCTTGACGGCGGCCTTCTCCATGATCGTCATGCCCTGTTTTTCAAAGGCCTTCTTCGCCATGCCGCTGATCTCGGCATCCTCGACGGGCAGGATGCGATCCATCACCTCGACCACGGTCGTCTCGGCGCCCAGCGTGTTGTAGAAACTGGCGAATTCGATCCCGATCGCGCCCGAGCCGATGACCAGCAGTTTCTTGGGCATATGCGGCGGCACCAGCGCGTGCTTGTAGGTCCAGACCAGCTCGCCATCCGCCTCGAGCCCCGGCAATTCGCGCGCCCGCGCGCCGGTCGCCAGTACG
>Ga0209344_10001427_pt1 | contig 31281 bp, 30 predicted proteins | sample Cruoilmetagenom6_FD_187293 | JGI IMG/M metagenome (GOLD analysis project Ga0209344, IMG submission 187293) | Oil polluted marine microbial communities from Coal Oil Point, Santa Barbara, California, USA - Santa Barbara Oil Seep Sample 6 (SPAdes)... | ecosystem: Environmental > Aquatic > Marine...
GTCCAATTTCATATCGTCCAACCATGTTCTCATTTCTTTTAAATTTTCCATTTCTATACTCTATTTTTTGTTAAGTGGTATTCCGTTTAATATTTCCTTTATTTTATTGGTACTATTCATTTCCTCATAAATGCCTTCATAATCGTCGGCTATCAACATTGCCTTAAACTCCTTCAAATTTTGTATATATTCTCCCAAAGTCTCAACTACATTTTCCTTGTTCTGCTTAAAAATGGGAGTCCACATGGCCGGTGAACTCTTTGCCAATCGCACAGTACTTTCAAAACCACTGCCCGCCATATCAAAGATATCACGTTCATTCCTCTCTTTTTCGATAACTGTTTTTCCCAGCATAAAGGAACTTATATGTGACAAATGTGAAACGTATGCGATGTGTTTATCATGTGCCTCTGGATTCATATATCGTATTCTCATCCCCAGTTGCTGAAAAAGTTCCAGCGCTCTTTCCTGTAATTTAAAGGCTGTTTTCTCTATTTCGCAAATAATATTGGTCTTTCCCATAAACAAACCCTCAATGGCCGCAGAGGGTCCTGAAAACTCGGTTCCGGCAATTGGATGGCAAGCCAAGAAATTTCTTCTCTTGGGATGATTTTCCACAACTTTACAAATAAGTGCCTTTGTAGATCCCGCATCAATAACTACGGCGTCATCATCAATGGCATCCAGGATTTTGGGCAGTTCCTGCACCATAACATCCACAGGGATCCCCACTATAACAAAATCGGCCTCGTGCAATTGACCATAATGAGCCTTTTCATCTATTATAGACAACGACAAAGCTTCATCCAAATGCCCCTCATTGGCATCAATGCCATAAATTTTGGAATCCGGCCTATGGCGCTTAATATCCCTGGCCAGAGATCCACCGATTAATCCAATACCAATTACAAATACATTCATACTATCTTATCATTAGTTCCAATCTGGACAGGAAATATCTACAATGTTCCAACTTAAAACTGGGAATTTCAATTATTATCGATTAACTATAAAAAGACCTCGACCCCCAACCAATATTTGGAAATAAGTTGGTCTTCATTTACACTATTTCTCAAAACCTATTGATGGCTTCTTTTATCTTATCTGCCTCAACACACAGGGAAAAACGAATATACCCCTCTCCATTTGAACCGAAAATGGTTCCGGGAGTGATAAAAATATTCTTATCGTAAAGCACCCCGTCAATAAACTTTTCAGAAGACGTGACCCCCTTAGGTAATTTGGCCCATACAAACATCCCTACCGCATTTTTATCATAGGTGCAATCCAGCTTATCGGCCAAAGCGAACATTAGTTGGCGCCGCTCATGATACACCTTATTTAACTCACTGAACCATGATTCACTACTGTTTAGAGCAGCGATGGCCCCCTTTTGAATACCGTAGAACATCCCGGAATCCATATTGCTCTTTACCTTTAAAACGGCATTGATATGCTCACTGTTCCCCAACACCATTCCCACTCGCCAACCTGCCATATTAAAAGTCTTGCTTAACGAATTTAATTCCAAAGCCACCTCCATGGCTCCCTTTATCCCCAAAATACTTATCGGATCATGGTTCAACACAAAACTATAGGGGTTATCATTAACCAATAAAATGTCGTGCTCCTTGGCAAAAGCCACCAACGCTCTCAATTGTTCCCTGCTTGCTGTAGCCCCTGTTGGCATATGCGGATAGCTGGTCCACATTAACTTTACTTTTGTAAGGTCTTGCTTCTTCAATCCTTCCAAATCCGGAAACCAACCATTTTCACCTATCAGATCATAATAGCGTGGCACTGCCCCGACCAAATTGGTTACCGATGTGTAGGTAGGGTACCCTGGATTGGGAATCAACACCTCATCCCCGGGATTCAAAAAGGCAAGACTAACATGCATTATCCCCTCTTTAGACCCCATTAATGGAAGTATTTCGGTTTGTGGGTCTACAATTACACCAAATTTATCCTTATAAAAAGATGCAAATGCCCCCCTTAGTTCGGGCAGGCCCTGATAACTTTGATACTGATGTGCTCCATCATGGCTCAAAGCATCTTTAATGGCATCCTGCACCCCAGTGGATGGCTGCAAATCAGGACTTCCAATCCCCATATTTATAATAGGCCTTCCTTCAGCCATTAACCCCCTAACTTCCCTAAGCTTTTTAGAAAAGTAGTATTCTTCAACTGTATTCAATCTATTTGCAACTTTCATAATATTCTGGCATTTTTATATTCTCCCAAAACTTTAAATTCTTCGGCCATAATTTCCAATAGAGCCTTTGCTTTTTCAAAATGTTTGTACTTTTCAAAGGTTACATCCACAAAGAATGAATACTTCCAAGGCATCTCTATTACAGGTAAAGACTGGATCTTGGTAAGGTTCAAGTTGCAATCGCTCATCACGTTTAGTATAGCAGCAAGACTTCCGCGTTTATGGTCTGTTATAAAACGGACAGAGGCCTTGTTTATTTCATTTTCCGGCAGGACAGTGTTTTGGGTCTTAACTATTATAAACCTGGTGGAATTATCCTTTATAGTCTGAATTTCCGAGTGTATAATTTCCAGATCGTACAATTCGGCAGCCACTTTTGGCGCAATTGCGGCTATTCCCTTTAGCTGATTTTCCTGGATCCTCTTTGCCGTTTCGGCAGTATCTATATCCTCTACCAGTTTTATGTGACCGTAATTCTTAAAAAATTCATTACACTGCAATAATGCCATCGGATGCGAGCGGACCTCCTGAATATCACCTATGGTCTGCCCCCTTAAAGCCATCAGGTTATGATGTATGTTCAAATATTGTTCCCCTATAATATGAAGGTTCTTATTGAATACCAGAGCGTAATTTGGAATGATGGATCCCGCAATCGAATTCTCTATGGCCATTACCCCTTGATCAGCCGTTTTATTGATCAAATGATCTACCAAGATATCGAAGGATGAACATTCCACTAATGTAACATCATCGCCAAAATAATCCTTTGCCACTTGATGATGGTTAGAACCTTTAATGCCTTGTATTGCAATTTTTAATTTCACCCCTTATTAAATTATCTTCGGGTCCGGCAAAGATTTACAGTTAAACTTTATTGTAACTCCTACACCTTTTCGAGAGTTATACCCAAAAAAAAAGTCCTGGTTTTCACAGGACTTTTATCTATATATATATTTCATAATATGCTAGAATAGTCCTTTGCCTCCTTTAAAAAAGAAGTAAAAATAAAAACCATTCCAGAAATATTGCTTTGTCATTTTTCTTGTAAAACTCCGGCTAAATTAATAATTAAATTTACAAATCGGCATTTAAGCTTACATTTTTTTATTTAATTCAGTTTAAAGTAACAAATAATACGGATTAAACCCCTAAGTAGTGGTATTTTTTGAGAATTAAGAATAAGATGCCTAACAAACCAATTTAGTAACACTGAAAATTGGACACCTTTTCCTAATAACAATTAAAATTAGGTTTCACTAATTTGCATTATTTTTGATAAAAAAGTAAGCGCATGTCCATCATAGCAAATAACATTACCAAGTTTTTCGGAAAGCAAAAAGCATTGAACAAGGTTTCCTTTACCATTGAAAAAGGGGAAATCGTAGGCTTTTTAGGTCCCAACGGTGCAGGGAAATCCACTATGATGAAAATATTGACCACCTACCACACTGCGGATGACGGCCAAGCTATGGTTAATTCATTTGATGTACAAAGTGAGAAGAAAAATGTCCAAAAGAGCATTGGTTACCTACCAGAACACAATCCACTGTATTTGGATATGTATATAAAGGAATATCTGGCGTTTAACGCGGATGTCTACAAAGTAAACAAAAACAGGGTCCATACGGTAATAGAACAAACGGGCCTAACCCCCGAGGCGAACAAAAAGATAGGGCAACTTTCCAAAGGCTATAGACAAAGGGTTGGACTGGCCGCCGCACTTCTTCACGATCCGGAGGTTTTGATCCTTGACGAGCCCACTACGGGGCTAGATCCCAATCAATTATTGGAAATAAGGAAATTGATCCGGGAAATTGGAAAAGAAAAGACCATCTTACTGTCCACCCATATTATGAAAGAGGTAGAGGCTGTCTGTGACAGGGTCTTGATCATAAACAAAGGCACCCTTGTGGCAGATAAAAAACTTTCGGAATTACGCGACGGGCAGGACCAAGTCTTGGTGGTCGAATTCGACTTTAGGGTAGAAGAAGCATTTCTGAATAAATTGCCGCATGTAATTTTGGTTAAAAATATTGGTGGTTTTGTTTACGAGATCACCTTTAACACCTCCAAGGATATGCGCCCTGTGGTGTTCGACTTCGCACATGACAACCAATTAAAAACCTTGCAATTAAGCAGAAAGAACAAGAACCTGGAGAGCCTGTTCAGTGAATTGACCCTATAAATAAAAATGCTTTATAAGCCTGCAATTTTGGCCTATATTTTTTGAATAATAGGATTAAAGGCCTTTGATGCTACCAAGACCTGATCCCCTATCTTAAATTCATCGGCCTCCGTACGATCTGCAACCACCTTAATAATATCATTTCCGATCAGTACAGAAATTACATATAATACATCTTCCCTGTGTATCTTTAATATTTCCCCTGAGAACCTGAATTTAGCACTGGTCTTGTTTAGTCCAAAAAAATCGGCAGCAGCCCCTTTTTTGATTACGCGACCATTTTGAAGTTCAAAGACCTTATCCGATAGTTTTACTATTTCCCCTATATCATGGCTGACCAATATAGTGGTCAACTTAAATTTCTTGTGAACCTGCAAAAGATATTCCTGCAACTTTATCCGCATTTTTAAATCCAATGCCGACAAAGGCTCGTCCAGAATTAAAATTTCAGGTCGTTGTACCAAAGCTCTAGCCAGAGCCACTCGCTGTTTTTGACCTCCAGATAGGGTTTCTGGTTTTCGCTGTTCCAATGGGCCGAGTTCGGCAAATTGCAACAACTCCCCTATGATGGTTTTATCCTGACCTTTCCGAAGGGCATATTCCAAATTTTGACGAACGTTCATATTGGGAAAGAGCGCATAATCCTGAAACACGTACCCCACCTTACGCTGTTGGGGTTTAAGGTCAATATTTTTACAACTGTCAAACCATGTTGTTCCACCCACTTCTATAGTCCCACTATCCGGCTTTAGCAAACCACTTAGCATTCTTAAAGTAGAGGTTTTCCCAGCCCCGGATTCTCCAAATAAGGTAACAAATTGTCCCTTTTCAACTATCAATTGCAAATCCAGGTCCATTTTGCCCCCAGCAGACCCCAACGTTTTTTTAAGGTTTAAATTTATCATTGGCCATAGCGTTTAAAAAATCCCCCGTTGGTTAGATAAACCAGTAGCAGAATTATAAAAGTTACGGAAAACAAAATCAACGAATAGCTATTGGCAGCAGCATAATTAAGCGCTTCCACTTCATCATATATTGCAATAGAAGCCACTTTGGTCTTTCCCGGCATGTTCCCGCCAATCATCAGCACTACCCCAAACTCACCAACCGTATGGGCAAAGGAAAGTACAATACCTGTTAGTAGGGATGGTTTAATATTAGGCAACAAAATTTTTAGCAGTGTAGTTGTATATGATTTTCCCATTGTAAATGAAGCCTCCTTTAAGGTAGATGGCAGTGAGGAAAGCCCGGCTTGAATTGGCTGGACCATAAACGGCAAGCTATAAATGACCGAAGCCACTACCAGCCCCCCAAAGGAAAATATCAGTCTGATCCCCAACCATTCATCAAGCCAACTACCAAAGGTATTTTCCGGGCTAAAGGCCAACAGCATATAGAACCCCAATACGGTAGGAGGCAGCACCAATGGCATACTTACCAAGGTTTCCAAAACGGGTCTTATTTTGGATTTGGTACTCGACAGCCAACTGGCTATTGGAATAGAGATCACAAATAATATTACCGTGGTAACCACCGCAAGTTTAAAAGTGAGCATTAAAGGTTGCCAATCCATTATGGAGCCAGTATTATCTCGTTCATCTTAACCATGATCATGACGTTCATTTTTTCAGCCAATCCCATCTGACCTGCACTTAAAGTGCTCAATATAGCGATGATTTGGCCTATTTTGGTCTCGATGGTCAATCTACTCAACAAAACACCCTTTTCCACATCTACAATTTTCCCTGCAATCCTATTTTCTATGCTTATGTCCAAATCCTTTTGGGTGGTCACTGCAACCTCCATTTCCTTAAACAGGACCTTGACGCTACGGTCCTTTTTCAAATAAGGGGCAGATTCAGGAGTGTCAAGTAACACGGAAATAAATTCCACATTTCCATCAACCTGAACACTAACAACGGACATGGTTCCATTGGTTTTAACGTCTGTTATATGGCCCGAAAAACTATTCATCCACCAAATATCCAAATTCTTTTAATATCTCCTTGGCCTCATCCGAAAAAAGAAAGTCATAAAAGCCCTGGCTATCTTGTTTATGGTCTTCCTTCCTGTTTACAAGCACTGCTCCTTGATCAATATTGGAGTAGAGCGATGGATTTATGGGAATCCAATTCCCTTTTCCTTTCATTTCTGGCGATAGCACTGTTGATATAGCTGTAAAACCAATCTGTGCAGCTTGGGAAATAATGAATTGATCGGTCTGCCCAATACTTTCCCCATAAACCAATTTAGGTCCTAAGATTTCACTTAACCCATAATACTGCAACACTTCTTTGGAGGCAACGCCATATGGGGCAGTTTTGGGATTTGCCAAAGCAATATGCTCTATGAGGGGATCGGTTAGCGCGTCAATTGAAACGGGGACATTCCCTGCCATTGACCATAGCACCAATTTTCCCTTGGCATAGACTCTTGGGTTGTTTTTTGCTTTTCCCCCTGCATAAACAGCTTCTGGATATTTCATATTGGCGGCAACAAAAATATCATAAGGAGCACCTTCCATAATCTGTGCGGTCAACTTGCCCGATGACCCAACAATTAATTCGAATTCCACTCCAGCTTTAAGGGTATAGGCCTTTGTTAAAGCCTCCATAGCAGCTTCCATATTGGCCGCAACGGCTATTACAATTTTCCTGGCGTGATTTTCCTGACATCCACCAAATATGATGGCCAACAGCATTAACCCCAGCCAAGGACAAATGAAACCTTTAATTGTTCTTTTGCCGTTGCACATTTTTTGTTGGATAAATTTTAATTGCCAAAGTTGGAAGGGGTCAATATTAATCTAGTTTACCTCCCTTGAAATAAGTTTACGCACACCTATCCAAAACATGTCCAGTGCAGCAGTGGAGTCCGCGGACAGCTCTGATAACAACAATAAATTTCTTTCAAAATTTTTCATTTCCCCGCTCACAGAATTTTCCTTGGTATCCGTAAAATAGGCCATATTCCAGTCACCAAAATTTCTACCGCTATTCTTGCCCTCCCACAATAATGTTACATCGCGGTGTCTTTTGTCCCGTCTTATATCCCGGAACAAGGACTGTATATGGCTTTTTTCACCTTCAATTATTTGAACAAAGGAAAATTTATGAAAAACTAGGCAACCGGTAACACCTATGGCTTTATTACGCTCACGGGAAGTTTCCAGTATACCACTAATAACTTCTTCGCAAATTTCTTGGGTTGCTCTTGAAGAATAAGATAGTTGGTACATTAGAATTATTTTGGAGCAAAATACAAAAATTATGGTATACTACTGGCTGCTACAAGGCGGTAATAAATGCAATAGATCCCATTTATGCCATAAAGGTCAAATAAGGGCGATTCAATCCGCTATTTGGGCGTACTCTGTCCACGAGCCGTCATAAACCTTATTTTCGTTTTTTAAGCAGATTTCACTTGCCAACAATACGATACAGGCCGTTACACCGGAACCACAACTAAACACCAGTGGACGTCCCTCCATTTGCAAGTCAACAAAAACTTCTTTCAACTCGTTCAGGGATTTATACTTTCCGTCCTCAAGAACGGATACGTAGGGGATATTGATCGAGTTAGGAATATTCCCCCTTCTCAGCTCCTTCCTCGGTTCCGGAACAAGACTGTGATACCGATCAGAAGATCGGACGTCAATGACCAAGGCCGTTTTATTTTTCAGGTTATGCCTAATACCATCATAGTTCACTACCATATCCGGATTAAAATCCGATTTAAAATTGCCTGTATCATAAGGCATTGGAACTACCTCTTCAAAACCATAGCCCATATTCCTCCACTCCGGAAAACCACCGTCCAAAACACTAATATTGTTATGCCCCATAATTTTGAACATCCACCATACCCTAGGGCTTAAATAAATTCCACGATGGTCGTAAACCACTATCTTACTAGAATTATTGATCCCCAATTTCTTACAGGACTTTTCAAAATCTTCCGGACTTGGAAGCATATTGGGAAAAGGGCTATTTTTATCGCTAAAATCGTTTTCAAGATCAAAAATACGAGCACCGGCTATCCTTATCTCTTTTTCTGCAGATGTAGGGTCATAGCGCAAACGGGCATCCAAAATTATAATTTCCGGCATTTCCAAATGTTGGTACAACCAATTTGCAGATACTAGCCTTCCATTCTTTTCCATATATTTTAATCTCCCGTTATTTTCAAATATGCCATAACGGCCCCATCCCCTTGAAGCGCATTTTTCGGCCTTGGATTTTCCTTAGTAAAAACCATTAATTCCTCTGCAGGTAAAATGGTGACAAAATCTTCCTTATACCCTTCCTTATAAGGAATATTACCAGCGTTTAGATCTAGATGATGGTCAAAGAAATTGTAGAGGGCCGTTCTTTTATTATAACCGTAATCGTGCCTTTCGGACGGCAAATGAACATTTTCCACTTTGTGTTCGGCATTATATAACGCATATACTTTTTGTATGTAAGGGTACTCAACTCTTGGTGTATTTCTAGTCCAGTCGGCCCCATCGGACACCAATAATAATGGTCTTGGGGCACAAAGTGCAGCGATCTCCACATTATTGGTTTGATGGTCGTCACTTTTGTGAATTGGCATTCCGCTCTCACATACGCATCCCCCAAAAAAGTGGGCAGAAACTTGTACCACTGGGGCTGCTACTTTTATTCGATCATCTATGGCCGTTAGCACAAATGTCTGGGTACCGCCTCCAGAGGCACCTGTCATTCCTACACGTTCCGAATCCACATCGGGCCTTGACAGTAAATATTCCAAGACCCGTTTACTATTCCAAGTCTGCAATAACAGGGCAATTGGCATCTTGTGGTTTACCTGGGTACTTTCCGCATATCCCACCATATCATAGGCAAACACCACGGCTCCCATTCTTGCCAACGTTGCACAACGCCACTGTATGTAATCTGTATATCTCTTGTCCTTCATATGGCCATGCGGACTCAGAATTGCCGCATGCCTACCCTTTTCTTCCAAAGGCCTATACAAGTTGCCCGTAACAAAGAAACCTGGAAAACTCTCAATGGCAATATTTTCTACAATATAACCGTCCATAATCCTACTATTTCCAATAATGGGATTGAAATTGCCCTTTATTTTTGGCATTTTGTTCAGTTGCATCCCCTCTATTATACCCTTCTTAATTCTCAACGCCCTTTGTTCCCATGATTCCACATCGCTCCACTCCGAGGCAAATCTTTTCATTACAATATTTGCCTCATCCTCGGACCAATATTTCCCTACACACAACATACTGTCCTGACCATAAACCATTGAACCAAAAAAGGTAATTACAATAAAACTGAATATTTTTTTCATTTATTTCAAAAGTTAATAGTTCCTGCTATTGGTTATATACACTCCGACAATCTATCAGAAAGAGTTCCGATCCTATCGTGTCACCAAAAAAAGCTCTTGTTAAGGATATTTCCCAATCTATCCCGATAACTAAAATACTGTTTTTCCGCCATTGTTTTCACTATTTTGTATCAAGTTCAATTAAAGCCATCCCCAACTTCTATATGTCCCTAGGTTAAGGGGAAGAATTTTTAGCCCACCTATGTATATAATTATTTCCACTATGGCCTATTCCTGTATTTTTATATTGTTGAAACTTTTTTTTTGGTAAATTGTGGAACAACAACCAAAAACCTTCCAATGTTTAAAAACCAAATTGCCACCAAAACCTTAATTATTATTATAACCTTGGGCTCTCTTACCTCTTGCAGGGAAAAACTTAAAAACAATATTAATTATCCAACACTTTCAGAACAGGAAAAAAGAAATCCAGAGAACGCCTTGGCCTCCATGGAGATAGCGGAGGGGTTAAACCTTGGGTTATTTGCTTCGGAACCCATGGTCACAAACCCAACCAATATGGCTATAGATGCCAAAGGTAGGATATGGGTGTGCGAAGCTCGGAATTATAGGTTGTTCGCCAACCCGGACAACAACTATGACGATAAGGGAGATCGAATCTTAATTCTAGAAGACACCAATGGAGATGGTATAGCGGACACTTCCAAAGTTTTCTACCAAGGCGAGGACATCAATGCCGCCCTGGGCATAGCCGTGCTGGGAAACAAGATCATAATCTCCGTAAGTCCCAAGGTTTTTGTTTTTACCGACACCAATGGTGACGATCTCCCTGATTCCAAAGAAATCCTATTCCAAGGTATTGAAGGTGTAGACCATGACCATGGGGTACATGCTTTTGTTTTTGGACCTGATGGTAGACTCTATTTCAACTTCGGCAACAATGGAAAACAATTATTGGACAGAAACGGAGAGGCCATTATGGACATGCACGGCCAAAAAATAGTGGCCGATGGCAAGCCATACCGGGAAGGGATGGCATTTAGAATGAACATGGACGGAACCAACCTGGAAGTCCTTGGCCATAATTTCAGAAACCCTTATGAAATTGCTATAGACTCTTACGGAGGTTTATGGCAATCCGATAATGACGATGACGGGAATCGGGGAACACGGATAAACTATGTTATGGAATATGGCAATTATGGATATAAGGATTTATTAACCGGTGCAAGCTGGCGGGAAAGAAGAACTGGATGGGATAACGATATTCCCAAAAGGCATTGGCATTTGAACGATCCGGGAACCGTCCCCAATTTGCTACAGACCGGATCGGGATCTCCATGCGGCATGCTTGTTTATGAAGACAAAATGTTACCGCAAAAATTCCAAAATCGACCCATACATGCCGAGCCCGGCCACAATGTAGTCCGGGCCTACATTATTAACGAATCGGAGGCAGGTTATACCGCAAAAATTGAAAATTTGGTAAAAAGCAAAGACAATTGGTTTAGACCGGACGACCTTAGCCTTGCCCCGGATGGCTCCCTTTTTATTTCCGACTGGTATGATGGTGGTGTGGGTGGGCATAAGGCGGAGGACATTGCACGGGGAAGAATTTACAGACTTTCCACTACACCGGAATATAACACCGTTGCCATAGACCCCAAGACTGAAGATGGAGCTCTTAAAGGGGTCCTCTCCGGAAACATGGACCTTTTTTATCAATCTTGGCAAAAGTTGCATTCCTTGGGCGAGGCCGCCCAACCCCTATTAGCGAAGTTAATGGCCCAGGGAGATATAGCCAAGGCACGGGCATTATGGATTGGGTTGCATATTCCGTCCAAAAGCAACGACTATATAACAATGGCCCTGAAAGATGAAGATCCCAAAATTAGAATGCAGGGCATCCGGATGGCCAGGTTTAAAGGCAAGGAAAGTCTGGAGAAATACCTATCCCTTTTAACAAATGACAAATCGCCCCAAGTTAGAAGGGAAATGGCCATTGCACTGAGGTTTATAGGTACTGGGGCTGCTGCCGCACAATGGGCCAATTTGGCGGTTCAACATACCGCAGGTGATCGATGGTATTTGGAAGCTTTGGGAATCGGGGCGGATAAATTCCCCGAGCTTTATTTTAAGGCCTGGAAGAACAAGGTTGGAAAAAACTGGCTAAGTGAAGCAGGAAAAGAAATAGTCTGGCGTGTTCGGGCCAAGGAATCGGTTCCCATGTTGGTGTCCCTTATCAAGGACCAGGCTATGCCACCTAACCAATTGGCTTCCTATTTTAGGGCACTCGATTTTAAAGATCACCCCAGCAAAAACCATTACCTAATGGAGATGCTTACTTGGAACCACCCCCTCAAAAACCAAATTCAAGCATACGCTATAGGGCAAATGGATGCCAAGTTTGTAAATAGCTCCCCAAAACATATTAAAATGGTCAAAGAAGTACTTCCCAAGATTGAAGGAACACCAGAATGGATCATGGCAATCAAGAACCTGGGGTTAACGAACCAGAATGACGCCCTGTTTCGGGTATTGGCCAAAGGCACCAACACAGATATAGGCAAGGAGGCCGCCAACATTTTGCTCAATAACAACGGGGCCACTTTGATCAACACCTTCCTATTTTCCCAAGAACCGGAATCATCCAAGATTGCCGTATTGGAAAGGCTAAGTGGAATATCCGATTCAACTGTTATTAGACTGCTAAAGGAAAATGTTATCTCCCATAAATTAGGTCATGCCCTGACCAGAAAAATGATTGAGACCCTGGGGAATACCGGATCCGGGCAGGAAGAACTGTACCAAATGCTGGAGGACGATACATTGGCAGAAGAGTACAAAACTACCGCCGTACTAAAACTTATGGGCAGTTGGAACGATGAGATTAGAACCAACGCCCCTAAATTTCTGTCCACAGAAGGTGATGGAGCATTGGACATTGCCAAATTGGTAGAACGTAGTGGCAATGCCACCCACGGCAAGGAAGTTTACGCCACCTATTGCAGTTCCTGTCATTTGGCTGCAGGTTCGGGTATTGAATTTGGACCGGAATTATCGGATATAGGCAATAAACTTTCGAAACAATTCTTATACTCCAATATTATATATCCCAGTGCCGGAATCAATTTTGGTTTTGAGGGCTACTCGTTCAAGATGAAAGATGGCAAGACCTATACAGGATACATCTTAAGCAGGACAGAGGATGAAATAACCATAAAGATGATGGGAGGCACCCAAAAAACCTTGGAATTACAGGATATCACCGAACAGCAGGCCTTGGAACAATCCTTGATGACACAAGGCTTGGCCAATATAATGCCAGAGGAGGACTTGGTAGATCTGGTGGCATATTTAGAGACCCTAAAGGTAGCGGGGGAAGGACAATAGATCTCTTTCCATACCTCATCATGGCCAGTAGATGGCCGTAAGAATACCGCTTATGGTATAGCTTAACGCATCCCCACCATTTTTTGACACATAAACCCACTTAACACATAAGGGCAACCACTTGTATAAATGGAAAAAGCCATGCGTTTGCATGGCTTTTTAAAACAGTTTATTGTTGGATTAGAAACCTAATTGCTTCTTAACATCTGGCAAAATATCCTTCCCTTTGGCTACGATAAGTCCACCACCTTGTGTAGCATCCATTACGTAATCAATTCCTTGGGCGGCTGCAACAGTTTCTATAGCTTTCTTGGCCTTTTCAGTGATAGGGCCTAAAAGCTCAGCTTGTTTCTTTTGTAATTCTTGCTGGGCAGTCTGTTGTGCCTCACCAATGTTCTTTTCAAAACCTTGAAGTTCCAAAGCTCTTTTCTGATTCTCCTCTTCAGACTTTGAAGATGACTCATTTGAATATTGGGTATATTTATTCTTTAGTTCGGTCATTGAACTTTCAATATCCGCCCTATAGGTTTCCTGTAATTTCTTTAGTTCCGCATCAGCTGCTTTCATCTCCGGCATTTCAGACAACAATTTTTGTACATCTATATGTGCAATTTTCGCCTGTGCGTTAACAAAACTTGTAGCTGCTACTAACAAAACGATGGCTACTGCTATTTTCTTAATTTGTTTCATGATTCTAATTAATGTTTGAGTGTTAATTTAAAGATTTAGTTATATAAATGTAATTTTGGTTTAAGCTTAATTTTATATTATTTATTGTCCTTTGAGCTATCCGCATCTTCCGAGTCCTTTTTTCCACTTCTTTCCTCTAATTCCTTTTTTCTTTTGGCTTCTCTTTCTTCCAATAACTTTTTCCTTCTTTCTTCGTATGCCTTTTTACGTTCTTCGCGAATCCTAAGCTGTTCTGCCCTATTTTCCTCCGCTGTTTTGGTCCTCGCCTCTTCCGCCTGTTTTGCCCTTTCCTGACGCTCTAAAATAGCATCACTTATGTTTTCTTCGGTTTCCTCCCCTTCAAATTCCTCAAAACTACTTCTTGCCCCTTGTTTTTTGTTGGGAGCACTTATCTTTCTAGTCCTTGATATCCCCCTTAAAACAAGATCGCTAATATCGTGTCTTTTCTCGGAATACAACATTACAACATCTGCCGATTTATCAAAAATAAAATCATATTTTTTATTTGCTCCGATTTTCTGCACTTCATTAAAAACCTGATCTTGAATTGGTTGTATCAATCTTCTTTTCTGAAGCACCAGATCTCCTTCCGGACCAAACCTATCCTGCTGATAATCAAACATCTCCTTTTCCAAGATTTGGATCTCTTCCTGTCTCTCGGAAATCAATTCCTCTGTTAATAGCACTTTCTCTGCCATTAAATCCTTCTTCATCTGGTCAATTATCCCCTTTTCCTTATCCAGCTCCAATTTCCACTTCTGCACTTTGGCCGCCAATTGTTCGTTGGCCTCCCTGTATTCCTCTACATTCTCCAGGATATATTCCATATCCACGTAACCTATCCTAATTGACCTTTGCGCCGAAATTGTAGCAACAAACATAGTCGCCGTTAGAAACAAAAGTACTTTTGATTTAATTCCCATGCTATCTTCTTTTTATACTATAGAAAATATCGTGCCAAAATAACTAAATATTTTAGAATGAACCATTTAACATATAAAACAATTGCAAATTTCTATATATTAAAACTGTTGTCCAATGATGAAGTGGGTTTGCCAACCGCTAGGTCCAGTTGAATTAGGGTTATAATCCTGATCAAATCCATATCCAAAATCAATTCCCAATAATCCAAAAGCTGGCATAAAAATACGCAGACCCACTCCGGCAGATCTTTTTAACTCAAACGGATTAAAGTCTTGAAAATTGTTGAAGGCGTTCCCTGCCTCTAAAAATACCTGCCCATAAATGGAAGCAGACGGTTTCAGTGTTAAGGGATATCTAAGCTCCAAGGAATATTTATTGTACACAACTCCACCATCCTGTACTTGACCACCGCTTAATGGACTTGTACTATAAGGTGTTAAGGATTGATTCTCATAACCCCTCAAGGAAATAACGTCCCTACCATCCAATGTATAGGAACCCATACCGTCTCCCCCAACATAAAATCTTTCGAAAGGAACCTTTCCTACATCTTCGTTATAACTTCCCAAAAATCCAAATTCGGCATTGGTCCTCAAAACCAATTTATCTACCAAGGTAGTATACCAATCCCCTTTAAAGTTGACCTTGTAGAATTCCAACCACCTAAAGCGTTCCTGATCTATGCGCTCTATTTCTTCATTGTCCAACTCTTCAATGGCAACCTCCTGATCTTCATTGAGCTGCTTATAGTCTATATTATTGAACAAAGAAAAAGGAGGGGTAAATTTGGCCGTAATGGCAAAATTAGAGCCCGATCTTGGATAAATACGTCCACCACCTGTAGCATCCCTTGAAATCCCCAGGGTATATGCAATGGAGTTGGACTTACCATTCCCGAAATTGAAAAGCCCTAAATTGTAATCCTGAAAATTGTACAACTGATATCCCAAAGAGTGGGATATGGTAAAGAAATCATCTGGCCATTGTACCCTTTTAGCCAAGCCTGCCGAAATTCCGGTGATGGAAAACTGCTTGCTTTTATCAGGTTTGTTACTAACATAAGGGTTATAATAAAACTGCTGGGTCCTGGAAAGGGACATATTGAACCTTACCGGTTTTTTACCTCCCAACCACGGCTCGGAGAAATTTAAACTATACACCCTGTAGGTTCTACTGGCCTGCAAACGCAGGGCAAAGGTTTGCCCATCTCCCATTGGAACCGGTTTATAGGCTTCCCCTTTAAATAAATTCTTCATGGAGAAATTGCTAAAAGACAGTCCCAGTGTACCAATGAAACCACCTCCGCCATATCCACCTTGGAGTTCGATCTGGCTAGAGCCAGCTTCCACCAGGTTATAGGCAATATCAACAGTTCCCGCATTGGGATCTGGGTTTTGGATATCCGGCTTTATCTGTTCCGCATCAAAGAACCCCAATTGTCCCAATTCCCTGATACTTCTAATGATGTCCGATTTATTATAGCGCTGCCCTGGTCTTGTACGTAACTCCCTAAAAATAACGTGGTCATTGGTCTTGTCATTCCCAACTACGGTAACATGGTCCAGAAACGTCTCCTTACCTTCAATTATTCTAATTTCAAAGTTGATGGTATCATTCTCTGCAGATATCTCCACAGGGTTGATACTGGAGAATAAGTAACCGTTATTTTGATACAAATTGGTAAGGTCTTCCGCATCTGGCTTGGAGTCGTCCGCGATACGCTTGCGCAATAATACCCCATTATAGGTATCCCCCTTTTTAACTCCCAGGACCTGTGCTAGTTGCCGGTCTGTATAAATGGTATTTCCAACGAAATCTATATCGCCAAAATAATACTTGTTCCCCTCCTCAACCTTGATCTTCAAATCGATGAGATCATCGGAGACTTTTACAAAGGTATCCGAAATAATACGGGCATCCCTAAAACCCTTTTCGGCATACTTGTCCACTAGGGAAACCAAATCATTTTTGTAATCCTCCTGTATATATTTCGACTTCTTCCAGAAACGGTAGAATTTTCTTTTCTTGGTCTTTTTCAAAGCCTTGGCAAGCTTTTTACTGGACAACTGCTCGTTTCCTTCAAAAATAATATCGTTGATCTTAACCTTATCGCCTTTTTTAACATTGATGACCATCGCCTGAGTATTGCCATCTACAGTATCCTTTGCAGTGGCAATGGAAACCTTGGCATTAAGATATCCTTTCTTTTTGTATTTGTTCTGGATATAGTTCTTGGAATTGGCGATTAAACTTTCGGTTATTTTCTTACCTTTTTTTAGGTCGGTATCCTTTAAAATTTCCTCTATCTTTCTTTTCTTAACCCCGTAAACGGTTACATTGGAAAGAGTTGGCCTTTCAAGTATATTTAATTCAAGAAAAACGTTTTCCCCTTCAATATTGGTTATATAGAAACTTATATCCGTAAAGAGTTCCAGTCCCCATAATTTATTGATTACGGCACTTATTTCATCCCCTGGAACCGTAATGGCCTGCCCTATCCTCAAACCAGTATAGGTCTTTACCGTCTGTTCATTGTAACTTTGTAATCCAGTAACTTCCAATCCTCCTAGAATATACCTCTTACCATCTTCATAGGAAGTATCCTGTGCCGAGATAACTTTGGTAAAAATTAAGAATGAAAGTGTAATAAAAAGTTCAAGGGACATAAACCTTTTCATGCCGCTAGGTGAGTTGTTCGCTAGTTTTTCCAAATCTTCGTTCTCTGTTCTGGTAATTTTTAATGGCTTCCAATAAATGCTGTTCCGAAAAATCCGGCCAAAATACATCAATAAAATATAATTCCGCATATGCAATTTGCCATAGTAAGAAATTACTGATCCTATGCTCTCCACTTGTACGGATCAACAAGTCCACATCTGGTAAATTATGCGTGTAAAGATGGTTATTAATAATGGTTTCGTCAATATTTTCAGGAGAAATTATATTATTTTTAACTTTGACACATATCTGTTGTACGGCAGTTTTTATCTCTTCGCGAGACCCATAACTAAGGGCAAGGGTCAATGTCATACCCGTATTGGCACTAGTTTTCTCCATTACATCCACCAATTCCCTATGGGCACTGTTTGGCAAGGAAGCTATATTGCCAATGGTATTTAACTTAATGTTATTATTATTCAAGGTTTTCAACTCCCTTTTAAGGGAAGAGACCAACAACCGCATTAAAGTTTCCACTTCCAACTTGGGTCTGTTCCAATTTTCGGTGGAAAAAGTATATAAGGTAAGAAACTCCACCCCAATTCTAGCGCAGTCCTCAACAGTTCTCCTAACGGTCTTCACCCCTTGCTCATGTCCAAAAACCCTTAATTTACCCCTTTCTTTTGCCCAGCGCCCGTTACCATCCATGATTATGGCTAAATGTCTCGGCAACGATTTGATCTTTAATTCTTCCAAACTATATATTTTTTAAAAAACTACTGAAAGCAATCCTGACAAGGTTTTCTTCCAAAAGTATACGTTAGTGTAATCCCGGAGAAAACATACCAGTCATCACTAAAAATATTACCAAATCTAAATTCTTCATAATTGGAACCTTCAGGATTACTGGCATCCAAATTATCCGTAAAGGTGTATCTGGCCCCAATTTCCGCTCCCAAAATAAAAAACTGACCAATCCTTAATTTAGCTCCAACCGTCATAGGTACGGCAAAAGAGCCATCCCTTTGCCCAACATCCTGTAATTGCGCCGCATCAAAATAATGGTATCCATATCTAAAATAGGTTACCCCGGTATACAGATAAGGCGTAAACGCCGGCCCCAATTGGTGCAAATTATATTCCACAAAATTAAACTCCAAACCTGCGGATGCCTCCAGAACACTATTGTCCATAATAAAATTCCGTTGTTGGCGCGACGGAATATCCGATTTGGAATCATCCGCTGTAAACTCCCCATAAATAATACTGGCCCTCCAAGCATAGCGTTTACTTTTGTTCCATTTAAACAAACCTCCAAAAGCAGGACCCGAAGGCAAAATAAAATTAGACCTCCCAACATCTCCAATATTATTGGTACCACCCGCAAATAGGCCAATCTCGTATGTCTGTCCCTTTATTTCATTAAAAATGAAAAGAAGAATTGCCGCAAAAAATAACCTCATTATTTATAAAAGTTTGCAAATATAACAATTTCAGTAGTTTACACTAGTAAATTATTACATTCATGTTCTCACTTGATAAACAGATTTTGTCCCTTTTTATTGTCGCCCCCAAAACGATCAGTTTCGTTTGTCCTCTCCCCACAATAATTTATTCCGCAGTGTTTTTAGGAAACTTTCGGAGGTATATTCAATCATTTTTATGGCAAAGGGAGCTTTTCTAATAAAAATCTCCTTGCCACTGGCTACGGTTGCAATCCTAGAGTCCAAGGATACCAAATGACTTTCTTCCCTCCCGGAAACCTTGAGCCTTATAACGGTATCATCAGAAATAACCAAAGGTCTTGCATTTAGGTTATGGGGTGCTATAGGTGTTAGTATCAATGATTTTGCCGTGGGGGCAATCACAGGTCCTCCACAGCTAAGCGAATACCCTGTGGATCCCGTGGGGGTCGCCACGATCAATCCATCCGCCCAATAGGATGTAAGGTATTCATCGTTCAGATGGGTTTCTACCGTAATCATGGAAGTAGTATCTTTCCTGCTCACGGTAATCTCATTCAAAGCAAAGTTTAATGTTTTAAATTCGGGAATATCGGATTGGGCACTTACCTCCACCAAACTGCGCTCTACAATGGTATATGCTCCCGAAACGAATTCCTTAACCACCTTGCGTACATCTTCCTTTCTAAATGTGGACAAAAATCCCAGCCTACCTGTATTAACACCTACTATAGGTATCCCCAAGTCCCGAACGTAGGTTGTAGCCCTTAAAATGGTACCATCGCCACCAAAACTCACAAACATATCAAAATGGACATCAAGACCATTGGAATCAGTGAATACAGGGAATTCGCCCACATTACGCTTGGCCACGATCAAGTTGTAAAACTCTTTTTCAAAGTAAATATCGGCATTCTCTTTATGAAGTTCGTCCAACAACTCCACAATGCAATCCAAAACGTTATTCTGGCAAGTAAGTCCGTAAATGGCAACTTTCATAGGAATTAAACATTTAGATATTTATCCAAATAATCAGACCTCTGCTTTAAATCCTCGATAAACTGATCGTCATTGTTGCCGTAGAGTATAGTGTAGTTATACCTTCGAAAAGACTGTATAATCTCATTTAAATGTGTAGTACCAATTTTAATGGTGATCTGAATAACATCATTTCGAATATCCGTAATAAACCCGCCAATCAACCTAACATTATTGCTTTCCACTATCTGGGCTATCTCACTAAAAGAATAATCCTTTAATCCCTTTGCCAAGACAAGGATTCCCCCAGGCTCTGTAAAAAAGGGCGTATCAATAAATTCATCCACAATATCTATGAGATCGTAATATCCTACCACCAAACCATTATCATCCAAGACGGGCAAAAGGTTGGCTTCATTCTTTGAAAATATTTCCAATACATCCAACCAAGAAGTTTCCTTTCGGACAAAAAAGGTTTCCAGGTTATATCGATAATCCTCTATCTTCTTATCCTTTTCATAATTATCAAGGTCATTTTCATCCAAAACCCCAATAAAGACATTCCCTTCCATCACTGCAACATGGGAATAGGTAGATTCATTAAAGAATTTGATCACTTTTTTCAAAGTATCACCCACTTTAAAAATCGGCAATGTGGCAATTATGTTGTTTTGAATGTTCATAACTTCATATTATAACGCAAAATACTAATAAAAATTTCTAAGAACCCGAATCTTCCAAAGTATTATTTACAAAAAGAGCCAGCTTTTGCGAGCTGTTTAGAAAACAATCCTGAAAATTACAAGCATCCAAAATCAATCCTGTACAAAAGTCCTGAAAAAACTGCAAACCCAATGGCTTGGAATTCTCCGCAATGATTACAACCGATCTTGAAAAACAAATTCTTTCACAATAAAAACAGCAAAAGGTATGCCTAATTTGTATTTTTGCTTTTAAACATACCAAAACCCTATGACAAAACTTAGCGTTAATGTAAATAAAATTGCAACATTAAGAAATTCACGAGGAGGAAACGTGCCAGACCTGCTAAAAGTAGCCAAAGACATTGAAGATTTTGGGGCACAAGGCATAACCATACACCCACGACCAGACGAAAGACATATAAGGTACCAGGATGCGAGGGACTTAAAGAAGATGGTCCGCACCGAATTCAACATAGAGGGAAACCCCATACAATCTTTTATGGATCTGGTTTTGGAGGTAAAACCAACACAAGTTACCCTGGTCCCCGATGCCGTAGATGCCATAACGTCCAATGCCGGGTGGGATACCATTAAGCACAGGGATTTCTTAAAGGAAGTAATATCCACATTCAAGGACAACGGTATAAGAACTTCTATTTTTGTGGACGCCAATATTGAAATGGTACAGGGTGCCGCACTAACAGGAGCCGACCGTATTGAACTTTATACCGAAAGCTATGCCCATGAATATGCAAAAGGAAACAAGAAGGGGATCTTAGCCTTTAGCGAGGCCGCAAAAACAGCCCACCATTTAGGGCTGGGCATAAATGCCGGGCACGATCTAAGTTTGGAAAACATAAAGTATTTCAAGGAAAACATACCCCACTTGCTGGAAGTTTCCATTGGTCATGCCCTTATATGCGAATCCTTGTACCTTGGCCTGGAAAATGTAATTAATATGTACATAAACAAATTAAAATAATGCCGGTACTGCATTCCAATATTTTAGGAGAAGGACAACCCATTATTATATTGCATGGTTTTTTGGGCATGTCCGACAATTGGAAATCCATGGGTACAAAATATGCCGAAGAAGGCTTCCAGGTACACCTATTGGATTTGCGAAACCATGGAAAAAGTTTTCATTCCCAAGAGTTCAATTATGATTTATTGGCGGAGGATGTTAAACAATACATGGAACACCATCGTTTGGAAGAAGCCATTATACTCGGCCATTCCATGGGTGGAAAAACAGCGATGCTTTTTGCCTGTCGATATCCACAATTGACAAAAAAATTACTTGTAGCGGATATTGCCCCCAAGTTTTACCCACCCCATCATCAAGACATTATAAATGGCCTCAATGCCTTGGACATCAAAAATATCAACTCAAGAAATGAGGCAGACGAACAACTGTCCAAATCCATAAAAAATGTGGGTATACGCCAGTTTTTATTAAAAAATCTGTATTGGAAGGAAAAGGGGGTATTGGGTTTTCGATTCAATCTTGACGTATTAAGTGAAAAAATGGAAGAAATTGGGGAGAACATAGGATCTACAGACACCTACAAAGGACCAACCCTTTTTTTAAGGGGAGACAGATCGGAGTATATCGTCCCAGATGACCTATCGGTTATAAAAAGGCATTTTCCATTGGCCACAGTAGAAACCATAGACAAGGCAGGACATTGGCTTCACGCAGAGAATCCCTCCCAGTTCTTTGAAAAAACCATTCAATTTATCAAATAGGTATTACCTCCTTACAGTTCAAAAATTAAGGACAACTCTAGGCCCCTACTTGGAAACCAGGAAAATCCCCCTTAACAAACAAAATAAATGTTTACTTTTAAAGGAATAATATCTTTGACAAAACATCCTTCAACCTAAAAAAGTTAATCATGAACCTAATTTTAAGAATTCTCCTGAGTGCCATAGCTGTTGTTATTTTGGCAAAAATACTACCCGGAGTAGGTGTGGACTCATATACCACCGCCATTATTGTTGCCATTGTTCTAAGTTTGCTCAATTTTATTGTAAAACCTATCCTGGTCATCCTGACCTTGCCGGTAACCATCCTCACCTTAGGATTGTTCCTACTTATAATCAACGCTATAATTATTCTTTTGGCCGACTACTTTATCGGAGGCTTCACCGTAAATAATATTTGGTGGGCATTACTTTTCAGCCTTTTGCTTTCCTTTCTACAATCTATATTTTATTCATTTCTAAATGATGACAAAAAAATATAGGGTACCTTTTTGACATTCAGTAATTTAAAAACTTGTTGGAGATTAGAAAATGTACTACTTTTGCATCCCATTTTATTTTAGTAAAATTAGATATAGAAATGAACATCACTAAAGAGCAGATTGACGAATTAAATGCGGTAGTAAAAGTTGCGGTAACCAAGGACGATTACTTCGACAAGGTAGAGACAATCTTAAAGGACTACAGAAAACAAGCAAACATACCAGGTTTCAGAAAAGGTCAGGTGCCTATGGGATTGATCAAGAAACAATACGGAAAAGCCGTTTTGGTAGATGAGGTAAACAAGCTGTTGCAAGACAATCTCAACAAATATCTTACAGAAGAAAAATTGGATGTGCTTGGAAATCCACTTCCAAAACAACAGGACAACTTCAACTGGGATTCTGAAGAATTTGCCTTTGAATTTGAATTGGGACTTGCCCCAAATTTCAATGTAGACCTTAAGTCGAAAAAAGCCATCACCCACTATAAAATCATTGCAGACAAAAAAACCATCGACGATCAGGTGGAGCGTATCCAAAAGCAATACGGTAAATTGATCAGCAAAACGGAAGTTGGCAAAAAAGATGACGTGAACGGGGTTTTCAAGAACGAAGCAGAGGAAATAGACAACAAGACTGTTATCGAGATCGAAAAAATAAAGAGTAAAAAAGCGCTAGACAGCCTTTTGGGCAAGAAAGTGGGCGATGTTGTTACCTTAAAGACAAAAGGGCTTTTCAAAGAAGATTATTTATTGGGCAGTTCTTTGGGGATAGATGCTGAAAAATCCGAAAAATTGGATATAGAAGTTACTTTCACCATAGAGGAAATCAACGAAAAGGAACCTGCAAAATTAGATCAGGAGCTTTTTGACAAGCTGTTCGGGAAAGATGTTGTAACCTCTGTAAAGGAACTGAAAGAACGCATCAAGGAAGATTCAGAAAAACAATTTGAGCAACAGTCCGATCAGAAACTGTTAAATGATGTAACCGAACACTTTATAGACAGTATCAAATTTGACCTTCCTACCGAATTTTTGACCAAGTGGATTCAGATGACCGGGGAAAAACAATTGACCGAAGAAGAAGCGAACGAAGAATTTGAAAAATCGGAAAAAGGCCTGCGCTATCAGCTTATAGAAGGCAAGATTATTCAGGAAAACGGTATTCAGATTCAGTTTGATGAGCTGAAAGAATTCGCAAAAGGCTTTATTAAGCAGCAAATGGCACAATTTGGTCAGTTGGATCCCAAAGAGGAGGAGTTGGATAATATTGCCGCAAGGGTACTTTCCAACCAAGATGAAGTAAAACGTCTTTCAGAACAATTGATGAGCCAAAAGCTTTTGACCCTATATAAGGAAAAAGCAAATTTAAAAACGAAAGAAGTTACTTACGAAGACTTTGTTAAGGAAGTATACGGGTAATTCCTATTAGTTGAACCTTATATTTTAAATACGCTACGATAGGAGCCAATAAAATTAAGTTTCACTAAAAATAAGTATATTTACAGTGTCGAAGAGTTTATTTTCGACACTTTTTTTATCTTATAAAACTATTGATATAAAATATGGATTACGGGAAAGAATTCAAAAATTATGCTATTAAACATCAGGGAATAAATAGCATGTATTACGATACTATCTTAAGTAGTATGTACCCCACCAACCTTACTCCAAACATTATTGAAGAAAGACAGCTAAATGCGGTAGCTATGGATGTCTTTTCCAGATTAATGATGGACCGTATCATTTTTCTTGGAACAGGGATCAATGACCAAGTTGCCAACATTGTGCAAGCACAGTTATTGTTCTTGGAAAGCACGGATGCCTCCAAGGACATACAGATATATATTAATTCCCCTGGCGGAAGTGTTTATGCCGGTTTGGGAATCTATGATACCATGCAGTTCATAAAACCAGATGTAGCCACCATATGTACAGGAATGGCCGCCTCCATGGGAGCGGTTCTCCTATGTGCCGGTGAAAAAGGCAAGCGCAGCGGATTGACCCATTCCAGGGTAATGATCCATCAACCTCTTGGCGGAGCACAAGGACAGGCCAGTGATATTGAAATCACGGCTAGGGAGATTCTAAAACTTAAGGATGAATTGTACCAAATTATTGCACATCATTCCGGACAGCCCCTAGAAAAAGTAAGCGACGACAGTGACAGGGATTACTGGATGAAAGCAAACGAAGCCAAGGATTACGGCATGATCGATGAGATCTTGGTCAGGGATAAAGACTAGAGACGACTAAAAAATCGGAAATTCCAGGTTACATTCTATGTGGATGCACCAAAGCATGGACTTTTTCGTTACTATTATTGAAAGTGATAAAATGATATGGCAAAAGAAAATTTAGAATGCTCTTTTTGTGGTAGGAAGAAACCAGAAACCAATTTGTTGATTGCAGGTCTTGATGCGCATATATGTGATCGTTGTATAGAGCAGGCACACGGTATAGTGGCCGAAGAATCCAAGCAGACCAAAAATAATGATCTTTCCTCCGAATTAACCTTGAAAAAACCTTTGGAGATAAAGGAGTTTTTAGACACGTTTATCATTGGACAGGATCGCACCAAAAAAGTAATGTCCGTTGCTGTTTACAACCATTACAAAAGACTTTTACAGCCAAAAAGCAAAGAAGACGATATAGAAATACAAAAGAGCAATATTGTCATGGTGGGCCAAACCGGGACCGGTAAGACCCTTATGGCCAAAACCATAGCCAAGATGCTCAATGTTCCTTTGGCCATTGTAGACGCTACCGTACTAACGGAAGCCGGTTATGTTGGGGAGGATGTGGAAAGCATACTTACCCGCTTACTACAGGCGGCAGATTACAATCTGGAAAAGGCAGAACGCGGTATCGTCTTTATAGATGAAATTGATAAAATTGCACGTAAAAGCGATAATCCTTCAATTACTCGCGACGTGTCCGGGGAAGGCGTTCAACAAGGGCTACTGAAACTATTGGAAGGAACAGTGGTCAACGTACCGCCCAAAGGAGGCAGAAAGCATCCAGATCAAAAGTTTATAGAAGTAAACACAGAGAATATTTTGTTTATTGCCGGAGGGGCCTTTGACGGAATTGAAAGGCATATTACCAAAAGGTTGAATATGCAGGCCGTGGGCTATAGTGCTTCCAAAGCTGAAGAAAAGGTAGACAACGAAAATATTTTACAGTACATTGTACCTAAAGATTTAAAGGATTTTGGATTAATCCCGGAGATTATTGGTAGGCTCCCGGTGCTTACCCACATGAATCCATTGGACAAGGAAACCTTAAGGGCCATATTAACGGAGCCCAAGAACGCCATAATAAAGCAATATGAAAAATTGTTTAAGATGGATGGAATTTCCTTCAAGATTACAGAACAGGCGTTGGATTATATTGTGGACAAGGCCATAGAATATAAATTGGGGGCAAGGGGATTACGCTCCCTATGCGAAGCCATTTTCACGGATGCCATGTTCGAATTCCCAAGTACGAACGAAAAGGAGTTTAAGGTCACAAAACCTTATGCCGAAGAGAAATTATCCTTTGAAACCATTAAAAAGTTAAAAGCAGTCTCTTAGGACTGCTTTTAACTTTTATAAAACTATTAACGATTTCCATAATTTAAGATGGAAATCCTGATGTTAAGCCACAAACTGTTTTTGCATAACCTTGGCCAATAATTCTTGGCATACCTTACTTATTATTTTCTCATCGCTATAGAGTTCATGCCCAAAACCCTTCACCACTTCAACATCTACACCAATTTGATCGGACCATAAGGTTGATGGCCTAAATTCATCATTTTGCCCATAAAGCAGTTTAATACCCCCAGTTGGCGCATCATTTTCCAAGCGCAACCTTGTACTGGAAATGGCATATAACGATTTTAATGGCAATCCTTTAAGTGCAGCTTTCCATGCTATGCTTCCACCTATACCAAAGGCCAAATAATGACTGGGCTCCTGTTCTTTTTTCAACAAATGGGCTACGGCTGTTTCCACACCCCCCCCAATAAATTCCCTGTGGATATTCTCTGGAGAATTTACCTCCAAACTTATATTGGCCAATTGCTGACAATCGTAATATGTAATATCATAATACTGTTGCAGGTAACCCAAATAAGAGGTTATCCATAGCCCTTTTTTAGAACCCCACATATCGGACAATATCACTAATCTATTCGCCATAATAAAAAGTATAAAAAGTTAAAGGGAAACATTTGATACCTCTAAATTGAACATATTGATCGTTTAAATCACATTTATTTGTTCATCTGAAGCAATTCCTCGATATAATCCCTTTTATTGGACAATCTTGGAATTTTGTGCTGCCCTCCCAACTTATCTTTAGATTTTAGCCAATCATAGAAAAGGTTTTCCCTGGCAATATGTACTTTGGGTAGTTTTAAGGTAATGTTGTTATAACGCTTGGCCTCATAATCGGAGTTCAAGGATTTTAATGCATTGTCCAGAATTTCGGTAAAATAAGCCAGTTCCTCTGGAACCTTTCTAAACTCTATGATCCATTCATGGGCACCTTTTTCCTTGCCTTCCATAAATATCGGGGCCACTGTATAGTCCTTTATCTCGGAGCCGGTTTTTTTACAAATGGCCTTTAAGGCTTCTTCCGCGTTTTCTATAATCAATTCCTCCCCGAATACATTTATATGGTGTTTTGTTCTCCCGGTAATCTTGATCCTATAGGGATTGGTAGAGGTAAACCTCACCGTATCCCCTATTTTATACCGCCAAAGACCCGCATTGGTCGTTATTATCACCGCATAGTTCCTATTAACCTTAACATTCCATAAGGGAAGGGTAACCTGCTCACTTGTACCGTAGGTTTCCATGGGTATGAATTCATAGAAAATCCCATAATCCAACATCAATAATAGATCGTCCGCATTATTTCTATCCTGAATGGCAAAAAAACCTTCAGAAGCATTGTAGATTTCATAATAGTTGAAATTCTTCCTCGGCAATAATTTGGCATATTGGTCCTTATATGGGTTAAAACTAACCCCTCCATGAAAGTAAACCTCCAAATTTTCCCAAACCTTAAAAAGATGGTCCTTCCCAGTTTCTTCCAAGACATTAATTAAAAGGACCAACATCCAAGACGGCACTCCGGCCAAGCTGGTTACGTTTTCCTGAACACTTTCCCTAATAATGGCCTGTAACTTAGTCTCCCATTCGCTCATCAGGGATACCTTGTTACTGGGGGTACTGCTAAGTTCTGCCCAAAAGGGCATGTTATCTATAAGAATGGCGGAGAGATCACCAAAGACGGTACCATTATCCTGATATAGCTCCTTACTCCCGCCCAATCGTAAACTTTTGCCCGTAAACAACTGGGAGTTTTCATTGTTGTTTAAATACAGACAGAGCAAATCCTTGCTGGATTTGTAATGGCAATCCTCCAAAGCCTCGGAACTAACAGGAATAAATTTGCTTTTGGCATTTGTGGTACCACTGCTCTTGGCGAACCACTTTATGGTCGTTGGCCAAAAGATATTCTGCTCCCCCCTCCTTGATCGCTCTATCATCGGCTCTACCTCCTCATAGGAAACTATGGGAATCCGTTCCGCAAAGGTTTCATAGCTTGCAATGGATTCAAAATCGTACTTTCTTCCTATTTCCGTGTCCTCTGCAAAGGATAATAATTGGTGCAATACCTCATCCTGCACCTCCTCAGGATACTTTAAAAAAAGCTCTATCTGATGATATCGTTTTTTCAACAGCCAAGAAGCGATGGAATTGAATAATGTTATTGGCATTTTTAGGTATCTTTATCGCCGTTTAAAGCAGGAGGTTTTGAGCAAAGTGCCCGTTAAAGAGTTCATTTAATGCTTTTGTATGCATATTTTTTACACAATTTCTGGTAATATTTTTTTAAACAAGCCATAGCTATAATTATAAATTTGCACTAAACATCATTTAAAGCATCAAATAATAATTACATACATAAATTCCTAAACAAGCTCTAAATTACATCGGCTAAAAATAGCTTTAATTGAATTCATATTCAAATAGATTTTACGTTAAGCAGAAAAAATATGCAGTATCAAGGTGTTTTAAGAAAAATGCAAACCGAATTGGCAGATCCCATACAATATTACCTAATATTTGATGGTGACTTTTTAAACATGAACCAAGTATTGAACAAGGAACTAACCTTTACCTTTTTAAATCATCAATGCCTCAATTGCGGGGAAGACCGGCCAATTTTCAGACAAGGTTTCTGCAGGACCTGTTTTTATGAAATTCCCACGGCCGGGGATTGGATCATGCGGCCCGAATTGAGTACGGCACATTTGGGCAAGGAAGACCGTGATCTGGAATATGAAAAAAAAGCACAATTACAACCGCACATCGTTTACCTTGCCAATTCCAGCAATATCAAAGTAGGTGTTACCCGCAAATCACAGGTACCCACCAGATGGATTGACCAAGGCGCCCATGAGGCCATAGAGATTGTTGAAGTACCCAATCGTTATTTGGCAGGGATTACCGAGGTTGCCTTAAAAGAGCACATTGGCGACAAGACCAACTGGCGTAAAATGTTGACCAATGAAGTTGACGATGAGGATTTGGTGAAATATAGAAATAGATTAAAAGAATATATTCCGGAAGAGGCCGCTGCATATTATATAGAAAACAATACAGAAACGCATCTACAGTTTCCTGTGTTGCAATATCCCAAAAAAGTTAAGAGCCTTAATCTAGACAAAACACCAATCTATTCAGGGACCTTAAAAGGTATTAAAGGGCAATATCTAATCTTTGAAGACAGCACTGTCTTTAACGTCAGGGGAAGTGAAGGATATGTTGTTAGTTTAGAGGTGAAGTAGGCCATATAGGTTAAAAACATTGATTTCCATTTAATTTATCCTTAAATTGTCCTTAAAGTTGGATTCCTCCAAAATTACCAATTAGGACAAAAAAAGCTGGTTTATCCAATACTCTAAATCGTTTCGTTTTAAGGCTTGATACCAGAAATCAAAGTAATATTTTCCAATCAATTCAATGGTGCCAATTATGAGTAATGAATACTTATCCACCTTATCCAAGGAAAAGGCCCCAATTGCTATTTTTTGGTTTAGACGGGACCTTAGAATAGAAGATAACACAGCTCTGGCAGAAGCCTTGGACATGGATATTCCCGTGCTCCCCATATTCATCTATGATCAACTTATATTAAATGAATTGACCAAAGAAGATGCCCGGGTCAGCTTCATCCACCAAACAATTCATAACATTAAAAAATCCTTAAAAAACCATGGCTCGGACATTTTATGCCTGCATGGAGAGCCAACAGTGATCTGGAGAAACTTAATATCCAAATTTAATATTGCCGCCGTTTACGTGAACCGAGACTACGAGCCTTATGCCATAACCAGGGACAAAGCAGTTGCAGAATTGCTCGCCGAACAAAATATATCCTTTTCAAGCTTTAAGGATCAAGTTATATTCGAGGAAAACGAAATAGTTAAAGGCGATGAAAAACCCTATACCGTTTTTACGCCCTACAAGAACAAATGGCTTGCAAAATTTCAGGAAGCAAGTTCCATTCAACTTAAGAACCCTAAACTGAACAACCTTTTCAAAGCTGAATTCTCCGCGATGAGCTTGGAGGATATTGGGTTTAAAAAATCGGATATTCAGGTGCCGGAATTTGATTTTACCCAACTACCACTATATGCCGACCAAAGGGATTTTCCTTATGCGGACATCACCAGCTATCTTAGTCCCCATTTAAGATTTGGAACTATAGGCGTCAGACAGGTTATTTCCAAAATTGGTAAGAAGCATGCTGTTTTTATGAGCGAACTCATTTGGAGGGAATTCTTTATGCAGATTCTATTTCATTTCCCTCATGTTGTTACACAAAATTTCAGATCCAAATACGATGGCATCAAGTGGAGGAACAACCAGGAAGAATTTAGACTCTGGTGCCAAGGTAAAACGGGTTATCCAATGGTAGACGCGGGAATGAGGCAGCTTAATGGAACGGGGTTTATGCACAACCGGGTAAGGATGATTACAGCAGGCTTTTTATGTAAGCATCTATTGATCGACTGGAGATGGGGAGAAAGTTATTTCGCCCAAAAATTATTGGATTACGAATTGTCGTCCAACAATGGCAACTGGCAATGGGCTGCCGGGACTGGTTGCGATGCAGCACCCTATTTTAGAATTTTTAACCCCTTATCCCAACAAAAAAAATTTGACAAGGATTACCTATACGTAAGAAAGTGGATTCCTGAATTCGACTCCTTTGAATACCCCGACCCAATTGTGGAACATAAATTTGCCAGGGAAAGGGCCCTTACAACTTATAAAATTGGCATTGAGACATAAGAACAAAGTTATTTTGGAACATTTCATAAAATTACGGGAGTCTTACTACTTTTTTCAACTGCCTCACTTAGGCCCAGGATGTTTAACCGGACCCGATTGCGATGGCTTGTCTTCAAAATTTGCCAAAGC
>Ga0209344_10001428_pt1 | contig 31254 bp, 32 predicted proteins | sample Cruoilmetagenom6_FD_187293 | JGI IMG/M metagenome (GOLD analysis project Ga0209344, IMG submission 187293) | Oil polluted marine microbial communities from Coal Oil Point, Santa Barbara, California, USA - Santa Barbara Oil Seep Sample 6 (SPAdes)... | ecosystem: Environmental > Aquatic > Marine...
ACGACGTGCGGTTTTGGAGCAAGGTTTAGCAGTGCTTTGATCGCATCGCCGGTACGCTCTCTTGCACGCAATTCCATGATCTGGCCCAGCAGGACCAGAATAATGATGACCGCGGCCGCCTCAAAATAGACAGGTACCGTACCATCTGGAAGTCGGAACGCTGGTGGAAAAAGGTCAGGCAGAACTGTCGCCACGATGCTGTAGAGAAAGGCTGCACCTGTACCCAATGCAATCAGTGTCCACATGTTGGGCGCGTGATTTATAATGGAACTCCAGCCGCGTTTGAAGAAGGGAGCGGCGATCCAAAGCATTACAGGTGTGGTCAATATCATTTGTATCCACACAAAGAGTGTTGGTCCCATCATTTCTGAGAAGGGCAATCCAATGTGGTTGCCCATTTCAAGAATGAACACAGCAACGGCCAAAGGCGTTCCGATCCACAAGCGGCGTGTGAAGTCGATGAGCTCTGGGTTAGGCCCGGAATCTGCGCTTGGTGTCATCGGTTCCAGAGCCATGCCGCAAATGGGACAGTCGCCTGGGCCTATCTGTACAATTTCCGGGTGCATCGGGCAGGTGAACTCTGTGCCTTCTGGCATGGGATCAGGAGCAGGGCGGTCGCCGAGATAGCGGGTTGGCTCACCGTCAAACTTTGTTGAACAGGCGGCAGAGCAAAAGTAGAAGCGTTCGCCCTGGTGCTTTGCCACGTAGGGGGTCGTTGCAGTATCGACCTTCATGCCACAGACGGCATCAATCGCTTCTATATAAGCGCTGGGCTCCGAGACGAAACGTTCTCGGCAGCCTGCACTGCAAAAATGAAAGTCCCGGCCACTATGCTGCGCGGCATGTTCTTGCTTCTTTGGGTCAACATCCATGCCACAGACGGGATCTCTTAGAATGTGTGATTCCGATAGTGCGTGGGTGCTCATGCCTCAACCCTTCATTTGTAGAACTGGCTATTCAAGACAGACAATAGGGCTTCCAGCCGCTGGAAGGTAAAGAGCATATTTGGGAATTTGAGGAGAAAATTTCATTGACCTTTTGCCATTGTGTCATGGTTCTTGGGGGGTAACTTCTGGCTGTCGGAGGGTTTTGACGTGAGAAAAGGGTGTTCCTGTAAGTTATCAGTCACTCTTGCTAAAAGCATTTGCGATTGCTTCGAGCTGTTCCGCTAGCTCTGTGGCGTTTTTCTTTCCCAGTGCTTTGTCCAGCCGTGCATTGATACCATCAAAGGGCTGTTTGACGCGGTTAAGTGTTTTTTTTCCGCTCTCTGTCAGCTCCAACAACCAGGAGCGGGCATCACTATCGCTTCGATGTCGGATGACCAGGTTTGCCTTTATCAGTCTTGCGACCATCGCGGTGATCGCTGACTCATTTTGCTTGAGGCGCTGGGCCAAGTCTCGTTGTTTCATGTTTTTGGATGAAGCTATGAGGCTGAGAGCGGCCACCTGTGCGGTCGTAAGTCCTGCTGAATCTTTCAAACTGTTGTCTGCTTCCGTCCGGACACGGTGAGCTGCAATTTGCAACAGAAAATATAGGCGTTCTTCGTGGGCTGACATGGGGGGAGCATAAACCTCTTGTCTGAATATCCCAACCGCCCTATAAAACTTCACTAGTGAAGTAAATAGGAGGTGGTGATGGGCGCGATAGATGTTTGGTCGCAAATAACGACTCAGCGGATGGCTGACCGACCCTGGATGGAAACACTTTTGCGGTGGACGGGCAGGCCGGGTGATCGCTCCATCCCCGATGTTGCGACGACTCTTGCTGCGATGGACACTGCTGATGTGGACGTGATGTTTCTCTCTGCATGGCAAGGGCCAGAAGGGTCCTTGATCAGCAACGAGGAAGTTGCAGAGGCTATCGATTTAGCTCCAGGTCGGTTCAGGGGGTTGGCGACAGTGGACATCGACCATCCGGTTGAGGCAGTGAGAGAAATTCGTCGTTGGGTGGATGGTGACCGCTTTGTCGGGGTACGTCTTGTCCCATGGCTTCTTGACCTGCCACCAAATGACCGGCGCTACTATCCGATCTATGTAGCTTGTGTGGAAGCTGGCGTGCCGTTTTGCACTCAAATCGGTCATACAGGGCCGCTGTGTAGATCGGAACCAGGTCGTCTCATCCCCTACCTAGATGATGTGTTGCTGGACTTCCCAGACCTAAAAGTGGTCGGCGGACATGTGGGCTTCCCATGGATTGACGAGGTTGTTTCACTCAGCCTCAAATATCCAAACCTTTATGTCGACACGTCAGCCTATGCCGTGCACCGGTTACCCGAAGACTTCGTGAGGTTCATGAAAGGGCCGGGGCAATCGCGGGTTATGTTTGGGACCAACTGGCCCATGCTCTCGCCCAGCCGGTGTCTGAAGCATCTCGACGCGCTGGACCTAACCGATGAGGGGCGTGAGCTTTTCCTGTCGGGTAATGCGCGCCGTGTGTTTGGTTTTAGCTGACGCCCTTTCGCAATTGGCGGCCGGGGGTTGGTTTCCTCAAACATCGAGCATAACGCGCGTGCAGATGAAGTGGGAATGGAGGCGGCTATTTCATCTTATGGGGAAATGGAGTAAGCAGAACTGATGGCGCTTAGCGCTCTAATTTTGGCGATTACAGGATTTCCATGCTGTCTTATCAGCACATGTATCATGCGGGTGGGTTAGCTGACGTTCATAAACACGCTGCTCTCTCGTTGATGCTTGCGCGCATGGTGGGAAAACCAAAGCCTATCAGTTACATTGAGACCCATGCAGGACGTGGGCTTTACGACCTTGAATCCGTGGAAGCCGCGAAGACAGGGGAAGCTGCGCAGGGCATTCTTTCGCTCACGGCATCTGGAGGGCTTGCGCTGACACACCCCTATGCGGTCGCAATGGAAGCGGCGCGTGCGCACTATGGTGCCAAATCTTATCCAGGATCGCCACTGATCGCTCGAAATCTATTGCGCGCGGATGATAAGATGCACTTGTGCGAACTTCACCCTAAAGAGTTTTCCGCTCTGCAAGAAACAATGGGGCGCAGCGCTCAAATTTATCAGGCAGATGGGTATTCGCAGGTTCTGCGGTTGAGTCCGCCAACGCCGCGTCGTGGTTTTGTTCTCATTGATCCATCTTATGAGATCAAAGGCGAGTATGAACAGGCTGCAGAATTTATTCTGGCTCTTCACCGCAAATGGTCTGTCGCGGTTGTGCTCTTATGGTACCCAGTTCTCGAAAGGGGTCTGCATGAGCCCATGCTCAAGCAGCTACGAGCTGCCGGTCTTCCTAACGTCTGGGAACAGGAAGTAATTTTCGACGCCGCGCGCAAAAGCCGCGCACTTGGTAGTGGATTGTTTTGCGTCAACGCGCCTTACGGCATTGACGCAGAGTTGGCGCAAATTTCATTGCTGCTTCGGTCTTCGTAGCCGACGTATTAAGACGCTTCTGCCCAAGCGGCTTCCGCCGGAATGGCTGCACCGGCATCTAACGACGTATCAAACGTATAAAGCGTTGAGCAATAAGGGCAGACGATTTCGTTTTCTTGACCCATATCTAGGAACACATGTGGGTGATCGTTGGGAGGAGTCGCGCCCATGCATTTAAATTCCTTTGCACCAATCCGAATGTTGGAAACACCTGAATCATTACCAAATTTGGGGGGTTGCGTAGCACTCACCATGGGTCTGTCACTCTTGTTTAGAGGGAAAAGCCCTCAATATTGAAAACGTCGATAGATTAGTCTTCGATGTACCCGATTTCTAGCCTGATTTGGCTTCTCCGTCGATAGCGGAGCGATTGCTGCCTCACATCCGCGTTAGGATGCCGCATTTGCTGGCGCTGCTGGCATTGTTCCGCCTATAATTTGGGTAATGCCGCAAACTAATTACCAAAGCAGACGGCAACTTCAGGGAGGAAACTGGATGGCAAATGAGGCCGCCCAGCGCGAAGCTGCGCTCAAACGCTCGACCTTATTTGCGTTCGCATTACCGGCTGTACCCATAGCGGCACTCGGATTGCCATTAGTCGTGCATATTCCGCCGTTTTACGCAAAAATTACGGGACTGGATCTGACGGCTATCGGTGCGCTGTTCATGCTCATTCGATTTTGGGACGTTTTTACCGACCCAGTGCTTGGGGTTTTGTCAGACAGGTTTGAAACCCGGTGGGGCAGACGACGTCACTGGATTGTCGCCTCGGTGCCGATTGTCTGTCTGTCTGTGTTTATGATTTTCATTCCGCCGTTTGAGACGGTCGGGCCGTTCTATTTGTTTGGGTGGATGGTTGTTCTCTACATCGGTTGGACATTGCTGACGATTTCCCACATGTCGTGGGGTGCCGAACTGACGCCCTTATACAATGAGCGCTCGCGGGTGCAGGGCGCGCGTGAAGTTGCATTGATCTTAGGCATGGTCTTTGTTTTGGCACTTCCCATCGCGATTGAACAAATGCAGGTGGACGACGTCGCACGTGCTCGTGTGGCTGTTATGGGGTGGTTTGTTGTTGTGCTGCTTCCGATAAGTGTCTTTTTTGCGGTCAAATTCGTTGGTGAACAGGATACGCCTCGTCCCAAGCACGTACCATTCAAAGAAGCTATTCGGGTTCTTGGTCGCAACGCCCCCCTTCGTGTTATACTGATTTGTGATCTGCTTGGCGGTGTCGCTGGTGGATTGGTTGCAAGCCTGTTTATCTTTCTTGCAGAAGACACGCTGCACCTTGGTGCGTTTTCCGGAATTTTGTTGCTCTGCTATTTCTTGTCTGGTGTTGTCTGCATTCCTTTCTGGATCTGGATGGCGAGCAAAATTGGCAAACACCGGGCGACAGCCGCTTCCACGGCGTTTAGCGGCATCACGCTGCCTCTCATTCTGTTTGTGCCGGAGGGCAACGCAACCATCGCTTTGATCGTCTGGGTTATCTTTGGATTGAACATGGCGGCTGGACCGTTTCTCTATCGCTCCATCATGGCAGATGTAGCCGATCATGATGCGATTGAAACCGGCCAACAACGTACCGGGCTGTTCTATTCGTTGTTGACCATGACCAATAAAGTCGGCGCTGCTTTTGCAATATTCATCGGGTTTGCATTGCTGGATCAGATTGGATTTGTTGCTGGTGGAGAAAACTCTACCGAAATTTTGGATCAGTTACGTTTGATCTATGTTTTGCCTGGCGTTGTTTTGAGCTGTGTTGTGATTGTTTTGATCTGGCGTTTCCCGATTGATGAAGAGACGCAGGTGAAAAATCGCGAAGTTTTGGAACGCCGCGCTTTGGACGCTGCAGCCGCTGCGATCATCGACCTCACCGGCGAGCCTGCCGACCCGCAATCATCTGGTGTTGTTGCTGACTAGGAGGCGCATCATGACTATCTTTTCTGCCAATGGGTGCGACATTGCCTTCGATGATGTTGGCGAAGGTACACCCATTCTTTTGCTGCACGGTTTTGCCTCGACACGCATCGACAATTGGTCGCGTACAGGCTGGTACGGCACGCTGGAGAAGACCGGACGCAGAGTGATTGCGATGGATTGGCGTGGGCATGGCGAAAGCAGTAAATTTTATGACCCGGCTGACTATTCCACTGACCTGATGTTGAATGATGCGCGGGCTTTGCTGGATCATTTGGACCTTGAGAAATGCGAAGTCATGGGCTTCTCCATGGGGGCGGGGTTGGCGCTTCAACTCGCATTGCAAGGGGGAAAACGGATTTCTCGATTGGTGCTGGCAGGGGTCGGCAGCAAGATGATCGAACCGTCCTCTCACAGCCATCAAATGGGCGCTGTCTTTGATGCAATCTCAGCGGATGAGATTTCTGACCCGACCGTAAAGGGATTTCGGCTTTATGCTGAACAGCTTGGCCAGGATTTGAAAGCGGTTGGTGCATGCGCACGTGCGTCACGAGAGGTGCCAAATGTCGATGACCTGATCGGTGTGCGGGCTGAGACGCTCGTTGTGGCAGGGCAACGTGATGACCTTGCAGGCGATCCGATGCGATTGGCGGAAGCCATACCGGGTGCCAAAGGCGAGCTGATCCCTGGTGCAGATCACATGTATCTGCTGACCAACGGTGCCTTTAAAGGAACGGTGATTGATTTTCTCACTGGCTGGCTCTGACGTACGTAACCGAATATTGATACCCATGACATAACAACTGAAGTGAGTAAGCATGGCGAGAGAGAAGATACCAACATGGCGGTTAGCGGCGTTTGCTGGCCCTGCGGTCCCCATGGCTGCTATGGGGCTGCCAATCAGTGTCTATCTGCCTCAGTTTTATGCGGAGCAAATGGGTTTGGGCCTTGCGGCTGTTGGAACCATTTTTCTGGTTGCGCGGCTGTGGGATGTGATTACCGATCCGATGATGGGCGTCATTTCGGACCGTTTCCCCTCCAAATGGGGACGACGCCGTCATTGGATCGCCATGTCTGTGCCGATCATCCTAGTCTCCGCTGTTTTTCTCTTTATGCCAAGCGCGCCGTCGAGCAGTCTTTATCTATTTGGGTGGATGTTCATCCTTTATGTCGGTTACACGATGGTGAGCCTCAATCACATGGCCTGGGGCGCAGAGCTGCATGAAGATTATGACCAACGATCTCGCATTATGGGATTTCGGGAAGGCTTTGTGATTCTTGGTGTTCCCATCGTGCTGCTCATTCCTGTGATTATTGAACAGGTCGGCACTGCCAATGTTGAGGCAGATCGTATTGCTGCGATGGGGTGGTTCATCATTATCCTGTTGCCGCTGACTGTCGGCCTGGCGGTCTGGAAGGTGCCGGAACATAAGTCGATTTCCCAAAGCCAGGAACTGCCGCTGAAAGAAATGATCAAGCCGCTTTTGACCAACCGGCCTTTGCAGCGGGTTATATGCGCAGATTTCTTGAGTGGGTTTTCTGGCGCAGCTCTGGGTTCAATGTTTCTCTTTGAGGCGACGTATGTTTGGCAGGTAACCAACCCAAGTCTGCTTTTGTTGTTCTATTTTTTTGCGGGGCTTGGTTTTGTTCCGGTCGTGGTGAAATTGAGCTACCGACTTGGAAAACATCAGGCGCTTATTGCCGCCGCGCTATTTAATGCGTGCATGGTGCCTGCATTGTTTCTCATTCCCCCGGGGAACTCGCTTGCAGCGGGCGTTGTTCTTCTGTTTTTGGGGGTCAATGTCGGCAGTGTGACCATTCTCTATCGGTCAATCTTGGCGGACGTTGCTGATATTGATGAGTTGGAAACAGGGCAACGGCGCACGGGGCTGTTCTATGCAATTATGACGCTAACATCTAAAACGGGCGGGGCGATTGCCGTTGGTGTGGTGTTCTGGACGTTGAGCCTGATTGGCTTCGTGCCTGGTGCTGAAAACACGGAAGGAGCCATTCTTGGACTTTCCATCGTTTTTGTTGCCACGCCAATGATATGTAACTTTGGCGTCGCCGCAATTATGTGGAACTTCCCCTTGAACAAAATATTCCAGGAAGAAGTGCGCCAGAAACTAGCTGAACGCGCTGCCTCTGAAGGGGCTTAACAGCACCCACATCCGCCGAGGGCGATGGTGCCTTCGGCGTTGTAAGCCGCGCGCACCGAGCGCGCTGAACTTTCGGCGGTTTCTGCAAACCCTGCTTTTGCCGCTTCCTGCATGTTTTTGTCCAGCATGAAATCAATGGCTGTCATTGCGAGTGACTTCGCGCCGTCAATGCAGGCTTTATCACCCATTTCAGATCCTGCCCATTTGGCAAATTCTGGATTATGAATGACGACGCTCGGCGGGGCGGAAGCGATCATCGGGTGGATTGAGGGAACACGGTGGCTCACATTGCCCATGTCGGTGCTTCCAGCAGAGCCCGATGGCATTTTGCTGAGTGGGAAAAAGTCGCGACCTAATGTTCTGGCATTGGCTTCATAAGCTTCTGCAATTGGCCAGCTTGTCTTCATGTCCAAATAGTCGGCCTTTGCCCACTGTATGTCGGCTTTGCACCCTGTGGCTAAAGCGCCAGCCTCAAAGCAGGCGTGAACGCGTTTTTTCAAAGCGGCGAGTTCAATGGCATCGGCTGCGCGCACATAAAATGTGCCGCTTGCCCGGTCTGGAACGATGTTGGGTGCGACGCCACCTTCGGTGATGATGCCGTGGATGCGCTCCGTTGGCTTTATGTGTTGCCGAAGCTGCGCGACGGCTTGGTAAGCCAAGATGAGCGCATCGAGCGCGTTGATGCCTGCGTGTGGCATGGCTGATGCGTGTGCGCTTTTGCCGGTAAAACTGACTTCAACCTCTGACACGCAAATGCAGGGCATGGTGGTGAGGTCTACACCTGCTGGATGCACCATCATGGCTGCGTCTAATCCGTCAAAGGCGCCGTCTTGCGCCATCAATTCTTTGCCGCCGCCTTGTTCTTCGGCTGGTGTACCAAGGTAGCGAATACGACCGGGCAGGCTTCCATTCAATTTGGCGAGAGCAAGGGTGGCACCTAAGCCGGTTGTTGCGATGATGTTGTGACCGCAGGAATGTCCAATGCTGGGCAGGGCATCATATTCAGAAAGAATTGCAACATTTGGGCCTTTGGAGCCGAATTCGCTGACGTAGGCGGTTTCCAGACCAAAGGCTTCCCGTTTGACCGGCAAGCCTTCTTTTTCTATCCGATCAGAAAGAAGAGCTGCGGCTTTAAACTCTTTGAAAGCCAATTCGGGGTTGGCATGAATTTCATGAGAGATTGAAATGAGCTCGCTGCTCATGGCATCGATGGCGTCACAAGCCTTTTTTTTCAATGTTGCAGCGTTGGTCATTAACAGCTCCCATTTTTTTGTGAGCGCAGTCTACCTGTTGATCGCGGTGGTTTCCAGTTTCAAGCGAAACGACTAGACTGCGGCCAACTTGGAGGCCGTTTATGGAACATTTTTTATCTGCCAACGTCAGGATTGCGTACCGCGTAGAAGGCGAAGGAGATCCTATCGTTCTTGTGCATGGTTTTGCCTCAACCCACGTTGTGAACTGGGTTGAACCTGGTTGGGTGGATTGCCTCGTTGGAGAGGGGTTCCAAGTGATTATGATGGACCTACGAGGCCATGGGGCAAGTGAGAAATTGTTTGATCCGGCCTTGTATGACCGTCACTTGATGGCTCAGGACATCGCTAACCTGGTTCATCATTTGGGCCACGTCCGAGTAGACATTATGGGGTACTCGATGGGCGCTATGTTGGCGTTGCGTCTCGCGCGCCTGATGCCCGAAATGTTTCGACGTGTCATTCTGGCTGGTGTGGGGGACGTTATGTTTGCGCCACCTCAATCATCTGATGCCGTGGTGAATGCATTGCTCGCCGATAATCCACGTGAATCCAAGGACGCTATCGGTCGCGCGTTCCGAACATTTGCTGACAAAAATTCACAAAATCGACAAGCACTGGCAGCGTGTTATTCCACACCGCGTCATCAGTTAACGCCAGACGATTTGAAAACGGCGACGAGCCCAGTCCTTGTTGTTACAGGCGAACGCGATGTGATTGCCGGTGCGCCGGAACCTTTGGCGGCTGCTTTGCCGAAAGGCGAAATTGCAGTGATTGCCAAACGCGATCATATGCGAACAGTAGGTGATCCTGCCTATAAGCAAGTTGTTCTGGATTTTTTGAGACGGACCTAAAAAGCCCGCCTGCAATTTTTCTAACGAGCAGATAACGGCGCGAAGCCTAAGTGCATGCCAGCGTCTATGATGAGGGTCTCACCAGTAATGTGGTCGGACCCTTCGCCTGCAAAAAAGACAACCGTAGCGGCAATATCCTCCGGCGTGCCGGCTCTTTTCAAGGGCATGGTTTCTTCCTGATTTGCGACAATGCTCTTGAACATGTTTTCGCCGAACTTGTCTTTGAACCAGCGTGTGCCGATGAAACCCGGGCACACAGCATTGACCCTAATTTCTGGCGCAAGTGATCTGGCCAGAGACAGGGTCATTGTATTCATCGCGCCTTTTGAGGCTGCATAAGCGACTGATGATCCGATGCCTGTGACACCCGCAATGGAGGAGACATTGACCACGGATCCAGCGCCCTGTTCCTTCATGTAAGGTGCGCAAGCTCGGATCATTTGATAGGCGCCAACGACATTGACTCCGTAAATCCGGTGAAAGTCATCTGCAGAAAGAGCGTCTAAATCATCATGATCTGCGAATTGGGTTGTTCCGGCATTGTTGATGAGAATGTCCACACGCCCCCATTTATCGATCACGGTTTGGACTATGTTTTTGCAAGCCACATCGTCAGAGACGTCGCCCTGTGCCATGACGGCTTCGCCGCCTGCCGCTTCAATTTGAGCAAACACGTCTTTGGCTTCATCAATTGATTTTGTGAAGTTGATGGCAACTTTAGTTCCCGCAGCAGCAAGGCGAATGGCTGTTGCGGCGCCAAGGCCCGCGGCTGAGCCCGTTACAATAGCGACTGCACCGTCTAATTTCATGGAACATCTCCCGATCGTGATTCACGTTTTCCGAGAGTGTAACGGGCGCTTATGGCAGAGTCGCGTGTGGATTTCTTAAATGTGCGCGTGATCTAATGTTCTGTTGATCTCGGGTAAACCCGGCGCTTTGGGTTGTCCAACCGGTCGGACATAAATTGTTCATGGCATATGTCGGGGTGCAGGCGAATGCATACACTGTTTCCCGAGTAGCGAACGCTTGTGCCGCGTGCAAAACCGATTCCCGGCACATCCAACGCGACAGGTTGGTCTAATCCCGGAAGAGGGTCGGCCTCAATCAAAGCACCTGTTGCAGACATTTGTTTTACGAAACATTCAACATCAACGCCTGCAAAAACAACGCGGCCAGAAATGGCAGTGGCGACACGGGCGCGGCGGCGCCGCTCAGTTTCTACTTGCTCGCTCATTTACCGGGACTTTCGCTGATTTTTGTACAGGCCCCAACCTAGAGCGCGAATGCTTGACAAAATGTTGAACAGGGTGAGCGGTTACGACCTTCGTGTCTTTTGGGTTAAGGTGCTCATATTGAAAATTGGGCTACTTGATTAAAATTGGATGCTTTATGTCGGAAGAATATCAGTTGCTTGGTGCGGAAATCTCTTACTACACGGGAAAGGCGCGGGCATACCTTCGCTATAAGGGCATTCCCTACGAGGAAGTTCGCGCGACGCGTGACATCTATGTGAATACGATTTTGCCGCGTACAGGCGTCGCCATGATGCCGGTCCTGATTTCACCAGATGACATTGTGGTTCAGGATACGAGCGACATCATCGATTTCCTGGAAGCGCGTTTTCCCTACGCCAGTGTTTATCCCGATACACCGCGACAGGGTACAATTTCGCGACTGTTTGAGCTTTATGGTGATGAGTGGCTTGTTATTCCAGCTATGTACTATCGCTGGATGTACAATGCTGAGGCGATGTACCTGGAGTTTGGCAAAGTATCTAAACCTGATTTGTCTGAAGCCGAACAGATCGAAGTTGGCAAGGAAACATGTAAACCGTTCCAAGGGTCGCTGCCGATATTGGGTGTCACTGAGCCGATGTATAAGGCAGTTGAGTCCTCCTACGAACAATTGTTGCGCGACCTTGATGCTCATTTTGCAATCTATCCGTACCTATTGGGGAGCCGACCAAGCATCGGCGATTTTGGTTTAATGGGCCCACTCTATGCCCACCAATACCGTGACCCGGCGTCTGGTGAGATCATGAAGCGCATTGCGCCCAATGTTGCCAAATGGGTTGAGCGTATGAATGCTCCCGACCCCAAGTCAGGCGAGTTCCTTGCGAACGACGAAGTGCCTGAGACACTTTATCCAGTGTTGGCACGAATTTTTGAAGAACAGTTTCCGCCTTTGCGTGAAATGGTGGCGGCGCTTGGCAAATGGATTGACGATAATCCTGAGAAGAAAATTCCGCGGGCTATTGGCATGCAACCATTCTCTTTGAAAGAGGGGGATGGCACCATTGTTACAGGCGAACGGGGCATGTTCACCTTCTCGCAATGGATGTTGCAGCGGGTGCTTGATTTTTATCTTCCATTGACAGGCGATGCCCGCGAAAGTGTCGATGCTTTGCTGGAGAAGGTGGGCGCGCGCGATGCCTTGCAAATTGATCTGCGCCACCGCGTTGCGCGGGTGAAGAACCAATTGGTTGTGGGGGCCTAAGATGATTGTACGGTCAGCTGTTTTGGCGGGGTTTGCCATCGCTGTTTTGGGGGCGGGTAGTGCTTTCGCTGCCTCCTACACCAGTTCTTATTCAGATCTTGATCTCGGGAAATGTGATCTGGTTGAGGAGGATTCTGAGTTTGGTTTTGTGCAGATGCGGTGCGATGGCCAGCATGGGTATGATGTGTACGCGACGGAGGGCGACCTGCGTCTCTATCTTGCCTATCGGAAACCGGGTGAGCCGTTGAGTGAGTATGATCAGACAGGCAACCCAATACATGAGGTGTTGCTTGAGTATGTAGACGCCGAGGGAGAAGAAATCCCTGAGGCAGACGATGTAGAAAACCTCGAAAGTGCCTCTGAAGAACCGGATGACGAGATAGATCTGATAGATCCCGAAACCGGAGAGTGGTTAGACATCTTTGTGCCTGTCGGTGTTCGCCCGATTGGACAGACAATCTCTCCCTTCAACAATCTGGGTCCTAAGCTAGAATGGCGTGCTCCCAATAGACAGGGTGCGGAACCATTTGCGACTATTGTGCGCTACGTCTACCAAAAGATGGCAGATGATGGCACCTACACAGATGGGCAGGTTTTGGTCGTCTCACGGTTTCGGGATGGAGAGAGCTGCCACGTTGCCTACATTGACGCACTAGCAAACGTGAATGCGAACCTGATGGCGCGCGAAGTGGCTGATAAATTAGCCAGCGGTGGCGACTGCCCTGACGGGGCAGTGCCGGTGCTCGGGAGCGGCGGCGCGGCTCTTCGATTTTAGCTTCGGGTCGATAAAAACTCGTTGATGGTCGCTTCAAAGTCGACGGCATCGGAAAGACCGCGCATGCGGCCTGCGGTGAGGCCGCCATCAACGGCAATGATCTGACCCGTTACAAAGCTTGACGCGTCAGAGGCCAAATAGAGTGCCATCTCTGCAATGTCATTTGGCACGCCAGAACGGGCAACGGGCTGAAGTTTAGCGAGCCGTGGCTTCATGAATTCAGCAAATTCATCGGCAGCGTTTGGTCCAAGCTCCAGTGCACTTGCGAAAATAGGCGTGGCGATGCCGCCTGGACAAATAGCATTGGAGCGAATGTTGTGAGCCCCAAGTTCCAACGCTGCGGTTTTCGCCAAATGAGCAACAGCAGCTTTGCAGGCCGAATAGACTTGGGGTCCAAAGCCCGCCTGAAGTCCCGCCACGCTTGCGGTCGAAATGATCGAGCCTGATCCTTGTTCCTTCATAATGGGAACCGCGTATTTGTAGCCAAGAAACACGCCTTTCAGAAGTACGCCGACAGAGGTGTCAAACCCGTCCATGTCAATTTCATGCAATTCACCGCCGACACCACCAAAGCCCGCATTGTTGAACATGCAATCAAGCCGTCCGTATTTTTCAACTGCGTGTGCAACGAGTGCTTTGACATCGGCCTCTTGTGAGACGTCGGCATATTGGTATGAAAAATCATCTCCCAAGTTCAGGGTCATTTCTTCACCGCGATGATCTTGCACATCGCCGACGACGACTTTTGCGCCTTCAGACAAAAACAGATCCACGGTTCCCCGGCCAATGCCACTTGTACCACCAGTGACGATGGCAACCTTATCCTTCAAACGTTCTCCCATGTGTATTTCTTTCTCCTATTTGCCTTTGAAGGCTGGTTTTCGTTTTTCCATGAATGCGGCCCGGCCTTCTGCATAGTCGGCGCTGCCAAAACACTCCGTGATCTGTCTGAAGCAGGTCTTTGCATCAAAGCTGTCTGCTTCGCGAACGATCTCATCGATGATTTTCTTTTCGTTTTGAACGGTGAGCGGCGCATTGTCATCCACTTGTGCGCAGGTGGCGCGGACGAAGGTTTCTAATTCTGCCCCCGGTGTCACACGGTTGATCAACCCCATGCCTAAGGCTTCGCTATGGGTGAAGCGTCTGGCAGTGAAGAAAATTTCTTTGGCCGAAGAAGGCCCCACAACGTCGACCAGTCGTTTGGTGGATGACAGAGGATAAGCCAGCCCAAGTTTTGCTGCGGGAATGCCGAAAGTCGATGCCTCGGAAGCAAAGCGCAGATCACACGCGAGAGCAATGCCAAGGCCGCCGCCAATGCAATAGCCGTCAATCATGGCGATGGTGGGCAAGCGACAAGAGGCAATGCGATCAAATGCGGCTGTGGAAATATCTTCATATTCTTGCACTTTTTCAGGGCTTGAGCGTGCTTCTTCAAACTGAGAAATGTCGGCCCCTGCGACAAAAGATTTCTCGCCGGCACCGGTGAGAACAATGCTTCTGATCTCAGGATCAGCTTCAAAGGCATCAAGAATGATAGGCACGGCCTGCCACATGTCAGTGCTGACGGCATTGTGCCGTTCTGGATTGTTGAAAACCATCCAGCCAATGGCGCCTTCTTTGCGCGCGATCATTCTCTTGGTGGGTGAGGTGATTGTTGATCCCACGGTCAGGACTCCTTAGACAAATTACATTTAGATAACTCACACTATTGCGACCCAGTCGAGTTTGGGTTCGCGAACAGGGGGGTGGGTTTTGGCTAACTTGAGAAGCAGTTCTTCTTTTGTCTTTGACGATGCTGGATCATTCCAAAGATTGTTCCATTGATGGGGATCGTCCTCCAGCTTGTAAAGCTCGCCTTCGGTGCCTTCGTAAATGTTGGTCTTATTGTAAGCGGTGATAATGTAGCCCTCGTGATAGAGCGTGCGCAGGCTCACTTCAGTCCCATCCGTATATACCGAATCCCATTCGGTGAACACACGATCCCGGCTTTGAGCTTTCGCCTCGCCTTCATTTTGCGGAAGAGGCGCGCCTTGCATCCACTCAGGCACATCGAGACCTGCAATCTGGCAAAAAGTTGGTGCCAGGTCAATTTGCCCAACGGGTGCAGCCACTGTTGATGCGTCGACGTTGGCATTTTTTGCTGGCTTCCAAATGAATGGCAATTTCATCAGGCTCTCAACATGGTAGGGGCCCTTGAAAAGCAAGCCGAAGTCGCCCTGAAATTCGCCGTGATCGGTGGTGAAGATAATGTCTGTATCGTCTTCCCAGCCACGCTCTTTGATGAGCGCAAAAACTTTGGCACATGCTTCGTCGATGAGTTCATTTTCAATATGCGTCATGGCGTTGACTTCCCGCACCTGATCGGGGGTCATGTCTTGCGGTGTAAATGCGGGAGGCGCTTCAATATTAATCGTGCGTTCGCCGGTCCAGTACCACATCCAGTGTTTGGGTTTGCCTTCCAGGACTTTTTTGGTTTCGTCATTGTTGCCCGGATAGGCTTCTGGTAGATCAATGTCGCGCCAGTCTACCCGGTGTGTTTCACTTGCGGGTGGATCCCAAGGGTGATGCGGGTCTGGAAAGCTCATCCAACAGAACCAATCATCATCATCATCTAAACCGCCGAGCCAGGCGTTTGTGCGGTCGGCGACCCAATCGGTGTGGTAGTGCTCGCGTGCAACCGGGTTTGTATGAACCTGACAGGCGCCCGTGTCGCCACCACCTTCAGAGTTGACTTCAAACTTGGCGTTCATATTTTGATAGAAGCCGCCAATTTCCTTGGGCGCATTTTCTTTCATCCACTTGTTGTAGTGGAGGATGAGAGAGGTGTGGCTGGCCAGTTCCATATGGTCGAAACCGCGGTGCGGGCCATTTTCGCCAATGTGAGCCATGCGGTTTTCGTAAAACTTCAAATCCAGATCGAGGAAGGGTTCAAAGTGGGCTTTGCCGATGAGCGCCGTTTTGTAGTTCGCATTTTCATTGAGGTAGGCCGCAACACTGGGGGCGTCGTCGGGCAAGGGAACACCGTTCATCCAGACACCGTGTGTGCTGACATATTGGCCGGTGAGCATGGTGGACCGGGCCGGCATGCAGACCACGCTTTGGGCATGGGCGCGGGTGTAGTTGATGCCGCCCTGTGCCAGTGCGTCGATCACGGGTGTCTTGGCAACTTTACCGCCATTGCAACCCAACGCGTCAAAGCGCATTTGGTCGGTCGTTATAAATAGGATCTTGCGGCCCATTTTTCCCCCGGAAGTGTTGTCGGTACGTGTTTTAGTTTTCTTGCAAGAAAGCGATCATTGTCTGTATCGCGGTCCTGTCCTGCAACATGAAAAGATGACCGCCTTCAAACATGGCTCTTTTTGCATTTGGAATGCGTGCAGCCATTTTTTTCTGTGTCTCTGGCCGTGCAATGCCGTCAAATTTTCCACCGCAAATGAGTGTCGGACAAGCGATGTTCGGCAAGCGGTTCCAGGTGTCGTGATGTTTGCGTGCTTCTAGTTGGCGCATTGCCCCTTCAGCACGCCCCGTTTCACCCTTGAACGCATCTGTGGAGGCAAATGCGACCATGGCTTCATAGGTCTCAGCGTTTGCGCTGGCCCAGGCTGCATTGTTGCGCGTGTCGGAAATTGGGATCATGTGACGCACGCGAGTCTCAAGGTCCATGTCTTGCACGTCATGCAAAGGATAGGACGCACCGCCCCTGCCACCTGGCGAGGTGCACGCCAGGACAAGACGATTGATCCGATTGCCGTGACGAAGAGCTAATTCTTGCGCGACCATGCCGCCAAAGGAGACGCCAATGATATGTGCATGATCCCACCCCATCGCATCCAAAAGGGCTGCGGCATCATCGGCATAGTCGGCCATGGAATAGGCGACGCCCGGTTTATCGCTTTGGCCGAGCCCGCGTTGATCATAAGCGAGTGTTTCGAATATTTTTGGCGCTGGGCCGTCCAGGAAGTTTGGTTTGTTGCGAAGATCTGCACCGGTTCCGCTGATAAATAGGAGCGGATCACCTGTGCCAACGCATTCGTAATAAAGCTGCAACTTCGATGTTTGAATGTAGGGCAATAGACGACTCACTTTGTGCATTTGTCATTTTTGGTTGGATGGAGCCTATCAATTGGGATGGATGGGGTCACGTTTGTCCAAAAAGCGCAGTAATGCGGTTGAACTGGGCGATCTTGGGCCTTATGTGCTAAGGTCAATGCGCCGGTTTAGAGCGCTTTTGGAAACGCGCGATTAGTCGAGAGGAGGGCATCTATGTCCAAGCCCGTCGAGACAGTTAAAATAGTTGATCCTGTTTGGGACCGTATGCGGCGCGAGGCCAGCGATATGGCGTCCCAAGAGCCGGTGCTCGCGAGTTCCATTTACGCGACTGTGCTTAACCATGACACGTTGGAAGAAGTGTTGAGCTTCCATTTGGCACGAAAACTGGCGAACGCAGAAGTAACTGCAATGGGACTGCGTGAGGTTTTTGAAGACGCTTACGAAGCTGACCCAAGCATTATTGATGCGTTCCGCGCGGATACTGCTGCTGTTTTTGACCGTGACCCGGCTTGCGATTCTTATCTGCAGCCCCTGTTGTTTTTTAAAGGATTCAATAGCCTTCAGGCCCACCGTCTTGCTCACTGGCTGTGGCTTCAGGGCCGTCGTCCGATGGCGCTCTTTATTCAGAGCCGCGTGTCGGAGCTTTTTGCAGTTGATATTCACCCTGCCGCAAAATTCGGCAAAGCCATCATGATGGACCATGCAACTGGTGTTGTGATCGGGGAGACTGCCGTCATTGGTGATGATGTTTCCCTTTTGCACGGCGTAAATCTTGGCGGTACAGGCAAAGAAACAGGCGACCGACATCCAAAAGTTGGCCGCGGTGTGTTGCTCGGTGCGGATTGCAAAATTCTTGGCAATCTAACAATCGGCGAATGCGCGCGTGTTGGTGCTGGTAGCGTTGTGCTGGCTGACGTGCCGCCCAATTGCACGGTGGCAGGTGTTCCGGCAAAGGTTGTTGGATGTGCAGGCTGTGATGAGCCATCACGTGCGATGAACCAGATCATCGAAGAAGAAGGCAAAGCAGGCGACGGGATTTAAAACGTAACGATTCTGTCTTCAAGGCAAGCGATCTTTCATTGCATAAAAGAGCATACCGGCAACGAGGCCCGGATAGCGCAGCAATGTGCCGCCGGGAAACCGGGACGCTTTGATGCTTGCCATTAAGTCGAAACGCTCAGGGTCGCCGCCTGTACCCTCGGCCTCTGAGGTAACAGCTTCAGCCAATAGCTTTCCTCCCAACGTTGCCATGTTGATGCCTTGTCCGGAATAGCCATGGCCATAGAACATGTTGGGTCCAAGACGCCCGAATTGCGGAAGGCGTTTCAGGGTGATGGCAAGAGTGCCGCCCCAAGCATAATCAATAGCTGTGTCTTTGAGTTGTGGGAAGATACGCAACATGGGTTTTCTCACAAATGCGGCAATGTCTTTGGGGAAGGTGCTGGAGTAATTTTCTCCACCCCCAAAGAGCAAACGACCATCAGCGGATAAGCGATAATAGTCGATGACAAATTTTGTATCTGCCACAGCCACATTGTCGCGAATGAGTGCTTTCGCGCCTTCTGCACCTAAGGGCTCAGTCGCGATGACAAAATTGTTGATTGGCATAATGTAGCCGCCAACCCGCTTTTCCAGATTTCCCAAATAACCGTTACACGCCAAAATCACCTGTTTGGCGGAGACAGTGCCCTTGTCGGTCTTTACGCGTGCAGGGGAGTTTTGTTGAATGTCTGTTACGCGTGATTGCTCAAAGATGCGGACGCCTTTGGAGATTGCAGCGCGCGCAATGCCCAAAGCATAATTCAGTGGGTGCAGGTGTGCAGCACCTTCATCCAAAACGCCTCCCCAATACTGATCTGTGTTGACCATCTCACGCACTTCGTCTCGTTCAATGAGACGCAACTGCTCATAGCCATATTCTTGCGCCATGTGCGCGGGTTCATCACGGAGCCACGTCATGTCATTTTTCTTCCATGCCGCGTGGAGAATACCGGGCGTGAGGTCACAATCAATTTTGTATCGCTCGATAATGGACTTGGTCGTGGTAACAGAATCTTGAGCAAGAACCCACATGGCATGAGCAGCCTGCTTGCCAAGCATGACTTCGAGCTCTGCCTGGTCTTTCCTGTGTGTGGTGCCCAATTGTCCGCCATTGCGCCCTGAAGCACCCCAGCCGATTTGTGCGCTTTCCAAAACCACAACGTCATATCCGCGTTCGGCCAGATGAAGCGCTGCTGATAGACCTGTGTAGCCAGCTCCAACGATGCAGACATCGCAGGAAATGTCGCCTGCTAATGCCTTGGTGGTGGGGGCGTCCTTGATGGTCGCGGCGTAGTAGGAAGGTGGGTGCGCCGTTCCGGCGAATGCGTTGCGTGTCATGGCATTATCATAAGCGCAATGTTGAAGCGTCCGCCAGACTTCCGTCAGACTGGCCGATGCGTTCAGATTATGATTTTAAACGTTTGTGATCTTACGTCGTCGGAGAAGGTTTCGTTTAAGTCTTGAGCTGCTTCCCAGGGGGCAGAATCCTGTGTTTCGGCCAATTGTTCTAGGCTCTCCCATTCGGTCAGAAAAACAACTGTACCTGTGGCTTGATCCACAAACACTTTCGCTGACAAAAAGCCGTCAGGGGGTGACCGGTCAAGTTCGCGTTCCTTGTATCCGACTGACTGGGAAACGATGGTGTCAGGCGTGCTTGTTTGATAGCTGATGAGGTGTGCAACGGCCATGAAGAGTTCCTTGTGTGTCTACCGATCAGTCATATCAATTGGTGTGTGCAGACAAAAGCTATTTATCCTTGTTTTTGCCTACCGTCATCTCTCACTATGGCGCTAATAGAAAAATAGATTATTGGGAGAGAGGTATGGGCCGGTTGGACGGGAAAGTCGCGATTGTCACAGGTGCAGCAAAAGGCATTGGGGCGTCAACCTGTGCGTTGCTTGCAGCAGAAGGGGCGGCTGTTGTATGCAGCGATGTCGATGTGGACGCTGGGGAAAAGATTGCTGATGCCATTCAAAACGATGGTGGCCGCGCAACTTTTGTGGAGCATGACGTAACAGATGAAGCTGCGTGGGAGCGCACAGTTGCTGCTGCGATATCTGGATTTGGTCAACTTGATATTTTGGTGAACAATGCTGGCGTGGCGCCTACTGGGGAGACAATCGAAGACCTTCCACTGGCATCCTGGAGCCAAATCATTGCCATTGATCTGGATAGTGTTTTTCTTGGATGTAAACATGCGATCCGCGCGATGAAAGGCTCTGGTGGCGGTTCTATCATCAACATTTCATCGATAATGGGTCTGGTTGGCCAACCTGGTGCCGCAGCCTACAACGCAGCCAAAGGCGGGGTGCGCCTGCTCACAAAGGTTGCTGCCCTTGAATGTGCAGATGCGGGCTATGGCATTCGAGTAAATTCCATTCACCCGGGATATATCGACACACCGCTGGTGCGAAACATTGTGGAGGAGGGGAGTATCTCCGGCCAGACGGGGAGTGCGAACGAAGCTCTGGAGATGCTGACGATGCTTCATCCAATTGGGCGTCTTGGCGTGCCACGAGACATCGCCAATGCGATTTTGTTTCTCGCATCAGAAGAGTCTGCCTTTATGACGGGCTCAGAACTGGTTGTGGACGGTGGTTATACCGCTCGATAAACGCTGCCAGCGATTGATCAATGGCCGTGATGCATGTCGTCGCGCATGCTCATGCCATTGGTCTGGTCGTCTGCTTCGCCATTCATGACGTCATCGTCCATGTGAGGGGACGCGGCGGCTGGTGGTGCAAGGGTCACGGTTGCCATGATCGTCATGGAACCTGCACCTTCAAACACCAAAGTGAGCGGCACTTCGCCCCCTTTTGCGATGGGCTCTTCCAAATTCATGACCATGATGTGAAGGCCACCCGGCGCCAGCTGGATGGTCTCGCCTGCTGGAATATCAATTCCCTCAACGCGGCGCATGCGCATGACGCCATCCGTCATTCCGGCTGTGTGGGTTTCCACCGCCCCAGCATTTGGCACATCTACAGCAATCAGCCTGTCGGCCTGGTCACCGGTATTGGTGATTGTCAGATAGGCCGCGGTTGTGCGCCCAGCACCCAATGTCGGTCTGATCCAGGCTTCTGATAAATTGAGGCTTGCCCCTGCTGCATGAGAGAGAGCTGCAACGGCTCCGGCAGTTATCAAGATGGCAATCATGATAAACCATTTGGTTGCGTGACGGTTCATGCTTAGTTCTTCTCCCATGGGAGCGGCGTTTTTTCAGACTCAGGATCGGTAGAAACCCTAGGTGATCCGCCGCTTCATTTACCAAACCATCATTTCACGAATGAGCAACTTGCTACAATTGGACGAAGCGCCGCAGGGTGGGAAAATGCAGAACCACTGGAAAAAGTGTGGGGTAGACGATGTCGGTTTGCGCAGATGCGGGTGAAGGGCTACAACACGCAGATATTATTGTAATTCATACTTATCAAATGTGGAGCGCTTCTCGTGGACAAAAATGAAATCAGTCGGGTGCAAACTTATTTTCGTTCACTCTTCAAACTCGACACCATCTCTGTCCAGGCGCGCCCAAATAAGGACGATTCCGTTGAAGTAAGCATCGATGGTGAATTTATCGGGGTGCTTTTTCGCGATGAGGATGAAGGCGAAGTGTCCTACGCGTTCAATATGGCGATCCTCGACATCGACCTGCCCGAAGAGTGATTTTCTTCAAAAATTAGGAATGGCGACCTTCTAAGGGAGGTCGTTTAGTCGTGCGTGCGAAATAGCTGTCTGGTAGTCGTGCGTGCGAAATAGCTGTCTGGAGGGCGTTCTATGGTCAAGCTGCTTGAAAGTGTTTTGTTTCGTCTGAAGGCGATTGTTCTCATTGCGCTCGCCGTGTTCACCGTTTGGATGGGGTATCACGCGCTTCAACTGCACCTGGAAGCAGGCTACCTAAAACAGCTGCCGTCCGAACATCCTTACATTGAAACATTTTTGGAATTTAGCGAAAAGCTGCCTGGTCCAAATGGCGTCATGGTTGCGGTTGAAGCAACCAATGGGAATATCTGGACACCAGAATTTATGCAGGTGCTCCATGATGTCACAGACGACATCTTCTTTTTGCCAGGTGTTTTTCGCAGCTCCGTGAAGTCGATGTGGACGCCCAATACGCGGGTTATGCAAATTACGGAAGAGGGGTTTCTTGCCTACAATCTGATCCCGTCAAATGTCACGCGCGATAGCATTGATGCTGCAGCGATTGAGACCATACGAGAAGACGCAGACCGTTGGGGATTTAAGGGAACGCTCTTCTCAAACGATTCCACGGCAGCCTTGATCCGCTTTGAGCTTCAAGAAATTCACCCGATTAGCCGAGAAAAACTCGACTACATTGATTTTGCTCAGCGCATTGAAACAAGCATCCGCGACAAATACGAAAATGAAGACATAAATATCCGCATTATTGGCTTCGCCAAAATGATTGGCGACATTGCAAGTGGCGCCGCCGATGTCATCATCTTCTTTATTGTGTCGTTCATACTTACAACTGCTGCTGTATATTTTTATTGCCGTTCTTGGATACTGACAGCGCTTGCTGTTTCTTCGTCACTGATTTCTGTCGTTTGGCAATTCGGCATACTAGGACTGCTTGGGTTCGGCCTTGATCCGTTGGCGATTTTGGTTCCGTTCCTTGTATATGCGATTGGCGTTAGTCACGGTATCCAACAGATCAATCTCATCTCGGCACAAATTGTTTCAGGCGCAGATGCAGAAACAGCGGCACGCGCGACCTTCTCAAGACTTCTTGTGCCTGGCTCAATGGCCTTGGTGACAGACCTTGCGGGCTTCCTCACTCTGTACCTAATTCCTATTCCGATGATCCAGGAAATGGCAATTGTTGCCTCTATTGGTGTTGCGTTGAAGATCGTCTCAAACCTCATAATGTTGCCTTTGGCTGCTGCGTATTTCCCTGTGCCAGAAGGGTATGCAGAACGAGCTACGCGATTGCGCGAACGACGCGTTCGCTTGATGACGTGGGTTGCGCAGATTGCCCGGCCAATTCCTGCGACAATTACACTCGTGCTTTTCGGCACCTTGTTAGTGGTTGCTGTTTATGAAAGCCGGGACCGGAACATCGGCGACGTGCACGCAGGGGCGGCTGAGCTTCGGGAGAACGCGCGGTACAATGTAGACTCACGTTTTATCGTCGAGAACTTTGCGATCAATCTTGATGCCTTCGTGGCGGTCGTCGAGACACCTCCAGATTCCTGCATCCAGCATGATTTGATCAAGCCTGTGGAACTTTTTGGTTATCACTTGATGGGTGTGGACGGTGTGCGGTCAGTGGCCTCTCTGCCGGAAGTCGCAAAGCTTGCTTATTCCGTATGGATGGAAGGCAATCCTAAGTTTCATGAACTTCCACGCAATCGCTACACGCTTGTTTTAACCACAAGCAATATTGCACCAAGCACCGGGCTCACTGATTTTAGATGTGAGTTTATGAGTGTTGTTGTTTTCACCGAAGATCACAAAGCCGAAACAATCAAGCGTTTGGTTGATTCTGCTGAAGAGTGGATATCTGAAAATGCGGAACAATTTCCTGAACTGACTTTCCGGTTGGCGTCGGGCAATGTTGGGCTTATCGCTGCGACCAATGATGTGATTGAGGAGTCAGAGCTTCCGATCCTGCTTTACGTCTATGCCGTTATCATCGTGCTTGTGCTGCTTGCATACCGCGACTGGCGGGCGATCATTTGCTGTTGTGCGCCATTGGTCGTTGCGACGTTCCTTGGCTACTGGCTGATGAGTTGGTTGGAGATTGGACTGAAAGTATCAACGCTGCCCGTGCTTGTGTTGGCAGTAGGCATTGGTGTGGACTATGCGTTCTACATTTACACACGACTTCAGTTCCACCTCGAGGCGGGTCTGGAGGTCGTTGATGCCTTTGTTTTGGCGATGCAAGAAACTGGGATGGCGGTTATCTTCACCGGCCTAACCTTGTCTCTCGGCGTTGCAAGTTGGGTGTTCTCTGGACTGAAATTTCAGGCGGATATGGGGCTTCTGTTGAGTTTCATGTTCTTTGCTAACATGATCGGCGCGGTCACAGGCCTGCCAGCCTTGGCGGCCTTGTTGCACCGACGGTTCCCTCGCTACGAAGTGAAACAGCTGGACGATTGAGCGTTGGGCGGTAATCGGAAGTGCTGATCTTTGCGACTAGGGCATCGCGGGATCAGTGGGCCCTGTCTGTTCTTCTTCGGCCGGTGTGCTTGGTTCGCTCAACTCTTCTGGCTCATCGAAAATGATGAAGCTCTCGAGGCGCGCCATAACGGTGCGATCGATCGATTCCCAATTGTCGATTTGCGCCCGTTTGTAGCGGTATGTCAGAGCGACCTGCTCCGTGAGGTGAAGCGTTCGGGTGCAGTTGGGACTGAAAATGACATCCGTTTCGCGAAAGCAGAGAAACAAGAACGGTTGTTCATTGTCTCGCTCGGCGACAAAAAGATCCTGATCCCGGTAGCCTGATGTTGCCGCAAAATCATATTGCAAAAGACCAGATGGACCTGGCAGTGAGGATTGGCTTGCCAGGTGACGAGAATAAATATCGTCCAATCGTCGTGACGCAGGTAGAAGGGCGCCTGCCAAGTGGATCTTCATGTGGATCAATTTGGACGTTGGACTGTTGTTCTCAAAACCTTCGCGACGTTCAATTGTGTAAGGTGCCAACTCAGGCAGTAGGGCGTGCAGGTCAATCTCATCTTGTGTGCCACCCACCCGCTGAAGTGGGTAGCGAGTGTAGTTCGCTGGAATGAGAAAATGCCGGTCACCAATGACCATTTCTACTTCTTCTTGGCTATCGCTGGCGCGAGGATCCAGCCCCAAAAGCTCTGAGGGCGTGGGACCGAAGTAGTAATAGGCAAAAGCCGCGGAAAAGATGGCGACACCAACGGCGACAGCGGCAGGGATGACCCACGCAGGACGTTCTTGAACCAGTGAGTTTGAACCGTCGCTCATGCGTTTTGGCCTTTCTTGAAATGTCCCGCTTTGCCTTTTAGTTCATGCATCTTATTCATTTCACGCCGCGCTGTCTGTCTCAGCCGTTGCCCCAATTCGAGACAGCAATTGCGGAATCAGGCATCGAAATGGGATCTGGAAATTTCATCTCGGTCATTCTGTGTTGGCGTTTACTATCCAACCATTTGATTTTTAAAAGGTTTCCAGGTGGACAGTGTTTTTGACAAAGCTGGTATGGGCCTTGCGATCTCTGTGTGTGAACAGAAACAAGGTTTGCGCACCATGAGCGTCTTTGTCGTGAAAATGCTGACTATTTTGGGTTTTGTCCTCTTTGCTGGTGGGCCGGTAGATGCGTTGAAGTTGGCGGTGGCGACTGATGACAATTTGGCGGAGCCAAGTGTCATTTGCGCGTCATGCGAGAAAATCGCGGTACTCGATATTTCTGATGCAAATCCGCTGACGTCGCTTCGTCCAGCGGTTGGCGGGGCCTTTTGGGATGCTGACTTGTTAGAGTATAATGAGAATATGGATGCGGAGATTTCGTGGGAAAACCGCGATGGCTTCTCCGGATCACAGGGGACCAAATAATGACGACTGCGTTTGTGATGTGTTTGTTGACCGGTGTGGTCACTGCGGGCTTGGTGGCTAGTTTTTATCAGTTGGTGACCAAAAAACGCCCCAGTTTTCAAATGTGGCAGGAAACCACGCTTGGCATAGCAGGGGGCGTGGTGACTTTGGCGTTCGCAGGACCCAGTGTGATCATGCGCAATGCGCTGCGGGCACAGGTAATTGAAAACCGTCCACCAGCCTGGCTGGTCGCAAGTACCCTTATGTCGGGCATGTGGAGTTTTCTGGTTGGTATTTTGGTGCTAAATATCCTCTTACTCTAGGGTTAACCTATTAGAAACATTGAGGAAAACTATTTTGGCAGTTTTGGGGTCAAATACTTGACGAATTGTCAGTTCGTCCCTATCTAGTAGGAGTGCAGCGCAAACATGGTTTGTTGCACTGCGAAATTGATAGGAGTGATCCCCCAATGCGCTCTCTGATTTGGAATTTAATTGCCGTCGCTTCCGTTGTTGCAGCCGCTGTTGGCTTTGAAGCCGGTTTCGTGGCGCCTCGTGACGCGTTTTTCATCGCCTTCACCGTTTTGACGCTTTACACGGGCGGCCAGCTGTTGGCACGTGAAAATCAACCGCTTGGCGAAGCACTGGCGTCCATCTTCATCAAACCAGGTAGCCATGGCTCGTCTGTCAGCTATTTGTCAGGCTTGGTTGTTGCCGGGCTTGGCACCGTTGTTGTTGCTCATTCTTTGACGTTCCTCTAAGAGCACCCCCGGAAATCGGGACAGTTCCCGAGGTCGTACGACCCGGTTGAACACTTTTGGTAACAAAAGAAGGTCCCACCCAAATTGAAGTCCGTTTCGCTCATAATGAGCGGAGCGGGCTTTTTTGTGTTTCAGGTGGCGCTCTCAAGCTCTGCGAACACGCCGAATGATGCGCCGGCTGCCAATGCCAAAGGCCAGGGCGGCAACAGCACTGCCAATTGCCCAGATCCAGCCAAACATCCAGCGCAACAAGTTGGTGAATGTCTTGAACGCGCGCAGGCTTGTTTTGCCCGTTAGCGTAATGATGCCGCGTGTTTTGACACCCAAGTTACTGCTCATACGCGCAACGCGTCGTAGATCGTTTGCATTTTCGACGCGAGACAACAAGCGGATGCTCTCCGCAGGACCAGCGCCACGCTGCAGGGTCGCCATATCATCCAGCACAGGTGTTAAGCGGGAGAAATCGACCTTTGATGCGTAGTTGGATACGGCGCGGCGTGTGGCGGCGCTATCGCTCAAGCTGACCGTCCTCAACGTTCTGCGCAATTGTGTGAAATTGACGGCGGCTCGCACGATATCGCCCAATTGTCGCGCGAAGGCTCTGGTCAGGCGACCTGTGCGTTTGGCAATTTTTACGAGGGAGACGCCGATCTTCATTGGCAAGGCACCGCCTCCTGTTGCGATGGTCGCGCCCGTTGCTGCAACGCCCACAACCGATAGTCCCAAGATCAATTCTGAATAGTCTTCGCCAGCAACGAGTTTCGTGCCTTCTTCGCCGATGTCTCGCAAGTCGCCCACAACAGTTAGATCGGAGGTGATGGCGCCCATGAAGCCTGCGGTGTCACTTCCTTCGCCTGTCAGAAAGCCTTCGAAAAAACTTCCTGTGTCGCGCGATACGCGCAGCAGGAGAGAGCCTGCATCATTCAAACGCTGTTGTGTTTCTGTGCTCACGGGAATGCCAGCGTATTCCGCGATGTCTGCATACATGAGCGCGTCCTCGTATGCGTCTTCATCCAATGCGTCATTGATGGCGAGGTCAATTTTCTCTGGTGGAACGGTGGACCTGAGCTCGGCGCGAACGAAAGGTTCGGCGGGAATGGCGCTCTCATCGATGTAGTCGTCGAGATAACCCCGCTCAAAAGCGAAGAAGAAGACGATAGGAAGCCCGATAAAAACCACAAACAACAGATTGAACAGACGCATCCCTCGATTACCTTCCGTGGTACCCCTACACACGCCGACCACGAGGTTTGAAAACCCGAGGCAGAGGGTAGCTTGCGTCAATGGAGGGCATTTGCCAAGTGGTGTGATTAAGCCCGTGTGGTTAATTGCTTATCCAACAAGGCCAGCCCCTTTGCGCCGAATGGCGACCACTGAGGGCCGGGGGGGCATATTGGGCTGAAAGTCAGGCCATCTGGTTGCTGGATCGTCGTAAGTAGATTTTCGCTCAAAGCCTGCAAAATGTTCTGTGCCATCGGAAGCAGGATGCTGGACGGCGACAAAGAGTGTCTTGCCATCACTCGCAAAACAGGGACCGCACATTTCAGCGCCAACGGGGACGCGGAAAAACATGGAGCCTTTGCCACGTTCATTGCCTTGGGTATCCACCGCCCAAATGCCATCAGCAGTGCCAGACGTCTTAGGCCATTCCTTGCCTTGGTCGGTTGCGGCCCATAGGCGGCCAGATGGGTCTACGGCCAGATTGTCGGGACAGGCGAACCAGCCATCATCGCTCGTGGCGTTGTTCCATTTAGCCCCCACAGCTGGATCTTTAGGATCGCCGCAAACGACGAGTAAGTCCCATGTGAAATTCGCCGCTGCGTGGTTTTCTGCTTCAGGGGAAATTTCAACAATTTGGCCCCAGAAGTTTGGTCCTCTTGGATTGGCCGCATCGGTTTGCTCAGAGGTGCGTTTTGAATTGTTGGTGAGTGATGCATAGACCTTGCCTGTGGTCAGGTTGGGTTGCACATCTTCCGGACGGTCAAGCGGTGTGGCTCCCACAAGATCGGCGGCACGGCGTGTTTCGATAAGCACATCAGCCTGGCTATCAAAGCCATTTTCTTGGGTGAGTGGGCCTTCGCCAAATGTTAGTGGTAGCCAAGTACCCGTGCCATCTTCATTCATGCGAGCGGCTGAAAGAGTCCCACTGTCCAGCAGGCCGAAGTTTGCGGTGCGATCATCCGTGCTTACCACATTGTCGCTGACAAAACGATAGAGATACTCGAACCGTTGATCATCGCCTGAATAAACAATAACGCGGCCTAATGGGCATAGGGCTGTTTCGCACCCTTCGTGCTTGAAGCGCCCCATTGCTGTTCGCTTGATAGGCGTTGAGGTGGGATCAAAAGGGTCTACTTCGACGATCCAGCCGAAACGATTGGCTTCGTTGGGTTCCTTGTTGATGTCAAAGCGTTCATCGAACATGCCCCAAGGATAGAAAGTTGATGGAATTCCCATGCGCTCAAAGTTCTGACGCTCAGGATGACCATCAAGGGAACCTAAGAAGTAACCATGGATGTTTTCCTCAGCCATGAGGTAAGTGCCCCAAGGCGTGATGCCGCCTGCACAATTGTTGAATGTGCCGATAACATGTGTGCCACTCGGGTCTCGTGATGTTTGTAAGCGCGGGTGTCCCGCAGCTGGACCAGAAAGCCTCATGTCGGTGGTAGAGGCAGTAATGCGACGGTTGAAGACGCTATCTTGCACTGGGTGCCAACCGCCGTCAGTGTCACGGATGATTTCCACAATGGACCCGCCATGTGCGGCCATGGAAATTTCAGCAATCTCTTTTGAATAAACGGCTCGTGGGTCTGCAACACCTGCAAAGATGGGATGCATCAAATCGTCGTTTGTGAATTCGTGATTGACGCACAGCAGTGCACGGTCTTTGAGAGGTGATCCAAAAGGCAGTGGGATAAAACCAACGAAGTCGTTGTTGTAGCCAAACTGTTGAGTTTGCGCTGCGGCACTTTGGTTTTGTGGATCGAACGCTGGTGCACCTGGTGTGACGGGATCTCCCCACCGGATTAATATGTCTGCTTGATGGTCGGGTGCCACATGGTGGGTCTCGTCAACCCCATGTGTAATCTCTTCAAAATCGAAACTGGGCATGCCCTGTGTACAGGCGGCGAGAGAGAGAGGCAAAGCCAAGCCCGTGGTGCTCAAAGCAGCAGTACTGGTGCTGCCTTTCAAGAAGGTCCGACGATTGAGTCTTGCCTGCCAAATGTCGCCCAATGTGCGCGCCATCTTACGGGAGATTGCGGTGTCGTCACTCTCTTCGTAGGTTTTGTTGTTCATGTACGTCTCCCGCACGCATGTGCCCGTTATTTCCGTCAGATTGGTGCTGGCGGAGTTTAGCGTGGCTTTGGTGGCACGGCCATGACAATAAGGGGGCAAATTGAACATCTGTTGGGTCAAGACAGACTTGAGCTTCCATGCGATAGTCCCACCACACTGAATTTGATGGAGTGAGACACAATATGCCGATTTATGCCTTGGGCGAGACCCAACCGATCCTGCCAGACGATGATGCTTATTGGATTGCGCCCGACGCGCAGGTGATGGGCAAAGTGACATTGGAACGCAATGCGAGCGTGTGGTTTGGGGCTGTGTTGCGTGGCGATAATGAAATGATCACGATTGGTGAAAACTCTAACGTGCAAGATGGCTCCGTCTTGCATACGGATCCAGGATCCCCTTTAACGCTTGGCAAGAATGTGACCATTGGCCACAAAGTCATGCTGCATGGGTGCACGGTTGGGGACAATTCGCTGATCGGCGTTGGCAGCATCATTTTGAACAATACCAAGATCGGGAAAAACTGCCTGATTGGCGCGAACACACTGATCGCGGAAGGTAAAGACATTCCAGATAATTCGATGGTTCTGGGTGCGCCCGGCAAAGTGGTTCGACAGTTGGATAACGCGCAAGCTGCCACCCTTGCGTTTTCGGCAACGCATTATGTGGAAAACTGGCAGCGGTATGCACGCGAGTTGAAGCGTTTGGATTAAAAATGAAAATGGTGGGGAGCTGTTTATGAGCAAAGCACACGACCTGAACACAGATGTGGATGAAGTTCTCTATGATGTGTCTGATCATATCGCAACAATTACGCTGAACGCGCCGGAACGCATGAACACAATCAGCCGCGTCATGTTACGCACATTGACGGCACGGTTGGTTGAGGCCAATGAAGATGCGGACGTTCGTGTTGTTGTGCTCACGGGCAATGGTCGCGCTTTTTGTGCTGGCCTGGATGTTAAGGCGCAAACGCAAGGCAAAGGGTTGGCTCTGGGTTCGGCAGGTTATAGCGACCTTGATTTGCGCAACACGCCACCAACGGTGCTGCATGAAATGAACAAGCCGACGATCTGTGCGGTCAACGGTGGAGCAGCTGGTTATGGTCTCGACACCGCCCTTGGCTGTGATGTTCGCGTGATGGCGGAAGGGGCAAAACTTGCAGCCGCTTTCACCAAACGTGGCTTGGTTCCTGAGTCTGGTGGTACATGGTTTTTGCCGCGCCTGCTTGGTTGGTCAAAAGCGGCAGAGCTGATTTTCACTGGCCGTACACTCAACGCACAAGAAGCAGTGGAGTGGGGGCTCGCGTCAGAAGTTGTTCCCGCAGATCAACTGATGGGGCGCGTGCGTGCACTGGCGCTTGAGATGGCGGCAAATGCACCGCTCGCGGTCCAAGCTGCAAAGAGAATGATGCGAATGGGACTCAACGAGCCGTTTCCCGAGCACGTCCACCATGTGTATTTGCAATTGATGCATCTGATGCGGACAGAGGATGTAAAAGAAGGCATGATGGCGTTTGTCGAAAAACGTGATGCAATTTTCAAAGGGCGCTAGAGTGCTAAATTTTCAATGTTGAGCAGAGAGAGTTCTTAATGGCCCTGGGGCTGCGTACCAAGCTTCAGATTGTGGTTCGAGCCTGCATAGGCGCGCTTGCGGTCGTATGGGTGTCAATGTTGTGGTCTTTGCCTGTCGCTGCGGCGAGTTTTTCCGGACAATTTGAAGGGATTGGTACAGCGG